>Ga0308165_1000058_pt1 | contig 317546 bp, 292 predicted proteins | sample PhyWR2_FD_201032 | JGI IMG/M metagenome (GOLD analysis project Ga0308165, IMG submission 201032) | Phyllosphere microbial communities from UC Gill Tract Community Farm, Albany, California, United States - DLSLW.R2 | ecosystem: Host-associated > Plants > Phyllosphere > Unclassified | place... | reverse complement strand
CGGGAGCCGCAGGTGGCGCACCGTTGATATTGTTGAAATAACGGAAGAAGGTCGAATCCGGGGACAGGACCAGCGTCGTGCCGTTACCGTTCAACGCATTGGCGTAAGCAGACATGGAGCGATAGAACTCGAAGAAATCAGGATCGCGCTGGAAAGCCACACCGAAGACCTTGTTGCGTTCGGCATCGCCTTCACCGCGCAGCACTTCGGACTGCCGCTGAGCCGTGGACTCGAGCTCCACGACCTCACGGTCGGCAACGGCCCGGCGGCGCTGCGCCGCCTCGTTACCGCGTGCGCGGATCAGTTCGGCTTCGGCAAGACGTTCCGACTTCATGCGCTCGAAGGTCTGCTGCGACACTTCCTGCGTGAGATCGGTACGACGGATGCGGACATCCACGATGCTGATACCGAGCGATTCCGCATCGGGACGCAGATCGTCACGCACTTCCTGCATCATCGATGCACGTGCGTCCGAGAGTGCCGATTCAAAGCCGCGCAGACCGTAGACCCGGCGCAGCGATGCGTCGAGACGGGTGCGCAGGCGCGATTCCGCCGACATCTGGTCACCCGAGACCGTCTGCCGGAAGCGGCGCGCATCCGTGATGCGATAGACCACGAAGGCATCGACCTCGTAGAACTTGCCGCCGGAGACCTGAACACGGATATTATCGTGATCGAAGCGCAGCGCGCGGTTCTCGACATATTGCACGCGGTCGGCATCCATGAAGGCGAAGGGCAGCTTGAAATAGAGGCCCGGCGCCGTTTTCACATCCTGGATCTGACCGAAGCGGACGACGATGGCCTGCTGGCGCTCGTTGACGACGAAGATCGACGAATAACCGAGGAAAAGCAGGACGGCGAGACCGACAAGAACGGCCGTAAGACGGTTACCCATATCAGTTGCCTCCCTGCTGTGCTGCGCCCGGATTGTTGCGCATGATCTCGTTCAGAGGCAGATAAGGCACCACGCCCTGTTTCTCGTCGATGATGATCTTGTTGGAACCCTTCAGGACCTGCTCCATCGTTTCCAGGAACATGCGCTGACGGGTGACCTCAGGCGCCGTGCGATACTGGTCATAGATGGAAATGAAGCGTTGCGCCTCACCTTCCGCCTCGTTGACGACACGCGACTTGTAGGCGTTCGCCTCTTCGACGATCTGCGCGGCCTGACCGCGTGCGGCACCGAGCTTCTGGTTGGCGTATTGATTGGCTTCCTGAACGAAGCGGTCTTCATCCTGTTCGGCACGCTGCACTTCGTCGAAGGCATCGGCCACTTCGCGCGGCGGAGCCGCATCTTCGATGGCCACGGCATTGATGGAGATGCCGGCACCATAACCGTCCATGGTGGACTGGATGATGCTGCGCACATCCGCCGCAATCGCCTGACGGTTATCGCGGAAGATATCCTGCGCCGGACGACGGCCAACGACTTCGCGCATAGCGCTTTCGGAAACCTGCTGCAGCGTTTCCGCCGGGGCGTCGACGTTGAAGAGATAGGACTTCGGATCGGAAACCGTATAGAGCACCGAGAACTGAACGTTGACGATGTTCTGGTCGCCGGTCAGCATCACGCCGCTCGACGAAGACGACGAGGCGCGCGAACCGATATTCTGCTGCTGCTCGGTCACCTTGACGATTTCCACCGTCTCGATCGGCCACAGATGGAAATGCAGGCCAGGCATCGAGATTTCGTCCTTCGGACGGCCGAAACGCAGCTCGACGCCGCGCTCGTCCGGCTGGACGGTGTAGATGGACTGGATGCCGAGGAAAACCAGAACGACGAGAACCACGATGGCGACCACGCCGCCATTGAAGCCGCCGGGCAGCACATTCTTGAAACGGTCCTGGCTGCGCCGGATGATCTCTTCCAGATCGGGTGGGCCGCCATTGCCGCCGCCACCGCCGCGAGGCCGGTTAGGCCCCTGCCCCCATGGGCCGCCACCGCCGCCCTGGTTGTTTCCTCCACCGCCGCCGCCCCAAGGGCCGCCGCCGCCATTCTGATTGCTCCAGGGCATCAATACCTCTTTATAAAAGCCTCTCCCGGTTCCGTTCGTAAGCGATTGCTCGCGTGCGGCGGGAATATCGACCCGTTATAGGAAGGAGAAGCGTCCGTTTCAACGCAGAGGTGGTAACTAAATACCCAATCGAGGTAAATAGTTCACTTTGCCGCGGCTCGTCGCACATAAGTGGTAAACAGAACCGGATAATTGTCCTTTTCCCCTGCGGGCGCGGCCTTTTCTTCGGTTTTCTCAAAAACGGCGGGATCAATTTCCGGAAAAAAAGTGTCGCCCTCGAGTTTTACCGCCACATGGGTGACGGAAAGTTGATCGGCAAAGGGCATGGCCTGACAGTAAATCTCGCCACCGCCGGCGACAAAAACCTCGTCCACGCCCAGTTCCACAGCCTTCGTTTTTGCAAGCTTCACGGCCTCGTCCAGCGACGAAACGACGTCGACGCCTTCAGGCCGGTAATCGGCATTGCGGCTGACGATGATATGCGGACGGCCCGGGAGGGGACGTTCGCCGACAGACAGAAACGTCTTGCGGCCCATGATGAGCGGCTTGCCCATCGTCATCGCCTTGAAGCGCTTCAGATCGGTCGACAGCTTCCATGGCATGTCGAGATCGCGGCCGATGACGCCGTTCTCGGAGACCGCAACGATGATGGTGACGCGCGGCTCACTCATACCGCGATCGGTGCCTTGATGCTTGAATCGGCCTCGTAATTCTCCAGCGTAAAGTCCTCGAACTTAAAGCCGAAAAGGTCTTTCACGTCAGGGTTGAGGCGCATGGTCGGCAAGGCCTTCGGCGTACGCGTCATCTGCAGCTGCGCCTGTTCGAAATGGTTGGCATAGATATGCGCATCACCAAGCGTATGAACGAAATCGCCGGGCTTGAGGCCCACGACCTGCGCTACCATCAGCGTCAGCAGCGCATAGGACGCGATATTGAAGGGCACGCCGAGGAAAATATCGGCCGAGCGCTGGTAAAGCTGGCAGGAGAGCTTTCCATCAGACACATAGAACTGGAACAGGCAATGGCAGGGCGGCAGCGCCATCTCATCCACCAACGCCGGGTTCCAGGCCGAAACGATATGGCGGCGGGAATTGGGATTGGTTTTAAGCGCCTCGATCAGAAGCGCGATCTGGTCGATATGGCGGCCATCAGGCGCCGGCCAGGACCGCCATTGCGCGCCATAGACCGGACCGAGATCGCCGTTCTCATCGGCCCATTCATCCCAGATGGAAACACCGTTTTCCTTGAGATAGGCAATATTGGTATCGCCGTTCAGGAACCACAGCAGCTCATGGATGATGGAGCGCAGATGCAGTTTCTTGGTGGTGAGAACCGGAAAACCTTCGGAAAGGTCGAAACGCATCTGGTAACCGAATACCGAACGCGTGCCGGTGCCGGTGCGGTCTCCGCGGTCGGAGCCGGTTTCCATCACATGCCGGAGAAGATCGAGATATTGTTTCATGCGTTCTGCCGCCGATTCCCTGATATCAAGGGAATATAATAGCACAGGGCGGCAGAACCAATCACCTAATGCGGGTTTATCCCCGGCTCAGATCAAAGCGACTGAAGCTTGCCCAGTTCCTTGGCCACCAGATAATAGAAGGTCACGCGAGACTTGGAGCGATCCGCAGCCATGGCTTTTGCGACAGTGGCGATTGCCTTGTCCGCGCTGTCGTCGGTGACCCCGAGCTTCTTGCCGCACCAGCTAGCCTTCACGCGCGCAAGCTCTTCTGGATCGGAAGCGGACACCAGAGACGAATCGCGGTTGCGCAGGGCAATGCCGAGATGTTTGACGATCTTGCCGACCACGGCTTCGTCGGCTGCTGCGTCGTATTTCTTCACATCTGCGAGATAGTCGGTCATATCAACTCCTTCGTGTGTCCCCGGCGCAACGTTACTTCTGGTGACCGGTTGCAGGAGAATGGGACAGCAATCTCCCGTCGTCAAGAATAGTCTAAATTACGGACCACAATGACGAAACCTTTTCATGGAATTGTCATCACCCCCCTTTTCTAAGGTCGGCGAAACGCCTATATGAGCCTTGCCGGGGCAACCCGGCTATGGCGATAAACGGTCGGTGTAATAAACCTATTGGACCCGGGGGCGGTACCCGGCGCCTCCACCAAAAACCGGCGGGATCTCAAGATGAGGCCGGCTTTTGATGGGGGCGAAATAGGATCGACAAGGGCGTAAAGATCGAACTTTTGCTCGGCATGATACCGCCGTTATCGGGTCACAAGTGTAGTTGCAAATGACAACAACGCTAAGGAATACGCTCTCGCTGCCTAATGGCGGTGCGGGAATTCCGCTCTAAGTCCTTACGGTTAGCCCCGTAAGGCGGGGTTCGGAGGTACCTGGCAACAGAAACCTCCACCTTCTCCATTTTGCCTGAATTGATTATATGATAGCTGACTTGCAAACGGCATCGGCTTTTCCGTTGCTGCCGTTCGGGACATTGCGTATACTTGGGCAAAGCGCAGCCGTCAGGATCGGGAATGATCCCGGCTCAAGGATTGCGCGAAGATTCAAAGTGTTACAGCGTCCCGGGCGCGCAAGCCGCGCCACGCATGAAAAGACGTTCGAATAAGGGAAAGACAGGACCGCATGGGGCAGGATCATATCCGTTACGACATTCTCGCACAGGATGCCCTTCGCGGCGTTATTCGTAAGGTTTTGGGTGAAGTGGCCGCTACCGGCCGCCTGCCCGGCGACCATCACTTCTTCATCACATTCCTGACCGGCGCGCCGGGCGTGCGGATTTCCCAGCACCTCAAGTCGAAATACGCCGAACAGATGACCATCGTCATCCAGCACCAGTTCTGGGATATGAAGGTGACGGAAACCGGATTCGAAATCGGCCTCTCCTTCTCCGATACGCCGGAAAAGCTTGTTATTCCCTACAATGCCATCAGAGGCTTCTACGATCCTTCCGTCAATTTCGAGCTTGAGTTCGATGTGCCTCTGGCCGAAGAGGAAGAGATGGAAGAAGCGGAAATCACCGCTTACCCCGTTTCCCACGAGGCGAAGCCCGCTTCCGAAACACCCAAATCGGGTGAGGAAAAGAAGGAAGGCTCCGTCGTTTCGCTGGATGCTTTCCGCAAGAAGCAATAACGGCTTCTGCCCCAAGCCTTTTGAAACCCAGCCTCGTGAAACTCAAGGAGACATATCCCCATGGCGGCCGATATCGTCAATCTGCGTCAGTTTCGCAAACAAAAGGCGCGTAGCGAAAAAGAAAAACAGGCGGAGCAGAACCGCCTGTCTCACGGCCGTACCAAGACGGAAAAGAACCTCACCTCGGCCCTGAACGACAAAGCCGAAAAGGCGCTCGATCAGGGGCGGCTCAAAAGAGGCGATGACGGGGCCGGAAAAGACTGACGGACCAACCCACCGCAGCGGATTTCGGGATTCGAAAAAGAATCGCAAAACAGGGACTTGCCGGGGAGACATGATCGAGATTTCCAACCGGCCCCGCCGGAGACCGATCTGATGATCCGCAAACACTCAGCGACCTTGCACGGCCACCGCACCAGCATCTCGCTTGAGGATGCCTTCTGGGACGAGCTGAAAATCATCGCTGAAAGACGCAAGATCAGTTTCGCGGCCTTGCTTGCCGAAATAGACGACAGCCGCCCGGCCGACAGCAATCTGTCGTCATCGCTGCGGGTTTACGTACTGAACTGGCTGAAGACCCGCTGATTCAGGCAGGCGCGGCCGTCATGTCACATTGATCGCAGACTGCGATACGGTGCGCCCTCATCCGACTACAAAAATTCCCGCCGAAAACTCATAACGCCGTGAAAGCATTCATTAAACATTGGCGGCCTAGTCTGCGTTGCAAGGCATTCCCGTATTGCGTAGCCTTGCCTCCGACTAGTGTTCTCAGGCTGTCTAGTCCTCGCCTCCATCATGAGGCGACACATGGCTTCTGCCGTCTCCGGAAACGACGATTGCCATCAATCCGTAGGCAAAGCCACTGCTATCAGGTTTAAATTTTGAGTGACGCCTGAAGCCCGTTGGGAAGGGTAAACACCCCCTCGGCGTCATCCTCGGCCCTGTGCCGAGGATCTAATCACGTCGAATAAAATCAATCGGTTGCAGATAATAGCGACAAGATCGAGGATGACGTTGGAGCGTTTGGCGCGATCTTCACGAAACTGAAGAACGACCGGCTTTCCTGTCCCTGAGCTTACGGCGTGGCGGGCGCATTTTCCGGCGCCAGCTGCCGGATGGCGTCTTCCGTCGGCGGCACCACCAGAGCCGGTGCAGACTGCCGCTCGGGCGCCGGCTGTTGTTGCTGTTGTTGCTGTTGTTGCTGCAACCGCTCCTGCTGTTCCTTTTCCTGGCGCAGGCGTTCTTCGGCCGCGGCTTTCAAACGTGCCTCTTCTTCGGCCTTGGCCTTGGCTTCTGCCTCAGCGCGTTCCTTCTCTGCCTGCCGTTCTGCCGCCTGGGAGCGGTAGAGCGCCACTTCGCGGCGCAGGCGCTGCTTTTCAAGAACGCTGGCCTGCATCGCCTCCACCCGCCGCCGCTCCTTTTCGAAAGCCCGAAGAGACAGGTAATTGTTGAGCGCAGAGACATCTGTCGTCAAGGCAGGCGCGGCAAGCGGGCCGTTATAGTTGAGACGCACGGAAGGTTCAGCACCCGCGACCGTTTCGGTGCCGGGATTGAACAGGAGATCGAGGTCGCCATTTACTGTCGAAGCGGCAATGTCGACGGTCGCATCGGCAGTCAGGATTACCGGATCGATGCCCGCTCGCAAATTCTTGAAATGAAGCGCACCACCATTCAGCGAAAATGGCAGTGCCACATCACCGAGCGCAATTTCACCCTGCCACAGGCTCTGATCCACCAGCGGCCGCACCTTGGGCGCATCGATCGGCTGCTGCAAACCATCGGCCGCTTGCAGGATCGGTGGCAGGGCACCGGGATTAAGTCCCTTCAGCACAAGCCCGCTCGCCCGGATTTCACCCGAACCACCGGCCGATTTCAGCATTTCGCCGACACTTTTGCCGGTCGATTCGGCCGTGAGATCAATCGCGACCCGGCCTGTCGCCACAGGCCCGTTGGCATTGGCCCATAGGATCGGTTCCGGATTGGCGTCGGTCACCGCGATCTTGCTGCGGAAAATGCCCGCACCCTCGCCCGTGGACATGGCAAGCCGTCCGGCGAGCTTGCCGCCCATGAAGGTGCCGGCAACGTCGTCAAGCGAGAGACTGCCCGCATCATGCGTGAGCTTGGCCGAAACGCCCGTGACCGTGCCGAAGGGGCCAGCCTCGAAGCTTTCCGCTTTCAGGGCAAGCGACGCCTTGAGCTGCGGGAATGCAGGCATGGCAAGAGGCTTTGCATTCAGCGCGCCGGTCTCCGGGTCGATCACCGGCCCGTAGATCACGTCTCCCAGCCAGGCGAGATCGGCCGTTCTGACCGAAAGATCGCCCGTGACGGGATGAGGCGCGGCACGCTGGACCGTGACATTACCCGAGAAGGGATTGCCACCCGCCTGCCCGCCGATCGAGGAAAAGGCGATCTTCTGCCCATCCACTGCTACCTTGGCATTGGCCTTCACCGCCATGCCACCACCGAGCTGCGGCAGGCCGACAGCGTTCATGATCAGATAGGGTTCGATGTCGGCGCTTTCGAGCGCCACATCCGCGCTGCCCTCACCGAAGTTGGCGGCCGCAACCGCAAAGGAACCATTCATCGAAAAATGCGTGCGTTCCGTCGAAAAACGCAGTTCGGTCTGGGCGGGCGAGCCGAGCGTACCATTGAGCTTGACGGAAAGAAGTCCCTCCCCATCCGCATCAAAGGGCAACGGATCGAGCCCCGCCTGCCCGAACAGGATCGCCGTTGACTGGTTCTTCAGCACCGCTTCCAGCGACATCGCCGTATCGTCCGTGATCGACAGGAAATCCGGCATCTTGGCGACAGCCGACAGACGGCTGCCATTAACGGTTCCGGAAACGGCGACATTGGCGCCGCCATTGTCACTGTTGACGGAGACGTCCATGGCAAGATCGGAATTGGCATACCACGGCGCGCTCGCCGCCAGTCGACTGAGGAAGGGATGATTGGGCAACTTCTGCTGCAGCATGGTGAAGAACGGCTGCATATCGGCTGCATGCAGGTTCACCGTGCCTTTGCCGGCATATTTCAGCAACGACCCCTGCAACTGTCCCTTTGCCTTCACCTCCGCGCCGGCAATATCGCCGGCCGTCATGTTTTCAAGCGAGAGAACCCCGCCCGCCATGGTGAAGGCGGTCTCGACATGATTGGCGGTCACACCTGCCATGTTGAACCGGTCGGCCTTGAATTTCGCGGTGATGCGATGGTCGAGAACCGAGCTTCCGACCTGATCGCCAAGCGCGAGACTACCAAGCGCGCGCAGGGCATCGAGATCGATTTCATTGCCGGCAAGATCAATGGAAAGATTGGACGTCTTGCCGTCGGAGCGCCGCTCCAGCTCACCTTTCAGTGAAGCATCGCCAATCGCCAGTTCCAGATTGTTGAAACGCTGGTTGAGCGTCGTCAGCGAGACATCGGCGGAAAAACCGGCGGCATTGAGTTGCCGGATCGCCGGATCGACCGAGCCGGAAAGCCAGTTCGCCAGCCCAGAGGGCTGGTTGGAGGCGAGCAGCAGGTTGCCGTTAAAGGCGGGGCCGCCGAGCAGCGTCAACGATCCCTTGGCTTCGAGCTGCGTCCGGCCCGGCAGCGTCGCCACGGCATTCACCACCTGCCAGCCGCTGCCATCCGGGCGCACATCCAGCCTGATGTCGCGGATCGTCGTATCGTCGGAAACGAGCGCGGGAAGGCTGATGCTCGCCTTGCCCGGCACCGGCGGCACCGGAATGCGGGCCACCATGGCGGCAAAGGCTTCGATGCGCTGGCGCACCGAGACGGTTGGCTGGCGCGAAGTCTTGCCCGTCTGCACCACGGGGGGCGCAAACCGGGCGACATCGATCTGCTGGCCATCTGCGGTGAGCAGGAATTCCGGCTTGGCGCCGGTATCCAGCGTCGCTTCACCGGTCACCACATAGGGATTTTCGCTGCCGCCAAGCTCCATGCGATAGCTCGGGATACGCACGCTTTCATTGGTCAGTTCGAAACTGCCGCGCGTGCGCGGCGAGGAAAAGAGGGATTGCCCCGCCGGCTGCTTCTGCTTTTCATCTTCCCGGAAGCTGAAGGAGAAGGAGCCGCTATAGGCGGGTTTCCCAGCCGTCGCCGCAATCGCGCCATCGAGATCAACTTCGACAGGATGTTCATCGGGCACGAGACGGAGCCTCAGCCCCATACGGCCATTGGCGTAGTCCGGCTCGCTGCTCGAAAGCGAGAAGGAGCCAGGATGACCATCGACGGCGGCACGTCCTTCGGCTTTCCAGGGTCCGGCCAGCGAATTGGCGGACATGTCGGCATTGAGGCCGGTCACGACACGGTTGCGCCCGGACTGCTCATCGATGAATTCGATCTGCCCGCCTTCGATCTGCACGCTTTCCAGAACCACGGTGCGGGCGGGAATTTCCGCCCGGCTGCCGCGCATCCAGTCCAGCGTGCCGTCCTTCAAAAGCCGGATCTTCGCCTTGGGTTCCTCAATGCGCATATCGAAGATGCGCGCTTCGCCCGAAAGGAAAGGCGCCAACTCGGCATCCATGGAAAACCGCGCGACCTGGATCAGCGGAGATCCATCGGCATCGGTTCCTGCGCGCACATCATGCAGCGTCACCGAGGGGAAAGGCAGCAGCCGGGCTTCGACGCGGCCGTGCACCACCACCTTCTTGCCGAGAATGCGGCTTGCCTGGTCTTCGAAATCGCGGCGGAAATCCGTCCAGTCGACGAAATAGGGAATGAGCAGCGCTGAAAACAGCACCAAGGCCAGCAGTCCGCCCAGAAAAACCAGAATACGCCCGAGCACTGACCTGCATCTCCCTTCGCGAACGCTGCAAACCTATTCTTTTCTGCCTTAACGGCAAGCAGCCTTTTGTACCAATCAAATATGAGAACGATCAGACAAGCCGAAACAATTTGCCCGGATTGAAGATGTTATCGGGGTCGAGCGACGTTTTGATGGCGCGCATGAGATCCAGTGCATTTCCTGCCTCTTCGGCAAGAAAACTCATCTTGCCCTGGCCAATGCCATGTTCGCCGGTGCATGTGCCGTCCATGGCAATGGCGCGGCGGTTGAGACGGGCAACAAAGGCCTCTGTCTTCGCAACACTCTCGGCATCCTTGCCATCAAACAGAATAAGCACATGGAAGTTCCCATCACCCGCATGGCCGACGATCGGCGCCAGAAAGCCGTTCTCGGCAATATCCCGCTGCGTTTCCACGACGCAATCGGCCAGCCGTGAAATCGGCACGCAGACATCGGTGGAAAGCCCGTCGAGATGTGGTGCCAGCGCCCGCGACGCCCAATAGGCGTCGTGGCGCGCCTTCCACAGCTTGTTGCGCTCCGCCGCATCGCCCGTCCAGCGGAAATCGACGCTGCCGCATTCGGCTGCAATCTCGGCGAACTGCTGCGATTGCAGCGCCGCCGTCTCCTCGGTGCCATGGAACTCCACGAAGAGTGTCGGCTTTTCCGCATAGTTCAGACCGGAATAGGCATTGCAGGCGCGCACCTGCACCTCGTCAAGCAATTCGATGCGGGCGACCGGAATGCCCATCTGGATCGTCATGATGACGGCATCGCAGGCCTCCTTGATACTATCGAAGGTGCAGACACCGCCGGTAATCTTTTCCGGAATGCCCTGCAGCCGCAGCGTCACCGAGGTGATGACACCGAGCGTGCCTTCGGCCCCCACGAAAAGCCGCGTCAGGTCGTAACCGGCGGACGACTTGCGGGCGCGCCGCGCAGTGCGGATTTCCTCACCATTGGCGACAACGGCGGTGACGGCCAGAACATTGTCCTTCATCGTGCCGTAACGCACGGCATTCGTGCCGGAAGCGCGCGTCGAGGCCATACCGCCAATCGAGGCATTGGCGCCGGGATCGATCGGAAAGAACAGGCCGGTATCGCGCAGATAGACATTGAGGTCCTCACGCGTCACGCCCGGCTCCACCGTCACGTCAAGATCTTCGGCATTCACCTCAATGATGCGATTCATCCGGCTGAAATCGATGCAGATTCCACCATTGGGCGCGTTGACCTGCCCTTCGAGCGAAGACCCTGTGCCGAAGGGAATGACCGGCACCTTATATTGCGCGCAGGCCTTTACCACGGCCTTCACATCATCGGCGTTTTCGGCAAAAACGACGCCATCGGGTGCCTGCAGGGTCAGATAGGTGGTGGTGTGTCCGTGCTGTTCACGAAACGCCTGGCCCGTCTGGAGCTTATCGCCCAGCTGCTGCTTCAGCACCGCGAGCGCAGACGCGATTCCCTCTTCGTTCCGCTTGCCTGCCACCACATCCTTCAGCGCCATCGTCCATCTCCACCGCAACATCTGCCCGTAACGGATTCGATCCGTTACGAAATTTCGTCAGGTGGTATGGGATAAGGTTAACGCTTTGTCCAGCATCGCGATTGCACCGGATGCGGTTTGGCGCCCACCCTATTCCGCTGCGAGCAACGGCTTGTCTTCCTCCAGCGCCTTGCGACGGGCGGCAAGTTCGAGTTCGCGGTGAAGGCGAATTTCTTCGTCTGCCTGCGGTTTGGCGAAGCGGGCGATCAGCAGGTAAGACACCGGGGTGATGTAAAGCGTCACCAGCGTCGCAAAACCGAGACCGCCGACGATGACCCAGCCGAGTGCGATGCGCGCTTCCGCACCCGCCCCCTGCGCCAGCACCAGCGGCACGCCGCCGAGAATGGTGGCGATCATCGTCATCATGACAGGGCGCAGGCGGATGCTGGTGGCCTTTTCGATCGCCTCACGCACGGTCGCACCCTGATCGCGCAGATGATTGGCGAACTCGACAATCAAAATACCATTCTTGGCCATGACGCCGACAAGCAGCACAAGCCCGATCTGGCTATAGACGTTGAGGCTCGAGCCCGTGACCAGCAGCGCGATGACGGCGCAGGCGAGACCGAGCGGCACCGTCGACATGATGATGACCGAACTCAGCACGCTTTCGAACTGCGCGGCCAGCACAAGGAAGATGATGGCGATGGCGAAACCGAAGGTCAGCAACATGCCGCTCGAATTTTCTTCCAGCGTCGCCGCTTCACCCAGCGGCAGCAGACGCGCACCTGATGGCATCACGGATTGCGCCAGTTCGTTCACCTTCTCCATGGCCTGACCGAGCGACACACCGTCTTTGAGGTTGGCGGTGAAGCCGACGGAAGGAAGCTGTTGCTCGCGGTTCAACTGCGGCGCAACCGCATTTTCCTTGAGCGTGGCGATGACCGACATCGGCACGATCTTGCCATCACCCGTTTTCAGGAAGACATTTTCCAGATCGGTCGGATCGTTGATCGGCCGGGTAGAAGACAGGAGCCTGACCGGGATAGCATCGCCATCCACGAAGACATCAACGATCGAGCGACCTTCCAGCAGCGACTGCATCGAACGCGAGAGGCCGGTGATGTCGATACCGAGATCGGAGGCGCGCTCGCGGTCGATGGAGACGGAAAGCTGGGCCTGATTGGGCTCGTTGTCCAAACGCGGCGTATCGAACAGGCCGCTTTCCTCCATGGAAAGCAGCAGTTTCTGCGTCGCCTCTGTCAGCGCCGGATAGTTGCTGCCGACCATCGCCATCTGCAGGCCGTTGCCGGCGCCGCGAATGCGCAGACTGTTCGGCTGCATGGCATTACCGCGCAAAGCCGGAACCTTGTTGGCAGCGGAGGTGACGTCAGCCGCGATCTGGTTCTGGGTGCGTTCGCGATCCGCCCATGGGGCGAGCGTCAGCACCATGAAGCCGGTATTGGAAGAACCGTTCATGCCGGTGATGGAATAGACATTGCGGATTTCGCCACTGTCACGCAGCGGCTTCAGATTTTCCTCGATCCGTTGCAACTGGTCGCGCGTATATTCAAGGCTGACGCCCTGCGGCGCGGTGACCCGCATCATGACCGAGGCGCGGTCCTCGCGCGGCGTCAGCTCGTTCTGGATCATGCCGAAGGCGATCCACGACAGGCCGGAGAAGATCAGCGCCACGACGATGACGATCAGCGGATTGTTGAGGCAGGCGGCAAGCGTCGTCTTGTAAGTGGAGGCAAAGACATTGCCGAACCAGGCGAGCGGCCCGGTCGGCTCCTTCAGCCCCTGTTTCAGCATGCGTGAGGCCAGCATCGGGCAAAGCGTCAGCGCCGTCACCGAGGACAGGCCGACGGCGAAGGCGAGCACGAAGCCGAATTCACGGAACAGGCCGCCAAGCTGGCCCGGCAGGAACGACAGCGGAATGAACACGGCGGCAAGCGTCGCCGTCGTTGCGATAACGGCGAAGAACACTTCCTGCGTGCCGAGAACGGCAGCCGCGCGCGGCCCCATGCCTTCCGCCCGGCGGCGCACGATATTTTCCAGCACCACGATGGCGTCATCGACAACGAGACCCGTCGCCAGAACGATGGCAAGCAGCGTCAGAATATTGACCGAGAAGCCGACCATATAGATGGCGACGATGGTGCCGATCAGCGCCACCGGCATGGTGATCGCTGGAATGAGGGTCGCCCGCCAGTCACGGAAAAAGAGATAGAGCACAACGACCACGATGAGCGCGGAGAGCCCAAGCGCCAGTTCGACCTCATGCAGCGCGCCTTCGATGAAGACGGCGTCATCGCTTGTGACGACGATACGTGTGCCCTCAGGCAGATTGGCGGACATGGCATCGACGGCGGCCTTCACACCCGTTGAAATATTGAGCGTGTTGGACTGCGCCTGACGGATGACGCCGAGACCGACACCTTGCACCCCATTCGAGCGCAGCGAGGTGGATTGATCGTCAGCGCCGAGCATGACGGTCGCCACATCCCGCAGGCGGATATTGTCCTTGATGAGAAGGTTGGAAAAATCCTCCGGCTTCGTCAGACTGGCCGTGGCGCGCACGACAATGTCCTGCGTCGTGCTTTTCAGCGATCCCGCCGGCACGTCGAGTGCGGCGCTGGCAAGCGCATTGGAAACATCGGTGACGGTCAGACCACGGCTGGCAAGAGCAGCCTGATTGAGATCGACGCGAAAAACCTTTTCCTGATCGCCGTAAAGCTCGACATCCGCCACACCATCGACAGCGGCCAGGCGGTCGATGATCTCGTCATCCACCAGCTTGGTCAGATCTTCCATGCTGAGCGTGGAGGATGTGACGGCAAGGCGCATGATCGGCTGGCTGTCGGAATCCGCCTTGATGATCTGGGGTTCGTCGGCATCGTCGGGCAGCTGGTTGGTGACGCGGCCGATGGCGTCGCGCACGTCATTGGCGGCAACGGCCATGTCGACATTGTCGCTGAACTCCATCGTCACGCGGCTGGTTCCGAATTGCGAGCTCGAAGCGATGGATTTAATGCCGCTGACACGCGCCACGGCGCCTTCGATGGTCTGCGTTACTTCCTGGTCAATCGTTTCCGGCGCCGCCCCCTCATAAGTGGTCCTGACGCTGATCGACGGACGGTCGACATCGGGCAATTCGCGCACTTCGACGCCAACCAGCGCCGCAAGGCCGGCGACGACCAGCAGCGTGTTGAGAACCGCCGCCAGAATAGGCCTGCGCACGAAGAGCGCGGTAAAGGCGAGTTTGGAATCCTGACCGGAAGACGGTTGCGTCATTGGCTGGCGACCTCCTCGGGCTTCGTCTGATTGCCGACACGCACTGCGCCACCTTCTCTGACGCGCTGCAGACCCTCGATCACGACAGGCTCACCCTCGGCCAGTTCGGCCTTCACGAGAACGGCATCCGGGTTGCGCTGCACGATCTGCACCCGCACCTTGTTGGATTTATTGTCGGTGACACGCCAGACATAGGAGCCTTCCGCATCCCATTGCACGGCGAGCGGATCGACAGAGGCATAGGTCTCGCCGGCAAAACGCATGGTGACGCCGAAGGACATGCCGGCCCTCAGCTCGTCCTTCTCGTTGCCGAACTTCGCCCGGATGCGGATGGTGCGGCTGGCCTCGTCGACGCGGTTGTCGACAGCCTCGATCTCGCCGGTAAATGTCTCGCCGGGGCGGGAAATGGATGTCGCCTCCACCGGCATACCGACTTTAATTGCGGTTGCGAAACGCTCAGGCGCCCAGAAATTGACGAGAATTTCAGAACGATCGTCGATGCTGACGATGGTCGATTGCGTGGTGACGTTGTCGCCGACATTGGCGGCGACGATACCGGCCACGCCTTCGATGGGGGCGACGATATCGCGCCGCTTCAAATTCAGTTCGGCCGTGCTGAGCGCCAGCTTGGCGGCCTCTTCGGCGATCTGCGCATCCATCACGTCAAGGCGGGAGAAAGATTTCAGGTTCTTGTAGGAACTGGATTTTTCAATGGCGCTGCGCAACGCGACCTGCGCCTTGTCGCGCTCGATCACCTGCTCTTCATCATCGAGCCGGGCGAGTACCTGTCCCTTCACGACACGCGCGCCGGCAGCCGTGCGGATTTCCGAAAGCGTGCCGGAGACCTGCGGCATGACCACGACCGACTGGATCGCCTGACCATTGCCGATGGCGTTCAGCCGGTCATTGACAATGCCTTTTTTCGCCGGAGCCGTCACAACAAGGGTAGCGTTGCCATTGCGGCGGTTGCCACCGGCGTTCTGACCCGCCGACGGACCAGCCGCAGCGACTTCGACAGCCGGCGCCGGCACCTTGCCTATCCCGATACTGGCAAGCACATTACGGGCGTCAGGCGAATAAAAACCCCAGAGACAGAGCCCTGCCCCCACCACGGCCAGACTGACACCCACCTGTTTCCAGACCCGCATATAGTTCTCCGGTTAATCATCGCAGCATAAAACAGCCCCTGAAGCGCCGACTTCGGGACATGAGCAGTATTCCCGCTCGTCTGAAACGAGGCAACGCACAAATCCGTTTCTTACGTAATTGTAATTTGTGATGAATTCTCGTCGGACGCACCAAGAAGGCCATTTTTATCGCAAATATTCCGAAGCGCGGTAATCTGCCGGCAGGAAATGAGCCGGAGAAAACCATGAGCACCGTCACGAAAACACAAAATCCCGAAGCCGATCCGCGCGTAAAAGCGGTGTTCGATGACATCCGCGCCACCCGCAAATCGGATTTCATCAACAATATGTGGCTTTACCTCGCCTTCGACCCCGATCTCCTGGAAAAGACCTGGGCAGAGGTGAAGGCGGTGATGGCGACACCCTCGGCGCTCGATCCACTGGTGAAGGAAATGCTTTATATTGCGGTGTCGGTGACCAATGGCTGCTCCTATTGCGCCCATTCCCACACGGCGGCCGCAAAAGCCAAGGGCATGACGAATGAACAGCATGCCGATCTGATGCGGGTGATCGCGCTCGCTGCCAAGACCAACCATCTCGCAGTGGCGCTTCAAGTACCGGTGGATACCGCTTTTGATGCTGACAGGCAGGCATGAACCCGAAAAAATGCCTTGGAATAGGCGTTTTGACCGACGATACCGGAATAAAAGCAGAACGCGGTTCTGGCCTTTATATCCCGAATCACTACATTGGGCCGCATGAGCAACAGTTTCGACGATATGCCGTTCTTCGATGAAGAACCCGTGGCACCGCGCAGGGCGACCAACAATGCCCCTTCGGAAAACGGCGGCGGGCTTGGCATTGCCGCCCGCGCCATGGCGGCGCGCGACCAGGTGCGGCCGGCACACGATTATCTTTCCGGCCTCAACCCGGAACAGCGCGAGGCCGTGGAAACGCTTGACGGACCGGTTCTCGTTCTCGCCGGCGCCGGCACCGGCAAGACCCGCGTTCTGACGACCCGCATCGCCCATATTCTCGCCACCGGCCGCGCCTACCCGAGCCAGATCCTTGCCGTGACCTTCACCAACAAGGCGGCGCGCGAGATGAAGGAACGTATCGGCGTTCTCGTCGGCGGCGCTGTCGAGGGCATGCCCTGGCTTGGCACCTTCCACTCCATCGGCGTCAAGCTTCTGCGCCGCCATGCGGAGCTCATCGGCCTGAAATCGGATTTCACCATTCTCGACACGGATGACGTGGTGCGGCTGATCAAGCAGCTCATTCAGGCCGAAGGTCTTGATGACAAGCGCTGGCCGGCAAAACAGTTCGCCGGCATGATCGACGGCTGGAAGAACAAGGGCCTGACGCCGCCGGATATTCCCGAAGGGGACAGCCGCGCTTTCGCCAACGGCAAGGGCCGTGAACTTTACACCGCCTATCAGAACCGGCTGAAAACGCTGAACGCCTGCGATTTCGGCGATCTTCTGCTGCACCCGATCAGCATCTTCCGCCGCAATCCCGATATTCTGAAGGAGTACCACCAGAAGTTCCGCTACATTCTGGTGGACGAGTATCAGGACACTAATACGGCGCAATATATGTGGCTCAGGCTTCTTGCCCAGCGCCAGAAAGGCGAACCGCAAAACGTCTGCTGCGTCGGTGACGACGACCAGTCGATCTATGGCTGGCGCGGCGCGGAAGTGGACAATATCCTGCGCTTCGACAAGGATTTTCCCGGTGCCAAGGTCATCAAGCTTGAGCGTAACTACCGTTCCACCGAACATATTCTCGGCGCTGCCGGCCATCTGATCGCCCACAACGAGGGCCGTCTCGGCAAGACGCTGTTTACCGAGCGCAGCAGTCCGGACGACGAGAAGGTCGTGGTGCACGCCGCCTGGGATTCCGAAGAGGAAGCCCGCGCGGTCGGCGAGGAAATCGAGCAACTCCAGCGCAAGAACCACAAGCTGAACGACATGGCCATCCTCGTTCGCGCTTCCTTCCAGATGCGCGAATTCGAAGACCGGTTCGTGACGCTTGGCCTCAATTACCGCGTCATCGGCGGCCCGCGCTTTTATGAGCGCCTCGAAATCCGCGATGCCATGGCCTATTTCCGGCTGGTCTGCCAACCGGCCGACGATCTCGCCTTCGAGCGGATCGTCAATACGCCAAAGCGTGGCCTTGGCGATACGACGATCCGTAACCTGCACGACTATGCCCGCGCCCGCGATATCCCGATGCTGGCAGCCGCCGCCGACATCATCGAGACCGACGAGTTGAAGCCGAAAGCTCGCAAGGCGCTGTTCGATGTGGTGCAGGATTTCCGCCGCTGGCAGGGCCTGCTGGAAAACACCGAACACACCACGCTTGCCGAACAGATTCTCGACGAAAGCGGCTATACCGCCATGTGGCAGGCCGACAAGACGGCCGAAGCACCGGGACGGCTTGAGAACCTGAAGGAACTCATCCGCTCGATGGAATCCTTCGAAAGCATGCGTGGATTTCTGGAACACGTCGCCCTGGTTATGGATGCGGAACAGAATGCCGAGCTGGATGCCGTCTCCATCATGACGCTGCATTCCGCCAAGGGTCTGGAATTCGACACCGTCTTCCTGCCCGGTTGGGAAGAAGGCCTGTTTCCCCACCAGCGGGCGCTGGACGAAGGCGGTCGCTCCGGTCTGGAGGAAGAACGTCGTCTGGCTTATGTCGGCATCACCCGCGCCAAGAAGCTCTGCCATATCTGGTTCGTCTCGAACCGGCGCATTCACGGGCTGTGGCAATCCACCCTGCCCTCGCGTTTCCTCGACGAACTGCCGCCCGCCCATGTGGATGTCGCGGCTTCCGACAGCAATTATGGCGGTTATGGCGGACGCGGCGGTTACGGCCAGTCCCGTTTCGACAAGGCCGATCCCTTCACCAACAATTACTCCACCCCCGGCTGGAAACGCGCCCAGCAGAACCGCAGCGACGCCACCCGCGACAATTGGGGCACACGCTCCGGCCATGCGGTGGAGCGCATCGGTTACGGCGAAAGCGGCCCGCGCACCCGCACCATCGACGGCGAACTGGTGGCGAAATCCGTGGCTGACAAGCCCTCGAAATTCTTCGTCGGCGACCGTGTTTTCCACCTCAAATTCGGCAATGGCAATATTTCCGCGATCGAAGGCAATAAATTGACCATCAACTTCGACCGTGCCGGCGAAAAGCGCGTGCTGGATGGATTTGTGGAAAAGGTTTGATCCGACAACCATGAGTGCCTGGAGAGCGCTTTTCCCATAGCCGATGTCACGCCATTGCAATAAAGGAGTTGCAAAGGCGAACTGAAAACCGGGACGGGACTGCTTTGCACATATTGCCGAAAAGCCAGCGAAAGCTGGCCATTTTCCTGATCAACATGGATAGCGCTACAAAGCGCCTGACCGACATGAACGCCCGCCTCGATGCGATGGGGCTAAAGGCGGAGCGCGTTGCCGGCGTCAATGGCAGGGAGCTGCAATACCCGATCCCGGAATTCAGCGAAATTTCCTATATGCTTATGCATGGCCGCCGCACCTCGCCGCCGGAAATCGGCTGCTATCTCAGCCATGTCGCCTGCGCCAATAAATTCATGACTGGTGATGCCGATATCGCGCTCATCCTTGAGGACGACGTGGTCTTCGAGGACGATTTTCTTGATGCCATTGATGAAGCGGTTCTAAACGGTAACGACTGGGATATTCTGCGGCTGACGACGGTCAGCAACGGCCGCAAATTTGCATTCCGCGCCCTGTCCAATGGCCGATCGCTCGCAGTGGCGCTCACCCGCGAAAAAGGATCGGGCGCCTATCTCGTCAACCGCCGCGCCGGAAAATGGATATCGAAACTTATCCCCATGCGGCTCGCCTACGACATCGCCTTCGATCTGGAATATCTCTCCGGCCTAAAGGCGGCCTTCATCTATCCACTCTGCGCCACACAGGATGCAGACGGCGAAAGCCAGATCCAGAACAATCTGCGCATCTACCGCCTGCCGCGCTGGCGGTACTTCACCGTTCTGCCCTATCGCGCCTATCTGGAAACCAGCCGGTTTCTGCTGCGCGGCCTGCGCTTCCTGGTGGCAAAGGCGAAAGTGGCCATGGAACGCGGCAAACCCAAAGCTGTTCAGGCCGGCAGATGAACGTCCGGCTCATACCTCGCCGGGCGTGAAGCCGACGAGATAGACGGCCGCGATCACGGCTGCGAGAATGAAAATAGAGATGACGAAAATCGTCATCCTGTTCAATGGTTTGCGGGTCGTTTTCTTCATGGTGGAATAATGCGGCAGGAAGAACCTGGTTCCATGGTTCAGCCCTCGTCGTCACTGGCCCAAGCCATCAAGCGGCGGCCTCCGGACTTGGCAATCGGTGTAACAGGTAGTCGCGCATTTGCGCCAACGCCTCTTCCCTCGACAGACCTCCCGATTGCAGCCCCGACCGCAGCCATAGCCCGTCGATCAATGTGGTAATGCCCAGTGCAATGGGTTCACAGTCCCCTTTCGGCACGAGATGCCGCAAGGCAGAGAGCAGATTGGAGCGCATGCGCGCATGGATGACCTTCTGAATTCGCGCAAGCTGCGGCTCACGCGGAACCTCCGCGCATAGCGAAAGCCAGGCATGACAGATCGATGGCTGAAAGAAGCTCTCGTCGAAGTTGGCCTCGATAATTGCCTCCAGTCTCTCCCGCGGGCTTGTGGCGCGATTAAGCCTCGCCACAACAACCTCCGCCAGTTTCACATTGGCTTCACGCATCGCATGTTCGAACAGCTCCTGCTTGCTTGCAAAATAATGCAGCACGATGCCTTTGGAGGCGCCCGCCTGTGCAGCCACCCTTTCGAGCGTTGCCCCGGCCATGCCCTCTCTCTGCAACACTTCGAATGCTGCACGTCTCAGCTCGGCCCGACGAATATCGCTTATTTTAGTGAGTCGCATTTCAGTCTCCTTGCAGAGACACATTGACAAATTTCCCCAAAAGATCAATTATTGTCCCATGGGTCAATTTAGTAACCACTAAGACAAAAGGCTGCCTCATGGGAAAGTGGATGAAAGTTGTTTCAGCAGCGGCGTTGGTGCTGGCAGGGGAAAGCCCCGCTTTTGCTGCCGATGCCGATGCGTGCAAGATGGTCAAAATGGCGGAGCCCGGCTGGAACGATCTCGCATTCACGACCGGCATCGCCATGACCCTTCTGAAATCGCTGCACTATCAACCACAGAGCCTGTTGCTCGGGATCGACGTCATCTACACCAGCCTGAAGAGCAAGGACCTGGACGTCTTCATGGGCTATTGGGACCCGGCGATGGTGAACTATTACAAGCCCTATAAAGAGGATGGATCGGTCGAAAAGGTCCGGACCAACCTCGTGGGAGCCAAATACACCTTTGCCGTGCCGACCTACGTCTGGGAGGCCGGCGTGAAGGACTTTTCCGACCTTCAGAAATTTGCCGACAAGTTCGACAGAAAACTCTACGGCATTGAGCCCGGCTCGAACCAGCTGATGCTGGATGCCGTCAAAGATCCGGCGCTTGGGCTGAAGGACTGGGAAGTCGTCGAATCCAGCGAACAGGGCATGCTTTCCCAGGTCGCGCGCTTTAACCGCAACAAGACGTTCATCGTCTTCCAGGGATGGGCGCCGCATCCCATGAACGCCAAATTCGACATCAAATATCTGACGGGCGGCGATAAATTTTATGGACCCGATTTCGGCGCGGCCACTGTCGATACCCAGGTCCGTCGAGGCTACCTGCAGGAATGCCCGAACGTTGCAAAACTGCTCCAGAACCTTGAATTCGATGTCGAATTCGAAAACAAGGGCATGGATCTCATCATGAACGGCGGCCTGTCGCCGGAAGATGCCGCAGCGCAGGCGATCAAGGCCGAGCCGCACCGGCTTGAAACATGGTTGAAAGACGTCTTCGCACTCGACGGCCAGAATGGTCTGGCGACTGTCAAGGCGGCGCTCGGCCTATGACAGCTCCATCTTTGGACAATTGGGAAAAGCGCAAGCGTTTTGTAGAATTGCCGCGCAAGCGCCAAATGGCTTTTATAGACACTGGCGGTCCCGGGCCGGTGCTACTGATGCTTCACGGGTTTTCCGACACCAGCCGCAGCTTTTCCATTATCGAACCTTATTTCCAGGAATATCGGCTGATTGCTCCTGACCTGCCTGGTCACGGCGCATCGTCCGTAGGACACGGTTTTCATGTCGCAGACTTCGCTGAAACGATTGACCGCTTTCTGACGCTTATGGGCATCTCGCGGTTCTTTGTGCTTGGCCACTCCATGGGTGCCATGACGGCAATCGAACTGGCCGCCCGGCGGTCCTCTTCCGTTCGAGGGCTTGCGCTCATCTCAGGGACGCTGGAGCCCGATTTCGGCACCGAAAGCAAACTTGCCAGGGATATCCTGGCGCTGCGCGATCCGATCAAACCGGCGGGCGGTTTCCTGCATGACTGGTATTCCTGCAGTCGACCGGTCAACGAGGAATTCCTGTTTCGAATGAAACGCGACGCGGCAAATATGGCGGCCACAACCTGGCATGGCGTTCTTAAAGCTTTTGCGGAAACTGATCTGCATTACAGCGCGTCGAAAATAAATGCGCCCGTGCTTTGCCTAGCCGGTTCTGAAGACCCTCTATTCGATGAATCCCATCGCCAGCAACTCTTCGAGGCTTTCCCCCTGGCGCAAACCGTAACGATGCCGGGCCATGGCCACAATCCGCACTGGGAAAATCCGCAAGGTGTTTCCACCTTGGTCACCGAATTCTTTGCCGAAGTGATGACGGATGCGAGCCCTGTCCGTGTCGAGACTACCGCCGACAAGCGCTGACATGTCCGCATGAATTCGGCAAACGCGGAGAATTCGATTTCGATTCCGGCACCGATGCGGTAACGCTTCGCAGCGTAAACGAAATCCGGCCCGCCATGACAGACACGACGCATCTCCGCCTGAACCCGCTGCATCTCGCCGCCGCCTTTGCGAGCGGCTGCCTTTTGACGTTGATGGTGCATTTCAACGGTCAGCTTGCCCATTATGGCAATGCGCTGTTTTCCTCCTGGACGGCGCATGGAACCGGCACGGTGGCAGCCCTGATCTATCTCGCCATCATGCGCCCGAAGAAAGACGCCGCGGCACCGGCAAAACCGAAGGCACCGCTCTGGGCCTATTGCGGCGGGGTCGTGGGTGCTGCCATCGTCATCCTCACCTCCACGGCCGTCAATTCGCCGCTGGCGCTCTCGGGCACCATTGCGCTCGGGCTTGGCGGGCAGGTGATCTTCAGTCTTCTCGCCGACCTTTTCGGCCTCTTCGGCCTGCCAAAACGGCGACCGGATGTGCAGGACATGGTGGCGGTCGCCCTCATTCTCTGCGGCAGTGCACTGATCATCCTTGTCGGGAGAGCGGCATGATCGTCTGGATCGCCATGGCCTTTGCCGGCGGCGTGTTCGTGTCGCTAAGCCGGCAGATCAACGGCCGCCTCAGCCTGTCCAACTCACCGCTGATCGCTTCTTTCTGGAACCACATCGTCGGTTTCACGGTGCTGACCGTCATCGGCCTCATCGTCGGCGGCCTCATTCCGCCGGGTGCTGCCGACGCGCCCTGGCTTGCCTTTATCGGCGGCCCGATCGGCGTCGTTTTCATCGCTTCGGGAAGCTGGCTCATTCCTCGCATCGGCGCGGTCAATACCGCCCTTCTCGTCATCAGCGGCCAGATGGTGTCGGGCGTCGTGCTTGATCTCTTCAGCGATCACCCGCCAAAAATCTGGGCAAGCGCGCTTGGCATCCTGCTCATCCTTGCCGGCATGGTGCTGACACAGCGACGCCGCCGCTAGGGCATTCCGCTAAGATCAAAAGGCGATCAGGAATCGTTGCCGCGCGAGAACATGCCGAGCAGCGTCTTGCCGCCGCTCTTGCCGCCACTGCTCGCAAGCGTCGGGCGGTTTCCATTCAGCTTCGGCACCACCACCATGCGCTTGATTTCGCCGCGCTTGAAGGCGGCAAGGAAGCGCGGATAGTCGCGGAACACGACGCAGCCATTCGATTCGCCGCGTTTCGCCAGCATGTAGGTGTGGGCGAGAAGGCCGTCGCGCCCATGCGGGTTGACGCCGCTTTCCGGTGTCAGGCGAATGGCTTCGACGCCATGGAACCGAGCCTCGCGCATCGTCAGGCGGTAGCTGGAAGGCGGCGTCGAGCCGCGCATCCTCACATGGACGTAATCAGGATTGTCGCGCATCTTGCCGATGCCGGAATGCGCTTCGAGCTTTTCACCATTCGGCATATGCACCACGCCGGAGGAAATATCGTAGATCGCCGTGCCATTGCCGCGATCCGGCCACGGAACCGCATCCATCTTGCTCGGCTCACGCATGGGATTGTCAGGCTTCGCAAAGGCGAGCATTGCGCCGGTGCTCTGCTTCGGCGACGCGGGTGCGCGCAGGGGAACCGGCGCATCGAAAGCGGGCGCGGAGGCGACAGCGGGAACATGGTCCTCGGCCTTGGACCGCGTGGCAGGACGCGGAGACGGCTCGACTGCCTGGGCGCTTGCTACTTCAGGCCTGAAGCTCGGCAGCGGCACGTCATCGGGAAGCAGGCTGCTTGCCTCTTCTTCGATCTGCGGCCGCGCCAGCGCCACTTCAAATGCCGGATGCTGCGAAACCGCGCTCTGATAGGCAACCTCGGAGGTGCGACCCAGCGCCGAATCGACGATTGCCGACGGCTTCAACGCGGCAAGCTCCTTCACCGTCGCCTGCCCTTTGGCATTGGCGGCCGCACCGAAGCGCTCGCGAAATTCCTTCGCGCCGATTTCGGGCATGATGCCGGCAAGGCGGACGGCCTTCTGCTGGCCGTGGCTGTGATCGCTCAGGCGGGAAAATTTGCGAACGTGAATGTCCCGCGCGGCCGCGTGACCGATCGCCGTCTCGGCGGAATCGAGCCGTGCCACCAATGTCTTCTCAAATTGCCCGACGCCATACGATGCCGCCGCCATGCTGTGCAGCGAGGCAAAGGCGGCAAAGGCGAAAAGACCGGCAAAAGCGCCGCCGCCGAGAATCGCGGACATCCGTCCAAGCGAAGAGGATTTGCCTCTGTTGGCGGAAGACGAACCGGCAAAGCCGGCACCATTATAGGCCGCAGCAGAAAACGCCATGATACTCGTTACTCGAACCGTTCACGCATACCCGGCCAACGCCGGAGGGATTTTGGGACATCCGAAGGGCGGGCGGACACCACGCCGGTTTCGGAACTGACTGGCTCGAAGCATGACGAATTATGGTAACCAAAGTGTTTACGAGTCCCTGCAAAAATATTTCGTTAAGGTCTGCGCATTGTAAGGCGAAGGCAAAACAATGACTTGCGCGGGTACTGCGTGCATCCGCACTGCATCGTCCCGGGAAATGCCCCTCAAAGGAACGTCATCGGCCTAAAAATTTCCGTCGCCGCATTGTCAGGTAAATTCTGACTTTGCCGGAAATTTGCTGCAAATGCGGCAGGACTGCGACAGGGTCCGGCTCATGCCGGAAACACCCCTGCCTGCCGGATAGGGCGAAAGGGGCTTGATCCGCCAAAGCCGGCTTGGCATCCTGCGAAAAAAAGGGAGGCACATCATGAAGGCGCTGCTGCTCATCGATATCCAGAACGGGTTTTGCCCGGGTGGCAATCTGGCCGTTGCCGATGGAGACTCGGTCGTACCCATCGCCAATGCCCTGATCGACAATGGCGGCTATGATCTCATCGTCGCCTCGCAGGACTGGCACCCGGAAAATCACGGCAGCTTCGCCTCGCAGCATCCCGGCAAGCAACCCTTCGACATGGGCGAACTTTCCGGCAAGCCGCAGATGATGTGGCCGGACCATTGCGTGCAGGGTACGCCGGATGCGGAATTTCACCCCGACCTGAATATGGAAGCCTTCGATTACATCCAGCAGAAGGGCGAGAACCCCGCCATCGACAGCTATTCCGCCTTTCGCGACAATGACCAGGTGGCCACCACAGGACTGTCCGACTATCTGGCCCGCCAGGGCGTGACGCAACTCGACGTCTGCGGCCTTGCCACCGATTATTGCGTCAGTTTTTCAGTGCAGGATGCCCTCGACATGTTGCCCGGCGTCAAGGTGCGCTTCATCGAGGATGCCAGTCGCGGCATCGACCCACAGGGCATCAAAGCCGCGGTGGCAGCCATGCGGGAAAAAGGCGCGGTCATTCTCAAGAGCCGCGACATATTGCGGAACTAGCGCCGCGCCCTTAGCGCAGCTTCGGTTTCTCCAGCACATCGATATCAGCAGCCGCATCGTCAAGACGCCGCAGGATCGCCGCATGGGCATCCCTAAGGCCCTGATTGTAAAACACATACCCCATTTCGTCGGCCAGAAAATCCACGAAGATTTCCGCCTGAAGAAGACCGATTTCAGTTTCCGTCTCGCGGGTAAGATAGTCCCGGATGCGTGTGGCCAGAGCCGCCTTTTCCTGCTTTTCCAGCATCGATCCTCCACCATCTGACCACATAAGCGCACGCGCGAAGAAAATGGCGACGCAGCCCTCCGCGGCGCGGGCCGCGTGAGGCATTACCGTAACGGAAGCTTCAAGTTAATCAATCGATCCATTCACGCAATTCGTTTGCCAGCCGGGCGGGACGGCGATAGAGCGGCGGCAAGGAGTTTCCAGACATGTTCAATGCAGATTTTCGCGAGGGATTGAAGAGCGGTTTCCCGATCGCCCTCTCCGCCGCCCCCTTCGGTGCGCTGTTCGGCGCGGTCGCGGTCGATAATGGCCTCAGTATTACCGAAGCCACGATCATGAGCGGCACCGTCTATGCGGGTGCCAGCCAGCTCGTCGGTATCGAGCTGTTCGGCCAGAAGGTTGCGCCCTGGCTGATCGTTCTTTCCGTCTTCGCGGTCAATTTCCGCCATATCCTCTATTCGGCCGCCATTGCCCGGATGATCTCGAACTGGACGCTTCTGCAGAAGGCCGCGGGTTTCTTCGTGCTGGTCGATCCGCAATTCGCCGAATCGGTCAGGAAATACGAGAACACCGGCACGGTCGGTTTTTCCTGGTACATGGGCTTTGCCGCACCCGTTTATGTGCTGTGGCTCGCCATGACCATTCTCGGCGCCTCGCTCGGCAATCTGGTCGGCGATCCGAAAGCCATCGGGCTTGATGTGCTTTTGCCGATCTATTTCATGGGCATGGTCTTAAGCTTCCGCCAGCGGGAGAATTTCTACCCTGTCATGCTGGCAAGCGCTGCCGGCGCGACGGTCGCCTATCATTTCGTCGGTTCACCCTGGCATGTCAGCCTCGGCGCGGTTGCCGGAATTGTCGTCGCGGTCCTCTATCCGCCGAAACAGAGTGCGGAAGCGGCCAATCCCGAAAGCAAGGCGGAAACACCATGAGCGACATGCTGCACGCCGATACACTGATCCTGATCGCACTCGCCGCCATCGCCACCTATCTCACCCGCATCGGCGGTTATGTGCTGATGACGCGGATGAAATCCATTCCGCCGCGCATGGAGGCCGGGCTGAACGCCGTGCCGGTTGCGGTTCTGACCACGCTCGTCGCACCCGCCTTTTTCGAAGGCGGATACGAGGTGAAGATCGGCATGGTGGCAGCCCTTCTGGTCTGCCTGCGCTTTCCCGGCCTGACGATGCTCGCCATCGGCTGGGCCATCGTCATCGCCATCAGGCACTTCTCACTGTTTTAACCGGCCCGCTCCAACGGCTTCGTCGCGGCAACGAGCCACGCCTTCACCTCTTCATCGGTGATGAGCGGAGAGAGCTTCTCGAGAACGTCGGCGTGGTAGGCGTTCAGCCAGTCGAGTTCCTCGTCAGTCAGCAGGGACACGACGACCAGCCGGCGGTCGATCGGGCACCAGGTCAGCGTCTCGAAGGAGAACATCGGCTGGTCACCGCCGGCGACCTCTTCCGCCTCGCGCACATAGATCAGGTTCTCAATGCGGATGCCGAAAGCACCGGGTCGGTAATAACCCGGCTCGTTCGACAGGATCATGCCGGGCAGAAGCTCCTGCGTCGAAAGCCTTGCAATACGTTGCGGCCCCTCATGCACGGAGAGATAGGAGCCGACACCGTGGCCCGTGCCGTGGGCATAATCTGCCCCCGCCTTCCAGAGCGCGATGCGCGCCAGCGGATCGAGATCGCAGCCACGCGTTCCCTTCGGGAACCGTGCCGCGCTGATGGCAATCACGCCTTTCAGCACCAGCGTGAAGAAACGCCTCTGCTCTTCCGGCACCGCACCGATCGCAACGGTACGGGTAATGTCGGTAGTGCCGTTGACATATTGCGCCCCCGAATCGACGAGGAACATCTCGCCATCCGCAAGAGTGCGGTCCGTGTCCGTCGTGACGCGGTAATGGATGATGGCGGCATGTTCACCAGCGCCGGAAATCGTGTCGAATGACACATCCTTCAGCGGGTTCTGCATCGCCTGCCCCACCTTGGCACGTGCCGCCTCCAGCGCCTTTACTGCGGCAATCTCGGTGACGCTGCCCGGCTGCTGGCGATCCAGCCAGCAGAGATATTCCACCATCGCCGCACCATCCTGTACATGCGCGGCGGCCGAGCCGGCAAGCTCCGCCTTGTTCTTGCGTGCCCGCGGCAGGCGGACCGGATCGGCCTCTTCAATCAGAGAGCCACCCGCCGCCGTGATCGCTCCCGTTAAGGCCACCGGCGCCAGATCGGCATCGACCATCACCCGGCCCTTGGCGCTGGCAATGGCGTGCAGACGGTCGGCAATCTTCGATGGCGGCAGCTGCGTCGCCAGTTGCGCGAGATAGGCCTCGGTCTCGATGCCGGTCTTGCGCTTGTCGAGAAAAATATCCGCCTTGCCGTCGGCATAAATGATACCGCGGGCGAGCGGATGCGGCGTGTGCGGCACGTCATTGCCGCGAATATTGAAAATCCAGGCGATGGATGACGGGTCGGTGACCAGCAGGGCATCCGCACCCTTGGCCGAGACGGTTTCCGCGAGCGAGGCGATCTTTTCCTTCGCCAGTATCCCGGTAAAGGCTTCCGGCTGGATGACAACGGGTTCCAACGGCTCGGCGGGACGGTCCTGCCAGAGAGCATCGAGCGGGTTCTTTTCCAGAAGCACGACCGAGCCGCCCTTACCATCAAGCGCCTTTTCCAGCCGCTTCAACTCGGCGCCGGTATGCAGCCATGGATCGATGCCGAGCCGGAAACCCTGTGCCGCATGTTCGGACAGCCAGACGGAAGGCGGCGCGCCGACCAGATCACCGCCGGTAAAGACCGACTGATCGACCTGAGACTTGAGCTGCGTCGTATATCGGCCATCGACAAACACCACCGCTTGCGCGCGCGTCACCAGCGCAATGCCGGCCGAACCGGTAAAGCCGGTCAGCCATGACAGGCGCTCGGCGCACTCAGGCACATATTCCCCCTGATATTCATCTGCGCGCGGCACGAGAAATCCGTCGATACCGAGGGCATCGAAACCGGCGCGCAGCGCCTCGACACGGGCCTTGCCAAATTGCGGTGCGGATTTGTTGTCGAAGGTCTGGAACATGTGTGTCTTTCAGAAACTGTCATAAGAAAAGCCGCCAACCGGGCTATAGGATCAGCAACCGGACAGGACCATGCCATGCCGATCAATCCGGTTTCAAGCCATATATGACAGAGCGGATTGCGGTGACAAATTGTGCATTTTTTGCGGAATAAGTCGTACTCAAGGCGGATTGATATGCGTTTTAAGCATGCCTACCGTGAGCTTTCCCACCTAACCAAACAAAAACACATCGCTTATCTTTAGATCAACACAGCGAGAGAGACACTCTCCTGGCAAACAAGGATTTGAAGCAATGGCAAAATCTTTCCTCCGCACCGCCTTCGATCGCGTCATTGAAGCACGCGAGCGTCAGGTCAGCCGCCATGTCAACACCGCCCTTCTGAACCTCGACGACAAGTCGCTCGAAGCGCTCGGCATGAACCGCGCCGATCTTCGCCACAAGGCAAAGTCCAGCTACGTATTCTGATGACATCAGGCGCGGCGATCCTCCCTCCACCGCGTCTGATCAGGAATACGTCGACCCGCTTGAGCAAGCTCCTCCCATGCTCGCGGGTTTCCAGGCGGCGCGAAAGCGCCGCCTTTTCTTTTGTCCGACATAGCTGTTGCGAGAACTTCAGTCCCTGCGCAGATGCAGCGTTACCCAGCCATTGCGCCAGATGGTGCGGATATGGGAAAGCTTGGCGCCATTATACGCGGAAAGCACCTTCCAGCGCTGCGATGCAAGAATGCCCGACAGGATGACGGTGCCGCCGGGCGCCAGATGCGTGACGAGCTGCGGCGCCATCTTGATGAGCGGCCGCGCCAGAATATTGGCGATGATGAGATCGAACGGACCATGCTTGCGGAAAGCATCTGAGTGGAAACCCGGTGCGGTTTCCAGCGCCATCCCGGAAACAATGCCGTTCAGCCGTACATTTTCCTTGGCCACCTTGACGGCAATGGGATCGATGTCCGTTGCCAGCACGGGAATGGGACGCATCTTGCGCACCGCAATCGCCAGCACACCGCTGCCGGTGCCGAGATCGAGCGCGTTGCGCACCTTCCGTGCACGGAGCACGTCCTCAATCATTTCAAGGCAGCCGGCCGTGGTGCCGTGATGGCCGGTGCCGAAAGCCTGCCCCGCCTCGATCTCGATCGCCAGATCGTGCGGCTGCACCTTGTCGCGATCATGCGCGCCATGGACGATGAACCGCCCTGCCCGCACCGGCTTCAGCCCCTCGAGCGACTTGGCGATCCAGTCGACATCGGGAATGATTTCCTTCTCAATGACGAGACCGGGAAAGGCGGGGGCAAGCAAAGCGCTGACGCGCTCGCGGAACTCCTCTTCCTGCTCGGCCATCAGATAGACGGAGGCTTCCCAGATGTCGCGCTTCTCATCCACCTCGGTCGTGGCGATCGCGACATCCTCCTCGCCGAAATAGTCCGACATGAGATCGAGGATTTCACCGGCCTTGATTTCGGTCGTGGTGACATAGAGGCGGATTTCGCTCACGGCGGCTGCTTTCTCTGGCTAGGGCTACTCAGTCTGCCTTTGCCACAAAACCTTCATCAGTCCAATAAGCCCGGCGTAATTATGCCTTCGCGCCCTTTAGAAGATTCTGGAGTTTCTGCTCGGCGACGTCAGGGTTTTCGCCATAAGCGATCGTTCCCGCAAAGCGGCCGTTGGCATCAAGCAGGATCACGGACGCCGTATGATCCATGGTGTAATCACCATTCGGATCCTTTTCATCCACCGGCACCTTCTTGGCATAGATGCGATAGCCTTTCAGCGTTTCGGCAATCTTGTCGGACGGGCCGGTGATGCCGGTGATCCGCTTCGAAACGTTGGAGACATATTGCTGCATGATCTCAGGCGTATCGCGCTCAGGATCGACGGACACGAAATAGGCCTGCAGCTTGTCACCGGCGGGGTCAACCTTTTCCATCCAGCCGTTCAGCTCGAACAGCGTTGTCGGGCAGACTTCCGGGCAATGCGTAAAGCCGAAGAACAGCGCCGTCGGTTTGCCCTGAAACGCTTTTTCCGTGATCGGCTGGCCATTTTGCGCGGTCAGCGCGAAAGGCACGCCATAGGCCGTTTCCACCATTTCCTCACGGGTCTTCGTCATCTCGATCGTCAGCCAGCTGACGACACCGGCAAGAACGATCACTACGGCCCACAATACGATGCGAATATTTCTCATTGTCCAATCCTACCCCGAAAGCCGGCGGCATATCGCAGGCCCTGCCCGACTGATAGCGAACGGCAGCGGTGACCGCAAATCAACTGGCCGTATTTGGGCTGACCGCGCTGATTTGTCACAAAGCCGCAATTGGCATTGGGATCACAGGCACCAGGCAATGCCGCTCTGCACGGTAGAAAGGAAAATATCCGTGCTGTGCCGCACCCAACCATCGAAGGCAAGAAGCACGATGGCAAGCGAGGCCACAGCCGCAAGGCTTGCCAGAATAAACTTCAGCGGATGAGAAGTGAGCGCGTTCATGTGCTTATGATAACCCGTTTCGACCAGCGCGAAAACCGCCAAAATACTGGGTTTTAGCAGCGCGGAAGAGGCAATTGTTAGGGAAAGTTTAAAATCTTGCTGCGCATGATGCCGGCAGCGGTTTTTCAATCCTCGACATGATGTCTCCCGGTCCATTCCGGCCACCGCATAAAGCTCAATCCTGCGTGGGCCTGTTAGAGAGCCATCAGAGGAAACCTGCCGTCATGTCCAACGCCATCAAGCAATCCGGCGCATATCTCGAAATCGTTTCCTTCCATCTGAGCGATCAGGAATTCTGCATCGACATCATGGCGATCCGCGAAATCCGCGGCTGGGCGCCGGTTACCCCGATGCCGCACACGCCGCCTTATGTTCTCGGCCTCATCAACCTGCGCGGCGCCGTCATTCCCGTCATCGACATGGCCGGCCGCCTCGGCATGAAGATGACCGAGCCTTCCGAACGCTCCGCCATCATCGTCACCGATATCGGCGGCAAGCTGGTCGGACTTCTGGTGGAACAGGTCTCCGACATGATGACCATCCGCTCCGAAGACCTGCAGCCTGCACCGGATATCATTCCGGAAGAACAGCGCAGCTTCTGCCGTGGCATCGTCGCGCTGGAAAAGAGCATGGTCTGTTTCCTCAACCTCGACACCGTCATCGCGGACGAGTTGGCGCGCGAAGCGGCCTGATCAGGTCACCAAGTTTTCAAAATGTAACGGGCGGGTTCTGCGGCTCGCCCTGGGGGACACGCCAAAGTCGTAAACCTCTCCTCCGTCATGCTCGGGCCTGTCCCGAGCATCTGCAACCTAACGATTTACGATACGTGATTGGATCCTCGGGACGAGCCCGAGGATGACGTCGCGGGTGGATTATGCGCAGCAGCGCCGGTGGCAAAATATCACGGCTTGCCCTTTTCCCACGTTACCTGCTGATTATAGAGCGGCACCGTCGATATCGCCATCTTGGCCGAACCGTCCTTCAGCTCCCGCGCATGCACCAGATAGATCAGCGTATCATTCGCCTTGTCATAGACGCGGCTGACGACGAGCTTTTTCCAGATCAGCGACATGCCCTGCCGGAACACCTCTTCCCCGCCCTTGGAGAGATCGATATCGCCGATCTCCACCGGCCCCGTCTGGCTGCAGGAAATGGCGTTATTGGAAGGGTCTTCGAACCAGTTGCCGTTCTTCAGCCGGTCGATCACGCCCCGGTCGAAATAGGTAACATGGCAGGTCACACCCTTGATCTTCGGATCGGCGATCGCCTCGATGACGATGTCATTGCCGATCCAGTCGACACCGACCTTGCCAACGACCTCGGAATGCGCCGCTGTGACCGGCAGCAACGCCAGAAGGCCCGCAAACAAACCCGACAGAGTTTTCATCCTCATCGCATCTTCTCCGTTACGCTGCATAAGACATAGGTGGACGAAGCCGTTACGCAACCCGGGAGACAGCACGTTTTTTCATACTGCACGGCTGGTAACCCGTCGAAGTGAGACGACCGGCCACCATGCCGATCTTCTCCGGCAGGTCGCGGACATGGGCAACGCGCAGCGCTTTGGCAGCGGCAATAGAGGCGGCCGCGCAGACAACCGCATCCTCCGCAGCATTGTGATGCACGAAACGCAGCTGCAGATGGTGAGCAATGACATTCAGCTTGTGCGACACCAGATGTGGCCACACATGCCGGGCAATCTTGACGCTGCACAGGTAGGAAAGATCGGGATAGGACTGCCGGTATTTGTCGAATGAGGCGCGCATGACGCTGAAATCGAAGGCGGCATTATGGGCAATCATGGTCGCGCCGTGGAAGTCGGCGATGAACTCCTCCATCACCTCAGGAAATTCCGGCGCATCCTCGACATCACGAGGGCGAATTCCGTGCACAGCAATGTTGAAGGGCGAAAAGCGCATATCCTTCGGCCGGATGAGACGTTCCTCGACACGAACGATCGCGCCCTCTTCTATCCACGCAAGCCCGACGGAGCAGGCGCTGCCCCGCTCCTCATTGGCGGTCTCGAAATCGATGGCGATGGTTTTCAAGAGTGATTCCCGTTGTTCCCTTCCGGCATAGACCGGATTGGCATCAAAGAGAACCGGCCTCAGTGGAACCCGCTTCCGAAAGCATCCAGTCGATGAGCGTCACGAGATCGGGATTATCAAGCATGCGCCGGGGATAAACCAGGAAATAGGCGAGCGTGCTGGCCATGTCCGTGCCGAAGGGCGCTATCAACGCGCCCTCCACAAGTTCGCGGGAAACAAGCGAACGCCGCGTCAGCGCAATGCCGTGCCCGGCCTTGGCCGCATCCAGCGCGCCATTGCTGTCGATGAAGACCGTGCCGCCGGAAGCGTCCACCTCGGATGCGCCAGCCGCCTCCAGCCAGCGCCGCCACTCGTTGCGGTTTTCGTCATGCAGCAGCGGCACGGATTTCAGGTCTCCCGCCTCCCGAAGCGGCCCGTATTTTTCCAGAAGCTGCGGTGCGCAGACCGGCAGGGTGCTATCATCGATGAAGCGGATGCTCTCCAGCCCTTCATAACGCCCGAAACCATGCCGCACCGCCAGATCGACATCATCCCGCGAAAAATCCACCAGCCGGTTGGTCACGCTGATACGGACATCCACATGCGGGTTTTGCTGCTGGAAGGAAGGCAATCGCGGCATCAGCCATTGCACGGCGAAAGTCGGCGTGCAGCTAAGCGTCAGAACAGTGATCTCGGAGCGTGCCGTCAGTTCCGCCGTCGCTTCGCGCATCATCCGGAAGGCGGTGCGGAGCGCGCCGTAATAACGCTCTCCCTCGCGCGTCAGCTGGATGCTGCGCGGTTTGCGAAAGAACAGCTGCACGCCAAGGCGCGCCTCCAGCTCGCGGATCTGCAGGCTGACCGCACCAGGGGTGACGTTCAGCTCGTTGGACGCAAGCGTGACGCTGCGATAACGCGCCGCGGCCTCGAAGGCCTGCAACCCCTTCAGAGATGGAAGTTCCGTCGTCATGGTTTAGCTCAACTCAATTATCCAACGAGAAACAATCGTTTGAAAACATCTTAAAACAGGGATTAAATAGACGCAACAGGACATGAAAAGCTGCGGAACGCCAGCAATATGAGCTTCAGATAAACTCAACCTATATCAGGTGGATGGCAGCACCTCGATCTGCGACCATGTCAATATTCATACCCCGTGGGAGACGAAGATGGCGATACAGAAACAGATGGATGCCCGTGAATGGGCGATGCTGATAGCACTTTCGCTGCTATGGGGCGGATCATTCTTTTTCATCGGCGTCGCGGTGAAGGAATTGCCCCCCGTCACCATCGTCACCCTGCGCGTCAGCCTTGCAGCCATGGCGCTGCTGGTAGTCTGCCGCATCATGGGCCTTCGTCTGCCGCGTGAATGGGCGGTGTGGCGCGCCTTTTTCGGCATGGGCCTGCTCAACAACATCATTCCCTTCTGCCTGATCGTCTGGGGCCAGACCCAGATCGCCAGCGGTCTCGCCTCGATCCTCAATGCCACGACGCCGCTCTTCACCGTCATCGTCGCCCACTTTCTGACCGCCGACGAAAAGATGACCGGCAACAAGCTCGCCGGCGTGCTGATCGGTTTTATCGGCGTGGCGACCATGATCGGCCCGGCAGCCTTTGGCGGATCATCCGGCCTGTGGGGGCAGATCGCCATTCTCGGCGCGGCCATCTCCTATTCGTTCGCGGGCATATTCGGCCGCCGTTTCAAGGTCATGGGAGTGCCGCCGCTGATGACCGCCACCGGGCAGATATCCTCATCGACATTGATGCTGATTCCCGCCGCACTCCTCATCGACAGGCCGTGGACACTCGCCATGCCAGGCCTCGGCACCTGGGGGGCGCTGATCGGCATCGCCCTGCTATCGACAGCGCTTGCCTATCTCATCTTCTTCCGCATTCTTGCCAGCGCCGGCGCCACCAATCTCGCCCTTGTCACCTTCCTCATCCCGGTCAGCGCCATTTTGCTCGGCTCGCTCATTCTCGGCGAACAACTGGAAATGAAACACTTCGCGGGCATGGCGATGATCGCCGCCGGACTGGCGGCGATTGACGGCAGGCTGCCGGCGAAACTTCGAAGCCTGCTGCGCAACGCACCCGCTTGACAGGGTCGCGGGGCAAAAGCATTCTGCGCGCATGATCGCAACGAAACACAACATCACCCGTCGCTATACAATGACCGGCCATTCGGCAGGGGAAGGTATGTCGTCGCGTTAAGCGATCCATTTCCACCCTGCCAGCCAGAGCAGGGTTCGGACACCTGCTCCACACACGCCCAAGGAGACAGGCATGCACACTGTAAAAATTGCCGACAATGAAGACAGACAGTTCCAGTTAAGCGACGTTATCCTGCGTGCTGCACGTCTGGACGATGCCGAGGCCTTGACCGAACTGTTCAATCTGCCGGGGGTTCGTTACGGCACGCTTCGGCAACCGTTTCAATCGGTGGAAAAGACCAGGAAGGCAATGGAAAACCGCGGTGCGAACGATATTGCGATTATCGGCGAATGGCACGGAAAGATCGTTGCCAATGGCGGGTTGTATCGCCGGGCGGGACGGCAGGCCCACATCGCCGATCTGGTGATCAGTGTTCATGACGATTTCGCGGGAAAAGGTGTGGGATCGCATCTTCTTGGGGTTCTGATCGACACGGCTGACAATTGGCACGATATCCGCCGCATCGAGCTCAACGTCTTCACCGACAATCTCCCGGCCATCCGGCTTTACGAGAAATTCGGTTTCGAACGCGAAGGCACCCTGCGCAACGATGCCTATCGTGATGGAAAATACGTCGATGCCCATGTGATGGCACGGCTTCGATAGGCGGTCAGTTTTCCAGGTGATCCGCAAATATCTCCCGAATGGTCCGCCGCGACCATTCGGCCATTTTTTCGTTCCGCCCGCGCTCGGCATCCAGCACGATAAGCGCCTTCCACAGTGCCCAGCCGCGCCCGCGCTGCCATGTGGCCTCATCCAGACCCAGAGCCTGGCGAAAAACAGCCCGGCTATGCGCATCAAGCACATTCCACGCGAGAATGAGATCGGACGACGGATCACCGACGCCGGAACTGCCGAAATCGATGACCGCCGACAGCCGCCCGTCCTGCACCAGCAGATTACCCTCGGCAATATCGCCATGCACCCACACGCCCTTCCCCTGCCAATGGCTGGAAAGGGCAAGCTGCCATATCTCCATGGCCAGCGCCTGATCCACTTCATTGGCAAGGCGCGCCGCCGAGGCCCGCGCCTCCCCGTCATAGACTGCGAGCGAGCCGCCACGATGGAAATTATGCGCGCCGGCAGGTGGGCCCGCCGAAGCATCTATGCCGTGCAGGGCCTTTAAAAACGCAGCAACATCGATGGCAATGGCCGAAAGATCGATGCTGTCCAAATACCGGGCGAGAGGTTCGCCCTTGAGCCAGCGGTAGACTGACCAGCAGAATGGATATTGCTCGCCCGGCTGACCAAGCGCCAACGGTGCTGGAATTGGGACTGGCAGGAGAGGTCCAAGCTCCGGCAGCCACCGATGTTCCTTCTCCACCTGCGCCACATAACGCTCGGCACTCGGCATGCGGACAAGCATATCTTCGCCAAGGCGAAAGCTGCGATTGTCCCAGCCGCTCAGGTCCACCGGCCGAACATCCAGCGCCGCCCATTGAGGAAACTGGCCGGCAATCAGCGCGCGGACCTGCTGAGTGGTGACGACAATGCGGTCATCCATGATGCGTTCCCCGTTTCAGGTGCAAACCTCTAGCGGTGCAAGGCGACACAGCGATGACGCCGTATCAGCCGCCGATCAACGCCAGCCACTCATCCTCGTCCATGGTCTGCACACCCAGCTCTGCCGCCTTGGCAAGCTTGGAGCCCGCCCCCGGCCCTGCGACCAGAATATCCGTCTTTTTCGAGACGGAACCCGCCACTTTCGCGCCGAGGCTTTCGGCACGCGCCTTCGCCTCGTCACGGGTGAATTTTTCCAGAGAGCCGGTAAATACCACCGTCTTGCCTGCCACCGGGCTGCCCTCCGTTGAAGGCTTCTCGGCCTCCTTCGGCTGAAGCTCCCGTATCAGCCGGTCGATAACATCGAGATTGCGCGGCTCCTTGTAAAACTCGATGATGGCACGGGCCACCACCTCGCCGATGCCGTCGATACTATTGAGTTCCGCCCAAGCATCGCTCGCTGGATCGGCCGCCGCCTTCATGGCCTCCTCGAAATGCTCATAAGTGCCATAGGAACGCGCCAGAAGCTTCGCCGTGGTCTCGCCCACATGACGAATGCCGAGCGCAAAGATCAGCCGGTGCAGATCGATCTCGCGGCGCGCATCGATCGCGTCGAACAGCTTCTTCACGCTGACCTTGCCGAAGCCGTCGATATTCTCGAGCTTGGTCAGATGGGACGCTTCCTGCCGCGCCTTCAGCGTAAAAATGTCAGGCGCGGTCTTGATCGAAAGTGCCGGATCTTCGCTTTCGAAGAAGAAATCGATCTGCTTGGTACCCAGCCCTTCAATGTCGAAGGCATTACGCGAGACGAAATGTTTCAGATGCTCCACCGCCTGCGCCCGGCAGACGAAACCGCCGGTGCAGCGGGTGACCGAATCGAGCTTGCCGGTCTTTTCGTTGCGTTCCCGCACCGCATGGCTGCCGCAGACCGGACATTTCTCCGGAAAGACATATTTCGCCGCCCCAGCCGCGCGCTTCTCCAGAAGCACATCCAGCACCTGCGGAATGACATCGCCGGCGCGCTGCACGATGACAGTGTCGCCGATGCGGATATCGTGATCCTCCGGGCGGATACGCTCGCCGCTATTGCCGATGCCTTCGATATAATCGGCATTGTGCAGCGTCGCATTGGTGACGACCACCCCGCCAACGGTGATCGGCGTGAGGCGCGCCACCGGCGTCAAAGCGCCGGTGCGCCCCACCTGAATTTCGATATTCTCGACCGTGGTAAAGGCCTGCTCGGCTGGAAACTTGTGCGCGGTGGCCCAGCGCGGGCTGCGCGAGCGAAAACCCAGACGTTCCTGAAGATCGAGCCGGTCGACCTTATAGACGACGCCGTCAATATCGTAATCGAGATCGGGCCGCGCGACGCCGATTTCATTATAATGCTCAAGCAACTGCTGGGCGGAGGTGAATCGCTTCATCAGCGGATTGACCGGGAATCCCCACTCCCGGAACTTCTCGACGATGCCATATTGCGTATCGGCAATCCGCGCCGGCTGGCCGCCATTGGAGACTTCACCCAGCGCGTAGGCAAAGAACCGCAGCTTGCGTTTCGCCGTCACATTCGCATCGAGCTGGCGCAGAGAACCGGATGCCGTGTTGCGCGGGTTCACATAGGTCTGCTTGCCATCGGCCTCCATCTGGGCATTCAGCGCCAGGAAGTCGCTCTTGGCCATATAGACTTCGCCGCGCACCTCCACCACATCGGGCGCGTCCGAAGGCAGTTCATTCGGAATTTCCTTGATGGTCCTGATATTGGCGGTGACGTTTTCGCCAGTAGTGCCATCGCCGCGCGTCGCCGCCGTCTTCAGCCTGCGGTTCTCGTAGCGGATCGACATGGAAAGCCCGTCGATCTTCGGCTCGGCGGTAAAGGCGATGGAATCATCAGGCAGGTGCCCGAGGAATCGATAGACGGAACTGACGAAATCGCGCAGGTCCTCTTCCGAAAACGTATTGTCGAGCGACAGCATCGGACGGGCATGCACGATGGGCGCGAAGGTCGGCAACGGTGTGAAGCCGACTTTCTTCGACGGGCTATCAGCCCGCACCAATGCCGGGAACGCCGCTTCGATGGCATCATTGCGCCGCTTCAGCGCATCATAGTCGGCATCGGAAATCTCCGGTGCGTCCTTGCCGTGGTAAAGCGCATCATGACGGGCAAGCTCGGCTGCCAGAAACGCCAGCTCCGAAGAGGCTTCAAGCTCGGTCAGGTTTTCGACGGGAATCTGGTCTTTCGACATAGCGGCCTCGTTTCAGAATTACCGAACGCTTTTAGCCGAAATGAAACAGCAATAAAATCAGTTTTGCCGCCAGTCTCACAAGACCCACAACACCGAACGCGCTCTTGCAGCGCTGTGGCGAGCGATCAGTCCTTTGCCGCGAGCAGGCGCGCAGCCGCAGCCCTCGCCTCGTCGGTCACCGACGCGCCGGCAAGCATGCGAGCGATCTCTTCGGTGCGGTGCTTCGGCTCCATGGTCGCAACGCGGGTGGCGATGCGCTCGCTGCCATCGCCGGATGGGCCTTTGGAAATCAGAAGATGGGTCGCCGCCCGTGCCGCCACCTGGGGCGCATGGGTGACGGACAGGACCTGCACGGTTTTCGACAGGCGGCGCAGCCGTTGGCCGATGGCATCCGCCACCGCGCCGCCGACGCCCGTATCGATTTCATCGAACACGAGGGTCGGTGCCGAACCGCGATCCGCCAGCGCCACTTTCAACGCCAGCAGGAAGCGGGACAATTCGCCGCCCGATGCCACTTTCATGATCGGCCCCGGCCGTGTGCCCGGATTGGTCTGGACGTGGAATTCCACCGTATCGATACCGTCGGCCGTCGCCTGCTCGGGATCGGAAGTTACCTCGACGGTAAACCGCGCCCGCTCCAGCTTCAGTGCCGGAAGTTCGGCCATGACAGCCCCGGATAACGCCTCCGCCGCATTGCGGCGCTTTTCGGAAAGCGACCGGGCGGCCCGGTCGAAATCAGCCTTCACGACGCCGAGATTGGCCTCGAGCTTGCCAAGCTTTTCTTCGCCGGCATCGAGATCGGCGAGATCCGTCACCATTTTTTCGGCAAGCGCCGGCAGGTCAGGCACAGCAACATTATATTTGCGGCCGGCAGCGCGCAGGGCGAACAATCGTTCCTCCACCCGCTCCAGCTCACGCGGATCGAATTCGGTGCGGCGCAGCGCCGCCTCCACTTCCATCTGCGCATTGGAAAGGCTGTCCAGCGCAGCATCCAGCAACTGTACGGTATCTTCCAGCAGGCCGGGCGCTTCGTGGCTCTTGCGCTCCAGTCGGCGCATCATCGAGGCGATGACAGGCACGGGCGACGCATTACCGTTCAGGAATTCGCTGGCTTCGGCGATATCACCGGCAATGCGTTCGGATTTCTGCATCACCGCCCGGCGCTCGGCCAGTTCGTCCTCTTCGCCGTCGCGCGGCGAAAGTGTTTCCAGCTCCTCGACGGAAGACCGCAGATAATCCGCCTCGCGCGCCGCCGCCTCCACCTTGGCCCGGTGCGTCTTCAGAGCACGGTCGGCATCCTTCCAGGTACGGTAGAGGCCCTGAACGCTGCGCGCCTCATCACTAAGTCCCGCAAAGGCATCGAGCAGCGTGCGATGGGCGTCGGTATCGACCAGCGCGCGGTCGTCATGCTGGCCATGAATTTCGACCAGCATCTGCCCAAGCTGGCGCATCATCTGCACGCTCACGGCCTGATCGTTGACATAGGCCTTGGTGCGCCCGTCAGCCGATTGCACGCGGCGGAAAATCAGGTCGCCATCGTCATCAAGACCGTTTTCGCGCAGGAGAAGCCGGGTGGGATGATCGTTCGGGACTTCGAAAGCGGCGGTCACCTGCCCCTTGTCTTCGCCATGGCGCACAAGGCCGCCATCACCACGACCGCCAAGCGCAAGCGAAAGACTGTCAAGCAGGATGGATTTGCCGGCACCCGTCTCGCCCGTCAACACGGAAAGGCCCGCCTCAAAACTGAGGTCGAGCCTTTCAATCAGAACGATGTCGCGTATGGAGAGCTGGACCAGCATGGCCTATGCCCCGTCTCAGGCGCCGATAAGCTTCTTGCCGGCGCGCGAAATCCAGGACCCCTTGTTTTCTCGCGGCTCCAGGCCTTGGCCCTTCAGCAGCTTGTAGGAATCTGCATACCATTGGCTGTCGGGATAGTTGTTGCCGAGAACGGCGGCCGCGGTCTGCGCTTCGTCCACCAGGCCCATGGCGTAATAGGCTTCGGTCAGACGCGCCAGCGCTTCCTCGATCTGGTTGGTGTTCTGGTACTGCTCGACGACGATGCGGAAGCGCGAAACGGCGGCGAGATATTCCTTGCGCTCAAGGTAATAACGACCGACCTGCATTTCACGGCCGGCGAGCTGGTCGCGGGCGAAACGAATCTTGGCCTGTGCATCGGCGACATATTCCGAAGACGGATAGTCGTTGACCACCTTGTTCATCGCTTCGATCGTCCGTTGCGCGGCGCGCTGGTCCTGCGTCACGTCGGAAATCTGCTTCGAATAGGCAAGGCCGATCATGTACTGAACATAGGCGGCATCCTTGGAGCGCGGATACTGACGCAGGAAACGGCTGCCGGACGTGATGGCCACATCGTTCTTGTTGGTGCGCGTGGCAATGAATGTCTGCATGACAAGCGCCTTCTGGCCCCACTCGGTGAAGGGGTACTGCTTGTCGATCGCCTCGAACTTGCGTGAGGCTTCCGTCATGTTGCCGGCGTTCATGTTGGCAAGCCCCTGCTTGTACAGAACGTCAGGCGGATCGGTCTCGACGCCGAGCTTGGTAATGTCGATATCCGGATCGGACTGGCAGGCCGTGACGACGACACTTGCGCCGACCAACATCAACGAAACGGCGATCCCCCGCATCGTACCCTTCATTGCACCAGACCCTACATGCTTCATTCGACAGTTCCCACTTCCCGCGCAAATACATAAGCATCGGCTTTGCACTGGCGTTCTAGCCATAAAAGCATCCGCAGGGCAACGCAATGATGACGCATTAACGCATTTTTATGGCATCGGCCCATGCAATCGCACGATTATCGGGCGAGAACATGCAACTTCCTGCCCCGCCTCACAAAAAAGCCGCCCCAAGGGGAGCGGCTTTTTCTGTCAATTGATAGCCTGCAAACAAACTTACGCAGACCAGGGTGCAAATTCCGGCATGTTGACCGCCACGAATTCGCGGGCGCGCACCTGATTGCGGGCAGCCGGCGCTTCGACGATCTCATAGGCCGAAGGATCGCTCAGCAGCGCCTTCAGCGCATTCGCGTTGACCTTGTGGCCACCACGATAGGAGCGGTAGCAGCCGATGAACTGCGCACCGGCAAGTGCCAGGTCACCCACGGCGTCCAGCGTCTTGTGACGAACGAATTCGTCCCTGGCGTAACGCAGGCCTTCCATGTTGATGACGCTGTTGTCGTCGGAGATGACGACCGAATTCTCAAGCGAGGAACCGAGCGCATAACCCGCGGCCCACAGACGCTCCACGTCACGCATGAAGCCGAAAGTGCGGGCACGCGACAGTTCGTTCTTGAACGTCTCTGCCGTCAGATCACCCTTCCAGGACTGCCTGCCGATCAGCGGCGTGTCGAAATCGATATCGACCTCGAAGCGTGTGCCGTCATAGGGGCGGAACTCAGCCCAGGACGCACCCGAATCGATGCGCACCGGCTTGGTGACGCGGATGTAACGGCGCTTCACACCGAGATTCTTGATGCCGACCGATTCGATCGCCTCGATGAAGGGAGCGGAACTGCCATCCATGATCGGCACTTCGGGACCGTCGACTTCAACGATGAGGTTGTCGAGGCCCACGGCGTAGATGGCGGCCATGACGTGCTCGATCGTCGCGACTGACTGGGATAGCGAACGGCCGAGCACGGTGCAGAGATCGGTATTGCCGACATTGGCCGAAACGGCCTTCAACTCAGTGACGCTGCCATTGTCGTGAAGGCGCTGAAACAGAATGCCCGTTCCGGCTTCCGCGGGCTGGAACGTCATCGACACCGGGTTGCCGGAATGCACGCCAATGCCTTTAAGCTGAACAGCATGTGCGATAGTTGTCTGAAATCCGAGCAGTCCGATGGTCATGCGTCTATGCCTTGTTTTGCAAACCGCGCCGTTTGAGCCAGCGCCGTTCAAGTTTTCAAGCCGGTTTTCGCAACCGGCCAAGTCCGTATTATCCCTTACCCAGGCTCATACATACGCACATGAAGGTGCCACGACAAATCACTGTTCGTTTCGGATTGTTACATGCACAAGCCTTTGAAAACGCAAATTAATTTAGTGTTAATAACGTAAAATAAACAAAACGCCCGGATCGTGAGATCCGGGCGTTTCGAAGAGCGTATGGAATCGCCTTTAGTTGGACTGGCGGCGCAGGAAGGCCGGGATTTCCAGTTGGTCGTCGTCGTGATGGCTGGACGAGGAAGGCGTCGCACGGCCGTGGTCGTCAAGCTGGCCACGACGCGGTGCGTAGAGGCTGGCTTCCGGCGAAAGCGGCGCGCGGCGCTGCGGCGCCATGCTCGGCGCATCCATCATGTCGGAGGGAACTTCTTCCTCTTCGCGGCGACCAAGCGAGTTGGTGATGCGCTTCAGAAGACCCATCGGGCCACGCTCTTCCTGTGCAACCGGAGTAGCGCGATCACGGTGATCCATCTCGGCCTTCACGACCGGTGGGAAGTCTTCGACCTTCGGCATGCGTACCGGCTCTGGCTGGCGGGCAACCGGAGCAGGCTCCTGGTAGACTGGTGCCTGCGGCTGCTGCATGCGCGGCGCCGGAACGGCAACCTGTTCCGGAGCGTGGTAGACCGGTGCCTGAGCAACCGGCGCCGGCGCGGCCTGCTGAACCGGCTGGGCCGGACGAAGAGCCGCCGGCGCTTCAGCCGGGGACGATGCGAACAGCTTGCTCTGCGGACGGAAGTCCTGAGAAGGCTGCTGGTGGGCGGCAAAACCAAGTTCGCGTTCCATTTCAGCTTCCGCCGAACGGATGGTCTGGGCGATCTGGTCTACGGTCTTTGGTGCCTGCGATACTGCATGTGCAGGCTGAACTGCGGCCGGAGCGGGAGCAACGGCCGCGGAAGGACGGATAAGCGGCTTTGCGGCAGCTGCGCGCATTTCGGCAATGTTCTGTTCGCCGATGCCCGCAACGCGGTCGATGCCGGTGGCGACGACGGAGACGCGGATGAGGCCTTCCAGAGCTTCGTCGAAGGTTGCACCGAGGATGATGTTGGCATCCGGATCGACTTCTTCGCGGATACGGGTCGCCGCTTCGTCGACTTCGAACAGGGTAAGGTCGCGACCGCCGGTAATGGAGATCAGCAGGCCCTGTGCGCCCTTCATCGAGGTTTCGTCGAGCAGCGGGTTGGCAATTGCCGCTTCCGCAGCCTGCATTGCGCGGCCCGGACCCGAAGCCTCGCCGGTGCCCATCATTGCGCGGCCCATTTCACGCATGACCGAACGGACGTCGGCGAAGTCGAGGTTGATGAGACCTTCCTTCACCATCAGATCGGTGATGCAGGCAACGCCGGAATAGAGAACCTGGTCAGCCATGGCGAAGGCGTCGGCGAAGGTCGTCTTGTCGTTGGCAATGCGGAAGAGGTTCTGGTTCGGAATGACGATCAGCGTATCGACGGACTTCTGCAGTTCCTCGATGCCCTGTTCGGCCAGACGCATGCGGCGGCCGCCTTCGAAGTGGAAAGGCTTGGTGACGACGCCGACCGTCAGGATACCCTTGTTGCGGGCAGCCTGTGCGACGACGGGTGCAGCACCGGTGCCGGTGCCGCCGCCCATGCCGGCGGTGACGAAGCACATGTGGGTGCCGTTCAGGTGATCGATGATTTCGTCGATGCATTCTTCAGCGGCAGCGCGGCCGACTTCCGGCTGGGAACCGGCGCCGAGACCTTCGGTGACGTTGACGCCGAGCTGGATGACCCGATCTGCCTTCGTCATGGTCAGAGCCTGCGCATCCGTGTTGGCGACGACGAAGTCGACGCCCTGGAGGCCAGCCGTGATCATGTTGTTGACAGCGTTACCGCCACCACCGCCCACACCGAAAACGGTAATGCGTGGCTTCAGCTCGGTGATATCAGGCTTTTGCAGCTGTATCGTCATTTTACCATTCCTTCTTTCTCTGGCCGCATCGCCCCGCTGGCCGATTCTTGAAAACTCAACTCTGAAACCTCCGGCTTACGCCACAAGGCCACTCAAAAACTTTCTTTCAGCCATTGCCCCACCCGGGCTATCCGGCCGCTACCGTTGCCAAACGGCGAAAACATTCCGCCTTGCGCCGCATGAATTTCGATGTCTGCCACCTGCGGATAGATCATCAGTCCGCAGGCGGTTGAAAATGCCGGTCCCTTGGCCGCTACCGGAAGACCGGCCACGCCCATGGGCCGGCCGATACGAACGTTGCGGGCGAGAATGCGCCGTGCCGTTTCCGGCAGCCCCGTCAGCTGGCTTGCGCCGCCGGTCAGGACAACGCGTTTGCCGACGATGGGGCTGAAGCCGGACTTCTGGATACGATCACGGATCAATTCCAGCGTCTCTTCGATACGCGCCCGCACGATGCGGGTAACAAGTGCTCTTGAAACTTGCGATGGTTGATCGCGATCATCTTCGCCAATCGGCGGGATCGAAATCATGTCGCGCTCATCCGCGCCATTCAGCAAAGCCGAACCATGCACCACCTTCAGTCTCTCCGCATCTTCGATTCGTGTCGAGAGGCCTCGTGCAAGATCTGTCGTGACGTGATGGCCGCCAAGGCCGATCGCGTCGGTGTGGATGAGGCGGCCCTCAGCAAAAACCGAGATCGTCGTAGTGCCGCCGCCCATGTCGATGGCGGCACAGCCAAGCTCGACTTCGTCGTCGACGAGCGCCGCAAGACCGCTGGCATAAGGCGTCGCCACCATGCCTTCGACCGAAAGATGCGCGCGATTGACGCAAAGCTCGAGGTTCTTCAACGCCGTGCGTTCGACCGTCACCACATGCATGTCGACACCGAGAAGATCGCCATACATCGATAGCGGATCACGGATGCCGCGCTCTCCATCCAGCGAATAACCCGTCGGCAGCGAATGCAGGATCGCCCGGTCCTGGCGCATGGACTGCTGGCTTGCCGCCACCAGAACCTTGCGCAGGTCGCTTGCTTCCACTTCCTGGCCACCGAGATCGATGCTCGCGGTATAGATGTCGCTCGCCAGCCGGCCGGCCGAAACATTGACGATCAGGCTGTCGACGGTCAGGCCCGCCATGCGCTCGGCCGCATCGACCGAAAGACGAATCACGCCTTCGAGTGCGTCGAGATCGGCGATCACGCCAGATTTCACGCCGCGCGAGCGCTGATGGCCGATGCCGATGATTTCGACCTTGTGGGTGCGGCCCGGCAGAATTTCACTTTCCTGACGCGGTGTCAGCCGGCCGATCATGCAGACGACCTTGGTCGAGCCGATGTCGAGTACGGAGACGATGTGGCTGCGCTTGGAAGAAAGCGGCTTCAGACGAGGCAGGCCGAAATGGGAAGAACCAAAAAAGCTCATGTGTTCTTCTCCGCTTTCTTGAGAGCCTTGGTGCGCGCATCTACCGCGGTCTGACGGCGTTCGGCAGCGCCTTCGGTCAACTGGATAGTGGTGCGGTCCGTCAGTCTGAGGTCCACCGCTGCGACATCGCGCGACAGCACCTTTTCCTCGAGATCGAGCCGCGCCAGCAATTGCAGCGCCTGCGGCAGGTTTTCTTCCGGCAGCTTGACGACGATACCGTTATCGAGATGCAGATCCCAGCGGCGGCCAGCAATGCGAACATAGGCGCGGACGCGGTTGCGGATTTCCGGCCAGTCGGCCAGTTGCGCGACGAAACCGGCAGCACCCGTTTCCGCGTCACGTCCGACGAAGAGCGGCAGGGCGGCAAATTTATTGTCACGCAGCGGCGCGATGACACTGCCGCTCTTTTCGATCAGCGACAATTCCGTGCCGTGCTGCCAGATGCCGAAGGCCTGGCGTTCCTTCAGGCGAACTTCAACCGTCTTCGGATAGACCTTGCGGATATCGACGTCTTCCACCCAGGGAAGCTGGACGAGCTTGCGGCGCGCCGCATCGATATCAAGCGCAATCAGCGAGGTGCTGCCATCAAGGCCGAGAAGCTGGAAGACTTCGATTTCCGAAGTCTGCAGATTGCCGGAGACCTTGACGTCCTCAACCGCGAAACCGGCGGCCGAGGTCGTCGTCTGGGTGACGATATTCGTATGGCCGCCGAGCGACATACCGTAAAGCCCGATCATCGCGTAAAAGGCGACGGCCGAAATCGTGCCGGTATGGGCGGGAATATGAATGCGTCCTGTCGCAAGGCTGACACCGAAACGCACGAAGCGACGCAGCGGACGCGGCAGCACCCTGCGATCGTCGGCATTGGCCGTCGCCGCGTATTGCTCGCGCTTTTTTGCCGTCGACTTTTTGCCGGTCACCGCAAACACGAAGCGTCCTCCACCATCCAGCTGACAAGGTCACCAAAGGAGCGGCCAGCATGGGCCGCCATTTCCGGCACCAGGGAGGTCGGCGTCATGCCCGGCTGCGTATTCACTTCAAGCCAGATAACTTCGCCATCTTCTGAGAAGCGGTCGTCGTAACGAAAGTCTGAACGGCTTACGCCACGGCACCCGATCGCCTGATGTGCCATAACCGCCAATGTTTGAATCTTTTGGTAAATTTTCGGTGAAATTTCTGCGGGAATGACATGTTTCGAGCCACCAGCAGCGTATTTCGCATCATAATCATAGAAATTGTGACCCAGCGGCACCACTTCGGTGACGCCCAGCGCCTCGCCGTCGAGCACGCCACAGGTCAGTTCGCGCCCATGAATGTAGCGCTCGACCATCACCTGGTTGCCGAAAGGCCATTCCGACGAGGTGAGAATCTGCGGCGGATGCGACTGGTCTTCCTTGACGATGACGACCCCGAAGCTCGAACCTTCGCGCACCGGCTTCACCACATAGGGCGGCTGCAGCGGATGTTCGCTGGTGAAATCGAAGCGGTTCATGACCCGCTCGCCAGCAACCGGGATGCCAGCGGCGGCGGCAACCTTCTTGGCCTGCGCCTTGTCCATGGCAAGGGCGGACGCCAGCACGCCGGAATGTGTATAGGGAATGGCCAGATATTCGAGGATACCCTGAATGGTGCCGTCCTCGCCGAAGGGGCCATGCAGGGCGTTGAAGGCGACATCCGGGCGCAGCTCATCGAGTACGGCGGCGACATCGCGCCCCACATCAACACGGGTGACCTTGTAGCCTTCGCCTTCGAGCGCAAGCGCGCAGGCGTTGCCCGACGAGAGGCTGACCGGCCGCTCCGACGAAAATCCACCCAAAAGAACAGCTACGTGCTTGCCGCCCATCGAACCCTCTGACACCAACTCTCCATTACGAACCATGTCCAAACCGACCGAATGAAACGGACGGTGATTCTGGCACATGATCCTTGAGATCAGTTAAACGCCATTAAGGTTAATGAATCGTTTACTTTCGTTAACCGCCGCGTCCAACATGCCGAGTTCCGTTAAAGAATCAGCATCGATCCCGATTACCTCCTTGGAATCAGAGAGTTGCACGGATTGCAACATGCAGGTTTTCAATGATCGGAAATAAAACCGCCCTGGCGGGTTCGCCACTTCGCGATGAAGGCAAGGTCGAAACGTTAACAGACGGGCTTATTCCCCAGACAAAATTATCTGGCGTTTCAGCATTTTAAATCCGCGGCCTGAATCAGTCTCTCAATCGCAGCACCGTGACCGGCAGTGCATTGCGAGGCCTGCGGTGTTCAACAATCACATTATTTGCATTATTTCTTTTTTAGCATTCCATAGGAACAAAAATTGCGTTAACGCAGTCCCTGCCTTCCAAGGCATGACATTCCAATCATCTGAAATGGAACCCAAACCATGACTGACGCGGTATCTCGGGTATCGTCGACAGCTGGCAATTCGAACGCTGTAAAGACAAATTCGCCTGCACGAGTTCTCACTGCCAGCCTGGTCGGCACGACCATCGAGTTTTTCGATTTTTACGTTTACGCCACGGCCGCGGTGCTCGTGTTCCCGGCCCTGTTCTTCCCGAACAGCGACCCGACGACGGCGCTTCTGGCATCCTTTGCCACCTTCTCCATCGCCTTTTTCGCCCGCCCGCTCGGCGCGGTGGTTTTCGGCCATTATGGTGATCGCGTTGGCCGCAAGGCGACGCTTGTCGCAGCTCTGCTCACCATGGGCGTGTCGACGGTCGTGATCGGCCTTCTGCCGACCTATGAGACGGCCGGCGTTCTGGCGCCGCTGCTTTTGGCGCTTTGCCGCTTCGGCCAGGGTTTTGGCCTTGGCGGAGAATGGGGCGGCGCAGTCTTGCTCGCCACGGAAAATGCCCCGCCCGGTAAACGCAGCTGGTACGGCATGTTCCCGCAGCTCGGAGCACCCGTCGGTCTCTTCCTCTCCTCCGGCGTCTTTTGGATTCTGCTGCACTTCATGTCGCAGGAAGCGCTCTTAAGCTGGGGCTGGCGCATCCCCTTCGTCGCCTCGATCATTCTGATCGCTGTCGGCATGTGGGTTCGCCTGTCGATCACCGAAACGCCCGACTTCCAGAAAGCGATCGAAAAGGAAGAACGTGTGGCCGTGCCGATTGCGGAACTGTTCCGCAGCCACAAGCGCAGCCTCGTGCTCGGCACCTTCGTGGCGCTGGCCACCTTCGTGCTGTTCTATATCGGCACCGCCTATCTTCTGTCCTACAACGTCAAGGTTCTGAAAATTCCGTTCCTTGATGCACTGGAAGTGCAAATCCTCGGCTCCATCGTCTTCGGTATCTTCATCCCGGTCGCCGGCAAGCTCGCCGAGAAATTCGGCCGTCGTGAAGTCCTGATCGTGACGACGATACTGATCGGCCTGTTCTCCTTCCTGCTCCCCAGCCTGATGACTGGCGGCGAAGGCTCGATCTTCGTCTTCGCGGCTCTGGCGATGATGCTGATGGGCATGACCTACGGCCTGATCGGCACGGCGCTCGCCGCCCCCTTCCCGACCCGCGTGCGTTACACCGGCTCGTCCATCACCTTCAACATGGCCGGTATCTTCGGCGCATCGCTGGCGCCCTACATCGCCACATGGCTGCAGGTGAATTACGGCATGGGTTATGTGGGTTATTACCTCTGCATCTCCGCCCTCATCACGCTGGCCTGCATTTTTCTGTCCCGCAAGGACGAAGTCTGATCTGAGACCATCGACGTCAAAAAAAAGCCCGCGAAACCTTCGTTTCGCGGGCTTTTCCTTGTCTATTTCTGCTTAAGCCACTGCCTGGCGCCGCTCGACATGACCGCTCATGCAAACGCGATTGCGTCCTCCGCCCTTGGCCCGATAAAGCGCGAGATCGGCATTGTGCATGACCTTGTCGAAGATTTCGGCGTCGCCGCGAAAGGCGACGCCAATTGAAATCGTCACCGTAATTCGCAGATCCTGATACTCCACCGGCGTCGTCTCGATCGCCGCACGAACCCTTTCGCACATCTGCAGAAACGCGAGCGGGCTGGTTTCCTGCACGACGACGAACTCCTCGCCACCCAGGCGGGCGACATGCGCGGGAGGATCGAAATGCTCCCTTATCCGGCGGGCGACGCTTGCGATGACGAGGTCACCAACAAGATGGCTGTACCCGTCGTTCACTGCTTTGAAATGATCGATGTCCAAAAAGGCAACACAATAGTCGCTGCCAAGTTCGGCGCATGCCGCATAAAGGCCTAGCCGGTTGCTAAGACCAGTCAGCGCGTCCGTATGGCTCAGGTGCAGGAAGCGTTCGTGGGATTGCACGAGAATTTGCACTTCCCTCGCATTCAGCCAGCAGACCAGCAACGTCACCGTAAAGGCGACAGCCCCGCCGAGCGTCACGCTTAACATGATCCCGTTGAAGAGATCGGTCACGAGCCCGAACTGCGCGAGAAGCGTCAGGCCACCCGTGCACATCACGATGACAATGAGCGTCACGAGACAAGCGATACGAACGGAGAATTCAAGAGGCCCCAGCCGCCGGCGACCCGCCTGCGTAGCGACCGAAAAACTCATCATCTCGATCGGTTTTTTCCAAAGACCCAACATCATGCTCAGAGTGCCTAAATCACGTAATGCCGTTGGTATTTGCAAATAAAGAAATATTTAATATTTAAGGAGCGGGGCTTTACTTCGCCCACTCACGTATTTGTCGCCAAGATTATGGCAAAAATCGTTGATCGACCGTTACGATAAACGCAACGGTCTTATCAACACTCGTATTTTCTTTCAGTATAGAAGCGCGATCAAGGCTTACGCCCCGAGGAACGGCTCCACTTCACGGCCTGGCATGAAGAGGCCAAGGCGCTTGATTTCCCATTCCAGCCGGATGCCCGATTTCTCGAACACGCGCCTGCGGATGGTCTCGCCCAGATATTCCAGATCGTAGCCGGTCGCATGGCCGGTATTGATCATGAAATTGCAATGCAGCGACGACATTTGCGCGCCGCCGATGACCAGACCACGGCCACCCGCCTCGTCGATCAGTTCCCAGGCGGAATGACCTTCAGGGTTCTTGAAGGTGGAACCACCGGTCTGTTCGCGGATGGGCTGCACGGTCTCGCGGTGATGCCGCACAGCGTCCATATCCGCCCGGATCTTTGCCTTGTCTTCCGGATAACCCTCAAACAGCGCCCCGGTGAAGATCAGGCCGGCATCGGCGCCGGAATGGCGATAGCTGTAGCCCATATCCGCATTGGAGAGCACATGCTGGTTGCCCTGACGGTCGACCGCATAGACCTCAACGACACGCTCACGCGTTTCACCGCCATTGGCGCCGGCATTCATGCGCAGCGCACCACCGATGGAGCCGGGAATGCCGTAATAAAAGTGGAAACCGCCGATGCCATTATCCATGGCCATGGCGGCAATGTGCTTGTCCGGGCAGATCGCACCGGCTTTGATGCGGTTTTCGTCCGCAAGCTCCACCGAGCCGAAGCCTTTGGCGGACAGACGCACGACAACGCCCGGAATTCCGCCATCACGCACCAGCAGGTTCGAGCCAACGCCGACCACGGTCAACGGCACGTCTTCCGGCAGAATTTTCAGGAAGGCGATCAGATCGTCGGTATCGTGCGGCTGGAACATCACCTCCGCAAGACCGCCGGCTCTGAACCACGTCACGCGGTCCATAGGCGCATCCGGTGTCAGACGTCCCCGCAATTCATTTACCCCGTCGCCGAGCCTCCCCAGCAATTTAACCCCATCGACCTGTCTCATTCAGACTTTCCTGATATGCTCTTCAATTCCGAAGGCAGCGCGGCTGCCCATTGTGTGATATTTCCAGCCCCCAAGAGAACCACAAAATCACCCGGATTCGCAATGGCTGCGACCTGCGACGCAAGGTCCTCCCGTTTTTCGAGGAAACGGGCATCGCGGTGACCGGCGGCCTTGATGGCCGAAACCAGCGCTTCCGAGCTTGCACCTTCGATTGGATCTTCGCCCGCAGCATAGACGGGGGCAAGAACAATCGTATCGGCATCGTTGAAACAATGGGCGAAATCGTCAAACAGGCTGGAAAGACGGCTGTAGCGGTGCGGCTGGTGCACGGCGATGATGCGGCCCTTGCAGGCTTCCCGCGCTGCCGCCAGCACGGCCTTGATCTCGACCGGATGATGGCCGTAATCGTCGAAGACCTGCACGCCATTGGCCTCACCCGTCAGCGTGAAGCGACGCTTGACACCGGCAAAGGAGGCAAGTCCCTTCTTGATGTCGGCTTCCGAAATGCCGAGACGATTGGCAACGGCAATCGCCGCCGTCGCATTCGACACATTGTGGCGTCCGGGCATCGGCAGGACGAGGTCCTTGAAGGAGAATATCTTGCCGGTGCGGCGACGACGGATTTCCACGTCGAAGATCGACCGCGTGCCATCGATGCGGACATTCGAAAATCGCACGTCGGCCTGCGGGTTCTCACCGTATGTGATGACCTTGCGGTCCTCGATCCGGCCGACCAGCGCCTGCACTTCAGGATGATCGAGGCACATCACGCCGAAACCGTAGAACGGCACGTTCTCGACGAACTGTCGGAAAGCAGCGCGCACGGCGTCGAAATTGCCGTAATGGTCCAGATGTTCCGGATCAATGTTCGTGATGACGGCCACATCGGCCGGCAGCTTCAGGAAGGTGCCGTCGGATTCGTCGGCCTCCACCACCATCCACTCGCCCTCGCCCATGCGCGCATTGGTGCCATAGGCATTGATGATACCGCCATTGATGACAGTCGGATCGAGATTGCCGGCTTCGAGCAGCGTCGCGACCATGGAGGTCGTCGTGGTCTTGCCATGCGTACCGCCAATGGCAATGGCATTGCGGAAACGCATCAACTCGGCGAGCATTTCGGCGCGGCGAACGATCGGCAGGTGTTTTTCACGCGCGGCGATCAGTTCCGGGTTGTTCTTCTTGATCGCGGTGGAAACGACAACGACCTCGGCATCACCGAGATTATCCGCCGTGTGGCCAACGAAAACCTCGATGCCTTTGTCGCGCAGGCGCTGCACATTGGCGCTGTCGGCCTGATCCGACCCCTGAACGCGATGGCCGAGATTGTGAAGCACTTCGGCAATGCCGCTCATGCCGATCCCGCCTATGCCGATGAAATGCACAAGGCCTATGGCTTTCGGCATCTTCATGCCCCAACTCCTTCATTCTTCTTCTTGAATTCCTGTACGGACCGGCCTTCGGCAATCGCCTCGACCAGATCGGCCAGCACATCCGCCGCATGCGGTTTTCCGGTCGCCTTGGCCGCTGCCGCGGTGGCAGAAAGCCGGTCGGGCTCGGCAAGCGCCGATGACAACAGGCTGGAAAGCTTCTGCGGCGACAGTTCCGCCTGCTTGATGACACTCGCCCCGCCGGCTGCCGAAAGTGCGGCAGCATTCGCCGCCTGATCATGGTCCAGCGCATGCGGATAAGGCACGAGGATCGACGGACGGCCGATCACCGAAAGCTCCGATACGGTCGAGGCGCCCGAGCGGCTGATGACGAGATCGGCCTCACCGATGCGTGAGGCCATGTCGCCGAAGAAGGGGGAAACGTCAGCCTTCACACCAAGCTTCTGGTAGGAGGCGATGACGCTGTCCTTGTCTTCGGGGCGCGCCTGCTGGGTCACGACGATACGCTTGCGCTGCTCGTCCTTCATCAGGCAGATCGCTGCCGGAACGGCGCTCGAAAAGAACTGCGCGCCCTGGCTGCCGCCGAAAACCACAAGCTGGAAGGTCTCGCCCGTCTGTGAAGGCGTATAGGGAATTTCAGATGCCGCCAGCACCGCCGGGCGCACCGGATTGCCGGTCGCAACCGTCTTCTCCGAATATTGGCCGTTGGCGGGCGGCAGGAAGCCGCCGGCAATCGCCTTCACGCGGGCAGCGAGCGCCTTGTTGGCGCGGCCCATCACCGCATTCTGCTCGTGAATGATCGAAGGAACGCCAAGTCCGGTCGAGGCCAGCAGCGGCGGCACGGTGGGATAACCGCCGAAACCGACAACCGCGACCGGCTTCAGTTTCGTCACCAGCCGGCGCGCGGTGCGCAGGCCCACCCATAGTTTCCAGAGCGAACGCACGACCGAAATCGGGTTTTTCGAGCCGATGGTGGCTGAAGGCACGACGTGAATTTCATCGGCCGGGAACTTGCCGGCATAACGTTCGGCGCGGCTGTCGGTGACGAGATGCACCTGATAACCGCGCGCCTTCAGCGTATGCGCCAGGGCTTCCGCCGGAAACACATGGCCGCCGGTTCCCCCGGCGGCAAGAAGAACAATACCCTTGTTCATGATCGTTTACTCCGCAGGAACGCCGGAACCGACGCGGAAGAAGCTGCGCTCCTGCGCCCGCTTTTCAGGTCTGTGGCGTGTCAGCGCCAGAAGGAAGCCGGCGGTCACGCAGATCGCCATCATCGACGAACCACCATATGAAATCAGCGGCAGCGTCATGCCCTTGGCGGGCATCAGCTCCAGATTGACGCCGATATTGATCATCGACTGCATGCCGATCTGCAGCACGAGGCCTGCCACAGCAAAACGGCAGAAATCGTCCTTTTCCTTGAAGGCGTGCGAGAGGCCGCGCAGCACGATGAAGGCGAAGATGGCGACGAGGAACATGCAGAAGACAATGCCGAATTCTTCCGCCGCCACCGAGAAGATGAAGTCGGTATGGCTGTCTGGAATGATGCGCTTGACGATGCCCTCGCCCGGTCCACGACCGAACCAGTCACCGCGGATGATCGCCTCGCGCGCGGTATCCACCTGGAAAGTATCGCCCTCCCCGGTCCAGAACCGGTCGATACGGCCTGCAACGTGCGGCAGCATGAGATAGGCGGTCACAATGCCGCCGACACCGAGACCACCGAGCATGATGATCCAGAACCACGGCACGCCGGCCATGAAAAACATGCCGCCCCAGACCACCGATGTCAGGATCGTCTGACCGAAGTCCGGCTGGGCGATAAGAAGTGCGGCAACGATGCCAAAGGTGATGATGGCGAAGAGATTGCCCGGAATTTCAGGATGGCGCGCCCGCTCAGCAAAGAGCCAGGCGCAGACGATGACGAAGGCCGGCTTCATGAATTCCGAAGGCTGGATCGAAAAAGTACCGATGGAAATCCAGCGCCGCGCGCCCTTGACCTCGATGCCGAAAAACAGCGCAAAGATCATCATCAACAGTGCGGCGATCAGCATGATGACCGCAACGCGCCTGACCTGCCGGGGCGACAGGAAAGAAAGGCCGACCATGATTGCCAGTGACGGCACCATGAACATCGCCTGACGTTCCACAAAGAAGAAGCTGTTGAGACCGATACGCTCGGCAACCGCAGGCGACGCCGCGAAGGACAGCATCAGGCCGATGCCCATCAGCGCGACAAACGCCGCCAGAAAGAAACGGTCGATAGTCCAGAACCACTCCGCGACCGGACCGCGATCAACTCGGCTTACCATGGCCTCAGCCCCCTTTTCCAGAGTGAACGAGCATCGTCATGCCATCGAGCGCCGCAACCTGCGCGACGAACGAATCACCTCTGATTTCAAAGTTCTTATATTGATCGAAGCTTGCGCAAGCCGGGGATAACATCACGACATTGCCGGCCGTCGCATCTTTTTCCGCATCGGCTGCCGCATGCTGCACCGCCTTGTCCAGCGTGCCCGATATTTCGTAGGGCACCGCCTCGCCAAGCGTCGCTGCAAATTCTGCTGCCGCCTCGCCGATCAGATAGGCCTTGGCGATGCGCGGAAAGAGCGGCGAAAGGCTGGTGATGCCACCCGCCTTGGGCAGACCGCCGGCGATCCAGTAGATGCGGTCAAAGCTCGAAAGTGCGGGCGCTGCCGCATCGGCGTTGGTCGCCTTGCTATCATTAACGAAGGTGACATTGCCACGCCGGCCGACGGGCTGCATGCGGTGCTTGAGACCGGGGAAGGACTTGAGACCGGCACGAATTTCCTCTTCGGAAACACCGACCGCAAGGCAGGCAGCAATCGCTGCCGCTGCATTCTGTGCATTGTGGCTGCCGCGAAGCGTCTGGATACCGTCGAGATCGACCAGCAGCGAAGACGTGCCGCCATGCGCCCTGAGTATCTGGCTGCCTTCGGCATAGAGACCTTCGGAAACGACATTGCGCTTGGAGATGCGCTCCACCTTGACGCCGGCGCGCTCGATGCGATCGGCAATCAGCGTCGAATGACTGTCATCCACGCCGACAATCGCAGTGCCGCTGCCGGCCACCAGCCGTTCCTTGACGTCGGCATAATGCTGCATCGTGCCGTGCCGGTCGAGATGGTCAGGCGTCAGATTGAGCAGAATGCCGGCGGTCGGATTGATCGTCGGCGCCAGATCGATCTGGTAGGACGAGCATTCCACCACGTAGAAACGTTGTGCCTTGGGCGGATCGAGGCTCAGCACCGCCGTGCCGATATTGCCGCCGAGCTGGGTATCGCGGCCCGATGATTGCAGAATATGCGCGATCAACGCTGTCGTCGTCGACTTGCCGTTGGTGCCGGTAATCGCAATGAAAGGGCAATCCGGCGCATGCACCCGCCGCTCACGGATGAAAAGCTCGATATCGCCGATCACTTCGACGCCCGCCGCCTTCGCAAGGTCCACCGACCAATGCGGCTTCGGATGCGTTAACGGGACTCCCGGAGCCAGCACAAACGAGGAAAACGAAGACCAGTCAATCGTGTGGAGATCCGCATTCGCAATACCCTCGGCCTGCGCCTTCGCGACGCTGTCAGGATTGTCGTCAAAAGCAACGACATCAGCACCACCGGCAACCAGCGCGCGGGCGGTGACGAGACCGGAACCGCCGAGCCCGAAGAGAGCGACTTTCTTACCCCTAAACGACGTGACCGGGATCATCGCTCACCTCAGCTTCAGGGTGGCAAGACCGAGCAGCGCGAGGCCGACGGAGATGATCCAGAAACGGATAACCACCTGGCTTTCCGTCCAGCCCTTTTTCTCGAAATGGTGATGGATCGGCGCCATCAGGAACACACGGCGGCCGGTGCGTTTGAACCAGAAGACCTGGATGATGACCGACAGCGTTTCCATAACGAACAGACCACCGACGATGACCATGACGATCTCGTGCTTGGTGGCGACGGCGATGGAGCCAATCAGACCGCCGAGCGCCAGCGAACCCGTATCACCCATGAAAATGGCGGCGGGCGGCGCATTGAACCACAGAAAACCGAGGCCCGCGCCGATGACGGCACCGACGATGACGGCGAGTTCACCCGTGCCGGGCACGAAATTGATCTGCAGGTAATTGGCAAAAACCGCGTTACCGGCGAGATAGGCGATCACGCCGAAGGTGGCGGCAGCGATCATGACCGGCACGATGGCGAGACCATCGAGACCATCGGTCAGGTTCACCGCATTGCCCGCGCCGACGATGACGAAAGCACCGAACAGCACGAAGAAATAACCGAGATTGATCACGAATTCCTTGAAGAAGGGAAAGGCGATGGAGCTGCCGAGCGTGCCGCCATGCGGTGCGGAGGCAAGCGCCATCTTCATCATAAAGAACACGGCAATCGCCGCAATCAGGAACTCGATGCCGAGACGGGCCTTACCGGAGAAACCCTTGTCGCTCTGCTTCGTCACTTTCAGATAATCGTCGTAAAAGCCGATGGCGCCGAAACCGAGCGTCACCATCAGCACGGCGACGACATAGACGTTCGACAGGTCACCCCAGAGCAGCGAACCGCCGAGAATGCCCGCAAGGATCATCAGTCCGCCCATGGTCGGCGTGCCGGCCTTCTTGAAATGCGTCTGCGGCCCGTCGGCGCGGATCGGCTGGCCCTTGCCCTGACGCACGCGCAACGAGTTGATGATCGCCGGTCCGAACAGGAACACGATCAACGCAGAGGTGAACATTGCAGCACCCGCCCGGAAGGTGATGTACCGGAAGAGGTTGAACAGTTGAACTTTGTCCGACAGTTCGACGAGCCAGATCAGCATAATTGCCCTTTCGAAAGGCTATTTCAGACTTGGCGTTCCGTCTCGGGGAATGCCGGATACTTGTCAAGCAGGGCGGCGACAATCTTGCCGAAACCAAGCCCAAGTGACGATTTTACCATCAGCGCGTCTCCCGGTTGCACCCATTGCAGGGCAAAATCGGTGAGTTCCGCGGTCGTCGGGAACCAGATGACGGTGACGCTGTCAGGCAGCGCGTCGCGAAGCGCGGCCATGGCCTCGCCCGCGAGCCAGACATGTTCGATACCGGCAGCGAGCAGCGGCCCGGCCAGCTCTTCGTGCAACTGCGCCGAAAACTCGCCCATTTCCAGCATATCGCCGAGAACGGCGACGCGCCGGCCGTGACCCTGCGTTTCCGTTTCCGCCAGCACGGCAATCGCCGCACGCATGGAGGCCGGATTGGCATTGTAGCTTTCATCGATCAGCAGGAAGGATCCGCCATTGATCGTCAGATGGTGGCGCTGGCCACGTCCCTTTACCGCCTCGAGCGTTCCGAGCGCCTCAAACGCACGGTCGAGATTGGCGCCGGTGACGGCAACGGCACCAAGGACCGCCATCGCATTATCGGCGATGTGCCGGCCGGGAATGTTGATGTGCAGCTCGCTGGTTTCGCCGTTGAGGATCGCCCAGATCGTCGAACCCGTCGTCGTGCTCTCGAAATCCGCAAGGCGGAAATCGGCCTTGGCATGCTGGCCGAAGGTGAGGATATGTTCGATACCCACCTCCTGCGCCGCCTCTTCCAGCTGCTCGAACTGCGCGTTGTCGCGGTTGAGGATGACGGAGCCGCCCTCTTCCACGCCTTCGAAAATTTCGGCCTTCGCGGCAGCGATCTCTTCGATATTCTTGAAATTGCCGAGATGGGCTGCCGCGATGGTGGTGATGATCGCTACATGCGGGCGGACCATCTTTACCAGCGGCCGGATTTCGCCGGAATGGTTCATGCCGATTTCGAAAACACCGAATTCCGTGTCCGCTGGCATGCGCGCGAGCGTCAGCGGCACGCCCCAATGGTTGTTGAAGGATGCCACCGCCGCATGCACCCGGCCCGAAGGGGCCAGAGCCTGCCGCAGCATCTCCTTGGTCGTTGTCTTACCCACCGAACCGGTCACCGCGATGATGCGCGCCGAGGTTCTTTCGCGCGCCGCAAGGGCAAGCTTGCCAAGGGCTGCAAGGACGTCCTCGACCACGATCATCGGCACGGTCAGGCGACCAAGCGCCGGTAGCTTGGCTTCGGCAACCACCAGAAGGCTGGCGCCGTTGGCAACGGCAAAGCTGGTATAGTCATGGCCGTCCACTCGATCACCCTTGATCGCGAAGAAGGCTTCACCCTGTTTGACCGTCCGGCTGTCGATGGAAATGCCGGTGATACCGGTCGGCAGGTTGCCCACGGGGCGGCCTGCCGTGATGGCGATCATGTCGGCGACTGTCCATAACCAGCTCAAATCTTCGATCCTTCCAGCCCTGCCAGTGCAGAGCGCACCTGTTCATGATCGGAAAACGGCAGCGTCACGGAACCGACGATCTGCCCTTCTTCGTGGCCCTTGCCTGCAACGATCAGCGTATCGCCATGCGACAGCATCGACACCGCATGAAGGATCGCCTCTGCCCGATCGCCGATTTCCAACGCGCCGGCCGCCGCCGCCATGACCTCGGAGCGGATCGTTGCGGCATCTTCCGAACGCGGATTGTCGTCCGTGACGATGACGATGTCGGAAAGCCGCGTCGCCACCTCGCCCATGATCGGGCGCTTGCCCTTGTCGCGGTCGCCGCCACAACCGAAAACGGTAATGATTCGGCCGGAGGTGAAGGGCCTAACCGAGGTCAGCACGTTTTCCAGTGCGTCGGGCTTATGGGCGTAATCCACATAGGCGAGCGCGCCATTCTTCGTCTGGCCGACGAGTTCGAGACGACCGGCAGCGCCAACAAGCTTTTCAAGCGCCTTCAACGCTGTCGCGGCGGGAACGCCGGTGGACATGGCAAGACCGGCAGCGACAAGCGCATTCGCCACCTGGAAATCGCCAGCCAATGGAATGTCGACTTCAAAGATTACGCCGTCATGATGTACTTCGATCATCTGCTTGTGACGGAAATGCTCGACACGCTTCAGCGTCAGATATTGACCGTTGCGGCCGACGGTGCGCACCTCGAGACCCGCTTCGCGCGCCGCACCGATCGCCTTGTCCGACCATGGATCGTCAGCAAAGATCACGGCGGGAGCGCCTTTTTCCATCAGCGTATCGAAGAGCCGCATCTTCGCGGCCATATAGTCCTCGATGGTCGGATGGTAATCCATGTGATCGCGGCCGAGATTGGTGAAGCCGGCGGCGGAAAGGTGCACGCCATCAAGACGACGCTGGTCCAGACCATGGCTGGAGGCCTCCATTGCCGCATGGGTCACGCCTTCGCTCGCAAGTTCGGCCAGAAGCGCGTGCAGCGTCACCGGATCGGGCGTCGTCAGCGCGCCATAATCTTCGCGACCAGGAGCGATGACGCCCGTGGTGCCGATCTGAGCGGCGGCATGGCCAGCAAAAGCCCAGATCTGCCGCACGAAGGAGGCAACGGATGTTTTGCCCGCCGTGCCGGTGACGGCAACCATGGTATCAGGTTGTTTTCCGTAAAAACGGGAAGCGGCAAGCGAGAGATAAAGGCGTGGGTCCGTGACCACCAGCACCGGCACGCCGGCTTCGACCGCATGTCCGGAAACAACGGCGACCGCACCTTTGGCAACCGCATCCTTCACATAGGCCGCACCATCAGCCTTGGTGCCCGCAACCGCGACGAACAGGCTGCCGGGCGCAGCCTTGCGGCTGTCTGCGGTGATCCCCCCGATTTCGATCGCCCCTGTTTCAGACAGGAGCAATTCTTTCAATTCCGGAAACGCATTTCCGGATATATCTCGCAAATTCATCGACTGTGTCCGTCTTGTCCCCCCGGCGCGAATCGCCGGAATATCATAAGCTAACAATCAATAAGACACGAGCAAGGCCGAGCCATCCTTGCCGAACTTCGGCTTCACGCCCAGCACCGCCGCCGTGCGGGTGATGATATCGTGCACCATCGGTGCCGCGGACGTGCCGGCAAGCGCCGCGCCGTTGCCCTTGTCCGTCTTCGGCTCATCGATGAAGGACAGCACCACATATTGCGGGTCATCCATCGGGAAGGCCGACAGGAAGGCATTGAAGTTCTTGTCGTGCACGTAACGTCCGTTGACGACCTTGTCGGCCGTGCCGGTCTTGCCGCCGACGTTGAAACCGTCGACGCGCGCATTGCGGCCGGAACCGTTGACGCCGTTCCATTCGAACAGGAAACGCATATCCTTGCTGGCGCCGGGCTTCAGAACCTGTTTCGCCACCTGATCCGCCTGTTCGCGGGTGCGCGGCAGGAATGTCGGCTCGATCAGCTTGCCACCATTGACGAGCGCCGCACCGGCAACCGCCGTCTGCAGCGGTGTCGTGGAAACACCGTGACCGAAGGAAATGGTAATGGAGTTGATCTTCTTCCATTCGCGCGGCTGCGACGGCAACGCCACTTCCGGCAGTTCGGTCTGCATGCGGGTCAGGAGGCCAAGCCGCGTCAGGAATTCCTTGTGGCCTTCGGTACCAACGGTGTCGGCGATCTTGGCCGTACCGATGTTCGAAGAAAACTGGAAGATTTCCGGCACCGAAAGCATCCGGCCTTTGCCATGGAAGTCCTTGATGGTGAAGCCGCCGATGCGGATCGGATAACGCGCATCAAACATATCACCGAGACGGACGCGCCCCGAATCGAGACCCATGGCAATCGTGAAGGACTTGAAGGTGGAGCCCATTTCGAACGTGCCGTTCGACATGCGGTTGAGCCAGCCTTCCTTGGCGCCTTCGGCCGGGTTGTTCGGATCGTAATCCGGCACCGAGGCCATGGCGAGGACTTCTCCGGTATGCACGTCCAGAACCACGGCACCCGCACCGATCGCCTGGAACTTGGCGATCGCCGCCGTCACGACTTCACGCACGATGGACTGCACGCGCAGATCGATCGAAAGCTTCACCGGTTCCAGCGGCTGGTCGCTGGTCATGCCGAGCGCCGTCAGATCGGCCAGACCCTGGCTGTCGACGTAACGTTCCATGCCGGCAACGCCGCGATTGTCGATGTTGACGTGGCCGACGACATGGGCGGCGGTCGGCCCACCGGGATAAAAGCGGCGCTTTTCCGGGCGGAACCCGACGCCGGGAATGCCGAGCGCCAGAATCTGGCTCTGCTGCTTCGGCGTCAGCTGACGGCGCAGCCACTGGAAGCGCGAATTGGAGGTGAGCTTCTGATAGGTGCCGCGCTGGTCGAGGTCAGGCAGCACGGTGCGCAGCTTTTCGATGGCCTCGTCGATATCGACAATGCGATGCGGCTCGGCAAACAGCGAGACGGTGCGGATATCGGTGGCCAGCACCTCGCCGTTGCGGTCGAGGAGATCGGGGCGCGACGCCATCAGCCGGTCTGCGGGCGCGATGCTCGACACCGTTTCCTGTTCCGCCATGCCATATTGCACCAGACGGCCACCGACGACGGCATAAAAGGCGATGAAACCGAAAATGAGAAGGCCGACGCGGCTTTTCGCCTGGGCAGCGCGCTTCTTGCGGGCGCCCTCAAAAGCAGCGTGGTCGGTATAGACACCGGTGGTGCTGGCGGAAAAGTGAGCCTTGCTCTTCAGGACCATGACACGGGAAAGGAAAGACATCAGCGGTTCACCGATCCTGTTATGGTTTCATCCATCTCGCCGGTTTCATCGCCAGTGGTGGCGGAGGCAACCGGTACAGGTGCCGGCGCCGGACGCGAAACGCGTGCGCGGGGCGTCGGAACCGGAACGCCGTTCACGGCGATCTGGCCGGCGGGCGGCGATTTCGGCTTCGAGGCACCACCGAGCGTGGCGCCCGGCTTGGAACCGTTGACGGCGGCGGCAATCACGTCCTCGACGCTCATGCCTTCAGGTTCGGGTGGCTGCGGCAATTGCGAGCGCAGCATGGGAAGCTCGCGCGGCTGCGCCAGTTGCGTCGGCAGCGTCGGCGAAAGGCCAAGCTCGGTCTGATAGGCGTTCACGACACGGTGCAGGCGGTTCGGCTGCGTCAGAAGCGCCCAGTCGGCTCTCAAAAGATCGATCGTATCCTTTTCAAGCTTGATCTCGGCCTCGAGCTTGCGGACCTCCTCAAGCTTCAGATCGGCCTTGTGCTTGATCGAATAGGTGACGACGGCCGCAGCGACCATCACACCCATCAAGATGACATCGAAAGTGCGCAGCATATCAGCCTCCCATCTTTTCAAGGCTGGCGAGATCGGGAAGCTCGAAGATCGAGAAATCCGCGGCCCGCGCCGGTGCGGTGGTGCGCAGGCCGGCGCGCAACTTGGCGGAACGGGCCCGCGGATTAAGCTCCGCCTCCTCGTCGCTGGCGGCGATCATCGGCTTGCCGATATTCTCGAAAATGGCGGGCTTGTCCTCCACCATTGGCAGATGCCGGGAACCGGCGGCCTTGCCCGAACGGTCGGAGAAGAACTTCTTTACGATACGGTCTTCCAGCGAATGGAAGGTGACGACGACCAGCCGGCCGCCGGGCTTCAAGGACCGTTCTGCAGCGAACAGCGCCTGCGCCAACTCGCCAAGCTCATCATTGACGAAAACGCGCAGCGCCTGGAACACCCGTGTTGCGGGATGGATCTTGTCCTTCGCCTTGCGCGGCGTGACGATCTCAATGAGACCAGCCAGATCGCGGGTGGTGCGGAAGGGCTCTTCCGCCCGCTTTTTCTCGATGGCGCGGGCAATACGACCCGGCTGCTTTTCCTCACCGAGAAAACCGAAGATACGAATGAGATCGCCAACCTTTGCACGGTTGACGACATCGGCCGCCGAAACGCCCGAAGCGGACATGCGCATGTCGAGGGGACCGTTCTTCTGGAAGGAAAATCCGCGCTCGGCCTCGTCGATCTGCATGGAGGAAACGCCAATATCGAGAACGACGCCATCAAGCCCGCCCTCGGGAGCATGCCTGGCCAGATCGGAAAATTGCGACTGGATGAGGCTCAACCGACCGCCATTGGCGGCAACCATCGCCTGGCCGCCGGCGATCGCGGTCGGATCGCGATCAAGCGCGATGACGTTGGCACCCTGATCGAGAATAGCCTGGGTATAACCGCCGGCGCCAAAGGTTCCGTCGAGAATGATCTTGCCGGGCGCTGGTTCCAGCGCGGCAATGACTTCGCGAAGCAGGACCGGGATGTGACGCTGAGGTCCGCCATCGGCATCAGAAGATCGCCCGCCAGAATTCGCCGCCATTCCGTGTCCCCGTCCTATGCGGGGCGAGCAGCCGAAAAACCGCGCCCCGCTCTTGCTTCCGCCTGCGCCGCCAGAAACGCATTCGGTTGCCAAAGCTGAAAATGATCCGCCCGTCCGACGAAGGTGACCTCGGTGGAGATGCCGGTGAATTCCCGCACAAAATCCGTCACCATCAATCGACCTTCCTGGTCGAGCTTCATGAAAACACCGCCGCCGTGAACCAGCAGCGACATCGCGTTCGCCTCCGGCGAGAAGGCATCCATGGACGCTATCTGCCGCTCGTAGCGCTCCAGCAGATCCGGACCGCCGACGCTGATTGCCGGAAAGGCGAAATCCTGGAGACAATAAAGCTCCTGAATGTCGCGCCTCGCCAGCACCGAACGAAACGGAGACGGAACCGAAACGCGCCCCTTGGCGTCGATCCTGTTCGTCACGTTCGATAAAAAGCGGTCCATTACTCAACTCGCCAAAACCGCATTCCGCAAAGCGATCCATCCACTTCACAGACGACACCGGTACGCACGACACATCGCCAAGCGCCAGGGCAAGATGCCCTGCAGCAGCCCCTCGCAGGCTCCTCACTCGTTTCAGCGATTGCGGGTCAAAAACACGACCCAATGTGGTGTGCATTTGGGATATCATGGGACACTATGGGCGTCAATGGGATGAAGCCGGCACGATACCGACTTCGCATCGGAAATTCATAAGCCGTTAAGTTTAACGAATGGTTTACTTCAGTCGCACGGAGGCACATTCACGGTGCGGAAAGGCGCTGTGAAAAGCGAACTTTTCCTTTGTGGAACAAGGGGATGATTGCGCCCATTCGAAACTCCCGCTCCGGAGCCGAAAAGGAAAATTCGCCAGTTGGCCTGTAAGCCGGGTTCTGTATGGCCCCGGTTTGACCCGGAACGTGGCAGCCATTCATCTGGGACGGCATTTGCATACCGCCTCTCGCAACCCACCCGGATGACGGGCCCGGAAACCGGCTGTGAACGGGCTTTCGCCCGTCCCGTGTCATCCCTATTCGGTCTTGCTCCCGGTGGGGTTTACCTTGCCACCACTGTCACCAGCGGCGCGGTGGGCTCTTACCCCACCCTTTCACCCTTACCATGCAAGGCATGGCGGTTTGCTCTCTGTGGCACTTTCCCTGGGGTCGCCCCCGCCGGACGTTATCCGGCACCGTATTTCCGTGGAGCCCGGACTTTCCTCACCTTACCGTCTTTCGACATTGGTAAAGCGCGGCTGCCCGGCCAACTGGCATGGGCTGCATAACCATGTTCCGCAGCGAAAGCCACCGAAAAGCGACGGCAAAGATCAAAGAAATTCCGGTTTGAAATCCGTCGAGAAAACATCATCTGCGATTTTTCTGTCCCGAAGGAGCGCAGCACCCAGCCGCCCGATCTCATCTGAACTCTTGGCCGCCGTGCCGTTACCGCCGGTCAGAACCGCAATACGCGGCGACGCGGTGAAGCCGATGGCCGGATAGCCGCTCTTTGTCTTGGAGACGACGCAGGCGGCCATCGAGACACGAGAGAGATCAACGGAAGGCACCAGTGTTCCGACAATCTCTGAAAGGTGATCACGCACGCTTTCGCGCCCGCCGGAGCGGAACCATTCCCGGATCTCCGGGTCGCTGCCGACCCTTTTATCATCGGGATCACCGCCGATCTTTAGATAGATTTTGCCGTCGGGGTAACGCACCGGCGGCAGCAGATAGATATGTTTTGTGCTGTCGTGCGGCTCATAGATCAATGACGGCATGCCCGCATATTGACCCAAATCGCCCTCATCTATCTCGAAGAAAGCGACGGTACGGGCATAAACATCGAGCCCGACCGGCTGCGGCAGCAAATCCCTGGTGATGGAGAAGCCGCCGGCCGAAACCAGCACCCGGTCTGCGGTATAGACCGCGCCTGAAGCCGTCTGGACCGAGGCACGGCCATCCTCTTCCCGCGTCGAGACGACAATATCGTCGATCAGCGCAACGCCCGCCTTTTCCGCGAGGATAGTCTGCGCTTTCACCAGAGCGCGCGGATTGACGTAACCGGCATTGTCCCTCTCAAACACGCCTTCGCAACCCGGTTCGAAGGAGAAATAGGGAAATCGGCTTTTAAGACTCTGATCACCAAGCAGTTCCGTGGAGACGCCGAGCCGAGCCGCCGCCCTGAGAACGTCATCGACGAAGGGACTGGCGCCGCCCCGTTCGGGCCCCACTATCAGGCAGCCGACCGGCGCGTAAAACTCGACACCGCTGCGTGCGGCAATATCGGCATAACGCCCGATGGAGCGGTTGGCGAGCAGGGCCCAGTCGGCATCGCTATCGATGGTGCGGGTAATCCGCGCTTCATCGTAGTGGCTGGCGAAAACGCCTTGATGCGACTTTATCTCGGCAGGTTCGCCGGGACCGATCAGGGCCACGCCGTCCACCGTTTCCGCCAGATGGCGGGCAGCGGCCGCACCCATCATGCCGCGACCGACGACGATATAGTTGAAATGTCCCGACATGCCGCCCTCTTCACCCGTTCCGTTCCGCCGCATTCTTGTAGCTGCCTGCCTGGAGAATGTCAGACAAAAACCGGCGACATTTCGGCGGCGAATTCATCCTCGGTCAGCTGGCCATTGAGAAGCAGCTGCGCGCCCAGTCGGCCGATCTCGTCCGAAGACTTGGCGGAAACGAAATTGCCGCCGGTCAGAACCGCAATATTGGAGGATTGCGTATAGCCGATATAGGGATAACCGCTGCGGGTGATGGAGGCGACACAGGATCCTGATGTGACCGGGCAGCCGGCCAGCGCCGGCATCAGCGACAAGGCTTTTTTCGTCAGGAATTCCACCTCATTAGGCGTGCCGTCCGAGTGGAACCAATCGACCGCTTGGACCAGCGTTTCAAGCCTGCCCTTTTCGCTTTCGCCACCGATTTTCAGATAGACCTTGCCATCGGGATATCGCACTGGCGGCAGGATATAGACGATATCGTCCTCGGTTTCCGCCAGCACGATCGTCGAGGGCATCGCGCTGAACAGCGCCTGCCGTGCTTCATCCAGCTCGAAGAACACGATGGTGCGGCCCGTCGCCGCCATATCGACCGGTGACGGCAGGAGCGCCGCCATATTGGTAAAACCGCCTGCCGCGACGATGACCTTTTCCGTCGTATAGGTGGCCCCTTCCCGCGTCATGACCTCGACGCTACGGGAGGTATCGCGAATATGCGCCGCCGTCTGGCGCAGAAGCCGGCCGCCCTGCGCTTCGGCGATTGCGCATTGCGCTTTCACCAGCGCCCGTGGATTGATGTGGCCGGCATTGTGGGCCTCAAAGCTCCCGCCATGATCGGCAGGCAGCGCAAACATCGGAAACCGTCCTGCCAGCGCTTCAGCACCAAGCGTTTCCACGCCAAGACCGAGACGATCTGCCGAGGAAAGTGCCCGCGATACATAGTCTCCCGCAAGCCCCTTGCAGTTGCCCGTGAACAGGCAGCCCGCTTCGGTGAAGAACCGGATGCCGCTTTTCGCCTCGATCTCGGCGTAACGCCGGATCGAACGCAACGCGAGTTCGGCCCAGACCGGATCCCCGTCAAAACCGCGGGTGATACGCGCTTCGTCGTAATGACTTGAAAATACACCCTGATGTGTCTTGCGATCAGCCGGTTCGGCCGGCCCGATCAGCGCCACGCCATCCGTTTGCACCGAAAGATGCCGCGCCGCGGCCGCTCCCATCATCCCGGCCCCGACCACGATATATTTGAAATCCGGCATGTCATGCTCCGTATCAGATTTGTTTCTGACTACAGCATGCCGACCCGAACCGGAATCGTTTTTCGCAATTTCGCAGATGATCGATGCCGGCCTCAGCTCGCCAGCAATGCCTGCACCTTGCCGCAATAACGCTTGGAGACCGGGTTCATGCGGGTGGCACCGTGGCCGGCATTGTAACGCAGGATGGTGCTGCACACTTCGCCGCCGCCAAGCTGATGCGCCGTCGCCAGATATTGCATGCCCCAGCGAATATTCGTCTCGGGATCGTAGAGCGCCTTGGTCGTGCCACGAAAACCCATCATCCGCGCCGTTGCCGGCTTGATCTGCATCAGCCCGACCTCGCCGGCGCTGCCACGGGCCTTGGGGTTGAACTTGCTTTCCACCGAAACCACGGCATGCGCCAGATTGGTCGGAACGCCGTAACGCTTGGCATATTTGACGATCAGATCGGAATAGCCGTTCTTGAGAGAGGCAGGCAGGCTTTTTTCGGGAATGGGATAACCGGGTTTGCGGACGAAGGTCTCCAGCGTCACGGTCTTGGTCTTGACGTCCTCATCTTTGGCAAAAGCAATCCCCGCCTGCGAAGCGAGCGCAACAACGCCCGCCACGACAGCAACAACAAACCTGTTCATATGTAGAAAAAGTCTCCAGATCGGATGACAGAAACAGTGAAATGGCACAAATAGCTTGGGCCCGGAAAGTCGATCACGACGTTCCGCTGTCCGGTCTCCTTCATTGATATTGACGGCAGGCTCCCCTGAAGAACGTCACCGCATACAGTGACGTTCTTAGACTTCCTCAATGCGGATTAACTGTGGCACAACAAAAAAAGCGACTTGGACGCGCCGGAAAAACGGGAATGCTTTTCCAGAATCCGCGCTCAGGCGGCCGAAAATCTCGGCAGGCTGGAGATCAGCCGGTGCAGCGTGTCGATGGTGGAAAAATCCGCGATACCATCCACGAGAGCGGGGCGGAAATGCCGCTGGAAGGCAGCCACGGCCCCTTCCGTTTTTTCGCAATAAGCGCCTGTAATTTCAGCGCCATATCCATAGATGGACAGCATCGATTGCAGCGCTTCGACCGGCTGTCCATGGTCGCCGCGCTGGAAAAAGCGTCCGCCGCGGATCGGCGCGGGCTCCACCCAGTGGCCGACGCCGTGCTGCGACAGGATGTCCCACGGGAATTTTTCGCCCGGATCGACCTTGCGGATCGGCGCGACATCCGAATGGGCAAGCACCCTTTCCGGGGCGATAGACCAGCGCCGGCCGCAATCGCGACACAATTCGATGACGGCTGCCACCTGCGCCTCGGGAAACTCCGGCAGTCCGCCGGGGTGACCCTGATTGGCGATTTCTATGCCGATGGAGCGGGAATTGATGTCCTCATCCCCTGCCCAGGAGCTTTTTCCCGCATGCCAGGCACGGCGGCTTTCCGGCACGAGCTGGATGACACGCCCATCCTCGAAGACGAAATAGTGGCTGGAAACCTGGCTTTCCGGATTGCGGAGCCACGAAAGGGCACCATCCGCAGTCGTCATGCCGGTATAGTGGAGAAGAATGATATCGGGGCCGGCCACGCCAAGTCTTTCGCCATGGTTAGGCGAAGGCGCAACGGCTGCGCCCCCGAAATCCGGGGCAAAATCCGGCAGACATTCATTCATGCGACGCGGCGTTCTTTCTCGATGGCCGCATAGGCGGCGTTGAGAGCCGCCATACGCTCATTTGCAGCAGCATGCAATTCCATCGGCACGCCGCGCGCGATGAGCTTGTCCGGATGGTGCTCGGCGACCAGCGAACGGTAACGCTTGCGAATATCCAGGAAGTCGTCTGAAGGTGAAACACCGAGGACGCGATAAGGATCGCGACCGTCCATGTGCACATGCCGCGCCATGATCGTTTCGAAATGATCGTCGGTGATACGGAAGATTTCCGCAATACGGCCGAGGAAGGCCAGTTCCCGCTCGTGGATCAGGCCATCGGCCTTGGCAATGTGGAACAGGCCGTCGATGACGCTTTCCAGCATCTCGCAATTGGCATGACCCGAACCGCACAGACCCGCGAGCCGCTCCGCATAGGCCTCGTAACCGGCGACGTCCTGACGCGCGAGGTTATAAAGACGGGCGACGTTCTTGGCTTCTTCGTCCGGGAAATCGAAAATCTGCCGGAAGGCACGAACCTCGGCATCGTTGACCACGCCGTCAGCCTTCGCCATCTTGGCGGAAAGTGCGATGATGGCAACGGAAAAGGATACCTTGCGGCGGGTTTCCGGGTCGCCCTCGAACAGGGTGCGGATGGCTTCGACAACGCGCCCGAGCGCATTGCCTGCCGCGTCGCCGATTGCGCCGAGCAGCCGTTCCCACAGGGATGAAATTTGCAAACAGGCGAAATCGAACATCATGCTGGCAAGCATGAAGGGATATTCCCGCGAATGCAATATGCGGGACGGCCCGTGGGCATTAACTTTTATTCATCTTTGCGACAGTTTTGCTTCAGGAACAAGAGTGCGGCGAAAGGAGCAACCTTGGTTTTCCACAGGCGCGGCGGGCGGAGGTATCAATACGGCCATGCCGATGCGGATTGAAACGATTATATTCGACTGCTTTCGTCAAGCCGCTGAAAAACCGCAAGAAATCAGCATTTTTCGTCATAAATTCACTTTACACCTACACGCGGCTGTCGCATCCATTTGCCAGACATGTCTTTGGGTATACGCAAAAAGGAGAGCCATGATGGCCAAACAGAAAGTCGCAATGCTGACCGCGGGTGGCCTCGCGCCCTGTCTCTCTTCGGCCGTGGGTGGCCTGATCGAGCGCTATAGCGACATCGCGCCTGAAATCGACATCATCGCTTACCGCTCCGGTTATCAGGGCGTGCTTCTGGGCGACCGTATCGAGATCACCAAGGATATGCGCGAAAAGGCGCATCTGCTGCATCGTTACGGCGGCTCGCCGATCGGCAACAGCCGCGTCAAACTGACCAATGCCGCAGATTGCGCCAAGCGCGGCCTCGTCAAGGAAGGCGACAATCCCTTGCGCGTCGCCGCTGAACGGCTGGCGGCTGACGGCATCACCATACTCCACACCATCGGCGGCGACGACACCAACACCACCGCCGCGGACCTTGCCGCCTATCTCGGCGCCAACGGCTACAACCTCACCGTCGTCGGCCTGCCGAAGACGGTGGACAATGACGTCGTGCCGATCAAGCAGTCGCTCGGCGCATGGACGGCCGCCGAAGTTGGCGCTGCCTTCTTCGACAATGTCAGCAACGAGCAGAGCGCGGCACCCAAGACCTTCGTCATCCACGAAGTCATGGGCCGCCATTGCGGCTGGCTGACCGCCGCCACCGCCCGCGCCTATATCCAGAAAACCCGCGGCAACGACTATGTCGAAGGCCTGATGATGAACACGCAGATGAAGAACATCGACGGCATCTACCTGCCGGAAATGGCCTTCGACATCGAGGCGGAAGCCGAGCGACTGAAGGACGTCATGGACAAAAACGGCTATGTGACGCTTTTCGTCTCGGAAGGTGCCGGCCTTGATTCGATCGTTGCCGAGCGCGAAGCCTCCGGCGAAGCCGTCAAGCGCGATGCCTTCGGCCATGTGAAAATTGACACCATCAATGTCGGCGGCTGGTTCCAGAAGCAGTTCGCCGGCCTCATCGGTGCCGAGCGCTCCATGGTGCAGAAGTCGGGCTATTTCGCCCGCTCCGCGCCCGCCAATGGCGACGATCTTCGCCTCATCCAGGGCATGGTCGATCTTGCGGTCGAAAGCGCACTCAACAAGGTCTCCGGCGTCACCGGCCATGACGAAGACCAGAATGGCAAATTGCGGACCATCGAGTTTCCGCGTATCAAGGGCGGAAAGCATTTCGACCTCTCGGCAAAATGGTTTACCGAAGTGATGGAACACGTCGGTCAGCCGTTCACAGCGGCCTGATTTTACGATAGGCTAAAATAACGCGGTGACAGGGAGGGCAAGGAGGAAGAGAATGTCTGGACAGGCGTGGCTGATTTTCTGTGCAGCATGTGCCGTTGTGTTCGCACTCCCCTCTCCCCTTGTATTCTCTGTCGCCTCTTATGCGGCCATTCGCGGCAGGAAAACGATCTTCGCCTCCGTCGGCGGCGGCGCGCTTGGCGTCGTCACGGCCATGACGATTTCCGCCATTCCGGTGGCCGGTCTCGTCTATCTGCCGCAATCTTTCTTGGAAATCGTGCAATGGGCAGGCATCGGCTGGCTGATGCTGTTCGTGTTATGGACCTTCGCAACGCCCGCAGCCCAGGCGGCCAATGCTGACAATGACAATCTGCCGGGCAAATCCTGGAGCGGCATTTTCCGAGATTGTTACGCCGTTGCCGCCCTGCGCCCGCGCTATTTCTCTTTTTTCCTTGCGCTGTTGCCGCAATTCGTTTCCACCACGGGCAATGCCGTTGAAACGCTCGCCATGGCACAGGCCGCTATTCTCATTCTGACATGTGTGATTCTGGCAGCGCAGGCGATGTTCGCCGGCCAGACACTCGCGCTGGTGCGCCGCATGTCAGGCGATAAAAAAATCCGGCCGAAATACCGCACCCACTTCATTTCCGGCCGTGCCGTCAGCGCCGGATACAGGCGCATAGCGGCCTGAAAATCCACCTGAAAGCCGGGGCGCCACGTCCCCGCTTGCCGCTTTCCTTACAATAGGTTAATGAAGGCGCGACGGGACACTGCCTGCTTCGCTTGACGCGGGGGTATCGAGAGACAGGCATAACGAAGGCGGCAACATGCGAAATTCGGGCAAATTCCGCGGAAGAAGTGCACTTCTTCTGTCTTCCACCGTGGGTCTGGCACTGGCATTAAGCGCATGTACCAGCGTCGAATATGCCGCGAAGGATGGGCCGAACGGCCCGAAAATTGCAACAGTTACCCCTGCCTCTTCGGCCCAGACATTAACGCAACCGGCGACGGCTGAAGCCGCAGCGGGCGCCACGCCGACCGCAACGGCAGTTCAGACTGCCGACGCCGCAGCCTCTTCTCAAGCAGCAGCACTTCCCACTGCCGTCGCCGTCAAGGGCGGACGCGTGGCGCTGCCGCCTGCCTCCGAAATTGCAGCCGCCGCAGCCATCGCCACACAGATGCAGCAGCCGACCGAAGTGGCTGGAGCCGCAGCAACGACAGCCGCGCCGACCACGGCCACGGCACTTGTACCGACACACGCCACGCCGGCGGCAGCAGCCATCGAAACGGCAAATGCGGCGGCAAAACCGGCCATGCACAATGCCGCCGTCGATCTGCCGCAGGTGGCTGCCGTCAAGGGCAGCTTCCCGGCCGCGCCACCACCACCCGGTTCGCCGTCCATTGGCACCGAGTTGACGGCGGAACGAAAAGTCATTCCGCTGCCGAAACCGGACAGCACGGTTCTCGCTTATGCCGCCGGCCCGACCAATGGCGCGCTTGCCGCGATTCGCCAGAACGAATCAATGACGGCACCGCTCAGAACAGCACCGGTGGGACGCGAAAAGCTGAGCGGCCTGATTACCAAATACGCCACCATGTATGATGTACCGGAAGATCTGGTTCACCGCGTGGTGCAGCGCGAAAGCCGATACAATCCCGGTGCCTATAGCAGTGGCAATTTCGGCCTGATGCAGATCCGTCATGCCACGGCCCGCTCCCTGGGCTTCGATGGGCCCGCCTCCGGCCTGTTCGATGCCGAAACCAACCTCAAATACGCGGTCAAATATTTGCGCGGCGCATGGGTTGTGGCGGGTAACAACCGTGACAATGCCGTCCGGCTTTATGCGCGCGGTTATTATTACGATGCCAAGCGCAAGGGCATGCTGCACGTTCTGCGGAACTGACGGCCTCTGCCTGTGCTGGAGACGCCGCGCAGCTGAGCGGCTCTTTTGAAAATGCTGCGGCTCTCTTTCTGTCGTCATTCTTGGGCTTGTCCCAGGGATATAAACATGCCGTAAAAAATCGATCTGTTGTTGAACCTCGGGAAAAGCCCCGGGGATTACGTCTGGGTGGTCAGTGACCACCTCGCCTTCCAGCGACGCCGCCGTTCTCTGGCGCCCGGCTCGGGCTGGTGCGGGCGGGTTTTCCAATGGTCTTTTCTTTTCGCTCGCTCTGCCAGCAACCCCTGTCATCAAACTGTAGCGTGGCGGCTGTAGACGCCTCTCAATCGACTGAGAGGTGAACATATGACGAGTGCGGCACCCAAGACCGGCTTCAGCAAAAACACGAAACTGAAGTCCGCATTGCTCCAGCACAAGGCACTCTCCAAAAGCGGCCTGTCCGAACGGTTCTTCGGCGTCCTCTTTTCCGGCCTCGTCTATCCGCAGATCTGGGAAGACCCCGAGATCGACATGGAAGCGATGGAGCTTGGCGAAGGCCACCGCATCGTCACCATCGGCTCCGGCGGCTGCAACATGCTGGCCTATCTCTCGCGCAACCCGGCCAGCATCGATGTGGTGGACCTCAACCCGCACCACATCGCCCTGAACAAGCTGAAGCTCGCTGCCTTCCGCCATCTGCCCGCCCATCAGGATGTGGTGCGCCACTTCGGCCGCGCCGGCACCCGCAGCAACAGCGTCGGTTATGACCGTTTCATCGCCGAGCATCTGGATGCCACCACCAAGGCATACTGGTCGAAGCGCACCCTTTCCGGCCGCCGTCGTATTTCGGTGTTCGACAGGAACATCTACCGGACCGGCCTGCTCGGCCGTTTCATCGGCGCCGGCCACATCATGGCCCGCCTGCACGGCGTGAAACTCACCGAAATGGCCAAGACCCGGACGCTGGACGAACAGCGCCAGTTTTTTGACAGCAAGGTCGCGCCGCTGTTCGACAAGCCGGTGGTGCGCTGGCTGACGAAGCGCAAGAGCTCGCTTTTCGGCCTTGGCATTCCGCCGCGCCAGTATGACGAGCTGGCAAGCCTTTCCAGCGACGGCACAGTTGCCTCCGTCCTCAAGGAGCGGCTGGAAAAGCTTGCCTGCAACTTCCCGCTCAGCGACAATTATTTCGCCTGGCAGGCCTTCGCGCGCCGTTATCCCGAGCCGCATGAGGGTGCCCTGCCCGCTTATCTCAAGTCGGAATATTACGAAACGATCCGCAACAACACCGCGCGCGTCGCGGTGCATCACGCCACCTATACCGAGCTGCTTTCCCGCAAGCCGGCAAATGGCGTCGACCGCTATATCCTGCTCGATGCACAGGACTGGATGACGGATGTGCAGCTCAACGAGTTGTGGTCGCAGATCAGCCGCACTGCCGCATCCGGGGCACGCGTCATCTTCCGCACCGCGGCCGAAAAGAGCGTCATCGAAGGCCGGCTTTCGCCTGACATCCGCAACCAGTGGGTCTATCTCGAAGAGCGCTCCAACGAACTCAACGCCATGGACCGCTCGGCCATTTATGGCGGCTTCCATATCTACCAGAGGGCTATGGCATGAAAACCATCGGCGAGAATGTGGGCCTTGCAGACAGCGCGCATGCGGGCCTGATGGACCGCATGTATCGCCACCAGCGCCATATCTACGATATCACCCGCAAATATTATCTTCTCGGCCGTGACCGGACCATTTCCGGCCTCGACGTGCCAAAGGGCGGCACGCTGCTGGAAATCGGCTGCGGCACCGGCCGCAACCTGCTGCTGGCCAGCCGCCGGTTTCCCGACGCCAAACTCTTCGGCCTCGATATATCAGCCGAAATGCTGCTGACAGCATCCGAGAATTTTGCCGGCAAAGCCGAGCGGCCCATTTTGCGTGTCGCCGATGCCACCGCTTTCCGGTCTTCGGAATTCGGCCAGCTCGATGGCTTCGACCGCGTCATGATCCCCTATGCGCTGTCGATGATACCGGACTGGGAAAAAGCGATCGAACAGGCGCTCACGGCGCTGAAACCCGGCGGTTCGCTGCATATCGTCGATTTCGGCCAGCAGGAACAGTTGCCGAAGTGGTTCCGCACCCTTCTGCAAGCCTGGCTCACCCGTTTTCACGTTACGCCCCGCGCCAATCTCCGTTACGTTCTCGCCAATATGGCCGGCCGTTTCGACGGGAATCTCGTCTTCGAGGAAATCGCGAGGGGATACGCATGGCGGGCTGTCATCACGCTTCCGGTTGCCGAAGCACAGCAGCCGAAGATCCACCGCTTATTGGCTGACGCCTGATTTCCGGCGGATTGCGAAACCCGACCGACCGCATGCGGCATCGTCCTCCAGGCCTCTGCCGGGCCAAATCTCCGCACTAAAACCGCAAATCGCTTGGAATCCAGCAACTTGCGAGGTGCAAAAAAACGCGCTCCCCCTTGCCATATCAGTTTGTTTACCATGTTATGCGTAAATCGGGAGATGCGGCGCGCCGTTTTGCGGCCGCGGGATGGGCAACAATAATCATCAGGGTTCCAATGCGGCTGCGTTTTTCGGCACTATTGTCGGCTTTGCTGTTGATCAGCGGCTGCACATCCACCAGTTACGACCTGCTGGAAACCGCATCCGTTTCCAAGCCAAAGTTTTCCGATACCGACCCGCAGGATTTCGGCGTGAACAACCCGCACCGTCATGAGGTGCACGGCATCGACGTGTCCAAATGGAATGGCGATGTCGACTGGCAAACCGTACGCAAATCAGGCGTCTCCTTCGTCTTCATCAAGGCGACGGAAGGGTCGGACCGCATCGATCCAAAATTCGGCGATCATTGGCGCAGTGCGGCCTCGGCGAATATTCTGCATGCGCCTTACCACTTCTATTATTTCTGTTCGACGGCGGACGCTCAGGCCGACTGGTTCATCAGCAACGTGCCGAAGGAAGCCGTCACCCTGCCGCCGGTTCTCGACGTGGAATGGAACCCCTCTTCCCCCACCTGCAAAACCCGCCCTGCGCCGGGCATCGTGCGCGCCGAAATGCAGCGTTTCCTCGATCGTCTTGAGGCCCATTACGGCAAGCGCCCGATCATCTATACCTCGGTCGATTTCCACCGTGACAATCTTGTCGGCCAGTTCAAGGACTACCATTTCTGGGTGCGTTCCGTTGCCGCCCATCCGGCCAAGATTTACGAAGACCGGAAATGGGCCTTCTGGCAATATACCGCAACCGGCGTCGTGCCAGGCGTCAACGGCCCCACCGACATCAATGTCTTCGCCGGAAGTGAGAAAAACTGGCGGAAATGGATCGCTTCCGCCAAATAATACGGCCAAGAAGCAACACATTCGAAAAATCGGCGTTGTTCTGCACCGGCAGATCGCTGGACCCGTTTTTTTGTCGCAAACATGTGGGTAAAGCGGGCTAACAACCTATCGAGGAAATTCCCATGCCCACTTTTCGGTCGCGCAGCATTGTTTTTGCCGCCGCTTTGTCGCTTCTCTCCGCCGGCTCCGCCCTTGCCACACCGCCTGTGGCTTCGCCTGACGATCCAAAGCAGGTTGCCTGTGGTGGTGATCTCGGCGCATTTCTCGAGGGCGTGAAGGCCGAGGCCGTTGCCAAGGGCGTTCCAGCCGCTGCCATCGAAAAGGCGCTGGCCGGCGCTCAGATCGACCCGAAAGTGCTTTCGCGTGACCGCGCCCAGGGCGTCTTCCGCCAGACCTTCCTGGAGTTCTCCCAGCGCACCGTCAGCCAGGCGCGTCTCGATATCGGCCGCAAGAAGCTGCAGGAACTCTCCTCCACCTTCGCCCGCGCCGAAAATGAGTTCGGCGTACCCGCCGGCGTCATCGCCGCCTTCTGGGCGATGGAAACCGATTTCGGCGCCGTTCAGGGCGATTTCAACACCCGCAACGCGCTGGTGACCCTGTCGCATGATTGCCGCCGCCCGGAACTTTTCCGCCCGCAATTGCTGGCGCTGATCGAAATGGTCCAGCACGGCGATCTCGATCCCGCTACCAATACGGGTGCATGGGCCGGCGAAATCGGCCAGGTGCAGATGCTGCCCAAGGACATCATCGCCTTTGGTATCGATGGTGATGGCAACGGTCATATCAACGTCAAGGACAGCGCCCCGGATGCGATCCTGACAGCCGCGAAATTTATCCAGCACCTCGGCTTCAAGAAGGGCGAACCCTGGATGCAGGAAGTTTCCGTACCGGAAAACCTGCCCTGGGAAAAATCCGGCCTTGGCGGGTCCCTGACCGCCGGCGACTGGTTTGCGCTTGGCGTGACCCCACGCGACGGCAATAAAAATTTTGCCTCCCTGCCCGCGGCCCTTATCATGCCGCAGGGCCGCAAGGGACCGACCTTCATTACCTATCCCAACTTCAATATCTATCTGGAATGGAACCAGTCGTTCATCTACACGACCTCGGCCGCCTATTTCGCCAACCGCCTGATGGGCGCGCCGGTCTATAACAAGGGCAATCCTGATCCGGGCTTCGATGATGCCACGATGAAAGAGTTGCAGACCAAGCTTGAAGCGCGTGGCCACGATGTCGGCAAGGTGGATGGAATTCTCGGTTCCGGCACCCGCGTCGCTATCCAGAAGGAACAGCAGCGCCTCGGAATGCCCGCAGACGGATGGCCGACCCAGGCACTTCTCCAGGCGCTTTAACCTGGGTTAATCGCACTACCGGGCCTTTAATCTATCGGCCGGAATCAAGGCGCAAACTGTTAATCTCGACCGGATGACTGGGGATAACACCCCGGTCATTTACTTTTTTTAAAGATATGAAGCACTGCGTGATAGATAAATAATCATTTATTATCAATATATTACAGAAGTCACTTTTTTAATAGGCGCCAAGCCGTGCTGCACCGCATCACAGAAACCGCTTTTCAAGTGCCACAAAACGGTCATATTATCGAACCTGTCAACAACAGGAGGCACCCATGGGACTTACAAAATCTCTCAATGCCTTGGCAGTCGGTTTGGCGTTTTTGTTCGTAGCGATGATGCTTTTCATCTGACGCGACGTGAAGACCAAACGCAGTTAAGAACCGTAGATGACACGAATTTAAAAAGCGCAGGCCCCGAGGGACCTGCGCTTTTTTCATGTCGGTAATCGGCTTTCCGGCGTCAGGCGGCGCTGCGGCGCAGGCGCTGCAGCCCGAGATTTTCCAGCACCGCGTCGACCAACGGAGCGCGGTTCATGGTGTAGAGGTGGAACTCGTTAAATCCACGCCGTTGCAGATCGGCGATCTGCTCGGCCGCAACTTCAGCGGCCACGCGGGCACGCCCTTCCAGATCCTCGTCATAGCCTTCGAAACGCTCATCCAGAAATCCGGGAACGCTGGTGCCGCAGCGGCCAGCGAAACGCTTGAGCTGGGTCAGGTTCTGGATCGGCATGATGCCCGGAACCACCGGAATGGTGATGCCTGCCGCCGTCACACGCTCCATGTAGCGTTCAAAGACGTCATTATCGAAGAAGAACTGGGTCAGCGCCCGGGTCGCACCATTGTCGGCCTTGCGCTTCAGCATGTCGATATCGACCGTCTCGCTTGCGCTTTCAGGATGTTTTTCCGGATAGGCGGAAACGGAAATCTCGAAATCGCCGATCTCGCGCAGCCCCTTCACCAGCGCTGCGGCGTTCTCGTAACCTTCCGGATGCGGCTGGTAAGCCGTGCCAATGCCAGTGGAGGGATCGCCACGCAGCGCCACGAAATGGCGAACGCCGGCGTTGCGAAACTCTTCGATGACCTGATGCACATCATCACGGCTGGCGTCGACGCAGGTCAGATGCGCAGCGGTTGGCAGATGGATGTCACCGATCATCCGGCGCACGGCATCCAGCGTCGGCGCCTTGGTGGAACCACCAGCGCCATAGGTGACGGACACGAAATCCGGATCCCACTTCTTCAGCTCGGCAACCGTTTCCCAGAGCTGGGCTTCCATCTCGGCGTTCTTCGGCGGGAAAAACTCGAAAGACAACCGGATATCGCCATCACGGCGTGCGGTTTCAGACCTCAACATATCATGCCCTCCCGGAGCGAAGTAAAACCGCCTCTTGCACCACATCGTCTGCCATCAGCAGCCGCTGGTCGCGGGCAACCCATATCGTCACGTCCAGAGCCTCGTCGGACGCTTTTTCAGAATGAAGATCGACAGCGCGCTCCAGCGAAAGCCCGGCCTTTTTCATCCATTCTTCCATCAGCGGATGCGAGAAGCCGAGCCGCACATGCGCATGTTCATCACGAAGATATTCGAAGGAATGCGGTGCAAGATCGATGACGATCAAGCGCCCGCCCGGTCGCAGCATGCGCGCGGCTTCGGAAAGCGCAATTTCCGGCTGGTCGAGAAAATGCAGAACCTGATGGATGACGATCAGATCGAAATCCTGCCCTTCCAGCGGCAGGTTGAGAATATCGCCATGGCGCACGGATGCATTTCCCACGCCCGCCTTGTCGAGATTGGCGCGTGCGACCGAGAGCATGTCGCGGCTGGCATCCACGCCGATCGCGCGGCGGTAGATGCCGCTCAGAAGCTGGAGGATGCGGCCGGTGCCGGTGCCGAGATCAAGAAGCGAATCGATCGGCGTTGTGCCCACCAGCTTCAACAGCGCGCCTTCCACGGCCTCATCGCTGACATGCAGGCGGCGCAGCTCGTCCCAGGCGGATGCATTGCGGCTGAAATAATCCTGCGCCCGCTCCGCCCGCACCCGCTTGACGGTGGCGAGACGTTCGCTGTCACGCTGGAGAACGGCGTCAGACGGCGATGCGGCGCCGAGCAACTGCCTGACGACAACGGCGGGCTCACCATCCTGCCGAAGCCGGAAATAGGCCCAGGCGCCTTCCTGATACCGCTCGATCAGCCCCTCTTCCGTCAAAAGCTTGAGATGGCGGGAGATGCGCGGCTGCGACTGGCCGAGAATTTCGGTAAGGTCAGTGACGGTCAGATCGCCGGCGGACAGAAGCGCCAGCAAACGGAAGCGCGTCGGCTCGCCCGCCGCCTTCAAGAGATCCACCAATTTGTCCAAACCGAACGCCACTTTGCCGCGCCTCGCACACTAATCAAGATATAAAGATATCTTTATGTCGATGTCGCGTTCGATGCAAGCGCAAAGTGCCATGCGCCGTCTTCAAGTCGAATTATTGCGCGAAAAAAGGCCCGCTTTGCGGCGGGCCTTTCCGAAGAGATGCGACAAGAGGATCAGCGCGTCAGGCGCTTGTAGCTCACGCGGCCGGGCTTGATGCTTTCCGGACCGAGGCGGCGGACCTTGTCCTTTTCGTAGTCTTCGAAGTTGCCTTCGAACCATTCCACATGGCTGTCACCCTCGAAAGCGAGGATGTGGGTGGCCAGACGGTCGAGGAACATGCGGTCGTGGCTGATGATAACGGCGCAACCGGCGAAGGCCTCCAGCGCTTCTTCAAGTGCTGCCAGCGTTTCCGTATCAAGGTCGTTGGTTGGTTCGTCGAGCAGCAGAACGTTGCCGCCGGCCTTCAGCATCTTGGCGAGGTGGACGCGGTTACGCTGACCGCCGGAGAGATTGCCGACCTTCTGCTGCTGATCGCCGCCCTTGAAGTTGAAGGCGCCGCAATAGGCGCGCGAGTTCACTTCGAACTTGCCGAGCTTGATGATGTCGTTGCCGCCGGAGATTTCCTCCCAGACGGTCTTGTCACCGGCGAGCGTATCGCGGCTCTGGTCGACGTAACCGAGGTGCACGGTCTCGCCAACGGTCACCGAACCGCTATCGGGCTGTTCCTGACCGGTGATCATGCGAAACAGCGTGGTCTTACCCGCACCGTTCGGGCCGATGACGCCGACAATGCCACCCGGAGGCAGCTTGAAAGTGAGGTTTTCGATCAGAACCCGATCACCATAGGACTTGGTGAGGTTTTCCGCTTCGATAACGACACGGCCCAGACGCTCGGCAACCGGAATGACGATCTGCGCGTCGCCGGGACGACGGTTTTCAGCGGCTTCCACCAGCTCGTCATAAGCGCGGATACGCGCCTTGGACTTCGTCTGGCGAGCCTTGGGGCTGGAAGCGATCCATTCCTGTTCGCGGCTAATGGCCTTCTGGCGCGAGGCGTCTTCACGGGCTTCCTGCTGCATGCGCTTGGCTTTTGCCTGCAGATAGGCGGAATAGTTGCCTTCGTAGGGAATGCCGCGGCCACGGTCGAGTTCGAGAATCCAGCCGGTGACGTTGTCGAGGAAGTAGCGATCGTGGGTGATCATCATCACGGCGCCGGGATAGTCGCGCAGGTGCTTTTCCAGCCAGGCGATGGTTTCCGCGTCCAGATGGTTGGTCGGTTCGTCAAGCAGCAACAGGTCAGGCTGCGAAAGCAAGAGCTTGCAAAGCGCCACACGGCGGCGCTCACCACCCGAAAGGCCTGTAACAGCCGAGTCGCCGGGCGGGCAACGCAGCGCATCCATGGCCATTTCGACCTGATTTTCCAGATCCCACAGGTTCTGGCTGTCGATCATGTCCTGGAGCTTTGCGCCCTCATCCGCCGTTTCGTCGGAATAGTTCATCATCAATTCGTTGTAGCGGTCAACGATTGCCGTCTTGTGCGCCACGCCTTCCATGACGTTTTCCATCACGGTCTTGTTCTCGTCGAGCTTCGGCTCCTGCTCGAGATAACCGAGCGTCGCACCTTCGGCGAGCCAGGCTTCACCGGTATATTCCTTGTCGAGGCCGGCCATGATTTTGAGAACGGTCGACTTACCGGCGCCGTTCGGGCCGAGGATACCGATCTTCGCATCGGGGTAGAAGGAGAGATGGACGTTCTCCAGAACCTTCTTCGCGCCATAGGACTTGTTCAGCCCAGCCATGTGATAGATGAATTGACGTGCCATTGTAGCGAATGCTCCACATCGGATTTTTAAGAGTACGTATCGGGAAATTTGCCGCTATGTAGGGTAAATAGGACCTTGGGGCAACCTCTGGCACGATTATGACCCCATGATTATGACAGGCTGCGTGATGAGGCGATGGGTGCGATGATGAATGAGACGACCGATAACTTCGCGTTCAGCCAGATCCAGAGGCTGGAAGCCCCTTCCGGCGCATCGATCGCCTTTCGCCATCAGCCTTCCGCTCTATCCCCCGCCCGTGGCGTGCTGATGATCTGCCACGGCCTTGTCGAGCACGCCGGCCGCTACCGCCGTTTTGCCGATGTCATGGCGAAACAGGGTTTCGAGGTCTATGCCCATGACCATCGCGGCCACGGCCGCACCAAAGCGGCGGATGCGCCTCTCGGCCGCTTCGCCTGGAAGGACGGCGCGGAAAAGGTCGTTTCCGACGTCATGGCGATACGCGTCATGGTCGGGGAAAGACATCCCGGCCTGCCAGTCATTCTGTTCGGCCACTCCATGGGTGGCCTCGTGGCACTCAACGCTGCCGTCAGCCACCCGGATGCCTTCGATGGCCTGTCGATCTGGAATTCCAATCTCAATCCGGGCGTGATGGGCCGCCTCGCACAGGTCGTGCTCCGGCTTGAAAAGATGCTGAAGGGATCGGACGTGCCAAGCGCCATCCTGCCGAAGGCGACCTTCCGCGCCTGGAATGCAAAAATGCCGGAAAAACGCACCCATGCCGACTGGCTGAGCCACGACAAGGCGGCGGTGGATGCCTATGTGGAGGATCCGCTCTGCCAGTTCGAGGCCAGCGTCTCCCTCTGGCAGGATGTCTTCGAACTCTCCTATCGCGCGCCAAAACTCATCGAGCGCCTGCCAAAGACCTTGCCGCTTCTCCTCGTCAGCGGCGATCAGGATGCCGCTACCAATGATGGCAGGGAGATCGTATGGCTGGCCGAACGTTTCCGCCAGGCGGGCTTTAGCCATGTCGAACACACGATCTATAAGGGAATGCGGCACGAGACGCTGAACGAGATCGGCTGGCAGGCCGTGGCGGCGGATTTCGCTGCCTGGTGCGGCCGGGTTGTCAAAGACTGAGGGCGTCTTTGCCGAAACGGAATAAGTCCATGAGATAAAATCACATGCGGCGCGGCAAGCAGCGGTCTATAAACCGGCAAGCAGAAAATCCCGGGGGACAGATGACCGACATGCCGAACAGGAAACCGCCGCTCTCAGGCATTCGCGTCATTGAGCTGGCGCGTGTTCTGGCTGGTCCCTGGGCGGGGCAGATGCTGGCCGATATGGGCGCTGACGTCATCAAGGTCGAAAACCCCGAAGGTGGCGACGATACCCGGGCATGGGGGCCACCCTTCGTCGAAAGCGCCGATGGCGAAAACCTGTCTGCCGCCTATTACCACGCCACCAATCGTGGCAAACGCTCCATCGTCGCCGATCTGAAAACGCCCGAAGGCTGTGCGCTGGTGCGCCGGCTGGTCCGCACTGCCGATGTCGTTATCGAAAACTTCAAGCGCGACGGGCTTGCCAAATATGGCCTCGATTACGAGAGCCTGAGGGTGCTCAATCCGAAGCTGATCTATTGCTCCATCACCGGCTTCGGCCAGACCGGACCTTATGCCGATTTTGCCGGATACGACTATATAGTGCAGGGCATGTCCGGTTTCATGTCGATTACGGGCGAACCGGACGGCCAGCCGATGAAGGCCGGCGTGGCGGTCGCCGACATCTTCACCGGCATCTATTCCGTGTCAGCCATTCAGGCCGCCCTCATCCACGCCATGCGATCAGGCGAGGGCCAGCAGATCGACATGGCGCTTCTCGATGTGCAATCGGCCGTGCTCGCCAACCAGAACATGAATTACCTGATCTCCGGCAAGCCGCCCGTCCGGCTCGGTAACGCCCATCCGAATATTTCCCCCTATGAGGTGGTGGCGACGGCCGATGGGTTCCTGATCCTCGCGGTCGGCAATGACGGCCAGTTCCGCCGCCTCTGCAACATTCTCGGCATTGGCGCGATTGCCGATGACGAACGTTATGCGACGAACAAGGCCCGCGTGGCGCATAAGGTCGAAGTCCGGCAGATCATTTCCACCGAAACGCTGAAATGGAACAAGCGCGATCTTCTGACCGCTTGCGAAACGAACGCCGTGCCGGCCGGGCCGATCAACTCCATCGAGGAAATGTTCGCCGATCCGCAGGTTCAGGCACGCGGCCTGCGCGTCGATCTGGAGGCGGAAGACGGCACCGTCATCCCCGGTGTGCGGACACCGATTATCATGTCACAGACGCCGCTGCGTTATGAACGCCCGAGCCCGAAGCTCGGCGAACATCAGGCGCAGGTGCTGGCCGAACTGGAAACTATCGAAAGGACCACGACGCCATGAAGGCAGGAATGAAAAGAACTGGGGGCCAACTGATCGTCGAAGCGCTGAAGGCCAATGGCGTCTCGCGCGTTTCCTGCGTTCCGGGCGAAAGCTACCTGGCGGTGCTGGATGCACTTTATGAAAGCGGCATCGAAACCGTCGTCTGCCGCCAGGAAGGCGGCGCCGCCATGATGGCTGACACCTGGGGCCGCCTGACGGGCGAACCAGGCATCTGCATGGTGACGCGCGGACCGGGCGCCACCAACGCATCGGCCGGCCTGCACATTGCGAGACAGGATTCCATTCCGATGATCCTCTTCATCGGCCAGGTACAGCGCGAAGCCCGCGAGCGCGAGGCGTTTCAGGAAGTGGAATATCGCCGCGCCTTCACCGAATTCGCCAAATGGGTGGGCGAGATCGACGATGCCCGCCGCATCCCCGAATTCGTCACCCGTGCGTTTGCCGTCGCCACCTCAGGCCGCCCCGGCCCGGTGGTGCTGACGCTGCCCGAAGACATGCTGGTGGAGGAGGTCGAAGCGCCCGCGGCAAAGCCGTATATGCCGGTGGAGGCGCATCCCGGCCCTTCGCAGATGACGGCCTTCGCAAAAATGCTCGGCGAGGCGAAACGGCCGATTTTCATTATCGGCGGTACACGCTGGTCCGAGGAAAGCGTGGCAACCTTCCGGGCATTTGCCGAAAACCACAAGCTGCCCGTCGGCTGTTCCTTCCGCCGCCAGATGCTGTTCGATCATCTGAGCCCCTCTTATGCCGGAGATGTCGGCATCGGCATCAACCCGGCCTTAGCGAAGGAGATCAAGGAATCCGATCTGGTGGTGCTGCTCGGCGGTCGCCTCTCGGAAATGCCGTCCTCCGGTTATACGCTCATAGACATCCCCTACCCGTCGCAGAAGCTGATCCATATTTATCCCGAAGCCGAAGAGCTCGGCCGCGTCTATCGCCCCGATCTGGCGATCTGTGCTGCGCCGGATGATTTCGTCGCCGCCCTCTCCTCGCTCACCCTTTCCGGCAGCGCCGCCTGGGCGGAACGCACCGCCGCCATGCACGCGGCTTACCTCACATGGTCCACACCGCCGCAGACCGGCCCCGGCACGGTGCAGATGGGGCCGATCATGGACTGGATCGAGGCCAATGTGGCCGACGACGCCATCTTCACCAATGGCGCCGGCAATTATGCCACCTGGCTGCACCGCTTCCACCGCTTCCGCCGCTACAACACGCAATCGGCCCCGACCTCCGGTTCCATGGGTTACGGCCTGCCGGCGGCTGTCGCCGCCAAGCATCTGTTCCCGGAGCGTGAGGTGATCTGCTTTGCCGGTGACGGCTGTTTCATGATGCACGGACAGGAATTCATCACTGCCGTGCGTTATGGCCTGCCGATCATCACCGTGCTTGTTAACAATGGCACCTATGGCACCATTCGCATGCATCAGGAGCGGGAATACCCCGGCCGTGTCAGCGGCACCGATCTCGTCAATCCGGATTTCAACGCTTTTGCCAAGGCCTATGGCGGCCATGGCGAAACGGTGGAAAGAACGCAAGACTTCGCCGCCGCCTTCGAGCGGGCGCGTGCAAGCGGCAAGCCTGCCATCATCGAGGTGAAGCTGGACCCGGAAGCGATCACGCCGACGCGCACGCTGACGCAGATCAGGACAAAAAGCTGACATGACGCATGGACATGCCTCCGGCATGGTGTAAATCCTGACGCTCGCTGCACGTCATCCTCGGGCTTGTCCCGAGGATCCAACAACGTCGCGTTAAATCGATCGGTTGCAAATGCTCGGGACAGGCCCGAGCATGACGTGGAGAGGTTTTACGCTTCTCTCAGCATCCACTAACTCAGGATAAGACATGCTGGACGTTGCCCCTCCCGTCATCACCCCACGAGGTACAAAGATCGAGCCCTCCGCCGGCGCGCCTTTCGAGGCCGTGCGCGTCGCCCGCGATGTCCTGCATACATCCCGCACGGCAGCGCTCGCCACGCTCGACCCGGTCAGCGGCTATCCCTACACGACCGCCACCAATATCGGCATCGAGCCGGATGGCACGCCGTTCTTTTTTGCTGCCGGCCTGACGCTGCACGCCCGCAACATCGAGACCGACCCGCGCATCTCGCTGACGCTCGCGCCCTTTGGCAAGGGCGATGCGCTGACGCTGCCGCGGCTGACGCTGGTCGGCATGGCGGAACAGATCAACCCGGAAGACGTGCCGCTTGCGAGACAGCGCTACATCGACCGCTATCCAAAGGCGAAACTTTACCTCTCCCTTCCCGACACAAGGCTCTACCGGCTACGGACGGAAGGTGTGCAGATCAATGGCGGCCCAGCCCGCAATGCCAGCAACATTACGCCTGCCGATCTGCGCACTGATCTGTCAGGTGCGGCGGAACTGATGGCGGCGGCTGAAAGCGAAGCGACCCGCCTCAACGCCATCAAGGGCGAGGCGTCGCGGCTCGCAGTTCTCGCTGGTGCCAAAACCGGACGCTGGAAAATCACATCCATCGATCCTGACGGCATCGATCTCGCTTCGGCCAGCGATCTGGCCCGATTGTGGTTCGAAGAGCGTGTAGAAACCTTGAAGCAGTTTGAGAAGGCGCTCGCTCAGCTTTTGAAGTGAAGGGCTCAAGCGATTCACAACCCTGAGACAATCGCCTCGCCTCCGTTATGCTCGGGCCTGTCCCGAGCATGACGAAACAAACGTTTCGAATTTCCCATCAAAAAAGGCCGGGCCGCTTCCACGACCCGGCCTTCCCATAGATCAAACCGTCGCTCAGAGAGCAGCGGTCACGATGAATTCAACCTTGTAGTCCGGCGTTGCCAGAGCTGCTTCGCTGGTGGCGCGGGCTGGCGGGTTTGCCGGGTCGATCCAGCCTTCCCAGACGGCGTTCATTTCGCCGAAGGTGGACATGTCGGAAAGGTAGATGATGGTCTGCAGGATCTTCGACTTGTCGGAACCGGCAGCGGCCAGCAGGCGGTCGACTTCAGCGAGAGCCGACTTGCTCTGTTCCGTCACGCTGGTGCCTTCACCAACCTGGCCGGCCAGATAAACGGTGTTGCCGTGAACGACGGCGCCGCTCATGCGCTTGCCCGGCTCGATACGCTTGATGGTCATGGAAAACTCCTGTTGATTGGCATTAAAATTCAAAGATGCGCGGAAAATCAGCCGCGCAGGTGATGGGTCTTTTCGTAAATTGCCGTCGAGCGCGCACCGGAACGGCAATAACCGAGCATCGGGCGCTGCAACTCATCAAGCGCATCCACCATACCGGTAACGGCATCGGCATCGACGCCGTAACGACCGACAGGCACATGCATGATGGTGAGCCCGAGCTGCTCGGCGCGCTCGGCGATATCGGCGAAAAGCGGCTGGCCGTCTTCTTCGCCGTCGGGGCGGTGGCAGACGATCGACTTGAAGCCGAGTGCCTTGACCTCATCCAGATCGGCGACGCTGATCTGACCCGTTACGGAATATTCGTCGTCTATGCGCCTGATATCCATCTTCATGCCTCCGCTGGCCGTCACCCTAGAAATCCGCATCCGATGTAAGCGGTCAAAACCCCTGCGTCAATGACGGGACATCTTCATTCGGTACGGCTCAGAGGATGGAAAAGCGCAGGCCGAAGGAACGGCTTTCGCCCGGTTGGAGAATATTGAACTCGCCGGCCGCCTCCAGCTCCTTGCGCCCCACCCAGCGATGGGAAACCGGTTCGATACCAAGCACATTGGCCGGGTCCTGCTGGTTCCGCCACATCTGCAGATAGGGCAAGGTCTCGGTGCGAAAACCGACGGCCAGCGTCTTCCCGCCGATGGCCGCGATCGGGCCCAGCTTCAATTCCGCCCACTCGTTCTTGCCGGCGGAGACGCAGAAAACGTTGCCCGGCTCCTCGCCAAACCGCCAGCCGTGGCCGTCACCATCCAGCATCGCGCCTTTAAGCCGCACGGCATCGTCAAACAGGCGGGCACCGATATTCATATGATACATCAGGAACACCGGGATTGGCCGGTCCGATGTATTGACGACCCTGTCATCGAGGTTGACTTCGCCGCTTTCGCCGTCGATGCGCCATGTCCGCTCCAGGAGCGCAGTCCCACCATCGGCAAGCTTCACGGGAACCTCAACGCGCGCCAGCGCATTGGTCTCATGAACGTCGAAAGCGATGATGGTCGCGGGATGCGAGGAGAAGGAGCCATGCAACGGATACCGGCGCCCCTCAACGTCACCCTCGATAGGCTCGGGATGGCGGATATGATCAGGGCCGCAGGTGAAGAGAAAACCTTCGAGCGAATGATCGATGCGCGCATCGCCATCATCGGGAATGGCGCGGCCGGGCGCGATATCGATTCCATTGACGACGCAGGCGCCGATATCGAAAACGGAGGTTTCATCGAGGAAAATGCGTGGCGATCTGCCGGCCTGAAACGAACGCAAGACAACCTCCTTGGCAGTAAAAACGCAGAAATCACGGAAACGCTACTAACTGTGAGGAAAATTAAGATTGCATTAACCGCGAATTCACCTTTTTCACAATAGGGTCAAGATTAGCGTGTGTTTATCGGTGACGAAGCAAGGGATAGCAGAATCGTGAAACATTTTCTTAACGCCGCTCTGGGTCTGACGGTCGCGCTGGCGTCGGTTTTCGCCCCGCTACAGGCTGGCGCGCAGCAGCGTTATGGCGACCAACAGCAAACCATGCTGGTCACGCCGGATGGTCGTGTTCTCGACTTCATGCCCGAGCGTGGCGATATCGTCATCAGCCGTGACACGATGGGCCGCACGGTGTTTTACGACCGCTACGGCAATCTGCTGGCCACCGAAATGCCCTCAGGCTATCAGCAACGGCAGCAGGCGCGGCAGCAGCAGGACACCACCTATTATCCGCCCGCCCCCGGCGGCCAGTACCGCGAGCCGCAGCGCGACTATGGCTATCAGGACAATGGCAGCGTGCGCGATTATCGCGAATATCGCGGCGATGGCGCTGACGACAATGTCTATACCGGCTCCGTTCCCGCCCCCGGCGCGGTTGAAAGCGGGCCACTTGGCCAGCCGATGCCGGGCGAAAGCACCACGGCCGCCGTTCCACAGCCGGAGCACCTGATCGAACGCCACACGCCAGTGACCACGCCGGTCAACCGTTCGCGCCAGGAAATCGTCGCGCTCCAGACCTTCCTCGACCGCGAGGGCATTTCGCCCGGCGTCATCGACGGCAAGATGGGTGACAACGTCAACAAGGCGATTGCCGCCTGGCAGGACATGACCGGCGACAAGCTCGATCCGAACAATTCCGATGATATTCTGGAACGCCTGCGCGCTTCCGGCGGCATGCCGATCGTGGATTATACGATCACCGCCGCCGATGCCGCTGGCCCCTATGTCGCCTCCATTCCCGACGATTATGCCGCGAAATCGCAGCTGCCGGCGCTCTCTTTCACGTCCACTTCGGAAGCGCTGGCGGAACGGTTCCACATGGATGAAAACTACCTGAAGGAGCTCAACCCGGGCATCGATTTCACCGTACCTGGCACCATCATCAAGGTCGTTAATCCTGGCGAGGCGAAAAAGGGACAGGTCGCCCGCATCGTTGCCCATAAGGGCATCAAACAGGTCTTCGCTTACGATCAGGGCGGTAATCTCATTGCCGCATACCCCGCCACCATCGGCTCCACGGATACGCCTTCACCGAGCGGCACGCATACGGTCGAGCGCGTCGCGCTCAATCCGGGCTACACCTACAATCCGAAGATCAATTTCAAGCAGGGCCAGAACGACAAGATCCTGCAAATTCCGCCGGGTCCGAACGGCCCTGTTGGCACGGTCTGGATCGCCCTGTCGAAGCCGACCTACGGCATTCACGGCACACCCGAACCGTCAAAGATCGGCAAGACCAACAGTCACGGCTGTATCCGCCTGACCAACTGGGACGCGACCGAACTGGCGAAGATGGTTCGCCCCGGCGTCGTGGTCGAATTCGCCGAATAAAGCGACGGCAAGAAAAAAAAGAAAAGCCCGGCGGATTATGGTCCGCCGGGCTTTTTCGTTTATGGGGCTTTATGCGCGCTTTTCCGTCAGGAAATACAGGAGCGCCGCTACCGGCAGGGCGAAACCGATCCACGAGGCGGCTGGCCATTCGCCGACCGCATAGGCCCAGCCACCCACGGCGGAACCGATCGCGCCACCCATGAAAAACGTCGCCATATAGATGCCGTTCAGGCGGCTGCGGAATTCCGCTCCGAGCGTGAAGATCGCCCGCTGGCCGATCACCAGATTGGTGGTGACGCCGAAATCGAGAACAATTGCCGCGACGACCAGAATGGCGAGCGCCAGATGCGAACCTTCGGGCGCCAGATGCGTGACGGCGAAAGAGAGCGCCACCGACACCAGCGCAAAGAGCGTGGCCACACGGGTCCAGCCACGATCGGCCATCCGCCCGGCAATTGGTGCGGCCACGGTGCCGGCCGCGCCCGCCAGTGCGAAGAGCGCGATCTCACCCTGGCTGAGATTGAAATGCGGCCCGCTCAGATAAAGCGGCGTCGTCGTCCAGAACAGGCTGAAAGCGGCAAAGAGGAAAGCGTGGTAGATCGCCCGCCGCCGCAGAATCGGCGTGTGCAGGGCAAGCCTGCCCATCGAGGCCATCAACGCACCATAGCTCAGCCGCGCTTCGGGCATACGGACGGGCAGAAGCCGGAAAAGCACCACGGCAAGAAGCGCCATGACCGCTGCAGACGTCAAAAAGACGCCACGCCAGGAAACCACTTCCGATAGCAGGCTGGAGACCGGCCGCGCCAGCATGATGCCGGCCATCAGCCCGCTCATCACATTGCCGACCACGCGCCCGCGAATGGCGTGCGGCGCCATATGCGCGGCATAGGGAACGATGACCTGTACCGCCACGGAACTGACGCCAACCAGGAAGGCCGCGATCAGGAAGGGCGCCGCATGCGGCGCAAACGCAGCAGCGACGAGCGACAACACAGCCATCGAGACCGAACTGACCACCAGCTTGCGGTTTTCGACGAGATCACCAAGTGGCACGACGAACAGCAGACCGATACCATAACCGATCTGCGTCAGCGTCACGATCAGGCCAGTCGCGCCTGCGGAAAGACCAAGTTCCGCCCCGATGATGCCGGCAAGCGGCTGGCCATAATAAAGATTGGCTGCAATCAGCCCGCAGGCTGTCGCCAGCAAAAAGGTCAGAGCCGGGGAAATAGATGTTGCCTCAACATCCTCCCCCTCAATTACACGCGTCGTCATCATTTTCTCCAATATGGAAACAAAAGTTTCCTAAATAGTCACAAAATCAATCAGCAAGCTTCATGGCGATATCCACCACGGCAACCATGTCTTTCAGGCTGCGCCCGGTTTTTCCCACCACGCGCATGCCGTACATCATGCACAGCATCGCCCGGGCGAGATCATCCGGGTCGGCCGTCGAATGCACGGAACCATCCTTCTGCCCTTCGGTGATGATACCGGCGACGATCCGCTCCCTCGCCTTCACCGCCCGCTCGACCACGACGGCAATGTCGTCGTCCAGGGCAGCCAGATCGGCAGCGGCACCCACCACCAGACACCCGTCCGAACCCACACCGCCATGGGATCGTTCGGCATAAAACATCAGCCCGGCTCTAAGACGTTCATAACCAGTCTCGCCGCCGGCCACCGCCGCCTCGAACCGCTCGGTCTGCACGATCCTGTAGCGCTCCATCGTAGCGATGAAGATGGCTTTCTTGTCCTTGAAGGCCTTGTAGAGACTACCCTGCGCCAGCTCCATCGCATCGGTGAGATCACCGACCGAAGTGGCGTGGTAGCCGCGCCGGGAAAAGACACGGATCGCGCCGTCAAGCGCACGATCGAGATCGAACTCGCGTGGCCGGCCGCGATGGCGTTGCTCCTGGGAATGAGTTTGGGTCGTATTGGTCATGAACGCAATATAGGAAACGATCATTTCCAAATCAAGCGAAAAACGCGTGCCATGAGGAGGCGATGGGAAGCGCCTCATAACGACGCCTCTCCTCAGCAATTTGTGGGGTGCCAATTTCATCCAACCGCGGCAACGTCGCTGCAACCAGCCGGAAATCGCAACGTGGGGTCAGGCAGCCTTGCGCGTCACGAGACGTGCTAGGTGCGCAACGCGCCTCGGAAGTCTTTTCGGCAGGAGGTTGATGACTTCCTCGGCAAAGGCCGTCGCGTTTTCGACCGCCTTGTCTATATTGCTGACCTTCTTGCAGTCCAGACAGAGGAGCGTGCCGCCATAGTCGAAAATATCACGATAAGCCGCCCGCTCGACGATCGCCGTGTTGAGAACGGAGACGTTCTTTTCCGCCAGCAACATCTTTACCAGCAGCAGCGACCGCGTCGCCACCATGGCGTTGACCCGCGTCAGCACGATGGAATGGGCAATCTCCTTGCCCATCCTGCGGTTCAGGAATTCGATGTGATCGAGCACTTCGGCAGCACCCCGCGCATCCATGGCCGAGCCCTGAACGGGGATCAGAACATGATCGGAGATACCGAGCGCCATGGTCAGAAGCGGCGTTTTCGCACCCGGCAGGTCGATGATGAAACAGTCGGTATTGGCCTTGTTTTCGCGAATATGGCTCTCGAGCGAGGCCATCGTCACATGCGAAATCACCGAGAGATTTTCGATCTCGCCTGATAATTCGTGCCAGCGCGAAATCCACAATTGCGGATCGGCATCCAGAACCGTGACGCGATGGCCGCTGCGGGCCAGTTCGGTTGCCAGAAGCAGCACGGCCGTGGTTTTCCCGGCACCGCCCTTGGTATTGGCAAAAGTGATGACTGACATGACACCCCCTGTTGGTCAGAGCCGTTTCATGCTCATTCACGCACCGACGCCTTCATGGTGCTTTCCATAATCTTAACGAACAGGGTTAACAAAAAGCTAAGAACGGTTTGCCGCGCAACAAAAAGCCCGCGATTTGTAACGCGGGCTTCTTCCAGTTCAGTGGATTATGTCACTTTGCGGCAGGAACCCACATCGTCCGCACGCAGCCGGCCGGCTTTGAGATCCTCATATTTGGGCAGATTCATCGAACCGCCCAGCCTTTTCTCAACGGTATTGCGATCAAGCGAAATCATGCGCCCGGCACTGGTGAAGGACACCATGCCATTTTTTCCGGAATAGGCCATGGTCGCGCGCATCTCGCAAAAATAGCGGTCGGAACCTTTAGACAGGTTCCAGCCTCGAATTCCCGCTTTGTTGCTTGAGAGGGCTCCAACTTTGTAGCCCTGCCCTGAAAGTTCCTTAAAAGAAGCAGCCTGCACAACGACAGGCAAACCCAACAACGCCACCGCGATCAGTGACGAAAAAAGTGAGAATCTCGCGGTCACTCTGTCTACCTTTTAAAAGCAAGCCTCAAAAAGCGCCTTGGTATTCTCAAGCGTCATCGGCACCGGATTACCACCACAGCTTGGATCCTTGATCGCTTCTGCCGCCAGCTCGTCGATACGATCAGGCTTGATGCCCATGGCGGTCAGGTTTTCCGGCACGCCGAGTTCCTTGCGAAGTTCCAGCACGTAATCATAGAAGCCGTCAAAACCGCCGGAAATGCCGAGATAGGCGGCCGCACGCGCGATCTTGTCTTCGACGGCAGGACGGTTGAAACGCAGCACCGCCGGCATAACGACGGCATTGGTCATGCCGTGATGGGTGTTGTAGACCGCCCCGATCGGATGCGAGAGCGAATGAATGGCCCCGAGACCCTTCTGGAAGGCAACCGCCCCCATCGCCGCCGCCGCCATCATATTGGTGCGGGCTTCGATATCCGTGCCATCCTTATAGGCGCGCGGCAGGAATTCCTTGACGAGACGCAGGCCCTCAAGCGCGACACCAGCACTCATCGGGTGGAAGAACGGTGACGAATACGCTTCGAGGCAATGGGCGAAGGCATCCATGCCGGTGCCGGCCGTGATGACCTTCGGCATGCCGACCGTCAGTTCCGGATCGCAGATGACGACGCCAGGCAAAAGCTTCGGATGGAAGATGATCTTCTTTACATGGGTCTGCGAATTGGTGATGACGCTGGCGCGACCGACTTCCGAACCGGTGCCAGCCGTCGTCGGAACGGCGACGATAGGCGCGATCTTGGAAGCATCCGCCCGTGTCCACCAATCACCGATATCCTCGAAATCCCAGACCGGGCGTGTCTGCCCGGCCATGAAGGCGATCATCTTGCCGAGATCGAGGCCCGAGCCGCCGCCAAAGGCGACGACGCCGTCATGACCGCCATCGCGGTAAGCTTTGATGCCGGCTTCCATGTTGATTTCGTTGGGGTTCGGATCGACATCGGCAAAGAGCGCCCGGCCGAGCCCGGCCTCTTCCAGCACGTCCAGCGCATGCGCGGTGATCGCCATATTGGCAAGGCCACGATCCGTGACGAGCAGCGGCTTCTTGATACCGAGCGTTTTGCAGGCTTCCGCCAGTTCCTTGATCCGGCCACGGCCAAGCTTGACGGCGGTGGGATAACTCCAGTTGGCGACGATATTCATTTCGTGACTTTCTTCAGATGGTAGGATTTCGGGCGGGTCAGATTCTGGAAACCGAGGACGGAGAGCGAACCGCCACGACCGGTTTCCTTGACGCCGGTCCAGCAAAGCGCAGGATCGAGATAATCGGCGCGGTTCATGAACACGGTGCCTGTTTCGATCTCGCGGCCGATCCGTCCCGCGCGGGTGGCATCCTGCGTCCAGAGCGACGCAGTCAGGCCGTATTTGCTGTCATTCATCAGCGCGATGGCTTCGTCGTCGTTCTTGACCTTCATGATGCCGATGGCAGGACCGAAAGTCTCTTCGGTCATGAATTCCATGGAATGATCGACATTGACGAGGATTTGAGGCGCGACATAAGCCCCGTCGCCGTCATCGGCAGGGAAAAGATTGGGATCGACCAGTGCCTTCGCACCCTTCGAAACGGCGTCAGCGATCTGCGCACGCACCACTTTTGCGAAACGCTTGTTGGCCATCGGCCCGAGTGTCGTTTCCTCAACCAGCGGATTGCCGAGCTTGTAGTTGGACACCCACGCCACGGACTTCTCCACGAATGCGTCATAGAGGTTTTCGTTGACGTAGATACGCTCGATGCCGCAGCAACATTGACCGGAATTATAGGTGGCGCCATCCATCAGCGTATCGACGGCTGCATCGAGATCGGCATCCTCCATCACATAACCGGGGTCTTTGCCGCCGAGCTCGAGCCCGAGGCCGGTGAAGGTGCCGGCAGCGGCGCGCTCGATGGCCCGGCCACCCTCCACCGAACCGGTGAAGTTGACGAAGTTGAAAAGGCCCTCGGAAATCAGCGCCGAGGTCGTGCCATGGTCGAGGAAGACGTTGATGAAGACATCGTCAGGCATTCCAGCCTCGACGAAAGCCCTCACCATGCGCTCACCGACCAGCAGCGTCTGCGCCGCATGCTTGATGACGACCGTGTTGCCAGCCATCAGCGCCGGAGCAACCGTGTTAATCGCGGTCATATAAGGATAATTCCAGGGGGCGATGACGAAGACCACGCCATGCGCCTCGCGCTCGATGCGGCGTTCGAAATTGCCGCTTTCTTCGATAACGAGCGGCGCCAGCGCGTCCGCCGCAATGGAGGCGACATAGTTGGAACGCTCGTTGAAACCCTTGAACTCGCCGCCATAACGAACCGGACGGCCCATCATATGCGCGAGTTCCGGCACCACCTCGGCCACCATTTCGTTAAGACGCGCGACACCCTTCAGAACCAGCTGAACGCGGTCCTCAAGCGGCCGCCGCGCCCAGTCTTTCTGCGCCCTGCGCGCGTTCGAAACGGCGGCGCGCGCCGCTTCCAGCGACATCGCCTCCCGCTCGGCATAAACCGAGCCGTCAATGGGCGAAATATTTTGAATGACGGTCATGCCAAATAACTCCGATTCTAACAGGCTAAAGTCTTAACGTGGCCGGCCTCGCCATAAGCCAGAATGACGCGATCGCGCGTGATGATGGTCAGGTCGTGTTCCCGCGCCGTCGTAATCAAAATACGATCGATCGGGTCTTTATGGATGAGCTGAGGAAGAAAGCAGGATGCTATAAAGATATCTGCGGTCACCGGCTGCTCGATGACTTCAGCCTCCCTTTTGAAATCGTCGTACCAACGCTGGGGACTTTTGGTCTCACTGATGCGCCCCTTCGCAACCAGCATACCCATCTCCCATGCGGTGACGGCAGAAACGCAAACAGGATCGCCTGCCTGATAGGACTGGTTCAAGGCACTGACCGCCTCGTCTGAAACAGGTTCACCCTGCGACATCCAGATCACTGCACATGTATCGAGAAGAAAGCCGTCACTCATTGTAGAGCTTTTCTCCCCATTCAAAATCAACGGGTTTGGTTAAGTCCACATCGGGCATGACGGTAATCGTGCCTTTCATACAGCCGAAAATCGGATGCCTACTTTCAGCTGTACTGACATTGCCTGCCTCAGGGCCTGATCTTCCGGACGGAGCAGGTCCGGAATAGGCCGTTTGGTTGTTTTCCGAAAAGCCGGCAACTCCGCCCCGACGATGAAGAGCGACGTCGCCGACCGGAATCTCGAGATATTCAGCAATCCGATCCTGCTCCTCCACGCTCATATTGCGATCCCCATTTAACATTCGCGTCACCGCGCTGCGGTCCAGATTCAGGAAGCGGGCCAAATCAGCCTGACTCTTTCCTTTTCTCTTAAGCTGTTGTGAAAACCACGACTTATCAATCTGATCGCCGGTCATCGCCGCGCCCCCCATTGAGGTAATAGCAACAACATACTATGCGATTGAGATTTCAACAACGCCATAGTTTCACGCTCTCTCGAAACCGCGTGCCACTTCCCAGTCGGTCACGCGGCGGTCGTATTCTTCCTGCTCCCACCTTGCGGCATGCACGTAGTGATCGACCACGTCGTCGCCAAAGGCCTGGCGCAGCATTTTCGATCCGTCCAGAAAGGCGGTCGCGTCGCGTAATGTCTTGGGTATCTCGCGCACGTCCTTACCGCCATAGGCATCACCGACAAAAGCGGGCTCAAGTTCGAGTTTATTTTCGATACCGTCAATGCCCGCTGCAAGAAGAGCGGCCATGGCGAGATAGGGATTGAGGTCCGACCCGCCGACGCGGCACTCGATACGGATGCCCTTGGTTTCCGCACCGCAAAGGCGGTATCCTGCCGTGCGGTTGTCGAGGCTCCAGATCGCCTTTGTCGGCGCAAACGTGCCAGCCATGAAGCGCTTGTAGGAATTGATGTATGGCGCCAAGAAATAGGTGATGTCGCTGGCATGCGCCAGAAGCCCGGCAACATAATGCCGCATCACATCCGACATGCCATGTTCGCCATCCTTGTCGAGGAAGGCCGGCTTGCCGTCCAGGCTCCAGAGCGACTGGTGGATATGCGATGAACTGCCCGCGGCATTGTAGTTCCATTTGGCAAGGAAGGTGACTGCCTTGCCCTTCGACCAGGCGATCTCCTTGGTGGCGTTCTTGATGATGGCGTGCCGGTCAGCCATGGTCAGCGCCTCGGCATAACGCACATTGATTTCCGCCTGACCGGGAGACGCTTCGCCCTTGGAATTCTCGACCGGAATTCCCGCACCCTGCAGGCCCTTACGCAACGCCCGCATGACATCCTCTTCCTTGGTCGTCTGGAAGATATGGTAATCCTCATTATAGCCGCTGGCGAGATTGAGGTCTTTATAACCGCTGGCGCGCGCCGCATCGAAGGTCTGGTCGAACAGGAAGAATTCTAGTTCGGTCGCCATATAGGCCTTCAGCCCCATCGCCTCCAGCCGCGCCACCTGCTTTTTCAGGAGCGCGCGCGGCGAATGCGGCACTTCTTCATGGGTGTGATGGTCGAGCACGTCGCACAGAACCAGCGCCGTACCTTCCAGCCACGGCACCTTCCGCAGCGTCGAAAGGTCGGGCTTCAGCGTATAGTCGCCATATCCCTTTTCCCAGCTCGAGGACTTGTAACCAGGAACGGTTTCCATCTCCATGTCGGTGGCAAGCACATAGTTGCAGCTATGGGTTTCCTCAAAGGCGCTTTCAACGAAGAATTCCGCCTGGAACCGTTTGCCCATCAGACGCCCCTGCATGTCGACAAGGCAGGCCAGAACCGTGTCGATGCGCCCCTCGGCGACATCCATTTTAAGTGCGTCGAATGTGTAGCTCGTCATTTTGTCCGTTCCCTTGATTGCGCAGACAGGGCGGCCGGGAAACGGCCGCCCGTTTTATTTGAGCGTCAGGCCTTTGCAGCCGCTGCCGCAACGGCAGCCTGCTTGTGCTCCAGCGCGAACTCCTCTTCCGGCGACAGGATGAGGCGATGGCGCCCGACAAAGGCGAAATAGGCGATGGCAACCGCAAACCATACGGCTACCCACAGCACACCCTTGGTGAAGTTCGGATCCTGGATCTGGTAGAGCAGCGTCACTATGGCGATGATAACAGTCAGCACTGCACCCGGAATGCCGAAAGGCGAACGGAACGGCCGCTCGATATTCGGCAGGTTCTTACGCAGCAGAATGAAGGAAATCGCCTGCATGATGTAGGAAAACATGGCGCCGAACACGGCCATGTTCAAAAGCACGCTGCCGATGATGCTGCCGCCCTGTTCCGCACCCAGCGAGAACCAGATGACCAGCATGACCGCGAGCCCGACTATGGCGCCGGTAATATTGGCCACGTATGGCGTGCGGTATTTCGAGTGGGTGATGGACAGCACGGTCGGGAAGTAACCCGCACGCGACAACGAATAGATCTGGCGGCCCTGCGCATAGAGGATCGTGTGGAAGCTGGCGATCAGGCCCGTGAGCGCCACGAGACCGAGCAGCACCACGCCGCCATCGCCATAGATCGCCTTGAAGCCATCCAGCAGCGGTTCCAGCGAGGAGCTGAGATGGAAGGCGCCGACGCCCGGCAGGGATGGGTTGAGCAGCACGATCATGAAGGCCGAGACCATCAGCGTGACCATGCCGAGAATGATGCCCTTCGGCATGTCGCGCTTGGGATCCACAGATTCTTCAGCCGCCAGCGGCAGCTGCTCGATGGCGAGGAACAGCCAGACCGCGAAAGGCAGCGTGGCAAGAACGCCTGAGAAACCGAAGGGGAAGAAGGAGCCGCCGCCTTCCGGCAGTTCCACAGCCTTGCCGTCGGGTCCGACGCCAATATTGAGCGCGAAACGCGAAAAATCGATATTCGGAATGGCGCTGATCCAGAAGAACACCAGAACGGCAAGCGAAATCAGCGTGATGACCAGCGTGACCTTGAAGGAAAGCTCCAGCCCGAAGACGTTGAGCGCAAGGAAAATCGCATAAAACACGATCCACACGAAGGGCGAATAGGCTGGATCAAGGCCGAGAATGGAATTCACATAAGCGGTAATGAAGGTGACGACGACCGCCGGCGTCAGCACATATTCGACATTCTCGCAAAGTCCGGTGACGAAACCGCCCCACGGGCCCATGGCCGTGCGGGCGAAGGAATAGGCCGCGCCCGTGTGCGGCAAGGCCGGGCTCATTTCCGCGATCGAAAATGTCAGCCCGAGATACATGATGGCGATGATGATGCCCGCCACCAGCATGCCGCCCCAGCCGCCGGTGGAAAAGCCGAAATTCCATCCGGAGAAATGCCCTGAAATAACCGCTCCGACGCCGAGTGCCCAGAGCGACCATACCCCCGCATAACGGGAAAGTCCGCGTTTTTCGAAATAGGATGCATCAGCCTTCTTGTAGCTGACGCCCGATGATGAACTGTCCATGCCCTTCTCTCCTGATAAGAAAAAAACAAGCCAGTCAGCCATTATTGGCCGATTGTGCCCCAGTTTTCAGCGTCACACGGATGTTTGCCGCGCTCTGCCGCACGCACTGCTGTTCCCTTGCCGCTTCGCGTCTTTCCGGCTTCTCTGGCCGGCTTTATTGAATGGCGGCAGTCTCCTTTTGACGGCCGGTCCCGGTGTCTTCACCATCGACCAGCCCTTGCTCCCTCACTCTTCAATCGATGAGAGCGCTTTCCCCATAAGTTCGTGGAGGAAACCGGCAATAGCCGCCTGTTCCCCTTCATTGGCGATGAGATCGTTGCGGATTTCGATCATGACATTCAAAAGACCGTCCGGCAGCGCATGCAGCCGCAGCGTATGTGTCACACCGTCTTCCGGCCCGTAAGGGTCGTTGCGCCTGACCGTCAGCGAGGCCCCTTCGGCACCCGCCAGCATCGCGTCCGCCAGGCGGCTGTCGTTATCGTGCAGGATGCCGATTTCAACCTCGCGGAACCGGCCGTGATAAACCGGCGTGAAACTGTGGATGGTCACCACCACCACCTTGCGGCCGGCGGCCTGCCGCTCCGCGATGATCTCGCTCACCCGGTCATGAAACGGCACGTAAAGCGCAGACGTGCGCGCGAAACGTTCTGCTTCACCGAGATCGAAATTGCCGGGAATATCGTAAATCTCGCTCTTCACCGGCATGGCGGACGGCGATTCGGGCGGACGGTTGCAATCATAGACCAGACGCGAAAACCGTTGATAGACAAGCGTGGCGTGGAATTTTTCAGATAGCAGACGGGCAACGGCAAGAGCACCCGGATCCCAGGCCGCATGGCTTGAAAGCGCATCCGCCGAAAGACCCAATGTGCCGTATTTCTGCGGAATGGTGGCGGAGGCATGTTCACAGACAAGAAGAACATCGCCCTTCGCCGCCGCGTTCTCGACGCCGACAGCCTGCCCCTCCGCTTCTGTGAAAAACCGTGAACGCACCGTCATGCACGACCCCGCCCGGAAACCCGCTATCCCGCCAATGACGAAAAGAATTCTTCACATTATCGCGAGTGTCAAATGGAATTTGAAATTTTCTCTTCATTTTTCCATTGACTCGACGGCTGGCACAGATGTTTATTTTAGCCATGTACCGGCAGAAGACCGGAAGGGGAAAAGTTTGCGCAGCACGACGGCCACCGTCTCGGATGTCATCCATGCCCATTACGACGCACTGACCCGTTCGGAAAAACGGCTGGCGGAAAGCCTGCTCGGCAATTACCCGGTTTCGGGCCTCGGCAGCATCACCACCATCGCCGAAAATGCCGGCGTTTCGACGCCGACGGTGGCGCGCATGGTGCAGAAGCTCGGTTATAAGGGTTATCCGGAATTCCAGGCGCATCTGCATCAGGAGCTGGAGGCGACGATCTCAGGCCCGATCGCCAAACACGACCGCTGGGCGACCAATGCCCCCGGGCTGCACATTCTCAACCGCTTCGCCGACGCCATCACCGGCAATCTGCGCGACACTTTGAGCGATCTCGACACCGCCGTGTTCGACAATGCGGCAAGGCTGCTCTCGGACCGCAAGCGCAGCATCTATTTTGTCGGCGGGCGCATCACCGGCGCGATTGCCGAATATTTCTTCACCCACATGCAGGTGATTCGGCCAAAAACGACGCTGATGTCGTCAAATTCCAGCGCGTGGCCGCAATATATGCTGAACATGAGTGCCGGCGACGTGCTGGTCATTTTCGACATCCGCCGTTACGAGCACGACATGACGACGCTGGCCGAGGTGGCCAAGGCAAACGGCGTGCAAATCATCCTCTTCACCGACCAATGGACATCGCCGGTGGCGCGCCATGCGCTGCACACCTTCCGGGTCCGGATCGAGGCTCCCTCGGCGTGGGATTCCTCCGTCGTCACCCTGTTCGTGGTCGAAGCCCTGATCGAAGCGGTGCAGAACGGCACCTGGGATGAAACCAAGGAACGCATGAACGCACTCGAAGGCCTGTTCGAACAGACACGGCTGTTCCGCAGGCCGGAAAGAACATGAAACTATCTAGCCGGCAACTTACTTGACGCGGATGCCGCACGCTGATTGGATACCTGTAATCGCTACCAGCACGATAAAACAGGATAATAGACCAAGCTGGGGAACATATCTGGACAATCGGACAACGAGGGGAATCTCCCGCAATTGCAGGCACAAAAGCCTGATAATGGCGGAAAACGAGTGTAAAGTGGCGGAATCCGGATAAATAAATTGCAATCCAGCCGTCACATTAGCTTCATTGAGACTCCGTATCAGCGTCCGCAATATGAGAACACGAAGAGGAGAAAAAAGTGATCTCTCACTGCCGCCGACTGCTTGCTACGACCACCGCACTGGTCATCGCCTCCACCGCGATTGCCGCCGCTGAACCGAGCGCTGAACTGATCGCTGCCGCCAAGAAGGAAGGCATGCTGACCACCGTCGCGCTGCCGCACGACTGGTGCGGTTATGGCGACGTGATCGCCGCGTTCAAGGCAAAATATCCGGAAATCACCGTCAACGAACTGAACCCCGACGCCGGCTCTGCCGATGAAGTGGAAGCGGTCAAGGCGAACAAGGACAATAAGGGCCCGCAGGCACCTGACGTTGTCGACGTCGGTCTCGCCTTCGGCCCGCAGATGAAGGCCGAAGGCCTGCTGCAGCCCTACAAGGTCTCCACCTGGGCCGAAATCCCTGACAACGTCAAGGACGCCGACGGTTACTGGTACGGCGACTATTACGGCGTCATGTCGATGTTCGTGAACAAGGACCTCGTCAAGAACGTGCCAAAGGATTGGGCCGACCTGCTGAAGCCGGAATATTCCGGTCAGGTAGCGCTCGCTGGCGATCCGCGCGCCTCCAACCAGGCGATCCTCGGCGTTCTCGCCGCCGGTCTTTCCACCGGCGCGAAGTCTGGCAAGGAAGCCGGTGAAGCTGGCCTGAAGTATTTCGCCGACCTCAACAAGGCTGGTAACTTCCTTCCGGTCATCGGCAAGGCTGGCACGCTGGCACAGGGCGCAACCCCGATCATCGTCGCCTGGGACTACAACGCCCTTTCCTGGAAGAAGACGTTGAACGACAACCCGCCGACCGAAGTCGTCGTGCCTGAAAAGGGTGTTCTCGCTGGCGTTTACGTTCAGGGCATTTCCGCCTACGCACCGCATCCGAACGCTGCAAAGCTCTGGATGGAGCATCTCTATTCGGACGACGGTCAGCTCGGCTGGCTGAAGGGCTATTGCCACCCGATCCGCTTCAACGCCATGGTCAAGGCTGGCAAGGTTCCGCAGGAACTGATCGACAGCCTGCCGCCGGCAGCAGCCTATGAAAAGGCGATCTTCCCGACACTCGAGGAAGTTGATGCCAACAAGGCTGCCGTCACCGGCGGCTGGGACAAAGTCGTCGGCGCAAACGTGAAGTAAACTGCTGAAAACGCACCCCGGCCGATCCAAAGCCGGGGTGCTTCTTTAAAAGCATTTCCAGTAAAAGTGCGTCGCGGTTTTACGTCCGGAAAATGCGCAAGACAAAAATCGAGCGCGCGTCCGACATTTCCGTTTTAACCGGATGTGCTCGAGAAAGACCTTTAGAGACAGACCGTTTTGAAAACGGCGTTTGGGGACAAGGCATGCCATCAACCAACACCGGCGGACCATCCGACGCGGGCAGAAAGTTGCCGCTGAACTGGATAGGCGTCGTACCTTTTGCCGTCTTTGTTATGCTGTTCCTGATCCTGCCGACGATGAAGATCGTCATCGGCGCGTTTCAGCAAACGGATGGCAGCTTCACGCTTGATAACATTGCCGGGCTTTTCACCTCTTCGATCCTTGCTGCCTACTGGATCTCGATCAAGATCAGCCTCGCCTCCGCGGCGCTGGGCTGCCTGATCGGTTTTGCCGTAGCCGCAGCCGTCGTTTTGGGTGGCCTGCCGCAACGTATCCGCGGCCCGCTTCTCACCTTTTCCGGTGTCGCCTCGCAATTTGCCGGCGTGCCGCTCGCCTTCGCCTTCATCGCCACACTTGGCCCGGTCGGGCTGCTCACCGTCTTCCTGAAGACGCAGATCGGCATTGATCTGAGGCTCCTCGGTTTCAACATCCTGTCCTTCTGGGGCCTGACGGTCACCTATCTGTTCTTCCAGATACCGCTGATGATCCTGATCATCACACCGGCGCTGGACGGGCTGAAGCGTGAATGGCGCGAGGCGGCGGAAATTCTCGGCGCCACCGGCCTGCAATATTGGCGCATGGTGGCTTTCCCGATCCTGTTGCCGTCGCTGCTCGGCACCATGTCGCTGCTGTTTGCCAATGCCTTCGGCGCAGTGGCCACCGCGATCGCGCTCACCGGCTCGTCGCTCAACATCGTGCCGATCCTGCTCTTCGCGCAAATCCGCGGCGACGTTCTCGGCAATCCGCATCTCGGTTACGCGCTCGCCTTCGGCATGATCGTCCTGACCGGCATCGCTAATGCACTTTACATCTGGCTGCGCGCCCGCAGCGAAAGGTGGCTGAAATGAAGCGTTTCTTCGCCTGGGGCGCACTGGCATTCGGCCTGCTCTATTTCGCTCTGCCGCTGATCGGCATGACCAACTTTTCGCTGAAGATGCGGCGCGGCGAATATTCCTTCGACGCCTATGGCAAGGTGCTCACCGATCCGCGCTTTCAGGAAACTTTCAGCTATTCGGTGGTGATGGCGCTGTTCACCATCGTTTTCGGGGTTCTTCTGGTGGTGCCCACAGCCTATTGGGTGCGTCTGAAGCTGCCTGGCCTGCGCCCCTATATCGAATTCATCACGCTGCTGCCGCTGGTCATTCCGGCCATCGTCATCGTGTTCGGTTATATCAGGCTCTACAACACCTCGAGCTGGCTGCCACTGACCGGCACGACCTTCGGCACCAACCTGCTTTTGATGTTCGGTTATGCCACGCTTGCCCTGCCCTACATGTACCGCGCCGTCGACACGGGTCTCAGAACCATCGACGTCTCGACGCTGACGGAAGCGGCGCAAAGCCTTGGCGCGGGCTGGACGACCATTCTGTCGCGCATCATCCTGCCCAATGTACTGGTCGCCGTGCTTTCGGGCGCGTTCTTGACCTTCGCCATCGTCATCGGTGAATTCACCATGGCGGCCCTTTTGAACCGCCCGGCCTTTGGCCCCTACATGCAGCTGCTTGGCGCCAACCGCGCCTATGAACCGGCAGCGCTTGCCGTGATTTCCTTCGGCATCACCTGGGGTTGCCTTGGTCTGATCCAACTCGTTTCCCGTTATCAGAAGGGCGCGCCTCCCAAGGCCTGAGGACAAGATTTTCATGAGCTTTTTGACACTTAGCAACATCAAGAAATCCTTCGGCTCCGTGCAGGTCGTGCATGATTTCAACATGGCCATTGAAAAGGGCGAATTCGTCTCCTTTCTCGGGCCATCGGGCTGCGGCAAGACCACCGTGCTGCGCATGATCGCCGGTTTCGAAATCCCGACCGGCGGATCGATCGTCATCAACGGCAAGAACCAGACGACGCTCAGACCGAACCAGCGCAATATCGGCATGGTGTTCCAGGCCTATGCGCTGTTCCCGAACATGAATGTCTATGAAAACGTCGCCTTCGGCCTGAAAGTCGCCGGCAAACCAAAAGCCGAGATCGACGCCCGCGTGAAGGAAATGCTCCAGCTCATCCATCTGGAACATCTGGCGGACCGCTACCCCTATCAGATGTCGGGCGGTCAGCAGCAGCGCGTGGCGCTCGCCCGGGCGCTTGCGCCGAAGCCGGAAGTGCTTCTGCTGGACGAACCGCTCTCCGCCCTCGACGCCAAGATCCGCGTCTCGCTGCGCGAGGAAATCCGCCAGATCCAGCAAAAACTCGGCATCACCACCATTTTCGTGACCCACGATCAGGAAGAGGCCCTGTCGATATCCGACCGCATCGTTGTGATGAATGGTGGCCGTGCCGACCAGATCGGTTCGCCCTTCGATATCTACAACAAACCCGCCACCCGCTTCGTCGCGTCCTTCGTCGGCACGTTGAACCTCATCGACGCCACCGTGGTGGATTCCTCATCCAACACCATCCGTGTCGGAGAGCAGCAGATCACCCTGCCCAAGCCGGTCGATGCAGCGAATGGCGAAAAAATCACGCTGGCGCTTCGCCCGGAAGCCGGCTCCCTCGGCAGCGATGCGAAAGGCGATGTTGCCATTTCCGGCCTCGTCACCTCCAGCCAGTTCCTCGGCTCCGTCATCCGCACCCGCCTTGATTTGGGCGGTTCGACGCTGTCCTTCGACATGTTCAACGATCCCGGCACAGCGCCGCCCGCTGTCGGTGAGCAGGTGACACTGAAATTCGCTGCCGGCGACCTGATGCTCATCAAGGACTGAAGCGCTTCCCCAGACGTAAAACGGCTTCGCACTTTTGCTGAAAATGCTCTAGAGCAGGTTCGGATTGAACCTGCGGACCAATGATGTGAGGCCATGATGCGCGCGCTTTATTACGAACGATTCGGCGAGACCCCTGTAGTCGCGTCCCTGCCTGATCCGGCACCGAGCGATGGCGGCGTGGTGATTGCGGTGAAGGCAACCGGCCTCTGCCGCAGCGACTGGCACGGCTGGATGGGACATGACACGGATATCCGCCTGCCGCATGTGCCCGGCCACGAGTTCGCCGGCGTCATCTCCGCAGTCGGCAGAAACGTCACCCGCTTCAAGACGGGTGATCGCGTTACCGTGCCTTTCGTCTCCGGCTGCGGCCATTGCCATGAATGCCGCTCCGGCAATCAGCAGGTCTGCGAAACGCAGTTCCAGCCCGGCTTCACCCATTGGGGTTCCTTCGCCGAATATGTCGCCATCGACTATGCCGATCAGAACCTCGTGCACCTGCCGGAATCGATGAGTTACGCCACCGCCGCCGGCCTCGGTTGCCGTTTCGCCACCTCCTTCCGGGCGGTGACGGATCAGGGACGCCTGAAGGGCGGCGAATGGCTGGCGGTCCATGGCTGCGGCGGTGTCGGTCTCTCCGCCATCATGATCGGCGCGGGCCTCGGCGCACAGGTCGTCGCCATCGATATTGCCGAAGACAAGCTCGAACTCGCCCGGCAACTGGGTGCAACCGCAACCATCAACAGCCGCTCCGTTGCCGATGTCGCCGAAGCGGTCCGCGACATCACCGGTGGCGGCGCGCATGTATCGGTCGATGCGCTTGGCCATCCGCAGACCTGCTGCAATTCCATCAGCAACCTGCGCCGGCGCGGACGCCATGTGCAGGTGGGGCTGATGCTGGCCGACCATGCCATGCCGGCCATTCCCATGGCCCGGGTGATCGCCCATGAGCTGGAGATTTACGGCAGCCACGGCATGCAGGCATGGCGTTACGAGGACATGCTGGCCATGATCGAAAGCGGCAGGCTTGCGCCGGAAAAGCTGATTGGCCGCCATATCTCGCTGACCGAAGCGGCCGCCGCCCTGCCCGGAATGGATAGGTTCCAGGAGAGCGGCATCAGCATCATCGACCGGTTCGAATAGTACCGGTCGCAGCCATTCGGTTTCGCTTCACTTGGTCCTGCGCCCGAAAGCCCGGGCCGTGCCGCCTGTCGGGGGTGAGGCCTCCACCGGCGGTGGCGCCGGGCTGGCGGCAACGGAATCTGTCCGAGGCTGGCTGTACTGAGGTCTCACCAGCCGCTTCTTGCGAGCTTTGAGTGGATCGTGAGGCTCAGCCGCCTGCCCTTTGTCAGTGTCGACGAGCATTGTCAGCAATCGCCAAAACCACCGGACGGCGTCCAGACCCTTAAGGACGACCAGAAAAAGCCGACCACCAGCACGATGAAAAAAATGGCCAGATTCCAGCGCTCATTCTGCTTTTCGCGGGCTGCGCGCTCCAGGCGGTGCTGGATCGTCGGATCGAAACCAAGCCTCGACTTCAATCGCGCAACATCAGCATCGCTGAGCCTGGTATAACGGTCGCCATAATACAGAACATAACCGCTGCCACTGTCGCTGTTCAGAAAACCGAGATCGAGCGTGTTTCCCTCCGCCAGAAAAGCGGGGGTATTCGGCAAATCGTAGACGAGAGCAATCGTCTCGCCGCCACCGGATTCGGAGATGGCGAATAAACGATCCTTCCGCGCTTCCGCCACACTCGCGAATATCACGGAAAATAAGGCTGCGGCTGAAAATAGCGCTGTGTACCTCATCCAATCCTCAAAATAGAAAAAAGAATGAAAAACTAATAGAATATCTCGCTTAAACTGACATTTATATCAGAGTTATAGTTTTAATAATACCAGATATATTTAGAATAGACCGAATAAATTAGAGTATTGATTTTAAATATCTGAATTATTATTTCATAATTCCCTAAATAACCACAAGATTCAACACGGTGGAGCATACTGAATGGGCCGTTGGCGCGGGCCACGCGACGCGTTAAGCTCCGGACACACTCACCCGCCCCGGTGCACGGGCCTCGAACAGGTATCCGGGGCGAAACATCTCCGAACAGGATCAATATTGGCAAGGACTGCGACATGCTGTTTCTCGACAGCGTAGCCATGAAGGAAAAGCCGGAAGGACGGGAGGAATATCCTTTTTCCGTCCCAGCCATGCGCCATCTGGAACGCCTCGAATTCAAGACACCGATCACCTTTTTTGCCGGCAACAACGGTTCCGGCAAATCGACATTGCTGGAAGGGCTGGCGGCGGGAATGACGGCCTATGCCATCGGCAATCATGGCGATGTCAAGGGTGACCTCTATCTCCAGCATGCCGAGACCGTGGCGAAGGCCTTCTATTTCGCCCGCAAGAAATATCCGAAGATACGCATGTTTCTGCGCGCCGAAGATGTGCTGGGCTATATCCGTCGGCAGAACGAAAATGCGCTGGACGATTTTCGCTGGGAACGGGAAAAGGCCCTGAAGAAAGGCGAGGATTTTCCGGAGGAAACGCCGGAGATCTTTCGCGGGATTGTCAGGAACAACAGCCTCGACCGACGGTCACATGGTGAAGGCTTCCTCGATATCATGCACCGGCGGCTTCACGGCGCCGGCCTCTATTTTCTCGACGAACCGGAAAGCCCGCTTTCGCCGCAAAAGCAGCTGGAACTGGCGGCAATCATCCGCCAAGCGGCCGATGGCGGCGGGCAATTGATCATCGCCACCCACTCGCCCGTGCTTTTAGCCATTCCAGAGGCGACGATTTATTATTTCGATGAGGATGGCATTACAGAACGGCTCTACGACGAGCTGGAAAACATCGCCTTCCTGCGCCGCTTTCTCGATCGCCCGTCGAAATACCTGAACGATTGAGGATCGATAAGGCTTGAAATCCCGCCGCGCTTGCCGCATTCCCATAAGTAATACGTAATTTAGAAAAGAAGCAGGCTCATGTCTCCCACCACCACACCGGCGGCGGCCCGTCCCCTCAACAGCCAGGATTTCAGAACGCTCGGTCTTTCGGCCCTTGGCGGCGCGCTCGAATTTTACGACTTCATCATTTTCGTATTTTTCGCCACCGTCATCGGCCATCTGTTTTTCCCGCCGGAAATGCCGGACTGGCTGGTGATGATCCAGACCTTCGGCATCTTCGCCGCCGGTTATCTGGTGCGGCCGCTGGGCGGCATCGTGCTCGCCCATTATGGCGACAGGTATGGACGCAAGCGCGTCTTCGCCTTCTCCATCCTCCTGATGGCGCTCTCCACCCTCGGCATGGCGCTGATGCCGACCTATGCCACCATCGGCGTGGCGGCCCCGATCCTGCTCATCATCCTGCGCATGCTGCAGGGCGCCGCCATCGGTGGTGAAGTACCGGGAGCCTGGACATTTGTCGCCGAACATGTGCCCTTCCGCCGCGTTGGCCTCGCCTGCGGTTTCCTCACCTCCGGGCTTTCGTTCGGCATCATGTTGGGATCTCTGATTGCCTTTGCGATCAACTCGCTCTTCACACCGGAAGACGTGGCCGGCTACGCCTGGCGTATTCCCTTCCTGCTCGGCGGCGTTTTCGGCCTTATCGCCGTTTATCTGCGCCGCTGGCTGGAGGAAACGCCGATCTTCATGGAAATGAAGAAGTCGAAGTCGCTCACCGACAAGCTGCCGCTTGGCCTTGTACTGAAGCATCACAGGCGCGGCGTGATCATCTCTGCCCTGCTGACCTGGGTTCTATCGGCGGCCATCGTCGTCACCACGCTGATGACGGCCACCTTCCTGCAGAAGCTCTACGGTTACACCCCGACGCAGGCCTTAGCCGGTACCAGCTTCGGCACACTGTTCCTGATCTTCGGCGTCATCATCGCCGGCGCGTTGATCGACCGCATCGGCTCCGGCATCTTTTTCATGGGCGCCAGCATCTTCTTCGGCATCGCCACCTTCACCTTCTACAGCTATGCCGGCACCTCCCTTCAGACCATGTTCGTGCTTTATGGCGTGATGGGCCTTTCGGTCGGCATGGCCGGCGCCGTGCCCTACGTCATGGTGCGGGCCTTCCCGGCATCGGTCCGCTTTTCCGGTCTCTCCTTCGCCTATAACGTCTCTTATGCCGTCTTCGGCGGGCTGACGCCGATTGGCGTAACGACGGCGCTTGCCATCAATCCGATGGCCCACGCCTGGTATCTGGTCTTCATCGCCGTCCTTGCCTTCGCGATCGGCCTCTACCTCTATCTGCGCGGCAGCGAGGTCGAAAGCCATGTCGGCATTGAGGAACTGGCGGCATTGCGGTCGTAAGCTCAACTGAAAACACAAAAAAGCGCGGGCAGGACCCGCGCTTTTTTATTTGTCCCGGCGATGCGTGAAACATCACGCAGCGCTGTCAATTTTTTCCTCGCCGTTGGTCGGCACGTAGTTGAGCACCGGCCCGAGCCAGCGCTCCACCTCTGTGACTGGCATATCCTTGCGGCGCGCATAGTCGAGAACCTGGTCGCGCTCCACCTTGGCAACGCCGAAATAATAGCTTTCGGGATGGCCGATATAGACGCCCGAAACCGACGAGCCGGGCCACATGGCATAGCTTTCCGTCAGTTCCACACCCGCCGCATTGGTGGCGTCCAGCAGGGCAAACAGCGTCTTCTTTTCGGTGTGGTCCGGCTGGGCCGGATAACCCGGTGCCGGGCGAATACCGGCATAGGCCTCGCCAATCAGATCGTCACCGGCAAGAGCCTCGTCCGGCGCATAACCCCAGAACTCCTTGCGCACGCGCTCATGCATACGCTCGGCAAAGGCTTCGGCAAAACGGTCGGCCAACGCCTTGACGAGGATGGACGAATAATCGTCATTGGCCCGCTCAAAGCGCTCGGCAATCGCCACCTCCTCGATACCCGCCGTCACCACGAAGCCGCCGACATAGTCAGCAACGCCGCTATCGACAGGCGCAACGAAGTCGGACAGCGCCACGTTCGGACGGCCATCGCGCTTGGAAAGCTGCTGGCGGAGCGTGAAGAACGTCGCCAGCTCTTCCTTCCGACCTTCATCCGTAAACAGCCTGATATCGTCACCCACGGCGTTGGCCGGCCAGAAGCCAATCACCGCCCGCGGCCGGAACCACTTTTCCTCGATGATCTTCGCAAGCATGGCCTGCGCATCGGCATAAAGCTGCCGCGCCGCTTCACCCTGCTTTTCGTCCTCGAGAATGGCAGGGAAACGACCCTTCAATTCCCAGGTCTGGAAGAACGGCGTCCAGTCGATGTAACGGGAAAGCTCTTCCAGATCGTAGGTCTCGAACACCCTGGTGCCGAAGAACTGCGGTTTGACGACGCTGTAGCTCGACCAGTCGATCTTGTGCGCATTCTCCCGGGCGCGGGAAAGCGGCAGACGCTGCTTTTCGCGCTCGTTGCGAGCATGGGCTTCCGCCACCTTGGCATATTCGGCTCGGATGCCGTCGATATAAGCGGGCTTCTGCTCTTCGGAGAGAAGCGCTGAAACGACGCCCACAGCACGCGATGCATCGGTGACATAGATCGCTTGCCCCTGCTCATAACGCGGATGGATTTTGACCGCGGTATGCACGCGGCTCGTCGTCGCCCCGCCGATCAGCAGCGGGATGTCGAAACCCTGCCGTTCCATTTCGGCGGCCACATGCACCATTTCGTCCAGCGACGGGGTGATGAGACCGGAGAGGCCGATCACATCAACCTTTTCGGCGATCGCCGTTTCGAGGATTTTCGTCGTCGGCACCATCACACCGAGATCGATGATCTCGTAATTGTTGCAGGCGAGAACGACGCCGACGATGTTCTTGCCGATATCGTGCACATCGCCCTTCACGGTCGCCATCAGCACCTTGCCGGCGGCACTGCGCTCGGAGCCGCCATTCAGGCGCTTTTCCTCTTCCATGTAAGGAAGCAGAACGGCAACGGCCTGTTTCATCACACGGGCGGATTTCACCACCTGCGGCAGGAACATCTTGCCGGAACCGAACAGGTCACCCACCACATTCATACCGGCCATCAGCGGCCCTTCGATGACATGCAGCGGGCGGGCGGCCTGCTGGCGCGCCTCTTCCGTGTCAGCCTCGATATAGTCGGTAATGCCGTTGACCAGCGCATGTTGCAGCCGCTTTTCGACGGGAAGCTCCCGCCAGGAAAGGTCCTGCACCTTGGCCTGTTTTTCACCCGTACCTCGAAAACGCTCGGCCACTTCAAGCAGCCGCTCGGTCGCATCGTCGCGGCGGTTCAGCACCACATCTTCGCAGGCCTCGCGCAGTTCCGCATCGATATTGTCGTAAACCGCAAGCTGCCCGGCGTTGACGATGCCCATATCCATGCCGACCTGAATGGCATGGTAGAGGAACACGGCATGCATCGCCTCACGCACCGGCTCGTTGCCGCGGAAGGAGAAGGACAGGTTGGAAACGCCGCCGGAAATATGCGTGAGCGGCATGGTTTCGCGGATGGTCTTGGTGGCCTCGATGAAGTCCACGCCGTAATTATTGTGGTCCTCGATACCGGTCGCCACCGCAAACACGTTCGGATCGAAGATGATGTCTTCCGGCGACAGACCGGCCTTTTCGGTCAGGAGCTTGTAGGCGCGCGCGCAGATTTCCACCTTGCGCTGATAGGTATCCGCCTGCCCGACCTCATCAAAGGCCATGACGACAACCGCCGCACCGTAATTGTGGACGAGCCGAGCCTGCTGGAGAAACTTCTCCTCGCCTTCCTTCAGCGAAATGGAATTGACGATCGACTTGCCCTGAACGCATTTCAGGCCGGCCTCGATAATCTCGAATTTCGAGGAGTCGATCATGACGGGCACGCGCGCGATATCAGGCTCGGCGGCGATGAGGTTCAGAAACTCCACCATCGCCTTTTCGGAATCGATCAGGCCTTCATCCATGTTGATGTCGATGATCTGCGCGCCGTTTTCCACCTGGTCGCGGGCAACCGCCAGCGCCGCCGTATAGTCGCCAGCGGTGATGAGCTTGCGGAAGCGGGCCGAGCCGGTAACATTGGTGCGCTCGCCGACATTGACGAAGGGAATGTCCTTGGTCAGCACAAAAGGCTCAAGGCCCGACAGCGACATGAACGGCTTGTGTTCAGGAATTTCGCGCGGCTTGTAACCTTTGACAGCCTCCGCAATCGCCCGGATATGTTCCGGCGTGGAACCGCAGCAACCGCCGACGATGTTGACGAGACCGTCACGAACGAAGCCCTCAACCTGGCGCGCCATCATCTCGGGCGTTTCGTCATATTGGCCGAATTCGTTCGGCAGGCCGGCATTCGGATAGGCGCAGACAAAGGTGTCGGCCACATCCGAAAGCTCCTGTAGGTGGGGACGCATGGCATCCGCACCGAGCGCGCAGTTGAGGCCGATGGTGAAGGGGTTGGCGTGGCGCACCGAGTTCCAGAACGCCGAAGGCGTCTGGCCGGACAGCGTGCGGCCGGAAAGGTCGGTGATCGTGCCTGAGATCATGACCGGCAGGCGGATGCCCTTAGCCTCGAAACGTTCCTCGCAGGCAAAGATCGCCGCCTTGGCGTTCAGCGTATCGAAGATCGTCTCGATGAGGATGATATCGGCACCACCATCGATCAGGCCGTCGATCTGCTCGCCATAGGCAATGCGCAGATCGTCGAAACTGACGGCGCGGTAACCGGGATTGTTGACGTCAGGCGAGATCGAGGCCGTGCGGTTGGTCGGGCCGATAGCGCCAGCCACGAAACGGCGGCGGCCATCCTCGCGCTCGGCGCGCTGAGCCGCCCGGCGCACGATCGCCGCACCTTCGCGGTTGAGGTCGTAGACGGCGTTCTCCATCTCGTAATCGGCCTGCGCGATGCGGGTGGACGAAAACGTGTTGGTTTCGAGAATATCCGCGCCCGCCATGGCGTAGCGATAGTGGATTTCCTCGATGGCATCGGGCTGGGTCAGGATCAGAAGGTCGTTATTGCCCTTCTGGTGACAGGCGCAGCCGATAAAACGGTCGCCACGAAAATGATCCTCGTCAAAACCGAGACCCTGGATCTGCGTGCCCATGGCACCATCGAGAATAAGGATGCGTTCGCTGGCGGCATCGCGCAACGCCTTGAAAATTTCCGCGCCGTCGCGCTTTGCCCCTTCAGGGCCAAACAGGTCGTCAAACACGGGCACACTCCTCATTTCGATTTGCAAGATCGCAAGCAGTCAAGTCACATAAAGATATGTTTATGTCAATATATCTTCAAGGGACAGGCATGGCTTTGCGCCATTCCATCACGTTACGAAATATCGCTGACAGATGACAGGTTTATACGGCAAGGATATAAGCCGAAGCAGCAAACCGCATGGAGGACGAGATGCCTGAAGACGATCACAACAGCCGCAACTGGAACACCCTGCCCTGGCACCGCCAGTGGCTGGTAAAACAGGCCGAGGGACTTTTCGACTTCTTCCAGCACCGTGCCCTCAACCCCGCCGGCGGTTTCTTCGATCTGGACGCCAAGGGCGCGCCGCTACAGGCGAATGACCCGGTGCGCGGCATTCACGCCTCCGCCCGCATGGTGCATTGCTTCTCCATCGGCCACCTGCTCGGCCGCCCGGGCTGCGGCGATATTGTCGACCACGGCATGACCTATCTCTGGAACAATCATCGTGATGGCGAACATGGCGGCTACTTCTGGCAGGTGAATGATGCAGGCCCAGTGGATGCCACCAAGCAGGGTTACGGCCATGCCTTTGTGCTTCTGGCCGCTTCTTCCGCCAAGACCGTCGGGCATCCGCTTGCCGACCCGATGCTGGCCGATATTACCGAGGTGCTGGAAACCCGGTTCTGGGAAGAAAAACACGGCGCCATCGCCGAGGAATTCAATCGCGACTGGTCGCCCATCGATAATTACCGCGGCCAGAATTCCAATATGCATCTGACCGAAGCGCTGATGGCCGCCTATGAGGCGACGGGCGACAGCAACTACCTGACCAAGGCTGAACGCATCGCCGATCTCGTCATCCGCCGCCGCGCCGGTGAGCTGGATTTCCGCGTGCCGGAGCACTTTGACGAGAACTGGACGCTCGACAAGGCGTATCGCGGCAACGAAATGTTCCGCCCCTCCGGCTCCACCCCCGGCCACTGGCTGGAATGGGCGCGTCTCATCCTGCAATTATGGGTGCTCGGTGAGCGCCAGCACGACTGGATGCCGGTGGCCGCCAAATCGCTATTCGTACAATCCATGGCGCTCGGCTGGGATCGGGAAAAGGGCGGCTTCTTTTATACGCTCGACTGGAACGACAACCCCGACAAGCGGGCAAAGCTCTGGTGGCCCATGTGCGAGGCGGCGGGTGCGGCCCACTTCCTCAACGAGAACCTGCCGGCCGATGCCTTCTACGAGGATAGCTACCGCCGCATCTGGAGCACCATCGCCAACAACTTCATCGATCACGAGAATGGCGGCTGGCACGAGGAACTGACGGAAGATCTGGTGCCGGCCCACACGCTGTTCCCCGGCAAGGGCGATATCTACCACGCGCTTCAGGCCTGCCTGATCCCGCTTTTCCCGGCAGCGGGAAGCCTGACGAAGGTGATCAAGGAGAGCGGCGGGGATTATTGAGGTGCATTGCGGGAAACGGATGCCAGCGGACGATGGCGTCGAAGACTTCTCTGCCGTCATGCTCGGGCTTGTCCCGAGCATCTGCTACTTATCTGCCGGACCAACGTGGTTGGATCCTCGGGACAAGCCCGAGGATGACGCCACGCAGAAAAGGACAGCGCCAGGGTAAATCAAAAGGCGTCCCAAAACCCTCAAAACCCGATGGTTTCCTCGAAATCATCCCAGGACTGGTACATTTCATAGCGCCCGATGCCGGGGATCGGCACATGCCCGTAATAGGGCGAAAGCTGAAACTCGGCGGCGGCTTCGCTTTTGCCGGCCACAACAGCCACGTAAATGGCGGAGGCGAGCCCGGTGCGGTTCGCGCCGTGTTCGCAATGGATCAGAACAGGCTTTTCCGCATTGCGCAGTACCGCCGCCAGCGTTTCTGAATCCTCCACCGAGACCTTTTCGCTTGAGCTCAGCGGATAATCGACAAGCCGGATACCGTTGTTTTTCGCAGCAAGGCTTTCGGCCTCATACCAGCCCTCACGCTTTTCATCACGCAGGTTGATGATCGTCTTGATGCCATAGGCCTTGGCATAAGCGGCGATGTCCTTGCCGCTCGGCTGGGCCGAACGATAGAGCTCACCGGGGATGACCTCGTGAAAATTTCCGGTCAGCTGGCCGATACCCATATGCGCGCCGGCCAGAACCGGCAGGGCGACAAGGCCAATGGCCGTGATTTTCAGAAACTTCAGAACACTATACAAACCGTCAACCCGCAACATCAATCGGATGGACGGGGAGATGGCATCGCAAATGGACGAAAACAAGTCAGCGGCTTTGCCAGTGCCGGCGCGAGGCATTCCCCTGTCCGGTGAAGTCGCTGTGACACAAGGCTTTCCCGCGCGCCATTCACCAGCGCTGAAAATTTTCAAAATCCCGTGATCACAAAATGCCGTGGGAGCAGCTCAGTCAAATTCCGCCGAAATGACGGTCACCCGCCATTCCAGCCGCTGCGGCTCTACCCGCTCATTGTTGCGCAACCGGAAAGACCGGCAGGCCGCGAAAGTCTCACCCGCGTCGATCCGCCTTTCGCTCACTTGGTAGGGATCGAAGGCGATAGAGGCGCGGAATGCCGGTTCAAAACCTTCCAGCGTATAGGTCAGCCGCTGCACGGCGACATTATTGTCGTTGCGGAAGCTGACGCGAACGGGCAAGGCCGGATCCGCGCAGGCAGCATCGAAATTGGCGGTCGCAACGATATGCTCGATCCGCTTGCTGCCACGCCACCAGTCATAAATGACAAAGGCGGCAGTGGTCGTCCAGATCAGCAGCAGGCAGATGACGACGGGTTTGAGATGCCGCGGAAACGCAATGAGGGTGAGAAGAAGAATGGCGCTGAGAACGGCTCCGACAATCACGTCATTCCTCCCCAGCAAATATAAAACCCCATGCGATCTTATCCTCCCATGCCCTTCCTGCCGCAACGACCACCCTCGTGGCGTGGGCGTGGCGGTATCGTCTCGACAGCGATGATGCGTCCTGAGATGCGGTGCAAAGCACCGGCATTATCACTGTCGACCACAACTCTATGGTCGCCTCCCCTTCTGTCAAGACAACCAAGCGTGACACCGGCTGATGGCCACGCCCGAGCTTTGACGAAACACCAATGGGAACCAAACGCGGGCAGGGACGTTCGCTGCATCAGAACCGCATGACGGGGCGATAGAACGCCACGAACCGGGGCAAGAGCGGCCAGAACGCCGGGAGGACAAAAACGCCTCTTGGAACCGCCGAACCCCAACCCATATTAAAAGTAGCTAATCTATGCTATGGATGTCAGTCAGCTCAGGGAGAAAACGATGAAAACGCTGATCGTAACGTCACTCCTGGCCCTGTCGGCCAGCACCGCAATGGCCGCGGATGCCGTCTACGAAACCCCGGCCCCGCCGGTTGCGCAGGAAACCCTGCCGGTCTTCACCTGGTCTGGCCCCTATCTTGGTATTCAAGGTGGCGCAGGCTGGGCAAATGGCGATTTTTCGGCGGGCGGCCCCGTTGTTTCGGATGATTTCAACGGCGGAATTCTCGGCGCCTTCGCCGGTTACAATTACCAGTTCGACAATAACATGGTCCTCGGCATCGAGGGCGATGTCGATTATAACTGGAACGATAATGACTATTCGGGCATCAAAGTCGGCACCGACTGGCAGGGCTCTGTCCGCGGTCGCGTCGGTTATGCCTTTGACCACGCATTGATCTATGCCACCGCCGGCTGGACGGCCACCCGCGGTTTCATCGAAACGCCCGTCGGCGACGACAAAGCTACCTTCAACGGCTACACGGTTGGCGCAGGTGTGGATTATGCCTTTACCGACAACGTCTTCGGCAGGCTGGAATATCGCTATAACGACTATGGCGACAAGGACATCTTCGGCATCAACACCGATTTCGACCAGCATACCGTGAAAGTGGGTCTCGGCGTGAAGTTCTGAGCCGGACCGCATAAGTTCAGTAAAAAGCCCGGCACCCGCCGGGCTTTTTTGTGGGAAGCCTGCGTCGGCTATCCACCCATCCGAAGGTTTGAATATGAACACCGGGGCACTGAAACATTCACAGGCCGTTCACCCGTGCCATGCCATCATGCGGGCATAATGAGCCTCTATCTCCGCAAGCAGGCTTATGGAGTAGCCCCGATGAAAAAGATAATTCTTTCCACAATTGCTGCCCTGGTCGCCAGCGGCAGCGTCTTTGCGTCCTACGGCACCGCTGCCGCGCAGGACTATCCCTATCGTCCGCGCTACGACCGTGGTTATGACCGCGGCGGTCCGCCCCCACCGCCCTATCGCGAACATCGCCGCCACAATGATGGCGCAGCCATCGCCGGCGGCCTTGCCGCAGGCGTCATCGGCGGCTTGATCGGCGGCGCCATCGCCAACGGCAATGGCGGCCCGCGCTATTACGAACCGCCACCGCCACCCCCGCCACGCTGCTGGTTCGAAGACCGCCGCGTGCCCAACGCCTATGACGGCGGCTGGCACATGGAGAGCATGCGGGTCTGCAACTGATCTGAGATACCTTGAGGTCTGGTTTGTCATATGCACAAGCCAGACCGATCTCCCAATGAGATACCACGCTTCCCAACCTTCGCAGCGGCAGGGGTGTCCTCGTAAGCATATGATTTCAGAAGAAAAATGGTGGGCCCGGAGAGACTCGAACTCCCAACCAAGCGGTTATGAGCCGCCGGCTCTAACCATTGAGCTACAGGCCCTTTCGGAAAAAACGATCCGAAACACCGGTTTCGCAATGGCTCGAATCCGGCAGGTCACGCTCTAACGCAATTTTTACAGCCCGACAAGCCAATCCTGCTTTCGCAAAGCAGTGTCGCCGTATTAGCTACACAATCTAAGGCAATACCCTTCAAAGGGACTCAATCAACGAGGAAACACCATGAAGACTAAAACGGCCCGCCTTTTCGCACTCACCGCATTGACCGCGGCGGCCACGATGCCGCTTGCCGCCCAGGTGTCTGCGCAGGAGGCCTCCCCGCGTGAAGCCACCATCAGTGTTTCCGGCGAAGGCCAGGCGGCCATCGCGCCCGATATGGCGATCCTCTCCTTCAGTGTCGTCAAGCAGGCGGAAACCGCAGCGGCTGCACTGACGGAAAACTCCAAGGCGCTGGCCGAGGTGCTGAAGGCGCTGAAAGAGGCCGCCATCGAAGACCGCGATCTCCAGACGAGCAATTTTTCGGTGCAGCCGCTTTACAAGCATTATGAGCCCAAGGACGGCGTTTATGTCGCGCCCGAGATCACCGGTTATCAGGTTTCCAACGGCCTGACGGTGCGGGTGCGCGATCTGAAGAAGCTCGGCACGATCCTCGATACCTCCGTCAAGCTCGGCATCAACCAGGGCGGCGATATCACCTTCACCAATGACAAGCCCGAAGCCACGGTAACGGAAGCCCGCAAACAGGCCGTTGCCGATGCGATCGCCAAGGCAAAGACGCTGACGGAAGCCGCAGGCGTGAAGCTCGGCCGCGTCATTCAGATCAGCGAAAACTCGCAGCGCCCCATGCCGGTCCCGGCGGGCATGATGCGTGCTTCGATGATGAAGGAAGCCGACAGCGTTCCGATCGCTTCGGGTGAGAACAATTATAGCGTGGTGGTCAACGTTACCTTCGCGCTCGACCAGTAAGATCGACGGCGGCGGCACCCTGGTGCCGCCCTGGCCATCTTCAGTTTCGCCATAGGCATAAAAAGAAATGCCCCTCGCTGCCATTCCGGAAGCGAGGGGCATTTTTTATCGATCTGCCATACGGGGATATCGACAGATCAATGAAGATCGCTGCTGTTAGCGGCGAATAACCGGGCAACCGCGCTCATTGGCGAAAACGATGCGATCACGGCCGCGACGGTCAAAGCCTGCTACCACGACACGGCGCGGCGACACGTCAACCACGCGGGCACGGCGAAGGCCCATGCGGCTGGCTTTTTCTTCCGCAAGCGAGGCCGAGCAACCGCGATGCGGGCGGTCCGGGCGGCCCCAACCGGGACGATGACCATAGCCATCCTGCACCTGAACCCGGTACTGGACATCCGGGCCTGCGGAAGCAGCCGGCGCCGTAAAGGAAATTCCACCAATGGCGATGAGGGTAGCCAGGCCGGCTTTTGCAAAGTTGCTGAACATGAACTCACTCCGTTTGTGTCATTGCCGACAGGGGAACATCCCCCGGCGATTGACGAGACCCTAGACCCGCCCATCTGAATATCAGCAGAACCGAATGTTCAGCAGGCGTTCAGGGTGCTTAACGCGCAGCATGTCGCTCGGGATCCATATCTCACGGTGAGATATGCAGCACAATTTCACGGCGATGCGGCTGCTCACGGTGTTCAAACAGGTAAAGCCCCTGCCACGTGCCGAGCACGAGCCGCCCCTCGCCGATCGGCACACCGATGGAAACCGCCGTCAGCGCCGATTTGATGTGGGCGGGCATGTCATCCGGACCTTCGAGCGTATGAACGATCCAGCGCATGGAAGGATCGCTGGAAGGCGGCACGAGGCGAGAGAAAAATGTCAGCAGATCGTGCTCTCCTCCAGCCCTGCCTGCCTCACCATCGCTTCCGCTTCAGATGTAAACTCGTAGAGGCCTTGTCCGCGGGTTGCGATGGTTATTGTTCTTTGCGGCACATTTTTTCTTTCTGGTAGTCGGAACAAAATCAGCGTTTCCGACGTTTTGTGATGTCAAATTGTATCCAGCAACGTTAGGGATACATCAATTAAGCAACGACGGCTTCCAAACCATACAACAAAGAAACCGGTTGATAGTTGCAAAGAACGGGGAAGGGCAGACCTTTAAGAATGATCGACTTTGGCTTCCCCTTTATTCGGCAAACGGCATTTCTTCATGCACTGGGTGCGAAAGACTGATTCATGGCATCCACTGACTATCATGTCGACCTGACCAATTGCGACCGCGAACCCATTCATATTCCAGGTTATATTCAACCGCATGGCTGTCTCATCGCCTGCGATAACGCCATGCGAATGGTGCTGCGGCATTCCGAAAACTGCGGCGAACTGTTGGGACTTGAGGGCGATCTCAACGGCAGGACCGCCGAGGATGTGCTCGGCAAAAAGCTCGTCCACGATCTCCGCAATGCGCTGACCGTCACCGGTAGAACCACGCGCCCCGCCATGCTGCCCGCAATGGAAACAAGCGACGGCCGCAGCTTCGATATTTCACTCCATCGCTACAAATCCACGACCATCATCGAATTCGAGCCCTCGGGCAGCGACGCGCAGCCGCTCGGCACGGCGCGCAAGATGGTGGACCGCATCCGCGAAGCCGACAGCGTCGAAAGCCTGATCTCCAGAACCACACGCCTGGTAAAGGCGACGCTGGGTTACGACCGGGTGATGATCTACCGCTTCCAGGAAGACGGCGCCGGCAAGGTCGTGTCGGAGGCCAAGCAGCCCGAGCTGGAGAGCTTTCTCGGGCAATATTTCCCCGCCAGCGATATTCCGCAGCAGGCTCGCGCACTTTATCTCAAGAACACCTTGCGCATCATCTCCGATGCCAGCGGCACTCGCATTCCGGTCCTGCCAGCCGTCGATGTCTCCGGTGAGCCGCTCGATCTCTCTTACGCGCATTTGCGCAGCGTCTCGCCCATCCATTGCGAATATCTCCGCAATATGGGTGTTGCCGCCTCCATGTCGATTTCTGTGATTGTCGATGGCGCCCTGTGGGGCCTGATCGCCTGCCACCATTATTCGCCGCGTGTGCTGAGCATGCCAGTTCGGATCGCTGCGGAAATGTTCGGGGAATTTTTCTCCATGCATCTGCAGGTTCTGAAGCAGAAGCGCCGCCTCGACACCATCAACCACGCCCATGCGGCGCTCGACCGGTTTCTGCGGCTGGCCGCCCATCACGCCAACATTGAAGAACTGCTGGTCGACAGTTTTCAGGATTTTGCCGATCTGATGCCCTGCGACGGTGTCGGGCTGTGGGTCGGCAACAACTGGCACGGCCATGGCGCAACGCCACCGCATGATGCCATTCCAAGGCTGGCGCGTTTCGTCGCTTCGGCTTCGGAAGGCAGGGTCTGGGCAACACACGCCCTGTCGCAGGCCATACCGGAAGCGGAAATATACGCCGGCACCGCGGCCGGAATGCTCGCTATCCCGCTTTCGCAGGTCAAGAGCGACTATCTCCTGTTTTTCCGCAAGGAGATCGTGCAGAACCTGAACTGGGCCGGCAATCCGGAAAAATCCTATGAAACCGGCCCGATGGGCGACCGCCTCACGCCGCGTAAAAGCTTCGCAATCTGGAAAGAGACCGTTCGCCTGCAGGCACAGCCCTGGTCGGAAGCCGACCGGGAAATCGCCGAAGCCGCGAGAATCGCGCTTGTCGAGGTGGCATTCCACCACAGTGAGCTGATGGCAGGCGAAAGAGAGCGCGCCGAGGTGCGCCAGCGCATGCTGAACGAGGAGCTTAATCACCGCGTCAAGAATGTTCTCGCCATCATCAAATCGCTGGTCGGCAATCCCTCGCAGGAGGGCAAGACCCTGCAGGAGTATGTCACCGCGCTGAAGGGCCGCATCCAGGCGCTGTCCTTTGCCCATGACCAGATCATTCGCGGCGAAGGCGGCGGCGCGCTGCGTGATCTGCTGGAGGCCGAATTGTCGCCCCATCGTTCGCCGGAAACGACGGTGAAGCTCGAAGGACCCCAGATCACACTCGATTCCCGCGCCTTTTCGGTGATGGCGCTGGTTCTGCACGAACTGGCGACGAATGCCGCCAAATATGGTGCGCTCTCGCAAAATGGCGGGCAATTGCATGTGCGCTGGGACATTAACGAGAATCGCGATTGCGAAATATCATGGCGTGAGACCCTGCTGACCGCTCTGCCCGCCCCATCGCGCGCCGGTTTCGGCACGGCGCTCATCAGCCGCAGCATTCCCTACGATCTCGGCGGGCGCAGCACGATACGGTATTTGCCGAATGGGCTGGAGGCAGAGATTCTCCTGCCGTTCCGCCATGTATCATCGGTCTCAGCGGCGTCCGAGACAAAAACCGAGGCGGAAACGCTGCCGCAACCCAGACGTTACAATCGGGAGGAGCCATTGAAAGTATTGCTCGTCGAAGACCAGATGCTGATCGCCATGGATGTCGAGAACATGCTGGAAGATAATGGCATCAAGGCAATCGAAACCGCGACCTCGTCGGCCATGGCGATTGAAAAGCTGAAAACCTATCTGCCTGACGTCGCCATTCTCGACATCAATCTCGGTTCCGATACCTCCATACCCGTCGCCCGCGAACTGCACCGCCGCGGCATCCCGTTCCTCTTCGCCACCGGTTATGCGGATGGCAGCATGGTGCCGGATGAATTTGGCAATGTGCCGGTTATCCGCAAGCCCTATGACGAGGATGCGCTGATGGCTGGGATTGGGGTGTTGGTGGGGGATACGGAGCGGGTTTGAGCATTGCCTCTCCCCCTCATCCCTGTGCTTGCAATAGGAATGAGGTAGAGGCGCGCGCAGACCGATGATCTGCTATCGCCCCGTGAAACCTCGCTTCGTTGCTTCGGCCGGTGTAATGACATCCCCTATCTTAAATCTGAAGGCCGTCACTGCGTAATTGTCCACATCCACATCACATTGAAACGTGACATCGCGCCAGACGTCGCCGACGTTGAATGCGCCCCCGGTTGCATCAAGGACATTGCCGGATATGCGTCCACCAGTGTCGGAAAAGCCGTACATGCCTCGGGTAGCTGGATAAATCTCTCTTATTTGCGCCAACGCCTCCGCCTGGCAAAGCTGCACGATACGACGGCGGGGCGGTAGATCGCCAAAAATCTGGCGTCGCTGCGCCGGTGTTAGCAACGCCGATGACAGCAAACTCTTTGCCGCGGGAAGCTTCGCAGGTTTCTTCTCCGCAACCTCCGCAGGCTTTTCCTCTGCCGGCTTGGCCTGCGGCACCGGTGGCTGCTCCGGTTGTGTTTCTTCCTTCACGGGTGAAACCGCGATCTCCCCCTGCTCGGCGGAAGCCTGAAGATCGCTGTTGGCGGCGGGTGGCGCAGGCTTCTCCTCAGCCGCCTTTTCAGGCTGGCTTACGGGCTCCTCGGACGCTTCGCTCTTTTCAGCGTCTTCCGCCTTGCCCGGCTTGTCCTGTTTGTCGGCCTGCATTTCCTCCGGCCGCATCGCGATAGCCGGCAGTGTCGCCTGCGGTTGCGGCGTCGGTTTCACATCTTCCTTTGGCGGTGCGGGCGGCGGTGGTGGCGGAGGTTGCGGTTTCTCCTCTTTGGCCGCCGTAGCCGGCGGCGGGGGCTCCTCCGCCTTTTTCTCCTCGGGCGGCGGTACGAGTTCGACGTTGACGCTTTCCGGCTCCTGCGGCTCGGCTATCCGTTCCGGCAATTCGAAAAAGAAGAGTGCGACGACGACAAGATGCAGCAACACGGAGACGGGCACAGCCCATCCACCCCGCCGCCATTTGCCTGCCGAAACCTGTTGCATCCTGTCGAACCAAATCGAAGCTGAGCATTTCCAGTAAAGCGGAATGCCTGTTTTCACACATAAGGCTTGTCGCAGAGTTCGCCAGTGCGGGAAACAAAAAACCCGGCCAGCGCTCACTGACCGGGTTCAATTTTGAAGGAAGTGGAAGCTTAGCTGTCGAGGAAGCTGCGCAGCTTTCTCGAACGGCTCGGGTGCTTCAGCTTGCGCAAAGCCTTCGCCTCGATCTGACGAATACGTTCGCGGGTGACCGAGAACTGCTGGCCGACTTCTTCGAGCGTATGGTCAGTGTTCATACCGATGCCGAAGCGCATACGCAGAACACGTTCCTCACGCGGCGTCAGCGAAGCCAGAACGCGGGTGGTCGTCTCACGCAGGTTCGCCTGAATGGCGGCATCGATCGGCAGCAGCGCGTTCTTGTCCTCGATGAAGTCGCCGAGATGAGAATCCTCTTCGTCACCAACAGGGGTTTCGAGCGAGATCGGCTCCTTGGCGATCTTCAGAACCTTGCGCACCTTTTCAAGCGGCATGGCCAGCTTTTCCGCCAGTTCTTCCGGGGTCGGCTCGCGGCCGATCTCGTGCAGCATCTGGCGCGAGGTGCGAACGATCTTGTTGATCGTCTCGATCATGTGAACCGGAATACGGATCGTGCGGGCCTGGTCGGCGATCGAACGGGTGATCGCCTGCCTGATCCACCATGTCGCATAGGTCGAGAACTTGTAACCGCGGCGATATTCGAACTTGTCCACCGCCTTCATCAGACCGATATTGCCTTCCTGAATGAGGTCGAGGAACTGCAGACCGCGGTTGGTGTACTTCTTCGCAATCGAGATCACGAGACGCAGGTTGGCTTCGACCATCTCCTTCTTGGCGATACGCGCTTCGCGTTCGCCCTTCTGCACCATCGAAACGATGCGGCGGAATTCGGCAATGGAAATGCCGGTTTCCGTGGAGAGGTTCTGGATTTCCTGACGGATTTCCCGGATCGTGTTGCTTTCCTCGCGGGCGAATTCCTTCCAGCCGCGCGCGGCCAGATTGGTGATCGACTTCATCCAGTTCGGATCGAGTTCCGCACCGTGATACTGCTCGAGGAAGCTGTCGCGCTTGACGCCGTAGGATTCGGCAAGGCGCAGCAGCCGGCCTTCGTTCTGCATCAGCCGCTTGGAAATGTCGTAGAGCTGCTCGACGAGGCTGTCGATGCGGTTCTGGTTCAGCGACAGCGACTTGACGGCCGTGATCAGCTGATCCTTCAGTTCCTTGTAACGACGCTCCTGGCCGGAAGACAGGGTGCCGGTGCAGGCGAGACGCGCCTCGACCTGCTGGTCCTGAAGCTTGCGCAGCTTCTTGTAGGTGTCGGCAATGGTGTCGAGCGTTTCCATGACCTGCGGGCGCAGTTCGGCTTCCATCGCGGCAAGCGAAAGATTGGACTCGTCGTCGTCCTCTTCTTCCTCTTCCGGCGGCAGGCCATCACCACCAACGTCCGTCACGTCTTCGTCGCCGGTCGGCGCACGCAGCCTGCGGGTCTTTTCCTTCTCTTCGGCGGCCTTGCGGTCAGCCTCGATCTTTTCCGGGCTCTGGAACTGCGGTGCAGCCTTGGCTTCCGGACCGGAATAGGTCGTTTCGAGATCGATGATCTCGCGCAGCAGCGTCGTGCCTTCGTTCAGTTCGTCGCGCCAGATGATCAGCGCCTGAAACGTCAGCGGGCTTTCGCACAGGCCCGAAATCATCGTTTCGCGGCCGGCCTCGATGCGCTTGGCGATGGCGATTTCGCCTTCGCGCGACAGAAGCTCGACGGAACCCATTTCGCGCAGATACATGCGCACGGGATCATCGGTGCGGTCGGTCGGTTCTTTCTTCTTGGCGGTCGCAAGCGCCGTGCCGCCGGACGGCGCCAGTTCGCCGCCTTCGGACTCCTCATTGTCGGAATCGCTGTCGTCTTCGCTCGGCGCGGCTTCCTCGGCATCCTCGTCCTCGATAACGTTGATGCCCATATCGGACAGCATCGCCATCGTGTCTTCGATCTGCTCGGACGTCACCTCTTCGGACGGCAGGACGGAATTCAGCTCGTCCATCGTCACATAGCCGCGCTTCTTGGCGGCCTTGATCATCTTTTTGACCGCGTCATCCGAAAGATCGAGAAGCGGACCGTCCGTCGCACCGTCGCGTTCGTTTTCTGCTTCTTCGTTTTCTTTGACTTTGGTTGCCATCTATCTCGTCGCTTTCCCTGACGCTAACACCTGTTCCGCCGCATCGCCGTCCGCCCCTTGAGCATCCAGCGGTTTGCCGCGAATCACTGTCAGACACCTAACGGAGTGATCTTTAATTGCCGATTAACCACGGCAGCCTCAGGCAGAATGCAAAGACAGTGCACCCGGAAATGCTTGCTCATGCAATTTCTATCCGCCAAGGCTCATTCCACCTTACTTTTCATGAAATGGTGATTCCCGCTATTTACCGCCCCGTCAAGCCTTTGAGGGCGAGACAGCCACGGAAATTCTCAAAAAAGGCCGCATTTCGCGGTTATCACCAGACTATCCCCTATTTAGGACGCTTGCCGCAAAAGGCAACCCCACACGTCTTTCTATTCTTGGCCAGCCTCTCAGCCATGGCCAAAGGCCGGCCCCTTCACCCGGCCCGACATGACCCCGAAACCATCGATGATCGCTTCCTGATTTTCCATGCGGCCGATTTCCAATTGAACTTCGGCAATCGCCCGCACCAGAAGCGTGCCACGCTCATCATCGGTCGCCTCGGCGATTTCCCGTTCCAGCTCCCGTTTCTGCCAGAGCAGGGATTTGGTTCTCTTGTGCAGCGAAAGCGCCTGCACATAACCTTCGCGCGCATCCTCCATCGCCGCCTGTTCCGTCGCCGTCCACAGGCGTGCATTGCGCACCTGCTGATCCATGGTCTTCAACAGCGGCTCGAAGCCCTGCTGCGACAGCCGGTCGATCAGCGCTGCCCGCGATATGTCCGCTGCACTCTCGGCCGCATAGGTCAGCACCGTAGACCACAGCCGCTGCAGATCGCGGTTCTCGTAATCGATGGCGGCGATCTCGTCATATTCCTCCAGCAGCAACTCGGGATGGTTGACGATGGTGATGGCAAGAACGCTTTCGCGCAGAGACGGCTTGGTCTGATGCCCCCTGACGAGACCGGATTGCGTCAGCCGGTCGGAAATGCTGCTGGCCGGCGCAGACATCGCCCCGCCCCGCCCCGGCGCATTGCGCTGGAAACCGCGACCGGCACCCTGACCACCATCGCGGCGGAAATTCCCGCCCTGCGAGCCGCCCTGCTGAAAGCGCGGCTGGAAGAACCCGTTCAGCCTGTCGCGCATATCCTGCTGGTAAAAGCGGCGCACCGTCTCGTCGGCAATCACGGCAACGATCTGGCGCAGACGGCTTTCAAGCTGCGCCCGTTTTTCCGGCGTGTCGAACGTGACGCCTGATGTCTCGCGGCTCCAGATCATCGCGGCAAGCGGCTTTGCTTCCGAAAGCACCCGGTCGAATGGCGCCCTTCCCTCCAGCCGCACAAGATCATCCGGATCCTTACCGTCAGGCAACAGGGCAAAGCTGACGGAACGATCCGGCTTGATATGCGGCAGGGCAAGATCAGCCGCACGGTTGGCGGCACGAATGCCGGCGCCATCCCCATCGAAGCAGAGAACCGGCTGCGGCGACATCTTCCAGAGGAGATCGAGCTGGCTGTCGGTCAACGCCGTCCCGAGCGGCGCGACGGCATTTTCGACACCCGCCTGATAAAGCGCGATGACATCCATATAACCTTCGACGGCGATGACAGTGCCGCCGGCCGCCTGCGAGGCGCGGCGCGCGCGGGCGAAATTGTAGAGAACATTGCCCTTGTGAAAGAGTTCGGTCTCGTTGGAATTGAGATATTTCGCCACCGCATCCGCCGCCATGGCGCGGCCGCCAAAGGCGATCACTTTTTCCCGCGACGACAGGATCGGGAACATGATGCGGTCGCGGAACCGGTCGTAGGAAACCGGCACGTTTTCATGCACCACCAGCCCGCAGGCTTCCATCTGCTCCTTGGACACGCCCTTGCTTGCAAGATGCTCCTTCAGTGCATTGCGGCTGTCAGGCGCATAACCCAGCCGGAAGGTCTCGATGGTGCGCCCGGTCAGCCCGCGATCCCGAAGGTAAGCCCGCGCCCGCGCGCCGAGCGAGGTCTGCAACTGATCCTGAAAGAACAGCGTCGCCATTTCCATGACGTCCTGCAGCGAGGTGCGCTCGCGCTCGCGCTTTTCCGCCTGCGGATCGGGCTGCGGCATGGAAATGCCGGCCATATCGGCAATCTGCTGCACGGCTTCGGGAAAACTCAGCCCCTCAAGCTCCGTCAGAAAGCGGAAATGATCGCCGGAAACGCCGCAACCAAAACAATGATAGCGCCCCTTGCGGTCTTCGCAGTGAAAGCTCGGGCTTTTCTCGCCATGGAACGGGCAGCAGGCCCAATAATCCCCCCTCGGCGCATTGGTCTTTTTCTTATCCCAGGACACACGTCGGCCGATCACATCGGAGATGTTCACGCGGTCGCGTATCTCATCGAGAAAAGAATTGGAAAAGCGCATGGGTTACCTGTTCGAGGCCAGTCTTTCATATAAGCGCATAACAGTCGCAATACAAAACACTCCGCAAACAATACCCGATATTCACAGGCGGCGTTGACAGCAGTGTATATACAGACGAATATACAAGCATGGTGCATGAGTGCCCGCAAACTGGTAACAGTATCGGGTGTCTCATGGATATTGTGATGAAAGAGTTCATCTCCTTTGAGTGGGATGAACGCAAGCGACTGATTAACATCGAGAAACACGGGATCGACTTTCCGAGAGCAGCCAAGGCGCTTTCGCAACCCCATCTGGAAAGTCGCTCCGATCAAAACGGGGAGTGCCGTATTCTGGCGATATGCACGGAAACAGACGATCTGATCGCGATCGTTTATACGATGCGGGGAGAGGTTTGCAGGATCATATCGGCAAGGGCGACAAGGAAAAATGAGCGAAGAACGTATCGTCAGATATTCCTTGGATGAAATCCGGGAGAAAATTGCCAAAGGCGAGGATCGGACCGACTGGGCGCGCGTCGACGCCATGACCGACGAAGACATCGACCGCGCCACGCGTAACGATCCGGATTGGGCGGGCTTTGAGGATATCGACTGGTCGAAGGCCCAAGTCGTGTTCCCCACCGCCAAAACATCCATTTCCATCCGTGTCGATCAGGATGTCGTGGATTTTTTCAAATCCACCGGCAAAGGCTATCAAACCCGGATGAATGCGGTGCTGCGCCACTATGTGCATGAGCAGAAAAAACGGCCGGGTTGAAAAAGGATCGCCGCCTTTGCGCCTGCTTCCGGCGAATTTATGGCAGCGCAACATCACCAAAAATTATGTTTTTGTAATTTGAGCGACGCGTTGCGACGATGTAAAAACGAAACACAGTCAAAGGCAGTGTCTGAACATTTCCATACATCTGCCGACACCCGCAGGCACGTCCCCCCCGAAAAGCCTGCGCGGGAGAGCATTTTGATCCGCCGGAATGCATCTTCGTCGGCAGAAAAAAGGCAGGGTAGCCATGGCTACCCTGCCTTTACTTTTTCAGAAGTGACGAAAGCTACTTCAGCAAGTCCTTGACGACGCCCGACGCCTTCGCAAAGTCGATCTGGCCGGGATAACGCTCTTTCAGCGCATTCATGCACTTGCCCATGTCGCGAAGGCCGGATGCGCCGGTCTCGCTGATGACGGCCTGGCAGAGTTCGCGCACCTTCTCGGCCGGAATTTCTTCCGGCATGAATTCCTTGATGATGACGATTTCCTCGCGCTCCTGAGCGGCAAGCTCGGGACGGCCCGCGCCTTCATAAATGGTGGCGGACTCTTCCCGCTGCTTCACCATCTTGGTCAGGATCTGCATGATATCCTCATCGCTGACGGGGTCTTTGCCCACGCCACGATTGGCGATATCGCGATCCTTGACGGCCGCCTGGATGAGACGCACGGTCGAGGTGCGGCGTGCATCACGAGCCTTCAAAGCGTCTTTCAAAGTATTAGCGAACGTGTCGCGCAGCATTTCTTCTTCTCCTTGGGAAAGCGCATTCCGCCGCTTTTCGATGCGGAAACTTTCCACCCTATTTTTTGAAACGACATAAACGAGCAAACAGGCTCAAGCAAATCAAATGCATAAGGCCTTGAATATACGGTGGTTTAATTCCACGTAAATCTTGGCCCTGTGGTTGACCGCTTGGGCTGCTTTCGTTATTTTCCGGCACCTGCACGAGATTTTAACGAAGGGTCGGAACGCGAGTTTTTCGCGCGTCCCTTTATGTCACGAAGCCTGCGACAAAAATGGCCCCTTACCCCCTGCCTTTCAAGAGGCGGGGTGCGAAGCGGCAGAAACGGAACGAGATGACCGAGACAGCTCCCTGGACTACCCGCAAACCGACTGCAATGCTTGTTCTTGCCGATGGCACGGTGATTGAAGGAACAGGCATCGGCGCAACCGGCAAGGTTCAGGCCGAAGTCTGTTTCAACACGGCGCTGACGGGTTACGAGGAAATCCTCACCGACCCTTCCTATCTCGGCCAGATCGTCACCTTCACCTTCCCGCATATCGGCAATGTCGGCACCAATGAGGAAGACATCGAAGACCTGACGCCTGCGGCCCGCCGCGGCGCCGTGGGCGTCATCTTCAAGGCCGATATCACCGATCCGTCGAACTTCCGCGCCGTCAAGCATCTGGATGCCTGGCTGAAGGCGCGTGGGGTCATCGGCCTCTGCGGTATCGATACACGCGCGCTGACGGCCTGGATCCGCGAAAACGGTGCGCCGAACGCGGTCATCGCTCATGACCCGAACGGCGTCTTTGACATCGAAGCGCTGAAGGCCGAAGCCAAGGCCTGGAGCGGTCTCGTCGGCCTCGATCTCGCCATCGAAGCCACATCCGGCCAGTCCTCCACCTGGACGGAAACGCCGTGGGTATGGAACAAGGGTTACGGCACCCTCGGTGAAGCCGATGCGAAATACCACGTCGTCTGCGTGGATTTCGGCGTCAAGCGCAACATCCTGCGCCTGTTTGCCGGTCTCGATTGCAAGGTGACCGTTGTTCCGGCCCAGACCTCGGCTGAAGATATTCTGGCGCTGAAGCCGGATGGCGTCTTTCTCTCCAACGGTCCGGGAGATCCGGCCGCGACGGGCGAATATGCCGTGCCTGTTATCCAGAACCTCATCAAGAGCGAACTGCCGATCTTCGGCATCTGCCTTGGTCACCAGATGCTTGGCCTCGCCGTTGGCGCGAAGACCGAAAAGATGCATCAGGGCCATCACGGCGCCAACCATCCGGTCAAGGACTTCACCACCGGCAAGGTGGAAATCGTGTCCATGAACCACGGCTTTGCGGTCGATACCAAATCGCTGCCCGAGGGCGTCGAGGAAACCCACACATCGCTGTTCGACGGCACCAATTGCGGCCTGCGCATCGTCGGCAAGCCGGTCTTCTCCGTCCAGCACCATCCGGAAGCATCGCCCGGCCCGCAGGACAGCCACTATCTCTTCCGCCGCTTCGTCAACCTGCTGCGCGAAAACAAGGGTGAGGCAGCACTCGCCGAGCGCTGAGACAATCCGAGGAAATCGTGAAAGAACCGCCGCCGCTCCCGAGAGCTGCGGTCGGACAACTGATTGTAATACTCGGCGGAAGGCAGGGTCTGCGAGACCCTGCGCCCGTTGTCCTCGTTTAATCGTAAAATTTTCCAGCTCCCCACCATACTACGCATCTGCGCGCTCATCGTGACTCGTTGTATTAAGCGAGAGAAATCCGAAGTGCGACCTTATCAACCGTTTCAATTTGCGTGCGCTGAAAGGCATCTTTACAGGCAGCGAACGTTGACGGCCGCGATCGGCATTGAGGCCGGCCGCTGACAGAAAAATCTTTGGGAACGCATTCTTTTAAAGGTAGCTGCCGGCTTATGGAAAAATTGCGCGAGCCTTAAAGACTTTCAGTAAAAAAATTAATAAAGACGATTTTTAAATACATTTCCGTGAAAGTCACGTATATTTATATAATTTTATTATTTAATCGAAAATATTAGTAAAATTATAAAGTAAATATCTCTATCATCATAGATTCCTAAATTATAGGAAAGCATTATGATATCAATAAATTTATATATAAAAAACATTATTGTAATTACTACAGCTTTCATCGCACTTTCCTTGATAATATTATTGTCACCACCTGCGGAAGCAGCTTCATCATCATTCAATAAATCACGTATAAACTGGCTGCCTTGCACCAAGCCTCAATTTAAATTTTGGTTCGAAGGCAGACTTCCGACGCCTATGCTTGAATGCGCAAGAATGGCAGCACCGTTAATATATTCCAATCGGCGCGAGGCGGGTTCATCTCCACCCAGACGGCGAGTCTCGCTTGCGATCACAAGATTGCCTGCAACGGGCCGAAAACAAGGAAGCCTCGTCATTATTACGGGGGGTCCAGGGATGTCAGGCATTATTCAACTGCTCGACCCGAGAACAGACGCGGTCAAGCGGTTGAGAGAGTCATACGATATTATCCGCTACGATCCTCGTGGGGTCGGACAATCGACTCCAAAAATTTCATGTGCTTCATACGTAAGCCGCGAAAACGCGCTGGTGGTTGACGACGCAGGCGATCGGGCGATGGCCGCCTATGTTGAAGCCTGCATAAAAACAACCGGGCGAACAGTTCTTGAACACATCGGTACGAACGAAGCGGTCGATGATCTCGATCTTCTGCGGCGGCAACTCGGGGAAGAGTTCCTTACAGCGATCGCTTACTCCTATGGGACCCAAGTCGCCGCTCTCTACGCGGAACGTTATCCTGGCTCAGTTCGGGCAATTGTATTGGACGGCGTCGTAGACCTCGCAGAGGACTGGCAAACGATGCGATTGAACCAGCAGCGTGGTTATCAAAATACATTCGAACGCTTTGTTTCCTTTTGCAATCTGGAAAAATCGTGTCCCTTCAAGGACAGCGTCGAAAAAACAACGGCCGATTTTCATCGACTGCTGCAAGCCGTCGACAACAGGCCGTTTTCAACAACCGGCGGCTACAGAGTGACGACGAGAGAGGTTCTGGCCGTCACGACCTACGGCCTGTTGTGGAAAACGCACTGGCCGACACTCGGCGAAGCCTTTGAAGCGCTATCGAACGGCAAAGCGGACAAGATCAAGAAATTGGCCGAAACAATACTGAAAGAAGACGAGATTGATGCTTCCGTGGCGATCACCTGTGCAGATTCTGCATCTCCGACGAAGGATCGGCAGGAGCGAATCGCCCGCGCAAAGGCAGTCAAGGAAGCAGCTCCCTATGCCAACTATAACCCTGAGGTCATAGAAATCAATGTCTGCGATATGTGGCCCTTCGCTGGCAAATTAAGCGCCCGCATTCCCACTCTGCCCGACAACCTGCCCGCTTTGCTGTTTGTTGCTCAGAAATATGATCCGACCACGCCCCATATCAACGCGCGGCGTATGGCAGACTATTTTCGTAGCCCACTCGTCAGCAAAAACGCGGATGGTCACACTTTGGTACTTACGGGGTCCGACAAGTGCGTCGATCAGGAAGTTACGAGTTATCTGTTGAAGCCAACAGAACCCAGACAAGACAAGGCTTGCGATTGAGGCATCCCGTGAGGAACTCTTTTCGAGGCGCAGACGCGCCATGGCCGGATGACCACCCGACGGCCCGCTTTTAGCGGGCCGTTTTCATTTCGCGCTTCACCAAGAGCACGAAGCGCACCGTCAACAGAACTGCCGCCGTCGAAAGACCGATCACGAAACCGAACCATACGCCGCGCCCGCCAAAGCCGAGCGGAAAGGCCATGGTCCAGGCGAGCGCCAGCCCGATCGGCCAATAGGAAATCAGCGCCAGCATCGCCGGAATGCGTGCATCCTTAAGGCCACGCAGCAAACCTGCCGTCACGGCCTGAATGCCGTCCACCAGCTGGAAGATGCCGGCAATCACCACGAGGCTGCTGGCATAGGCAAGCACTTCCGCAGCTTCCGGCAATTTCGGATCGAGGAACCATTTTGCCAGAAATTCCGGCACGGCCGCAAACAGGATGCCACCGCAAAGGGCGATGCCACAGGCGATGGCATAGATCATGATCGAGGCGCGGATGAGGTTTTTGAAATCCCCCTGCCCGCGCGCCACGCCCACACGCACCGTCGCCGCTTGGGAAAGACCAAGCGGGATCATGAAAGCGATGGAGGCGAGCTGCAGGGCAATACCGTGGGCGGCGAGCTGCACCGTGCCGATCTGCCCCATCAGGATCGAAGCGGCCGCAAACAGCGTCACTTCGGCAAGAATGGTGATACTGATCGGCAGGCCAAGCCGCAGCACTTCAAAGAGCGCATGCCAGTCCGGCCGCCAGAAGCGCACGAACAGCTCGTATTTCTTCGTTTCCTCCCGCGTCTGCACATAAGCAACGATGAAGATGAAGCTGAAGGCATTAACGATGACGGCAACAACGGCAGCACCATTCATGCCCATCGCCGGCAATCCGAAATGGCCGAAGACCAGCACATAGGCCATCAGACCGTTCATCACCAGCATGATGATGGTGACATAAAGAATGATGCCCGCACGGCCGATGGCGCTGACAAGCCCGCGCAGCACATAAAAAAGCAGCGCCGGCAGGAGGCCGAACTTGGCAATGGCGAGATAATGGCCGGTCAGTGCCGCAACATTGGGGTTCTGCCCGAGATAGACCAGAATACGTTCGGCATTGAAGAAGATCGGCAAGGCAAGCAGCCAATAGGCGATCGCCACCCACATGCCCATGCGCAGCGAGCGGCGGGCCGATGTCGCATCGCCCTGCCCGTAAGCCTGCGCCACCATCGGCACCACGGCAACAGAAAAGCCCGAGCCGAAAATAAAGACGACGAAGAAGAACTGTCCGGCCAGCACCATGGCCGCAAGCTTCTCTGCTCCCAACTGACCGACGATCACCATATCAGTGGTGTGGATACCAAGCTGCGCAAGCTGGGCGCCGATAAGCGGAATCCCGAGAACGAGCGTAGCCTTGAAATGCGAAAACCACGACCCCGATCCGGAAGGAACGGTTTCTGCAACAACCGACGAAGACATTGTAATTCACCTGAACCTTGGCCGTTGCCCGCGAATTGCGCAACGGCAGCACGAGGATGAATAAAATATTCCCATCCTGCACGCAACCGGCAGCAGTGCGTGATTAAAAATTACGCACATCGGCAACCACGCGAAATCCGACCGTATTGCGTCCTGACACAAGATAAATTTAGTCCAATTTTACCATTCGCTTTTATCTATTAGAACATCGGATAGTTCTTTTAAAATCATAAGCTGCATGACGCAGATTATTCCCGCCTTTGAGGCATGTTTCCCCCATCAATGTTAAAGATGACCTCGACGGTACATCCGGCTTCAAGGATCCGTAGCTTGCCAAAGAAAACCAATCTTATGACGCGCATTCTGGTTGCAGCGTCATCTCTTGTCGTTGCAGCCTTTGCAGGCTTTTCCTATTACATCGACAGCCTCCAGCATCGGGTTACCACCGAAGCAGTCGCGGAAAACATTGATTCTTCCGGCAAGCAGGCTGCGCAAAGCATCGCCAACTGGCTGAACGGTCGCATCATGCTGACACAAACGGTGGCGGCAACCTTGGCCAAGCTTCCGGATGACGAGGCAAAGCTGCGTTTTCTCGAAAATGACGTGCTGACGGCACAGTTCATGTCGACCTATTTCGGCAATGCCGAGACAGGCACATTCACCACCTTCCCGAAGACACCGCTGCCGGAAGGTTACGATCCGCGCAAGCGTCCGTGGTATCTGGATGCGGTGAAAGCCGGCAAGACGGTTCTGACGGAACCCTATAATGATGCCTCGACCGGAGGCCTTATCATCACCGCCGCTATTCCCGTTTCCATCGATGGCAAGCTTGCCGGTGTGACAGGCAGCGATTTCTCGCTGGATTCGCTGGTGAAGATGATCAAGTCGGTGGATGCCGGCACGGATGGCTACGCGTTCCTCGTCAGCAAGGACGGCAAAATCCTCATTCATCCGGATCCAAAATTCGTCGACAAGCCGCTGGCCGATCTCTTCAAAGTCGACACGCCGGCGATTTCCTCCGCGATTTCCCAGACCGAAATCGACGGCAAGGGCAAGATCACCAGCTTCATCCCGGTTGCCGGCCTACCCTCGGTCAACTGGTATCTCGGTTTCGTCGTGGATTCCGACGTCGCCTACAGCGCGATCGGCCAGTTCCGCCTGGCGGCGACCATCGCAACGGTTCTCGCCGCCGCGATCATGATTGGCCTGCTGGCGACCGTGCTGTCCCGCTTCATCGTCCGCCCTGTCACTCAGATGACCTCTGCCATGGAAGGTCTTGCCGCCGGTAATCTCGATGTCGGCATTCCTGGCCAGGAACGCACCGACCAGATCGGCTCCATGGCTGCAGCCGTCGCCGTGTTCCGCTCGAACGCCATGGAGCGCCTGCGCCTTGAGGGCGATGCCGAACAGAACCGCACGCTCTCCGAACAGGAACGCAATGAGCGCGAAAGAACGGCAGCAAAAGACGCGGCGGATATCCAGTTCGCGGTCGACTCGCTTGCCAAGGGTCTGGCGCATCTTTCCGATGGCGATCTCAACTATCGCATCGACACGCCTTTCGTGGCCCGCATCGATCGCCTTCGTAACGATTTCAACAATTCCGTTGCGAAGCTGAATGCGGCGCTCAGCACGGTCGGCCAGAATGCGCTCGCCATCGACGCCGGAGCCGGCGAAATCCGCCAGTCCGCCGACGATCTGGCACGCCGCACCGAGCAGCAGGCGGCCTCCGTCGAGGAAACCGCCGCAGCACTCGAGGAGATCACCACGACGGTGAAGGATTCCGCCCGCCGTGCCGAAGAAGTCGGCCGTCTGGTCGATCGCGCCCGCGGCAATGCCGAACAGTCCGGCGTCATTGTGGAAGATGCCGTGCGTGCCATGGAAGGCATCGAAAAATCCTCGTCGGAGATCAGCAACATCATCGGCGTAATCGACGAGATCGCCTTCCAGACCAACCTGCTCGCGCTGAATGCTGGCGTCGAAGCCGCCCGCGCCGGTGAGGCCGGCAAGGGTTTTGCCGTCGTCGCACAGGAAGTGCGCGAACTCGCCCAGCGCTCCGCCAATGCCGCCAAAGCGATCAAGACATTGATCAACGCCTCGACATCGCAGGTGCAGTCCGGCGTCGAACTCGTCGGCAATGCCGGCAAGGCGCTGGAAACCATTGTCCGCGAAGTGCAGGAGATCAACCGCCACATCGATGCCATCGTGACGTCGTCGCGCGAACAGTCGACCGGACTTCAGGAAATCAACACCGCCATCAACACCATCGATCAGGGCACGCAGCAGAATGCCGCCATGGTCGAGGAACAGACGGCGGCAAGCCACGGGCTGGCCTCGGAAGCGGCGGCGCTCAATGAGCTGCTCGCGCAGTTCCAGCTCGCCACGGCCACGCGGCGGCAGGCGGAATATGGTCGGGCTGCTTAACGGGATAAACAATTTGTTAGATCGCTATAGCAGGCAGACATCCGTCAAACATTACCCCCCTCTTGGCGTCATCCTCGGGCTTGTCCCGAGGATCTAACCACGTCTCATTGATCGACACGTTGCAGATGCTCGGGACAAGCCCGAGCATGACGGAGGAGAGGTTTAGCCTGTCTCTCACCAATCTCATGGCCGGAGCAATCCGGCCATTTTTCTTCGCCACCCGGCAATAGACCATTCCCGCCAATGCCACGATCCGCTAGAGCTTGATCGATCACGATCATGCGGAGGGATCTATGCTGGAACTGATTTGGCGCGGCATTGCCATGGGCATTGGCGGCACCGTGTTTATGGATATATGGGCAATTATACTGCACCGGTTTTTCGGCCAGTCCGCGCCGAACTGGGCGCCGGTCGGCCGCTGGTTCTGGCATGTGCCGAAGGGCCGGATATTTCACGACAGCATCGCGACGGCCACACCCTATGAGCACGAACTGGCGCTCGGCTGGGTTTCGCATTACGCCGTCGGCATCCTCTACGGCATCATTCTCGCGCTGGTCGTCCCGGCCGCATGGTTTGCCAATCCGTCCTTCATCGAGCCGTGGATCGTCGGCATCGTAACGGTCGGCGCGGGCTGGTTCCTGCTGCAGCCGGGGCTGGGCATCGGCTGGGCGGCATCGAAAACACCGAACCCAACGAAGGTCCGTATCCTGAACCTCGTGGCCCATACCATCTTCGCGCTGGGCATGTATGCCGTGGCGCTCTTGATGAGCTGAATGAAAAAGGGGGCTGAAAGCCCCCTTTTTCATCTGATCTCTCAGATATTCGCCGAGAAAGTATCGCAATCCTCGACACGACCATTCTGGAAGCCGCGCTTGAACCATTCCATACGCTGCGCCGAGGTGCCATGGTTGAAACTGTCAGGCACCACATAACCTTGCGTCTGCTTCTGCAACGTATCGTCACCGATCTGGTGGGCCGCATTCAGCGCTTCCTCAAGATCGCCGGTCTCGAGAATGCCCTTCTGCTCGGTGAACTTGCCCCAGATGCCGGCATAACAATCCGCCTGAAGCTCCACACGCACCGACATCTTGTTGGCATCCGTCTGGCTCATCGACTGGCGACGACGGTTGAACTCCGGCAGGACACCGGTGAGGTTCTGCACGTGGTGACCAACCTCGTGCGCAATCACATAGGCCTGCGCGAAATCGCCGGACGCGCCGAAACGCTGATCCAGTTCCTTGAAGAAGTTGGTATCGAGATAGACCTTGCGGTCACCAGGGCAATAAAACGGGCCGCTGGCAGCGGAGGCGTTGCCACAGGCGGAGGACACCTGTCCGGAGAACAGCACCAGAGTCGGTTTCTGATAGGTCTCGCCGGCAGACTGGAAGATACCGCTCCAGGTATCCTCGGTCTCCGCCAGCACGGTGCGCACGAAAGCCGTCGTCTCATCGGATGACTGGCCCTGCGGACGTGTGCCGGATTGCTGGGTTCCCGATTGCGTCGTGCCGCCGCCATCCATCGACATATCGCCGCCGGTCAGCAGCGTCAGTGGGTTGATGCCAAGCACCCAGCTGATCAGAAGAATGACCAGAAGACCACCAATCCCTATACCGCCGCCGCGACGCCCGATTGGCACGCGCATCCCGCCTCGGGAAAAAGGATCACCCGAACCCGCCGACATGCCGCGCCGGTCCTCGATATTGTCCGACTGGCGACGCCCTTTCCATTCCATATTTTTCTCCCGGCGAACGTCGCCTCAACAAGCTGCTTTATAACGGCACTATAATACATCTTGTTCCGGAAGAAAGCAGAGGAGGCCAACGGAACCTTTCATATGGTCCGACGGCGCTGTTTCAATACCGTCAGAAACAGGAAGGCAAACACCAGCACACCGGCGGAAAGGGCCACAAAATCGGCTTTTCCGTCACCCAAAACGGCCTCATGCATGATACGTCCGGGAAGGAAGGTGAAGCCGCCGGCAATCACGATACCGCCGAGATAAACACTCTGCATGATGCGCATATGGCGTCGGATATCGCCGCGGCGCGCGAAATAGACCGATTGCAGACAGCCGTAGATGGTGAAGATGGACAGCAGATGGATCGGGCTGAAACCATAAAACACCTTCAATTCATGGATGAAGAAGGTCGAAACTGATGTCGCGACCATCAGCGCCACCCAGATCTTGCCGAGCAGCCGGTGGATGGCGGTGCCCTTGGGACGCAGGAAAATGAAGGCGCCAAGAACGGCTGCAGGTATAACGGTGGCGACATGGAACTGCACGGCAAGCGGTGCATCTAACAAAGGCTGGAATGACATGGGCGCTGCTTCGGCTCGGTGGAAATCACCGGCAATTTCAGCGAAACATGCGGACAAGAAAAACGGATTGGCGCCATCAGCAGGAAAACTTCGTGGATCACCCGTATCTGCAATCCACGCTTCGTGAAATGCGCGCCATCCTGCAATCGCGCAGGCTGTGGCTGACATTTCTTGCCGTGCTGGCGATTTTCATTCTGACAGGGCCTTTCGGGACCAGCGAAACCATGAGCTTCGCCGATCGGCTGCTTTACTGGACGATCGTTCAGGGCGGCTCCTGGGGGATCGCGATATCCTTTGCCATCATCGCCAAGACGCGCCTCGCCGGCCACATCAACAATATACTGGCGCGTATGATGATCGGCTCGCTCGCCGCATCCCTGCCGATCGGGCTGCTGCTTACCGTCACCAACCATCTTTTTTATGGCAGGGAGATCGGCCTCGCATCCTTCCTCAAAAGCGGCCTCACATCCTTGCCGCTCTGCGCGATCTTTTGTCTGTTGAGCTATCTCACCGCCCGACAGACCCTCGAAACCCCGGTGGAGGTTATCGCGGGTGCCGATGGAGATGCCGGTCACGACATCAAAAGCACCGCACCGCTGCTGGAGCGATTGCCGCCGCAAAAGCGCGGAGACCTGCTGCGGCTCTCGGTGCAGGACCACTATACCGAGATCGTCACCACGCGCGGCCGTCAACTCGTTCTGTTGCGTTTTGCCGATGCGCTGCGAGACATCGGCGATACGCAGGGCATGCAGGTGCACCGTTCCCACTGGGTGGCGGATGCCGGTGTAGTCTCGCTGTTGAGAAAGGCGGGACGTTTTTATGTCGTGACGCATGACGGCGAGGAAATCCCCGTCAGCCGCTCCTATAATACGGCGGTGCAGGCCCGTTTCGCCACGCAAGTCCCTATCCGTTAAGGTTTCTGTCGATTCCGGAATTTATGGGGTTCCGTTCTCAAAAACATTTGCCTATAAGCCGCTTCTAGCCTGAAAACTTTGAATTGCGCGCCCCGGCCGGTGATCCGTCACCCTGGCTGGTGCTTTGCGCAACCAAAAAGCGGAACGAGAGAGCCATGCCGAAGCGCCAAGATATCAAGTCCATCCTCATCATCGGCGCGGGACCGATCGTTATCGGTCAGGCATGTGAATTTGACTATTCCGGCACGCAGGCGTGCAAGGCGCTGAAGGAAGAGGGTTACCGGGTCATTCTGGTCAACTCCAACCCGGCCACCATCATGACCGATCCCGGCCTTGCCGACGCCACTTACGTCGAGCCGATCACACCGGAAGTCGTCGCCAAGATCATCGCCAAGGAGCGCCCGGATGCGCTTCTGCCGACCATGGGCGGCCAGACCGCGCTGAACACTGCGCTTTCTCTCAAGCGCATGGGCGTCCTCGACCGCTACAATGTCGAAATGATCGGCGCCAAGCCCGAGGCCATCGACATGGCCGAAGACCGCGCTTTGTTCCGCGAGGCGATGGCCCGCATCGGCCTTGAAACGCCGAAGTCGATGCTTGCGAACGCGACCGAAATCAAGGACGCCGACCGCAAGACGCACGAAGCCGCCCGCACTGAACTCAAGGCAAAACTGTCAGGCGCAGAGCTGGACAAGGCTCTCGACAACCTCGAAAACCAGTGGAACCTCGGCGAGACGGACCGCAAGCAGCGCTATATCAGCCACGCCATGGCCATTGCCGCGCAGGCCATCGACGTCGTCGGCCTGCCCGCCATTATCCGCCCTTCCTTCACCATGGGCGGCACAGGCGGCGGCATCGCCTATAACCGCTCGGAATTCTTCGAAATCATCGGCGGCGGTCTCGACGCATCGCCCACCACCGAAGTGCTGATCGAAGAATCCGTTCTCGGCTGGAAAGAATATGAAATGGAAGTGGTCCGCGACAAGGCGGACAACTGCATCATCATCTGCTCCATCGAAAACATCGACCCGATGGGTGTCCACACCGGCGATAGCATCACCGTTGCCCCTGCTTTGACGCTGACCGACAAAGAATACCAGATGATGCGCAACGCATCGATTGCGGTGTTGCGCGAGATTGGCGTCGAGACCGGCGGCTCCAACGTGCAGTTCGCCGTAAACCCAAAGGATGGCCGTCTGGTCGTCATCGAAATGAACCCGCGCGTTTCCCGCTCCTCGGCTCTTGCTTCCAAGGCAACCGGCTTCCCGATCGCCAAGGTCGCCGCGAAACTCGCTATCGGCTATACGCTGGACGAGCTGGAAAACGACATCACCGGCGGCGCCACGCCTGCGTCCTTCGAGCCCTCCATCGACTACGTCGTCACCAAGATCCCGCGTTTCGCCTTCGAGAAATTCCCGGGCGCCTCGCCGATCCTCACCACCGCCATGAAGTCGGTCGGTGAAGTCATGGCCATCGGCCGCACCTTTGCCGAATCGCTGCAGAAGGCGCTGCGCGGCATGGAAACCGGCCTCACCGGTCTCGATGAAATCGAAATCCCCGGTTACGAGGAAGGCGAAGGTTCCAAGAACGCCATCCGCGCCGCCATCGGCACACCGACGCCGGACCGCCTGCGCATGGTCGCACAGGCGATGCGCATGGGTATGAGCGAAGAAGAGGTCCACGAAAACTCGAAGATCGATCCGTGGTTCATCGCCCAGCTCAAGGCCATCGTCGACATGGAGGCCCGCATTCGCGAGCATGGCCTGCCGCAGGATGCCGAAAATCTGCGCATGCTGAAAGCCATGGGCTTCTCCGACGCCCGCCTCGCCAGCCTGACGTCCAAGCGCCCGAAAGAAGTGGCCGAGCTGCGCAACAGCCTGAACGTCCGCCCGGTCTTCAAGCGCATCGACACCTGCGCCGCCGAATTCGCTTCGCCCACTGCCTACATGTATTCGACCTACGAAATTCCCTTCGTCGGCGCCGCCCGTTCCGAAGCCCAGGTTTCCGACCGCAAGAAGGTCGTCATCCTCGGCGGCGGTCCGAACCGCATCGGCCAGGGCATCGAGTTCGATTATTGCTGCTGCCACGCCGCCTTCGCCCTGAAGGATGCCGGCTTCGAAGCGATCATGATCAACTGCAACCCGGAAACGGTTTCGACGGACTACGACACCTCCGATCGCCTGTATTTCGAGCCGCTGACGGCTGAAGACGTGATCGAGATCATGCGCGCCGAACAGGAAAAGGGCGAGCTGGTCGGCGTCATCGTGCAGTTCGGTGGCCAGACGCCGCTGAAGCTGGCCGAAGCGCTGGAAAAGAACGGCATCCCGATCCTTGGCACCGCGCCTGACATGATCGACCTTGCCGAAGACCGCGACCGCTTCCAGAAACTGCTGATGAAGCTCGATCTTGCCCAGCCGAACAATGGCATCGCCTATTCGGTCGAGCAGGCTCGCCTCGTCGCCTCGGAAATCGGTTTCCCGCTGGTCGTGCGTCCGTCCTACGTGCTGGGTGGCCGCGCCATGCAGATCATCCATTCGGAAGGCCAGTTGCAGTCCTACCTACTCGACACGGTTCCGGGCCTTGTGCCTGAGGACATCAAGCAGCGTTATCCGAACGACAAGACCGGCCAGATCAACACCCTGCTCGGCAAGAACCCGCTTCTGTTCGACAGCTACCTGACCAACGCCGTCGAAGTGGACGTCGATGCCCTTTGCGATGGCGAAAACGTCTTCGTCTCCGGCATCATGGAACATATCGAAGAAGCCGGTATCCACTCGGGCGATAGCGCCTGCTCGCTGCCCTCGCGTTCGCTCAGCAAGGAAACCCTTGACGAGCTGGAACGCCAGACGACGGCGCTTGCCAAGGCGCTCAAGGTCGGCGGCCTGATGAACGTGCAATACGCCATCAAGGACGGCACGATCTACGTTCTCGAAGTCAACCCGCGCGCGTCGCGTACCGTGCCTTTCGTCGCCAAGACCATCGGTGCGCCGATCGCCAAGATCGCTGCCCGCGTCATGGCCGGTGAAAAGCTTGACGCGGCGATTGCCGCTTACGGCAAGAAGCCTGACCCGCGTAACCTCAAGCACATCGCCGTCAAGGAAGCCGTCTTCCCGTTCGCGCGCTTCCCCGGCGTCGACATTCTGCTCGGACCGGAAATGCGCTCAACCGGCGAAGTCATCGGCCTCGACACGGATTTCGCACTGGCCTTCGCCAAGAGCCAGCTCGGCGCCGGCGTCGACCTGCCGCGCTCCGGCACGGTCTTCGTTTCGGTGCGTGACGAGGACAAGGAAGGCGTGCTTTCCGCCATCCGCATTCTCGTGGAAAGCGGCTTCAAGGTGCTGGCAACCGGCGGCACCCAGCGTTTCCTCGCCGAACAGGGCATCAACGCCGAAAAGATCAACAAGGTGCAGGAAGGCCGTCCGCATATCGAGGACGCCATCCGCAACCGTCAGGTCCAGCTGGTCATCAACACCACCGACAGCAACAAGGCGATCTCGGATAGCAAGTCGCTACGCCGCGCAACGCTGATGCAGAAGGTGCCTTACTACACGACGATGGCCGGTGCGGAAGCAGCAGCGCTTGCCATCAAGGCGCTGAAGGCCGGCAATCTGGAAGTGAAGCCGCTGCAAAGCTACTTCAACTAAGACTGCTGCGGGAAAGCCCACAAGATTGAAAACAAGACGCCGCGGGTCACCATGCCTGCGGCGTTTTGTTTTGCGCAATCCCGCTGCAATCTAGTTCCCATATCAAAACGACATCATTCTCACATGAGGCTCATGATGACTTTTTGCGTTCCCGAAAAACCCTCCCCCACCGCCGGCCGCGCCGCGCCCCTGAATTCGAGGGTTAATTCATGATCGGACGTCCTTCAGGGCCACAGCGGGTGGCATTTCCGCTTCGAATCGAACCCGCCATATTGAACGCGATCCGGCAGACCGCGAGCGGTGAGTTGCGCAGCATCAATGCCCAGATCGAAATTCTACTGAAAGAGGCCTTGCGACATCGCGCCACTGCAGATGCAGCGAAAGAGCCGACAGGCTGAGCAGAGGCTGCCATCTTGGGAAAACAGGCGCAGGCTTTTCCGCTTCTTACGCGGCCAGCGCCTCGCGAACGCAATTGCGCCCTTCGGTCTTTGCCCGGTAAAGCGCTCGATCCGCCTTTTCGGCGAGCATCTGGAGATCGCAGCGCATATCGCCTGTGGTGGCAACGCCGATGCTGATGGTCACCCCGACACGCAGACCGCCGCAATCGACCTCATTTATCGCAACCGCGTCGCGAATGCGCTCGCCGATCATGCAAGCCTTGTCCACACCGGCACCCGGCAGGAAAATGATGAATTCCTCGCCGCCGTAACGCGCCAGCACATCGCCGCCACGGATGCTGCCGCCGATGCGCCTTGCCACTTCCTGCAGTACGCTGTCGCCGACAGCGTGGCCGAAACGGTCATTGATCGACTTGAAGTGATCAATGTCAAGCAACATGGCCGCATCAGCGGGATCGGGGGCTGCGGGCATGGTCTGGAAGAAGAAGCGCCGGTTCTTGACGCCCGTCAGTGGATCGGTATTCGCCAGAACCAGCAATTTCCGTTCGGATCGCTCCGCTACCAGCATCATCACAAAGAGCGAGATGGCGAAGTTGAGCATGATAATGAAGAAAAACGCAGTGACCAGATTGATGCTGGCGTAACCAGGGAAAAGCACGCTTTTCATCACCGCCAGCGATATCAGACCGGAAACGCCTGTAATCGCACCAAGAGCCAGCCGGGAAAGGAGCGGCTCTTTCCGCCACCGGGCAAAAAGCACGCCCGCCCCGCCAAGATAGGCCAGAGCCGCACAGCCATTAAAAAGCGCTGCGCGAAACACGTTGTTGCCGGCCACCTGCAGCGCAACGCCAATCGCCAGCATGGCGACAAGACAGGTAAACAAGATGGTTTTGCGATTGACAACGCGTCCGTCGCTCAACGTCTTCAGCCCGAGCCAGATCAGCGCATATCCGGTAATACCAAACAAAATACTGCCAAGCTCCCAGAGGGCTGGCGATAGTATCTTCCATTCCCCGTAACCGGCAAGCGTCGAGCCGACAGTCATCGCCGCGAAACCCGCCGCAAGAGGAACGGGGCCAGGCAAACCGCGATTACTCATCTTCAGGTAGATAAAACTCAACAGCCCAACGATGTAAGAACATTTTTGCATCAGTATGACTGTTGCAAGGTCGAGTTCACCCAGCATAATATGCCCATACGGTAAATAAATTTTGAGAGAACCTATTATAATATGGAGATAAATTTTCAATAAAAATTACAGATAAACAACCTGTAAAAAGTATTATTGAGAATAATAGTCCACATTCAAAGTAAACGTTTAATACGTAAAAAAATATATTAGAATTTCCTTATTATCTCCATATCCGTCCGGAAGCGCGCCATTTCCGCCTCTTTCGCCCTGATATCGGCAAGGCGCAGGAGATAGGACGGATGCACGGTCACAAAAAGCGTCCTGCCCTCCTCCATCGGTAAAGGACGCCCGCGGATTTCGGTAACCTTCTCCTTGCCGCCGGTCAGCGCATAAAGCGCGGTTGCGCCCATGGCCACGATCAGTTTCGGCCGCACGAGCGCGATTTCCCGGTTAAGCCACCAGCGACATTGCTCCACCTCTCCCGCGTTGGGCCGCTGATGGATGCGCCTCTTGCCACGCGTCTCATATTTGAAGTGCTTGACGGCATTGGTGACGTAGAGCTTTTTGCGCTCGACACCAATCTCACTGAGAGTTCTGTCAAAAAGCTGACCCGCCGGGCCTATGAAAGGCTTGCCGGCGAGATCTTCGTTATCACCGGGCTGTTCGCCGACGATCATGATATCAGCATCTTCGGGCCCCTCCCCGAAAACGGTCTGCGTCGCCTTGCAATGCAGGGCGCAGCGAGTGCATTGGCGAGCCTCCCGCGCCAGCGATTGAAGCGTGCCGTCCGACACCGGTTGCGGCATCTCGCGCGCAGACGCTGCGGCCTGCAGCCGGTGGTGGAAGGGTTGCGGCTGGCTTGCCGCCTTGGCCGCCATCTCCAGCACCCGCGCTTCTGCCCCTAGGACAAGACCGGGTATGAGGTCCGCTTCCGGCAGGTTCTTCCAGTATTTTTTCGGCATCTCCGCCGTCATTGCCTTGATCTTCAGGCGGGCCGGATTGAAAATATTGGCATAATAGGTCCGCCAGAGTTCATCCGTCTCATCCGTCAGATCGGGTTTTACCGCCGCCTCCCGCGAGGTCTGCAACTCATCTCCATCCCACCGCGCAGACCCCTTCGGCGTCGCGATCAGCCAGTCCATATCGGTGAACCGGCGCTGGAAAAACGCTGCCGTCCGCTCGACGATAAAATGATCAGGCTCGAACCAGGCAATAAACCGCCGACGCCCGCCCTGCCCCTGCGGCAGGGGCACTTCCTTGAAACGAACGAATGCCGTCATCTTGTGACAGTCGCGGCGCACGGATTTCTCCAGCAGCCGCGCCTCGGCAACGTCAGGATCGGACTTGAACTGCAACAGGGCGCGATCCCGCTTCAGCCGCCACAACAGCCGGTAAAGCAGCGCGAAGCGGCCGGGCTCGCTGTGACAGATGATTGCCTGCGCCAGTGCGACGAAGGAGGCGGGAACGGAAACCTGCCCGTCCCCGGCAGCAACCACCGGCAATGGCTCACCCGCAAAGTCGAGAAGCCCCGCTCCGTCATCCCGCAGCCGCCAGTCAATCATTTCCGGCCGGATATCGGCGGCAAGGGCCGCACGTGCGGCATCTCGCCACTCGCCGAACTCGCCCCGCCCTTCCAGAACCGGTCCATACATCAGAGTAGCGATAATTGTTCGGGCTGCGGCGCAAACATCGCCCGCAGGTCCGGCCGTTCGGTCAACTTGCCCGGCGTCCAGCCGTCAGCCACGACGAAGGCCTTGACCTTTTTCAGCGACACGCCAAAACGCGCCAGGTCCTCCAGCCGCAGACGCCGAAACCTGCGGGAAGACAGAATGGAGGCCACGGTCTTCGTGCCGAATCCGGGCACCCGCAGCAGCATTTCCCGATCCGCCACGTTGACATCCACCGGAAACCGGTCGCGCTGTTTCAGCGCCCAGGCGAGCTTGGGGTCGATATCGAGATCGAGCATGCCGTCGCCACCGATTGCCGTTATCTCGCCGATGTCGAAACCGTAAAAACGATAAAGCCAGTCCGCCTGGTAAAGCCGATGCTCGCGCATCAGCGGCGGCTTGATGAGCGGCAGGTTTTTCGATGAATCCGGAATGGGGCTGAAAGCGGAATAATAGACGCGCCGCAGACCGTAACTGCCATAAAGCCGGGCGCTGGTGGAAAGAATGGTGCTATCGTCAGCGCCATCCGCCCCCACGATCATCTGCGTGCTCTGGCCGGCCGGCGCAAAACGTCTGGTCTTTTTTGTCCTGACGGTTGGCTCCCCCGCCTCTTCGATCTTCAGGCGGATATCCGCCATGGAGCGGCGAATATTGGCGGGCTGCTTTTCCGGCGCGAAACGACTGACACCGCTATCGGTCGGTAATTCAATATTGATCGACAGCCGATCAGCATAAAGCCCCGCCTCCTCGATGAGCTTGGGCGATGCTTCCGGAATGGATTTCAGATGGATATAACCGCGAAAACCATGGGTGACCCGCAACTCCCGCGCCACGCGCACCATCTCTTCCATCGTATGGTCGGACGAACGGATGATGCCGGAGGACAGGAACAGCCCCTCGATATAGTTGCGCCGGTAAAACTCCAGCGTCAGCCATACCACCTCCTCGGCGGTGAACCGCGCCCGCTCGACATTGCTGGAGGAGCGGTTGATGCAATAGGCGCAGTCGTAGATGCAGAAATTGGTGAGCAGGATCTTCAGCAGCGAAATGCAGCGCCCATCCGGCGCATAGGCATGGCAGATGCCCGACCCCTCCGTGGAGCCCAATCCGCCCGATACTGCGGAGTTGCGTTTCACCGTGCCGCTCGATGCGCAGGATGCGTCGTACTTGGCCGCGTCGGAGAGAATGGCCAGCCTTTGCCTGATCGACTTCTTCATGGATATGTTCACTATATGTTCTATTGACGGCTGTCAATATTGGAAATTAAGCCATTGATTAATTAGAAAAATATCCTCGGCTCAAATTTGCTGGCATTTCGCTATCGTCTTCTGATATAGTCGGCTCAGTTCTGATTTTGGCATGGTTCCGGAGTTCCTCTCCGGAACCTGTTTCTTTTTGTGTCTGCAAGTAAAGCGACCGGAATACGAAGGATAAAAAAATGGTAGAAAAAGTACCGATGACTCAGGGTGGATTCGTCAAGCTGCAGGAGGAGCTGCGCTTTCGCCAGCAGGAGGAGCGTCCCCGTATCATCGAGGCAATTGCGGAAGCGCGCGCCCATGGCGACCTTTCGGAAAATGCCGAGTACCATGCTGCCAAGGAAGCACAGAGCCACAATGAAGGCCGCATCACTGAACTCGAAGACCTGACCGCGCGTGCGGAAGTCATCGATCTTTCCAAGATGTCCGGTTCCAAGATCAAGTTCGGCGCCACCGTCAAGCTCATCGATGAAGACAGCGACGAGGAAAAGACCTATCAGATCGTCGGCGATCAGGAAGCCGATGTGAAGGCCGGCCGCATTTCCATCTCCTCGCCAATCGCACGCGCCCTCATCGGCAAGGAAGTCGGCGACAGCATCGAAGTCAACGCGCCGGGTGGTGCCAAGGGTTACGAGATTCTCGCAGTTCAGTGGGGCTGATTGGCCCGATGCGATGCGCCCTCGAGCGGGCGCATCGCTCCCTGACGAATCAACCTTCAGCCGCAGAGACGGAAGCCCATCTTGTCCCACGTCAGTCTGAAAGATGTGCAGGTGCTCGCGCCGAATTTCAAGCGCAGGCTCTCCGGCGTCACCTCAACCATCGTTCAGCTCATTCCGGTGCAGAACCGGCTGGGGCAGAAGGTGGCCACCATCGGCCCCGGCCTGCCGCCGCATCTGCCGCATGTGCGCTTCCGTGACCTGTGGCGGCTTTGGCAAAACGGCCCCTCTGGCGGCCCGCGCATCTGGCATGCCCGCCGCAATCTGGAAATGCTGCCGGGCATTTTCATGCGGGACGTTCTGCGCATGAAGGTGAAGCTGCTTTTCACGTCAGCCGCACAGCGGCGGCATTCCGCCTATACACGCTTTCTGATTTCGAAAATGGATGCGGTGGTCGCAACCAGCACCCGCTCCGGCTCGTTTCTGGAAGTGCCCCATCGCGTCGTCATGCATGGCGTCGATACCGAGCTGTTCCACCCGGCTACGGGCCCCGAAGACATGATCGCGGCAACCGGCCTGCCGGGACACTATCTGATCGGCTGTTTCGGGCGGGTGCGCCATCAGAAGGGCACCGACCTCTACGTGCGCGCCATGATCGAGCTTCTGCCCCACTACCCGCAGTGGACCGCTGTCGTTTCCGGCCGCGTAACGGCAGAACACAAGGCCTTCGGTGATACGCTCAAGGCCGATGTCGCCGCAGCCGGCCTTACCGACCGGATCATCTTTCAGGGTGAAGTTGACGACATCAAGCCCTGGTACCGTCGGCTGACGCTTTATGTCGCACCATCCCGCAACGAAGGCTTCGGCTTAACACCGCTCGAAGCCATGGCCTCGGAGACGGCCGTTGTCGCCAGCAATGCAGGCGCCTATGAGGAAATGATCGTCACCGGCGAAACCGGGTCGGTCGTCGGCGCGGGCGACTACGCATCGCTCAGAGATGCGATAAAGACCTATCTGGCCGATCCTGCTCTGGCCAAAGCTCATGCAAGCGCCGGACTTGCGCATGTGCGCAGCACTTTTCCGCTGGAAAAAGAAGCGACATGCCTCGGTGAAGTCTATGAGGCGTTACAGCGGGGGTGATATCCCCAAAATCGGCTAAAAGCCGGCTGCTCAGATTTCCACGAGGCCGACACGCTTGACCTGACGGATGGTCAGCATGGTGCGCACCGTGTCGACATTTTCATCCGCCGTCAGAACCTCGATGACGAAATCCTGAAACTCCGTCAGATTCTTCGCGACGCAATGCAGCAGGAAATCGCTTTCGCCCGACACCATCCAGGCCTGCCGCACCAGCGACCATCCGCCCGTCGCCGCCGCAAAGGCCTTCAGATTACTGTCGGACTGGCGCTTGAGGCCAATCATGCAGAAGGCGACGAGGTCGAAACCAAGCTTCGGCGCGTTCAACATGGCGTGATAACCCTGGATCACGTCAGCTTCTTCCAGCTTGCGGACACGCCTGAGGCATGGCGGTGCGGAAATTCCGACCCTTTCGGCCAGCTCCACGTTGGTCATGCGCCCGTCGCGCTGCAATTCGCGCAGGATTTTCAGATCGATGGCATCGAGTTCGACGCTGGTCACGGAGAAGTACCTCGTTAAGCTGGAGAACTTCCTTGTACTATTCGGAGCAGGATTCGCAACATTATGCCAACGCCCGGTCACAAAATTGCGCACACATCCACAACTGCCTTGTTGGTAACGCAAGGCTGCCCTTGAATAAAGACACTAGACAACCTTAAATACCGGGCAACGAAGGGGTTGCGGCCTGTCCGCCGTATTGCGGCTGGATGGCTTTGCCGCCGAAAGGCCCCGCTGCTGAAAAAAGGAATATTTCCATGTCTGCCCGCCACACGAAGGTATTGATCATTGGCTCCGGTCCCGCCGGCTATACCGCGGCGATCTACGCGGCCCGCGCAATGCTGAAACCCGTGCTGATTGCCGGCATGGAACAGGGTGGCCAGCTGATGATCACCACCGATGTTGAAAACTACCCGGGCTTCGCCGATCCGATCCAGGGCCCGTGGCTGATGGACCAGATGCTGAAGCAGGCAACCCATGTGGGCGCGGAAATCGTCAGCGACCTCGTCACCGAAGTTGAGACCAACGTGCGGCCTTTCGTGGTCAGGACCGATTCGGGTCAGGTCTGGACCGCCGACACGCTGATCATCGCAACCGGTGCCAAGGCCAAATGGCTCGGTATCGAGAGCGAGCAGCACTTCCAGGGCTTCGGCGTCTCCGCCTGCGCCACCTGCGACGGCTTCTTTTATCGCAACAAGGATGTGATCGTGGTCGGCGGCGGCAACTCCGCCGTGGAGGAAGCGCTCTATCTCGCGCATATCGCCAAATCGGTCACCGTCGTGCACCGCCGCGACAGCTTCCGCTCGGAAAAAATCCTGCAGGAACGGCTGTTCGCCAAGGAAAACGTCAAGATTCTCTGGAATACGGAAATCGCCGAAATCACCGGCGCGCCGGCAAAGCCGCCGATGCCGCCTTCCGTTTCCGGCGTCAGGCTGCGTGACACCAAGACTGGTGCGATCAGCGATACGCCCATTGATGGCGTCTTCGTCGCCATCGGCCACGCCCCGGCGGTCGAACTGTTCAAGGGCAAGGTGAAGCTCAAGGATAACGGCTATATGTGGACTGCTCCCGATTCCACGGCCACCGACGTGGAAGGCATCTTCGCCGCCGGCGACGTCACCGACGACATTTACCGCCAGGCGATCACCGCCGCCGGCATGGGCTGCATGGCCGCCCTCGAAGCAGAACGCTATCTCACGGCGCAACAACCGCTCGCGGTTGCAGCGGAATAACCGAAAGGCAGGATAGGCATGGCAATGCCATTGGACTGGGATAAACTGCGCATTTTTCATGCCGCAGCCGAAGCGGGGTCTTTTACCCACGCTGCCGACAAGCTGCATTTGTCCCAGTCGGCCATCAGCCGCCAGGTCAGCGCACTGGAACAGGATGTTGGCGTGAAGCTTTTTCACCGCCATGCCCGCGGCCTGATCCTCACCGAACAGGGCGAGCTGCTGTATCGCACCGCCCATGACGTGCTGCTGAAGCTCGAAACAGTGAAGATGCAGCTGACCGAAACGACGGAGAAGCCGAGCGGCAAGCTGCGCGTGACGACGACGGTTGGTCTCGGCCAGGGCTGGCTGACGGACAAGGTGCAGGAATTCCTGCAACTCTATCCGGAAATGTCGATCCAGCTCATCCTCGACAACGAGGAACTGGACGTGAACATGCGCCATGCCGATTGCGCCATCCGCCTGCGTCAGCCGCAGCAGTCGGACCTTATCCAGCGCAAGCTGTTCACGGTGCACATGCACGTCTATGCCGCACCGTCCTACATCAATCGCCATGGCGAGCCGCAGTCGGTCGAAGATCTCGATAATCACCGTATCATCTCCTTCGGCGAACCCGCGCCTAACTATCTGCTCGACGTTAACTGGCTGGAGAATGCCGGACGATCTTCCGACAACACGCGCATTCCACATCTGCAGATCAACAGCCAGACCTCGATCAAGCGCGCCTGCCTGCTGGGGATAGGTATCGCCTGTTTGCCTGATTATATCGTCGGTCGCGATCCCGGCCTCATCCAGCTTTCGCTCGCCGCAGATATTCCGTCATTCGATACCTATTTCTGCTATCCCGACGAGATGAAAAACGCTGCAAAGCTGAAGGCTTTCCGCGACTTCATCGTCGCCAAGGCGCGGAACTGGAACTTCTGACGTAAAAATAATCGACGTGGAAAGATAATCTTTAAAATTCAAAACCTTGCAAAGGTAGAAGCAAGAGGGGCGCGCAGGCGCCCTTCTTCAGCTTTGCACATAAAATATACCGGAAATATCGAGGGCTGCGTGCCACGCATGCCTGACCTGCACAAAAAAGAGTTGTTTCGTGCACAAAAAAACACCAAAAAGCTCTCAGTTGATGCACACGGTGGCTTTTCCTCCCAGTTCCACCGCATCAGCTGTTCCCCTCTGGAGGTTTTTGACCTTCACACTTAAAGGGCCCTGGATCTATCCGGCGGCCCTCTTTTTTTACCCGCAAGAATTTTCTCCAAATTGGCGAAATATCGCATGATGCAACCTTGTTTTGCATTCTTGCCGCTCCCATATTTTAGTTAGCTGTCACGCTTGCCCACGGCACGCGACAGCTGTTCCCCTCTGGAGGTTTTGACCTTCAAACTTGTCAGGCCGCGGAGCAATCCAGCGGCCTTCTTTTTTGGAGCCGCCTGCCCGCTTGCCGCGATGCTCACAGAGACGTGACTTGTATATCGACAATTTCCGATATACATATCGGTCATGTCAGATATTAAAGAAGCACAGATGAACCCGGAGGAAGTCCTCAAAGCCCTTTCACACCCGGCAAGGCTGAAATTTCTGGAATGGCTGAAAAACCCTGAAAGTCATTTCTGTCAGGAGCACCCGCTTAGCATGGGTGTGTGCGCCAACCAGTTTCAGATCAGCGGCCTGTCGCAATCCACCGTATCGTCGCATCTGGCGGTGTTGCAGGCAGCCGGCCTCATCCGGTCGAAAAAGGTCGGGCAATGGGTGTTTTTCGAACGCAACGAAGAAACCATCGATGCCTTCCGCAATTATCTGCAAGCCAATCTCTGAGCCTCCCAAGCTTTGAGCCCCGGGGTGCTGGACTGGAAACCACAGCGGTTTTCGTTCCGGCACCCGAAAAACAAAGCGCGCCTGCCGCGCAATTACGCCAACCGACCAGAAAGTGAAGTCGCATGACCAGTCTTTTCGAACCGGCACAGGCCGGCGATATCGCACTCGCCAACCGTATCGTCATGGCTCCCCTCACCCGCAACCGTTCGCCGGGGGCAATTCCCAACAACCTCAACGCCACCTATTACGAGCAGCGCGCCACGGCTGGGCTGATCGTCACCGAAGGTACGCCGATTTCCCAGCAGGGTCAGGGTTACGCTGACGTTCCGGGCCTCTACAAGCAGGAAGCGATCGAGGGCTGGAAAAAGATCACCGACGGCGTGCACTCGGCCGGCGGCAAGATCGTTGCGCAGATCTGGCATGTGGGCCGCATTTCCCATACCTCGCTGCAGCCGCATGGCGGCCAGCCGGTCGCACCATCAGCCATTCCTGCCAAGTCGAAGACTTATATCATCAATGATGACGGCACCGGCGCCTTTGCCGAGACCTCAGAGCCGCGCGCGCTCACCATCGACGATATCGGCCTCATTCTCGAGGATTATCGCAGCGGTGCACGCGCAGCCCTGGAGGCCGGTTTCGACGGCGTCGAAATCCATGCCGCCAACGGCTACCTGATCGAGCAGTTCCTGAAATCCAGCACCAACCAGCGCACGGATGATTACGGCGGCACGATCGAAAACCGCGCCCGCTTCCTGCTGGAAGTTGTCGATGCGGTTGCGGAAGAGATCGGCGCGGGCCGCACCGGCATCCGCCTCTCCCCCGTCACCCCGGCCAACGATATTTTCGAGGCCGATCCGCAGCCGCTTTATAATTACGTGGTGGAAGAACTCGGCAAGCGCAATCTCGCCTTCATCCATGTGGTCGAAGGCGCAACGGGCGGACCGCGTGATTTCAAACAGGGCGACAAGCCCTTCGATTACGCGGCCTTCAAGGGCGCCTATCGCAATGCCGGCGGCAAGGGCCTGTGGATTGCCAATAATGGTTACGACCGCGAGAGCGCCATCGAAGCGGTGGAAAGCGGCAAGGTCGATGCCGTCGCCTTCGGCAAGGCCTTCATCGCCAATCCGGATCTGGTACGCCGCCTCAAGGACAACGCGCCCTTGAACGAGCCGAACCAGCCGACCTTCTATGGCGGCGGAGCCGAAGGTTATACCGACTATCCGGCACTCGGCTGATAAACTGAACGCCGCACCGCCCCTTGGCTGTGCGGCGTTTTTCTTTCAGCGGAGGCCTCTCGCCTGCCGCGCGGCAAAATCTGAAAACGCACCCATGATGAAGGCGTTGGGCACATGCAACGCCTGCAAGAAACCATTGCCCGTTTCCCGGCCGATGCTCATCAACGCCACCTGCAGACAATAGAGGGCAAGTAGCACCAGAGAACGGGCAAGGTTCGGTCGCAGATCATCATGACGCAGCGCCAGAACCACCAGTGAGATGATGGGAACGGCGATGAAGATGCCAAGCCCCTTGTGCAGCGAAAGCAGCGACCCGTCATAATATATCGACAGCCCGGCCAGCAGCACCTGCGCGAAAATCAGCACCGGCACCACAGTCGATACCACGGCAAAGATACCGCGCTGGCGAGATGATCCATCCGTTGCCGTGGCCATCACACCCTCCCCCCGGCATCGACCGGCCGATGAAGGCTGGCCGGCTCCCGCACCTCTCCGATGCAGCCAAGGCTTGCCAATGTCGCCGATACCGCAATATCAACAGGCGTTTTGGGCTCCGCACCGAGGAAATCGGTAAGCTTGCCGTTGCTCATGCGCAGCGGCATCTGCCAGAGATATTGCATTTCCAGCACTTCGCGGAACAGGGGAACGAAGGGGGCGGCCAATTTGATTGCCAACCAGGACATCCGCCGCATCTTGACCGGATGACCAACGGCCCGCTCAATCGCCCCGACCAGTTGCAGCCCGTCGAAATCCCAGAAACCCTCCATATGATAGACGGCGAAGGCGGGAAGTTCGCTCGAACGATCCAGCAGCCGTCCGATCGTCTCGGCCACGTCAGGCAGATAGGCCCATTGATGCCCGACATGCGGTGCGGCGGGGTTCTGGATGCTGCGCACCGGTTTGCCCGGCCGCACCAGCATTTGCGAAAACCAGTTGTTCTTTGCATCCGGCCCGAAAAAATCCCCGGCGCGGACAATCAGCACCGGTACACCGCGCACCGATGCCATCTTCAGCCGCCGCTCCATCTCCACGCGAAGCGCGCCCTTGCGGGTGAACGGTTGCTGCGGGCTGTCCTCCGTCAGCAGCGGAAAGGCATCCGGCCCGAAATTATAGACGGTACCCGGAAGTACGATCCTTGCTCCGCAGGCTTCGGCAGCGGCAATGGTGTTGTCGAGCATCGGCAGCACCTGCCTCTCCCAATCGCGATAGCCGGGAGGATTGACCGCGTGGACGATGAGCGTGGCGCCTTTCGCGGCATCCATCACATCCTGCCGGTTCATCACGTCGCCGGTCACACGTTCTATACCATCGGACGCACCGGCCGCCACACGCTGGCGCGTCAGCGCCCGCACCTGCCAGCCGCGTTGCAGCAACATCTTCAAGACGTGGCTGCCGACACCGCCATTGGCGCCCAGGACCAAGGCCAGGGGGCCATTATTCTCTGCTGTATTTGCATGGTTTTCATATATCATCGTCGTTACTCCTTCTTCTGAACTGGAGTATCGGCGTCATGCGCGATATACGAAATTGTCGAAATAGGTGGAGCGGCCATACAAAATTTTATGACTAAAAGCCGGGATGTCAGCTGGGATTTTTACCGGACCTTCCTCAGTGTGCTGCGTGACGGCTCGCTTTCCGCCGCCGCGCGCGAGCTCGGTATCACGCAGCCGACGGCGGGGCGGCACATTGGTGCGCTGGAGGAGGCCGTCGGTTTTCCGCTGTTCATCCGCTCACCGCACGGGCTGATGCCGACGGAGGCCGCACTGGCGCTCCGCCCTTATGCGGAAAATCTGGCGGCGACGGCGGCCGCCCTCATGCGCGCGGCCTCCGGCGAGGTCGGCAAGATCGAAGGCACTGTGCGCATCAGCGCATCGGATATTATCGGCGTGGAAATGCTGCCACCGATCGTCGCCCTGATGCAGGAGGTCCACCCCCGGCTGGAAATTGAGCTTTCTCTCTCCGATACGCTGGAAGACCTGTTGCGGCGTGAGGCCGACATCGCCATCCGCATGACCGAACCGCAGCAGGATGCGATCGTCATGCGCTACATCGGCAATTTCCGCCTCGGATTTCATGCGACGCGCGACTATCTGGCAAAAGCCGGCGTTCCAAAAGCCATGGAAGAACTGAACGAGCACCGGATGGTCGGTTTCGACCGCAAGACGCCCTTCATCCGGGCGGCTATCCAGCGGATGCGTTCGCTTGATCCCGACATACCCGATATTGAAGATATTTCCTTCGAAATCCGCGCCGACAGCAACCTCGCCCAGCTTGCCATGATCCGCGCCAGCGCGGGTATCGGCGTCTGCCAGATCGGCCTGGCGCGCAAGGACCCCCGGCTAGTCCACGTTCTTCCAGATATCGATATTCCGCTGCACACCTGGGTGGCGATGCACGAAAACCTCAAGACCTCGCCGCGGTGCCGTGCCGTTTTCAGTGCTCTCGTCGAGGGTCTGAAAGCCCATCTCAAGGAAACCGATCCGAACGCCCCGCCGAAACGGCGTTAGGGTTTGTTCATTCACAGCGGACCTGAGGTGCGTGGAGCTTTACCCCCCTCTGCCCTGCCGGGCATCTCCCCCTCAAGGGGGGAGATCGATATGCGGATAAGTCTCGCCCATCTTAACGTTTGCGAATGAAGTGGCGGTAGTGCCTCTTGCCGATCTCCCCCCTTGAGGGGGAGATGCCCGGCAGGGCAGAGGGGGGGTAAAGCTCCACGCACCTCAGGTCCGCTGTGAATGAACAACCTTCTTAAAGGCAACATCCAGAGCATTTCGACTTATATCCAGCCGGCATCAAAACACCGCAGGGCCGCCTCTCCAGAAATCCGCAGCCCACCCGTCAAAACGGTCTGGCCAGATCCGTCGTCTTGTCCACCACCTCGGCTTCCGGCCGGTCGCCGCCCTGGCTATATTCCTCATGCCATTGGCCGCGCTCGTCCTGATAGCTGATTTCCTCGTCATCACCGCCCACCTGCTGTTCGGCGGCGACAATGCGGGCTGCTTCGACGGCATCGGCATAGGTCGGGAAAGTTTCGGAATAGGCGCCGTTCATGCGGTAGGCGAAACCTCCGTCATGTTCGACGATTTCATACACCACTTTGGTCATGCATGGTCCTCCTGTTTCGGTAGGCGACATGGCAACCACAACCGCGCTTCAAGCATTGCACCCGACGGGGACACCGCGGCATGAGCAGCATGTCCTGCGACATCACTATCCTACCAAAAGCATTCAAGCGCAAATCCTGCTTGATCTGAGGGACGATACGTCACAGCCTAGGCCTGTCAGGGGAAGGGAAATCGATGGTGGGTTCTATTTTGAAACAGGAGCGCATGCTGCTTCTGGCAATACCAGCGGCAATAGCGGCCTATATGGTGGAACATGCGATATTCGAAGCCGGAAAGACGGCGGGGCTGATTGCTGCAATCGTGCTCATCGGGCTGATCGTTCTCGTCTCGATGCGGGTCGCCCATCACGCTGAAATTCTCGCCGCCAAGGTCGGCGATCCCTACGGCACGATGATCCTCACACTCTCGGCGGTCGCCGTGGAAGTGCTGATCCTCGCCATCATCATGAGCGAATCCAGTTCGCCAACGCTGGTGCGCGATACGATCTACTCCGCCGTCATGATCGACATCAACGGCATCCTGGGGTTGGCCGCCCTGATCGGCGGTCTGCGCCACGGCGAGCAGCCCTATAATGACGATTCCGGCAAGACCTATGGCGTGATGATCCTCACCGCCATGGGCATTTCGATGATCGTGCCGGAGTTCATTCCGCAACAGAGCTGGCACATCTATTCCGTGTTCACCATCGGGGCGATGATCGCGCTCTATGCGCTCTTCCTCAAGATGCAGGTCGGTCCGCACAGCTATTTCTTCAGCTATACCTATCCCCGCAAGGCGCATCCGGCCGGTCAGGCATCAGACGGGCATGGGCAAGAGGAAGACGAAGGCAGCGTGCCGCTCTCCATCGGCCTCATCATTGCCGGCGTGGTGCTGATCGGCGTACTGGCGGAATTCATGTCGGCCTTCCTGGGCGAAAGCCTCGAGGGCACGAGCGCCCCGCCCGCGCTGATGGCGGTGGTGGTGGCGACGATCTCGGCATCGCCGGAAATCCTCACCGCGCTCCGGTCCGCCCTGCGCAACCGCATGCAGGCCGTGGTCAACATCGCCATGGGCGCCTCGCTGTCGACGGTGATCCTGACCGTGCCGGTCATGGAGGGCATCGCGCTTTATACCGGCCAGCCCTTCATCATGGCGATGACGCCGGTTCAGACCGTGATGGTCTTCATCACCCTCATCGCTGCGGCCATCAACCTCAATGACGGTGAAACCAATGCGATCGAGGGAATGACACATTTCATTCTCTTCGCCACCTTCATCATGCTGCTGTTTCTCGGGCTCTGACCGAAACGAAAAAAGCCCGGCATCGCTGCCGGGCTTCTTTATACAATATCGCAGGCCGATTAGCGGCAATCGGCGCAGAAACGCTGGATGCGCTTGCAGGCCTCTTCGAGAAGCGTTTCCGACGTGGCGTAGGAAATGCGGAAGTTCGGGCCGAGGCCGAAAGCCGATCCCTGCACGACGGCAACGCCTTCGGCTTCCAGAAGCTCGGAAACGAAATCCGTATCCGTCTCGATGACCTTGCCCGACGGCGCGGTCTTGCCGATCAAGCCGGCGCAGGACGGGTAGACGTAGAATGCACCTTCCGGTGACGGGCAGCTGATGCCTTTAGCCTGGTTGAGCATGGAAACGACGAGATCGCGACGGCCTTCGAATATCTTCTTGTTTTCCGGAATGAAATCCTGGGTGCCGTTCAGAGCTTCGACAGCTGCCCACTGTGCGATCGAGCTTGCGCCTGAGGTCTGCTGGCCCTGGATCATGTCCATGGCCTTGATCAGCGGCAGCGGGCCGGCAGCGTAACCGATACGCCAGCCAGTCATGGCATAGGCCTTGGAAACGCCGTTCATCGTCAACGTCCGGTCATAGAGCGAAGGCTCGACTTCCACAGGGGTGACGAATTTGAAATCGCCATAGGTCAGGTGCTCATACATGTCGTCCGTCAGCACCCAGACATGCGGATGCTTGACCAGCACGTCCGTCAGCGCCTTCAGCTCGTCATGCGAATAGGCCGCACCCGAGGGGTTGGAAGGCGAGTTGAAGACGAACCACTTGGTCTTCGGCGTGATCGCCTTTTCCAGTGCTTCCGGCTTCAGCTTGAAATTGTCTTCGAGCGTGGCGTTGACGAAAACTGGCGTACCACCGCAGATCGCCACCATTTCCGGGTAGCTGACCCAGTAAGGCGCGGGAATGACAACCTCATCACCGGGGTTCAGCGTCGCCATGAAGGCGTTGAAGAGGATCTGCTTGCCGCCGGTGCCGACGATGGTCTGCTCCGGCTTGTAGTCGAGGCCGTTTTCACGCTTGAACTTGTCGGCAATCGCCTTACGCAGTTCAGGAATGCCGGAAACCGGCGTGTATTTGGTTTCGCCGCGCTTGATGGCGTCAATGGCCGCTTCCTTGATATTATCGGGCGTATCGAAATCCGGCTCGCCGGCGCCAAGGCTAATCACATCGCGACCCTTGGCTTTCAGCTCACGGGCTTTCTGGGTAACGGCGATGGTGGCGGATGGCTTTACGCGGGAGAGAATGTCGGCAAGGAAGGCCATTTTTAATCGGTCCTATTGGGGTTGACATCGGCAGAGGCTGGAAATCTTGTCTGCTACGGCAATTTCTATGTCGAAAGACGGACATAGTTTCAAGGTCAAAAGCCGGCTTATCTGCACCAGCGGAGAATTTAAACCTTCCTTAACCCGGAAGTAACGCTTGATACGCTACATTGGCGAGCCTAGGGGTCGTGTCTCTATAGCTGGTTGAAAAATGGCGCCCAAAAGCATCTTTTCCAGTCTTGTCCGCGAGGTCGATGGCACATGGTCCACGGCCTATCAAACCTTCAACCTGAAATCGGCCCTGCAGCCGATTTTCCGTCGCACGGCAAGCGGCATGCTGGACATCGATTCCTTCGAAGGTCTGGTTCGGCCCCACCACAACGGCGAGCCGGTGACGCCGGGCGAATTCTTCTCGCTTGTGGCATCTGAAGACATCGAAAATATCGACAGCATCCTGCGCACGATCCATATCCTCAACACCGGCAAGCTCAATCGTTCCCGCGCCCGCATCTTCGTCAATTTCCATCCGGGCCTGTTCCAGACCCCGGCCAAGATGCGGCAGGAAGTGGAGCGCATGCGGCTGACCGCACACGAGGCCGGCATGACAGCGGACCGCATCGTCTGCGAAATCTCGGAGAAAAAGGCCTCCGACACCCAGATGGTCGCCGACTTCGCATATCATATGCACGATATCGGTTTCCGCGTGGCGCTGGACGACTATGGTGCCGGCGATTCCGACATCGACCGCGTCAAGCTCATCAAGCCGGATTACGTGAAATTCGAAGCGGGCTGGGTGCGTGATTTCATGCAGAATTCGGCCGGCGCCGCCCTCCTGCGCGTCATCGTCCGCCAGTTCCGCGAGGACGGCATAGAGCCCGTATTCGAAGGGCTGGAAACCAGTTGGCAGGTCGATCTGTGCGAAGACCTCGGCGTCCTGCTGATGCAGGGTTATGTTCTGGCAAAACCTGAACTCGCACCGACAAGTTTCGATACGCGCTTCCCGGAACTCGGCAGCGAATATTTCTCCCCTTCAAGAACGGAGAGAAACACGGCGGCACCGGCATTTTCCAGGGAAGACCGCGCGCCCGATCCGCATCCGCTACGCCAGGTCAGGACCTTCGGAAAACGCGGCCTCTGACGCCGTTTGCGGGAGAAATAGCCTCGCCAAGTGGCTCTGCCACAATATGGCCGCAATAAATGCCGCGGAACGCCAGAATTCGGTCTCCAAGCCGTCCATTTCGGGGCCTCTTTTATCCTTTAAGAACAGGGACAAGAGGCGACAGCCATGTTTACCAACGATCGGACTTCCGTTGAAAGGTTAAGGGCGCAGAGAACGCTGTTTTCCCTCTGGATGGCCGTTGCGGCTTTCCTTGTCATCGTCACCATGGCCGCCGGCATCGCAACCTCGGCCAATGCGGCCACCGAAACACTCGACACCCTGCACACCTCAGCCATTCCGCAGGTGGCGGCAACCGCCAAGGCCGGCCCTCACCTGCTACTCATCGTTCTTTCAGCCGCAGCCTTTATCGGTCTCGGCATTGGCGGCCTGACGCTGACCCGGCGCAGCCTGAAGGACGAGGCCCGCCGCTACAAATAAGCCGCTCCCGCCTCGACTTGCGGCACCGGCACGTTGCTGCTAAAGCAACCGGGAAACAGCCATCCGCAACTTTGGATCGGCATTTCAAAAAATCCCTGTTTGCCACGGCCGTGACTGGATGATGTTCCCGGCCCCTGCTGTGCTGGTGCCAACTCATGACGCGTGTTCAGGCCAATATGCTGCTTCTCCTCGCAGCAGCGATCTGGGGAGGTGGCTTTGTCGCCCAATCCTCCGCCATGGCCTCGATCGGCCCATTCTGGTTCGTCGGTCTGCGTTTCGCCATCGCCGCGATCGCGGTGCTGCCCTTCGCGCTGATGGAAACACGCTCGCTGAAATCGCCGCCACGCCGCCGTGAAATCGGCAGCTTCATCCTGGTGGGATTGGCCCTGTTCGGCGGCGCCACCACCCAGCAGGTCGGCCTTCTGACCACGACCGTCACCAATTCCAGCTTCCTGACCGGGCTTTACGTCATCTTCGTGCCTGTCATCGCCGTCGTGCTTTACCGTCGTCATCCCCATTGGGTCGTCTGGCCCTGCGCGCTGATGATGCTCGGCGGCATATTTCTCCTCTCCGGCGGCGCCTTTGAGACACTGACGACGGGGGATATTCTCAGCATCATCTGCGCCTTCTTCTGGGCGATCCAGATTACGCTCGCGGGACGCTTCGTCTCCGAAAGCGGACGGCCGCTGGCGCTTTCCTTCACTCAGTTCGCGGTTTGCTCCCTTCTTAGTTGCATGATCGGTGTCGTATTCGAATCGATCAGCATGGCGGCGATCGAAGCGTCGATGATGGAAATTCTCTACGTCGGCCTTGTTTCTTCCGGCCTCGCCTTCGTGTTGCAGGTCATTGCCCAGCGTTACACCACGGCGCCGCAGGCGGCGATTTTCCTGTCCTCGGAGGCGCTTTTTGGCGCTCTGCTGGCCTCGATCTTCCTGAAGGAAACCATTTCCAGCGCTGGTTATGTGGGCTGCCTGATCATTTTCATCGCCATCCTGATCGTTGAACTGGTGCCGGAACTGACGCGCAAACGGCAGAAAACCGTGGCGGAAGCGTCCTGACACGGAGAGAACGGATTTTTCTGTTTTCGCAGGGAATTCCGGTTGTGCGTTCAAAATTTTGCCGGGAAAGTCCGGCGCAAACGACAATTATTTCATCAATTATCGCTTATGCGAAAAAAATGTGCGATTACCAGGTGTAATTCTACCGGAGGTTTTTTATCTGACAAAAAGCCCGTGAAAACTTTTGCTTGCCAATTTTCGATAAACGCAGCAATCTACCGCGGTTCGGGCAATTTGCGAGCATGGGAAGGCCTATAAATGTGCGCACCGGGGACGCTATAAACCTCGGGCGGTGGGACGAAAAACGTTGGATGAGAACGCCATTACTTCCCGCTGCGAAGGTCCATTTTCTCAATAGTCAAGAACTGCCTGCCAACGCCCACGCGGGGCAAAACTGTAATGCTGCCTGTAGCTGAACGCGGGCAGAGCGAAAAGGACCTGATGCATGGCCGAAACTGGCACCGTAAAATTCTTCAATACCGACAAAGGCTTCGGCTTCATCAAGCCAGACAATGGTGGCGCTGATATCTTTGTTCACATCTCTGCCGTACAGGCTTCTGGCCTGTCCGGACTTTCAGAAAATCAGAAAGTGAGCTTCGACACGGAACCGGATCGTCGCGGCAAGGGCCCGAAGGCAGTCAATCTGCAGATTGCTGGCTGACCCTAAAACGGCTTTCTTTTCTAGTTGAAGCCCGGCAGGAATGCCGGGTTTTTTTATGCGCCCTGAAAGCCTCTATTGGCCAATTCAAAGCCCCTTGAGATAGGGGTTGTTGAGCCGTTCCTCACCCAGCCGCCCGCCTGGGCCATGGCCGCAGATAAACCCCACATCGTCACCCAGCGGCAGCAGCTTGTCGCGAATGGATGCCATCAATTGCTCGTGGTTTCCGCCCGGCAGGTCGGTGCGCCCAACCGATCCCGAAAACAGCACGTCGCCGACATGAGCGAAGTTCTGCTCGCGGTTGTAATAAATGACATGGCCGGGTGCATGGCCCGGGCAATGATAGACCTCGAAGACGTGGTCTCCGAAGGAAACCTTGTCGCCATCCTTCAGCCATGTGTCCGGCAGGACATTCTTCAGACCGCTGATGCCGTATTTCTGTGCCTGCACCTCGATCCTCTCCAGCAGCGGCCGGTCATCCTCATGCGGCCCGATGACCGACAGGGAAAGCTTTTCGCGCAGTTCGTCGGCACCGCCGGCATGGTCAAGATGCCCGTGCGTCAGCCATATTGCCTTGAGCGTGATGCCGTTTTCGGCAACGACCTGCAGAATGACGTCCACATCCCCACCGGGATCAACGACGACGCCTTCCTTGGTATCCTGATCGAACAGGATGGTGCAGTTCTGCTCGAATGGCGTGACCGGAATAATGCCCGCCTGCAACTTTCCCATATCCCGTATCTCCTGTCTGAAAGGGTCCGCCTCCTATAGCCCGCGACCGGTTGCGGCACAATGGCGACGGAAAGATGCCCGTTTTCAGCGGCCCGGCCACTCAAAAAATCACTATAAAATACAGATAGATAACAATATTTTCCGGGCTTGCAGCGACAATTTCCGGCGAAAAATGTGGAACGCCCCGTCGGCTGCGACGTTGTAGCACCAGTCTTAAAAGGAGTGAGACACATGGACAAGACGCTTAAAATGCTGATCGCTGGCGGCGCCTTCGCCTTGATGGCGGGTTATGCAAACGCCGCCATGGTCGCCACGACGGCATCGGATATTTCCGTTCGCTCGGGCCCCGGTGAAGACTACCCCGAACTGGGCCTTGCCACCCGCGGCAGCAACGCCGTTCTGGATGGCTGCATGGAAGGCAGCAGCTGGTGCCGCATCGAAGTCAACGGCCTTCGCGGCTGGGCTCATGCCGACTACCTGAATGTCATGTATGAGGGCTCGCCGGTCATTCTCGAACAGCGCCGCTCGGACCTCAGCGTGCCCGTGGTGACCTATGAAAAAACCGCCAGCGTTCAGGCAGAACCGAACCCGGGTGACCCGAACCTTGGCCGCGTCGGTGAAGTTGATCCGCCGCAATCGGTCATCACCTATATGGACGAGCATCCTGCCGAGACCGTCACCTATGACGGCGACATCGCAGTGGGCAGTGTTCTCCCCGCAGATACCCGTATGGTTGAAGTCCCCGACTATCAGTATCGGTATGTTCGGGTGAATGACGTCCCGGTTCTCGTGGAACCCTCGACCCGTCGTATCGTCTACGTTTATCAGTAACACCACCATCACGACAAAAATGAAGGAGAGCGCGGAGTTTCCGCGCTCTTTTCTATTTCCGGTAAAGGCCACTCAGGATTCCAGTTGCACCCGCACCCGCGCCATATTATCCACCGCAACAGAAAATGATCGGCGGCATTCTCCCGAGCGGACGCATTTTCGGCTATGTTTACAGAATATAGGCGCATCGATGCCTGTCAGCCTATGATCAGACAGCCGCAGGATATGAAGGAACCGCAGTGCCACCGCAATCGCTCAAAACCGCCGCCGCGAGGCAGACACCGGCACTCCCGAAGGTTGACGACGGCAAGATCGACTTCGACACCATCGAGGCGCTGTTTTTCGCCTATCGCGATTTCGTCTCCGATCCCGACGTCATTCTGTCGAAGCTGGACTACGGTCGGGCGCACCACCGGGTGGTCTATTTCGTCAGCCGGCAGCCCGGCATGACCGTGGCGGATCTGCTCGACACATTGCAGATTACCAAACAAAGCCTCGCCCGGGTGCTCAAGCAATTGATCGACGATGGTTACATCCGCCAGATGGCCGGCCCTGAAGATCGCCGCCAGCGCAGGCTCTACCCGACACTGACGGGCCGTGAACTGGCGCTGGCGCTCAGCGAACCGCAATCGCGCCGCATCGACCGCGCGCTGGAAGGGCTGGGACCGGATGCCCGCGCCTGCGTGCGCAAGTTCCTGGCGCAGATGCGCAGCCCGACAAGCGTGGAGGGTGAATGACGATGGCACAGGCTCCGACCAACCGCGTGCCGGTGGATGACGATGCGGCCCATCTGCTGATCGTCGACGATGACGCCCGCATTCGCAATCTTCTGCAACGCTTCCTTGGCGACAAGGGCTATCGCGTCTCGGTGGCCGGCGACGCGGCCGAAGCCCGGCGCAAGATGGTGGGCATCCGTTTCGATCTGCTGATCCTCGACGTGATGATGCCGGGCGAAAACGGGCTTTCGCTGACCCGTTCGCTGAACGAGAACAAATCCGTGCCGGTCATTCTCCTGACCGCCCGTTCGGAAGCGGATTCGCGCATTGCCGGATTGGAAGCGGGCGCCGATGACTACCTCGCCAAGCCCTTCGATCCGCGCGAGCTTGTCCTGCGCATCAACAACATCCTGCGGCGCAACACCTCGCCCGACACGCCAAAGATCGAACAGATCATGTTTGGGCCCTACAGCTTCTCCATTCCGAAGAAGGAGTTGCGACGCGGTGCCGAAACGATCCGGCTGACGGATCGCGAGCAGGAAATCATGCTGCTTTTCGCCCTGCGCGCTGGTGATACCATTCCGCGCCACGAGCTGGTGGAGGCGGAATCGGAAGTGGGTGAAAGAACCATCGACGTGCAGATCAACCGTCTTCGCCGCAAGATCGAGGACGACCCTGCCAATCCTGTCTATCTGCAAACGGTGCGTGGCATCGGTTATCGCCTTAGCGTGGACTAACGGGCAGCTAACGAAGGGCGAACGCACGACCATGGTGAGCCTCGATTTTTTCGACACGTTCAAAAAAAGTCCCGTGGCAAAGGCATGGCGCTCGGCCGGCAGATGGCTGCGCCACTGGCTGCCAACCGGCCTTTACACCCGCTCGCTGCTCATCATCATCCTGCCGATGATCCTGCTTCAGGCCGTGGTTGCGGCCGTGTTCATGGAACGTCACTGGCAATTGGTGACGGAGCGCCTGTCCGCGGCCGTGACACGCGATATCTCTGCCGTCATCGAGCTTCTGCAGACGGACCCCGAAGAAGACGATTATCAGCGCGTCATCCGCATCGCGCGAGAAAAACTCGACCTCAGCGTCTACATCGAGCCCAAGACTGATCTGCCGGCCCCCAAACCCGAGCCGCTGTTTTCGATCCTCGACAGGATCCTTGCCGATCAGTTGAAACAGCAAATCGGCAGGCCGTTCTGGATCGACACCTATGGCAACGGCTCGCTGGTGGAAATCCGCGTTCAGCTCGAAGACAAGACGTTGCGCGTCTTCACCAGCCGCAGTTCCGCCTATGCCTCCAATACCCATATCTTCCTCGTCTGGATGGTCGGCGCGTCACTGGTGTTGATTGCCATTTCCATCCTGTTCCTGCGCGGGCAGATCAAACCCATCGAAGCACTTGCCAAGGCGGCCGAAAACTTCGGCAAGGGCCAGAAGATCAGCGGCTATTCCCCACGCGGCGCGGACGAGGTGCGGCGTGCCGGTCTTGCCTTCATCCTGATGCGCGAGCGTATCGAGCGGCAGATGGAGCAGCGCACCGCCATGCTGAATGGTGTAAGCCATGACCTGCGCACCATTCTCACCCGCTTCAAGCTGCAACTGGCGCTCGCCGGCGACAATCCTGATCTCGAAGGGCTTGATAAGGATGTGGACGACATGCAGTCGATGCTGGAGGCCTATCTGACCTTCGCCCGCACCGAGGTCGAAGAGGATGTCGGCACGCTGGAGCTTCCGGCGCTTCTGGAGAAGATCGGCCATGATTTCGAGCTGCATGGCAAGAAATTCAGCTACGAACTTTATAATATCGAGAGGATCATCGCCCGGCCGAATGCGCTGTCACGCCTCGTCGCCAATCTGGCCGAAAATGCGCGGCGTTACGCCAGCAATCTCCACGTCGATATCCGCAAGGCGCCACGCTCCATCATCATGACCTTCGACGATGACGGTCCGGGTATTCCGGAAATCTCCCGCGAGGATGTGTTCAAGCCATTCTTCCGGCTGGACGAGGCACGCAACCTCAATGCTTCGGGCACGGGCCTTGGCCTCTCCATCGTGCGCGATATCGCCCGCAGCCATGGCGGCGACGTGTCGCTCGATGAAAGCCCGATGGGCGGATTGCGGGTCATCGTCAAGATTCCGGCTTAACGGCAAACAGCCGTCAGCACATCTTCTCGCCGTTCGGCACAGGGCGTTCAACCGCGGCCAGCACGATATCGCCGTTTGCATCGGCAAAACCGAGCGTCAGAACTTCGGACCGGAAAGGGCCGATCTGTCGCGGCGGAAAATTCACCACGCCCAGAACCTGCCGGCGGACCAGACTTTCCGGCGTATAATGCACCGTGATTTGCGCCGAGGATTTCTTGATGCCGATCTCGGGTCCGAAATCGATCTTCACCTTGATCGCCGGCTTGCGAGCCTCCGGAAACAGCACCGCCTCCACGATCGTACCGACGCGGATATCGACCTTTTCGAAATCGGCATAGGAAATTTCGCCGCTCATGACCCGCTCCTTCAGCCCGCCAGTTCTTCAGCGCGCGTTTTCGCGGCGGCGACGGCCCTGTCGAACAGGGGCTGCATGCCGTCTTCGGCCATCAGCACGGACAGCGCCGCAGCCGTGGTGCCACCCGGCGAGGTCACATTCTGGCGCAGCCGCGCCGCCTCCTCGGCGGACTGATGCAGGAGTTCACCGGCACCGGCCACGGTTTCGCGCGCCAGACGCATGGCCACATCGGCCGGCAGACCGGCCTTACGGCCGGCTTCCGCCATGCATTCCACCAGATAGAAGACATAGGCCGGGCCGCTTCCCGAAACCGCGGTCACCGCGTCGATGTCACTTTCGGCCTCAACCCATTCGACCGGGCCGCTAACCTTCAGCAACCCGTCCACAACGGTTTTCAGCTCGGCTGTGACAAGATCGTTGGCATAAGCGCCGGTGACGCCACGGCCGACCATGGCAGGCGTATTGGGCATGGCGCGCACGGCGGCAACCGCACCGAAATGCGAAACGAAAGTGGCGATGGTGGTGCCGGCCGCTATGGAGACAACGACCGTTTCCGGACCCAGCAGGGGCTTCAGCGACGGCAATATGGCATCCATCATCTGCGGCTTCACCGCCACGAAAAGAATGCCGGCCTTGACGCCCTCAGGTACGCTTTCGCTGTGGCTCGCGCCGGCTTCCGCTATCGTCGTGCGCATGGCATCGGAGGGGCGTGGGTCGATGACGACGACCTTCGATCCCGGCACACCCTTTTTCAGCCAGCCCGAAAGCATGGCGCCGCCCATATTGCCGGCTCCCACTAGGACAAGCGGACCGGAAGCCTTGTACACCATGCTCAAGCTTCTCCGACGGTCTCGAACATGACCGCTTCAATTGCGCTTTTGGCATCCAGTCCCGACCAGACGACGAACTGGAATGCCTGATAATATTGCTCGCAGGCCTCAAGCGCGCTGGAAAGCAGCACTTCCACCTGCTGATTGTTCGGCTCGGCACCGCCGGCCAGAAGCAGCGACTGGCGGAAGATCACCACATCTTCCTGCCGCCACAGATCGAAATGCCCCATCAACACCTGGCCATTGACCTGCGACAACAGGCGAATGACCTCGTTGACGCGCTGATCCGGCACCTTGATGTCGAAAGCGCAGGCCAGATGCAGCGCCTCGAAGTCTTCCATCCACGAGAAGGAAACGTGATAATCGGCCCAGTGACCGGCCACCGTCATGGCGATCTCGTCTTCGCCGGAACGTTCGAACGACCAGTCGTTCGAGGCAGCGACAATCTCGATCATGTCCACTGGATTGGACTGACGCTCAATTTCAAATTCTATCAGACTCATGCGGCACCTTCTCAGCCGGCCAGAATGTCGTGTTTTGAACGCCGGGCACAAAACGCACATACCAACCGGGATAAACATTTGAGACGATTGCCCGACACCACCAGAATTACGCATTCACCCTGTCTGGAGCTTACCAGGTCTTTTCGAATCATCATTTAAAATCAGTGTATAATGGCCGAGTCCTGCTGCCACCCCTCGCCCGCCATTTTTGCCTTTTGAGCAGTGGATATCTTCTCCCCCATCACCTCAGGCGAGAGTCTTAAGCGACTCTGCCGATTGCGTTTTTTGGAAGTGTCCACAGGCCCAAAAAAATCGCGTCAGACGACCGCTTTTAACAACCACAAGTCTTTCGGACGAAACACCCCGAAAACAAAAGGCCCCGGAATCGCAGGCGATCCGGGGCCTCTCAAAAAAATGCTGAAAAAATCAGTCCTTGGCGGCGGGAAGCTTTGCTTCCAGGGCCTCGATGCGGGCGCGCAGCGCGTCGTTTTCATCCCGCGCCTGAATGGCCATTTCGCGAACTGCGTCGAACTCCTCGCGCCGGACGACATCCAGGCTGTTCAACCAGCGATCCGCCTGCGCATGAAAAGCAGCCTCGGCTTCCTTGCGCACGCCCTGCGCCGCGCCGGCCGCATCGGTCATCAGCTTGGCGAATTCATCCAGAAAACGATTGGTGCCTGTCGTGCTCATGGCGCTCATCCTTCGTCGGTTCAGGGGCATCGTCTGGCCCGCTGTTGCTAGCCTTCAGGTAGGCACTCCACCGCCGCCTTGCAAGCGAAATCGAAAAATCGCAACAGCTTGGCAGGCCCTCCGTATCTTAAGCCGCAGCTTAAAGAATCACCTTGACCGCCGCCATCGCAATCGCCATTTTCCTTGGCGTCAGGAAGCCGGTGAGCATCATCGCCCGGTCCCTTGAGGCAATGGATATCTCCGTTGACCGCCCAGCAACGATGACGGAATATATACGGATTGATAGCCGCTCCCACTCAACTCGCCATCATGCCTTTCCCCAATATCGATCCGATAGCGTTGTCCATCGGTCCTCTGGCGATCCACTGGTACGGCATTGCCTATGTTGCGGGCATCATGCTCGGCTGGTTTTATGCCCGCCGCCTCGCCCGCACGGATCGCCTCTGGCCGAACGACACCTCGCCGATCTCGGCGCAGCATCTCGACGATTTCATCCTCTGGGCGGCCGGCGGCATCGTGCTTGGCGGCCGCATCGGCTACATCCTGTTTTACGATATGGCAGCTGTCGCCGCCAATCCCATCAGGGCGATCGAAATCTGGAATGGCGGCATGTCGTTCCATGGCGGCCTGATCGGCACGACGATCGCCATGATTCTCTTCGCCCGCCGGAACGGCATTCCGGTCTGGAGCATGTTCGACATCATTGCCGCCGTTGCGCCCATCGGCCTGCTGTTCGGCCGCATCGCCAACTTCATCAATGGCGAATTGTGGGGTCGCATCGCCGATGTGCCATGGGCAGTCGTCTTCCCGACCGGTGGCCCCTTTGCGCGGCACCCGAGCCAGCTTTATGAAGCAGGCCTCGAAGGCCTCTTGCTCGTCATTCTCCTGGCAATCGCAATATACGTTTTCAAGGCTCTGAAAACACCCGGCACCGTGACCGGCATCTTCGTCTGCGGTTACGCCCTGTCGCGAATCTTCGTGGAATTCTTCCGCGAACCGGACGCCCAGATCGGTTATCTCGCGGGTAACTGGCTGACCATGGGCATGGTGCTGTCAACACCGATGTTCCTTTTGGGCCTCTGGGCCGTCCTGCGGGCACGCAGCGCGACGAAAAGCGCCTGAGCGGTATGATCTCCCATGACCACACCGCTCGCGCAACGTATCAAATCCCTTATCCGGCTTAACGGTCCGCTCAGCGTCACCGATTTCTTTTCGCTGTGCCTCGCCGATCCCGAACACGGTTATTACAAGAGCCGCGAGCCCTTCGGCCGTTCGGGTGATTTCATCACCGCGCCGGAAGTCAGCCAGCTTTTCGGCGAAATGCTCGGTGTTTTCGTCGTCCACGCCTGGCAGCGGCATGGCGCGCCGGCGCAAACGCAGCTGGTGGAAATCGGCCCCGGCCGCGGCACCATGATGTCGGACATGCTGCGCGTCATCCGCCGCATCGCGCCGCCGCTTTACGAGACGATGCGGGTGCATCTGGTAGAAACCAGCCCCCGCCTTTCCGCCATCCAGAAGGAAACGCTGACAGCACATGCGGACCGGCTGACCTGGCATGACAGTTTTGACGACGTGCCGGAAGGTTTTCTGCTGCTTGTCGCCAACGAGCTGTTCGATGCCATTCCGATCCGGCAATTCGTCAGGACGCCGCAGGGTTTCCGGGAACGTGTCGTCAGCCTCGATGCCAATGGCGAACTCGTTTTCTCGACGGGCCTTGCCGGCATAGACCCTACCCTCCTGCCACCGCAGCCCGAACGGCAACAGCTTGGCACTGTATTCGAGGTTTCCCCTGCCCGCGAAGCCGTGATGACCGCGATCTGCCAGCGCCTCTCGGGCCATGGAGGCACCGCGCTTGCGATCGATTACGGCCATCTGGTCGCCGGTTACGGTGACACGCTGCAGGCCATGCGCAACCACGGCTTCGACCCGCCGCTTGCGCATCCCGGCGAGGCCGATCTCACCAGCCATGTGGATTTCGAAAGCCTCGTCAAAACGGCGCAAGCGACCGGCGTGCATGTCAACGGCGCCCTGAGACAGGGCGATTTTCTCCACGGCCTCGGCCTCAAGGAGAGGGCGAGCGCGCTTGCCGCCAAGGCCACCCCCGACCAGACGCTTGAAATTGCCGAAGCGGTGAACCGCCTCGCCGGCGAAGGCGCCGGCAAGATGGGGGAACTTTTCAAGGTCATCGCCGTTTCAAGTCCCGCGCTTCATCTTCTGCCGTTTCGTGCGGTGGATTGACAGCGCAATAACCTCTGGGCCAACATCGCCGCGACACACGAAGCAGGCACACTGCATCACACCGCCACGCAATGCCGAGGCAACAGGAAACATCTCGCTTAACCCTGCTCCACTGGCCAACAGCGACATTCTCCAAGGAATTCCCCCACCATGCAGAACGCAACGCTGCCGCTCCCGCTCCAGTCCCCCCTGCTCGCCGCGTCAGGCGAAAACCGTGTCCGCCACGGTTTCTTCACCCGGCAGGGTGGCGTCTCGGAAGGGCTTTACCAGGGCCTCAATGTCGGCCTCGGCTCCCACGACGAACCCGAAAAGGTGCAGGAAAACCGCCGGCGCGTGACGCAATGGTTCGGTCTTTCCGCTGATCGCCTCGCAACAGTGCATCAGGTCCACTCCCCCGACGTCGTCGTTGTTGATGACAATTACGACGGCAACCGTCCGCAGGCCGACGCGATGGTCACGGCAACGCCTGGTTTCGTGCTGGGCGTTTTGAGCGCCGATTGCGGACCGATCCTGTTTGCGGATGCCAAAGCTGGCGTCGTGGGTGCGGCCCATGCCGGCTGGAAGGGCGCGCTCTTCGGCGTGCTCGAAAACACCATCGAAGCCATGGTGAAGCTCGGCGCCAGTCGCGAGCGCATCGCCGCCTCGCTTGGCCCTTCGATCAGCCAGGATAATTATGAGGTCGGGCCGGAATATGTGGCGCGCTTCACCGATATCGATCCGACCTATGCTGATTATTTCGCCGGGACGGAGAAGGAAGGCCACGCCTTGTTCGACCTCAAGCAATTCACCATTGACCGGCTGACGAAAGCCGGCGTGAAGGCGGAGAACCTCGGCCTCTGCACCTATCCCGACGAACATCGCTTCTATTCCTACCGCCGCACCACCCACCGCGCCGAACCCGATTACGGCCGGCAGATTTCCGCAATCGCAATTCTGGAGGACTGACATGGCCCTGCATTTCGAGCTTTCGGAATTCGATGCCCGCCGCGAGCGTCTGCTCGCAAAAATGGCCGAAGAGAAACTGGACGCCCTGCTGCTTTTTGCGCAGGAGAGCATGTATTGGCTGACTGGCTACGACACCTTCGGTTACTGCTTCTTCCAGACGCTGGTGGTCAAGTCGGATGGCTCCATGACGCTGCTGACCCGCTCGGCCGATCTGCGGCAGGCCCGCAATACCTCCGTCATCGACAATATCCTCATCTGGGTCGACCGGCCCAATGCGGACCCCACACTCGATCTGAAAAACCTGCTGAGCGATCTCGATCTGCTCGGTGCCAAGATCGGGGTTGAATACGACACCCACGGCATGACCGGCCGTGTCGCCCGCCTGCTGGACAACCAGCTCGCCAGCTTCTGCCAGATGAGCGACGCCTCCTATCTCGTCAGCACGCTCAGGCTCGTCAAAAGCACTGCCGAGATCGCCTATGCCCGCAAGGCCGGGCAACTGGCTGATGAGGCTTTGGATGCGGCATTGCCGCTCATCAAGCCGGGCGCGGACGAAGCCGCGATCCTTGCCGCGATGCAGGGCGCCGTTCTGGCGGGCGGTGGCGATTATCCCGCCAATGAGTTCATCGTCGGTTCCGGCGCGGATGCGCTGCTTTGCCGTTACAAGGCCGGACGCCGCAGGCTCGACACCAAGGATCAGCTGACGCTGGAATGGGCCGGTGTCAGCGCCCATTACCATGCCGCCATGATGCGCACGGTGGTGATCGGCGAACAGGATTTCCGCCAGAAGGAGCTTTACAGCGCCTGCCTGCAAAATATCACCGCCATCGAGGAAGTGCTGCGGCCGGGCAAGACTTTCGGCGATGTCTTCGACGTGCATGCCCGCGTGATGGACGAACGCGGATTGACCCGCCACCGGCTGAACTCCTGCGGTTATTCGCTGGGCGCGCGTTTCTCGCCTTCCTGGATGGAGCACCAGATGTTCCATGCCGGCAATCCGCAGGAAATCACCGCCGACATGACGCTCTTCGTGCATATGATCGTGATGGATTCCGATTCCGGCACGGCCATGACGCTCGGCCAGACCTATCTGACAACGGAGGGCGCCCCGGAAGCGCTCTCGCGCCATAACCTCGATCTTCTCACAGCTTAAATCGCCACCGGGTTTGACAGAGCGGGAAAACCGCCCTTACATTGCGCCACCTTGGGGCAAGAAGGAGCGGAACATGAGAGGGAAAATCGCATGAGCCGGACGGGGTTCCCCCAATTTTTTCCGGCCATCATTGTTCCAGTACTGGTGCTGACCCTTTCGGGCTGCAACACGACGGAGGCGCTGACACCGCAGGTGAATGTCGGCCACAATAATGCCTCGCAATCGACGCCGGTAACGCAGGGCGATCTCGACCAGATGGCCGCCGCCGCCGACCGCGCACCCGCAGGGGCTTCGGCAACGGCAACCTCCGTGCCAGCCTATGCGCCGCAAAACTCGTTGCAGGCGCAGGCACAGGCGATGTCCAGCGGCAACCAGTATGGCGAGCCGCTTCGCCAGGCCCCGACCGCGGCTCAGCCTCCCGCGGCCGCCCCCTCGCAGCAGACTGCCGCACTCGCCCCGGCATCTTCGGAAAATTCCATCCGCTTCCTGCCGATCATCGGCGCGCCCGTTCAGGCCGTCACGCCGCTGTCGCGCCAGCTCGGTGCCGAAGCGCGGGCCAAGGGGCTGACCATCCGCGCCTCCAACGACAATTCGGCCGAAAACATCTTGAAGGGATATTTCTCCGCCTTCGCCGATGGCAGCAAGGTCAATATTGTCTACGTCTGGGACGTTCTCGATGCCAATGGCGTGCGGCTGCATCGCCTGCAGGGTCAGGAAACGGTGGCGGCAAAAGGCAGCGATCCATGGGCCGCTGTGACCGATAGGGCCATGCAGGATATCGCCGCAAAAACACTGAACGACTACACGTCCTGGAAGAATTCTCAACGCGGATGAGGTGAAACGGCGGGAGAAGTCATAGAGATTTCACGAAAATCATTGCGAAAGCGCGGAGTCCTCTTGCAATCGGAAGCAACAGCGCTATTAAGGCGCGCATGGCAACAAGGCGTATCCGGCAAAGGCTTTTCGGCCGGATGTTCCTCCCCCTTGAACGACGCTTGGTTACGGTGGATTGAGCCCCGTGGCGCAAGGCGATGGCATGGAAACAGGCGGCCGCAATGAAGGTTTTCGCAGGCAATTCGAACCGGCACCTCGCCGAAGCGATCTGCAAGTATCTGAACGTTCCTCTCGGAAATGCCACTGTAAAGCGGTTTGCTGACCAGGAAATATTCGTAGAAATCAGCGAGAACGTGCGCGGCGAGGACGTCTTTATCGTTCAGTCCACCTCCTTCCCGGCAAATGATCATCTGATGGAACTGCTCATCATGATCGATGCCATGCGCCGCTCCTCGGCAAAACGTATCACCGCGGTGCTTCCCTATTTCGGTTACGCCCGCCAGGACCGCAAAGCCGGCCCCCGCACCCCGATTTCCGCCAAGCTCGTTGCCAACCTGATTACCGAAGCCGGCGCCGACCGCGTTCTCACGCTTGATCTTCATGCCGGCCAGATCCAGGGCTTTTTCGACATCCCCACCGACAACCTCTTCGCAGCGCCCATTCTCGCCCGCGACGTGAAGGACCATTACGACACCAACAATGTCATGGTCGTTTCGCCTGATGTCGGCGGCGTGGTTCGCGCCCGCGCCCTGTCGAAGCGTCTCGACTGTCTGCTGGCAATCGTCGACAAACGCCGTGACCGTCCCGGTGAATCCGAGGTCATGAACGTCATCGGCGATGTCTCCGGCAAGGATTGCATCCTGATCGACGATATCATCGATTCCGGCGGCACGCTCTGCAACGCCGCCGAAGCGCTGCTGAAAAAGGGCGCGACCAGCGTTACCGCCTATATCACCCACGGTGTGCTTTCCGGCGGCGCGGTTGCCCGCGTGGCCTCCTCGAAGCTGCGCGAACTCGTCATCACCGACAGCATCCAACCGACCACAGGCGTGCAATCCGCGCACAATATCCGCGTGGTCAGCACCGCAGGCCTGCTTGGTGAAGCGATCAACCGCACCGCGCAGGAACAGTCGGTCTCCGGCCTGTTCGACTAAGGGCTCCAGAAGTCTCAATCGTCATGCCAGGCCGGCCAACCCCGTCCAGCTTGGATGGCAGACTGCATTTATGTCGGGGTCGATTGCGGAGACACATCGCCTCCTGACGCCATCCTCGGGCTAGTCCCGAGGTTTTAAACACGCCAACAAAATCAATACGTTGCAAATCCTCACGACAAGTCCGGGATGAGGTGGACTATCTGGCGAACGTCGCCATTCATCTCATTGATTTGGCACTTCAATCGTCCTCTTAGGACGAGGCCGCACCCGCGCCGGGCGGCCGCAGGCGGGAAGCTGCCGCCTTGATTTTCGGCCACCAGCGCCGAACACGGGCAAGGACGGCATGGCGACCATTGCGCCAAAGGCTGATCGTATCGGCCGAGACGGCATCACCGGTGAAGAGGTGACGGTGTCGGCTTATCGCCAATACCCTGTACAGAAACAGCGTCGTCAGGGCGGAAAATAGAATGGACATCACCACATCGCTGAGGAAATGCCCGCCGGCTGCGATGCGAAGACCGGACATGAGGATGACTGCCCCGCTGGCAAGAGCACCCAACACCCATTGCCCCAGGGAACGCAGACGCGGCCAGAGAAGCACGCAGAGCGGCAGGAAAAAGCTGGCGATCAGCGCGGTTTCGCCCGAAGAAAACGAACAGTTCGAATAACATTGCGTGCTGAACTGAAAAGGTGGCGTAAACAGCTGGTGCCCGCCAAATTCGGTCACGCTGAATGGACGCGCGCGACCGATCATGGCTTTCAGCACGCCATTGACCAGAAGTCCAGCACACAGGATCACCGGCCCGCACAGGAACGCCCAGACCCGCCAGCCGGTTCGCTGCAGAGTGCCCAGCCGGAGATTACCGACGAGAACCAGGAAAGCCAGAAGCGTGGCAAGCTCCGCACCTTCGCGCAGCGTGTCGCGCAGCCATTCGGGAAACGGCTCCCGGCCAGGCCATGGCTGCCCCACCGGCGAGAAGAACAGAGCGGAAAACCGCAGATCGATGGAGGGGAAGGTCGCAAACAGGATGACGAGCGCCAAAGCTGCGAGTGTCACCCAGATGGTGATCCGCATATGGGAGAGATCATTGTCCATGAGCGCCCTCCGGAATGCACTGCGGCGGCAGGCGCCAGAGCCCGATTTCCCGGCCCTCCAAAAAGCCCGGCCCGGCGGTCCAATGCGCAACCGGCGCCTCGCCGGCAAGGCATGCCGGCAAACCATCCACGCCTGCGAGAAACAGCGGATTTTTCGCTTCGCCTGATTTCAGCGGATAAAGAAGCGCATAATGGCTTGATGGCACACCGGTTTCGGGCAAGGCGCGCGTCAACACCTGATTTTCATCCCGCAACTGGTAAAAAAGCTCGGCCAATATCGAACGATCATTGGCGACGATGGCATCCGCCCCCGCCTCACGCGCCCGCGACAGGCCGGTCGACACCAACTCGGAGCGCCCGAGATAACGCGCCATCGCCAGATCGCCCTTCGGCAGGCGCAACTCCGTTCCGGCAATCGTCATCAGCGGCAATGCGACGGCGACGACACCGCCGAGCACCAAAGTGGACACGGTGAGCCAGCGCCGCGACGCCAGCACCGGCACCGCCAGAAGCACGCCAGCCGCATAAGCCCCCACCGCCCAGTTGGCGAGTGAGCGCGACATCAGGCCCTGCGCCGTAATCAAAAGCACGATCGGCACCGAAAGCGCGACCAGCGCACGGTCTTCGGCTGTCTTTGCGCGGATTGTTGCGACAATCATGCCGACAAAAACGAAGGGACCGACCACGCCGGCCTGCGAGAAGAAAAATTCCAGCGCGGAACCGACCTTCAGCTGGACGCCATGCCAGTTCGCGTTATCAGCCGTATGGCGCGCGGTCATGAAATCATGCGCGGCGTTCCACCACAGATTGGGGGCGATAACGGCACCGCAGATCAGCACGGCAATTGCCGCGTCACGCAGCCGGATGCGCCATGTCTCGCAAAGCCAGCCAGCGGCGATGAAGCAGGGCAGAAAATAGATCATCGCATATTTCGACATCAGGCCGAGGCCGAAACAGAGGCCGAGAGCGATGCTCCAGCCCAGCGCACCCCTGCTTTCGGCCCGCGCCTGCGCAAGCTTCCTGACCGAAATCATCGACAGCACGATGAACAGCATCATCGGCGTATCGGTCGAGATCAGCAGGCTACCGAGTGTCACGGCGGGCAGCGTCAGATAGACAAGGGCGGCCAGCGAGGCCAACCTGACATCATAGATCATCCGGCCCAGCACAAGAATGGCCGCCGCCGCAACGCCATGCACCACCGGTGCGGCCAGCCGCACCTGGAAGGTGCCCTCGCCGCCGCCCAGAATAGTTGCCGCGCGAATGAGCCAGCCGATCAGCGGCGGCTTGGAATAGGCGCCGAGCGCCATCTCCCGGCCCCATAGCCAATATTGCGCCTCATCGACGAAGAGATCGGTACGATTGAAGGCCAGCCCAACAACCCGCAGCACTGTCACGACAATGATCGCCGCGACCGCAAATGTCAGCCACCGATGCTGTTCGCTCGCCTGCGCATGAGGCAGGGCCACGCCGTCATGCATGCTGGCGGCGTTCTGCATGGATCAACCAGAGATTTCGAGCATAGATGAGAAGGCCGGATGCCTGCCCGATAACGAAGACCGGGTCGCGCCGCCACAGTGCATAAGAAAGCAGCACCACACCGCCGAGAATGGAAAAATACCAGAAGGCGACCGGCATGACCGAGCGGCTCGCCCTCTCAGAGGAAATCCATTGAACCAGAAAACGCATGGTGAACAGCATCTGGCCCATGAAGCCGGTCAAGACCCATACGAATTCTTTCCAGCTGTTCACATGCAGCATGGACCATAAAGCCGGTGCATTCACGGCGATGTCTCCGTTTTGAAGGTTTCAGCCCAGCTTGACCGCTTGCGCCGGCGCAATAGCCAGGCGACGCCGATCAGATCGTGGATGCCGACGAGCGCGCGGCCAATATTGGTGTAGTGGGAATTTCCGTGCTGCCGCGCCCGATGCGTGACGTCGACATGGGCCACCTGCCAGCCGTCGCGATTAAAAAGCGCCGGGAAATAGCGGTGGTGGTGATCGAAATAGGGCAAGGCGAGATAGGCGTCGCGACGGAAGGCCTTAAGCCCGCAGCCCGTATCGCGCGTGCCGTCTTTCAGGATGCGCGCCCGCAAACCGTTGGCAAAGCGCGACGAAAGGCGTTTTCCGAGCGTATCGCGCCGGCCGATGCGCTGGCCGGCCACGAGGCCGAGCCGGCTTGTTGCAGTGGCGGAGAGAAGCGGCGCAAGAAGTGCAGGCAGATTGTCCGGCGGGTTCTGGCCGTCACCGTCAAGCATGCAGATAACAGGCGCCCGCGCTGCTTGGACGCCGCTATGTATCGCTGCCGATTGCCCGCCCTGACGGTCGTGCCGGACAAGCCGCAGCATCGGGTAACGATCACCAAGCGAAAGCACCGCATTCACCGTCCGATCGGAGGAGGCATCGTCCACCACCACAATTTCGAATTGGCCGACCGGCTGGCAGGCCGTCACGATCTCGGCCACGAGCGTTTCAACGCTCGCTTCCTCATTGTGCATCGGCACGATAACCGCGAAATCCGGGATCGATTGCAAAGGGGCTCCGTCATATCCATCTGCTCGGGTTCCGCAGACATCATCGATAGTGGCGAGAGAAGGAGCGCGAAAAGCTTGCATGAACATGAACAGCCGTTGATCTTCGCTGCATATGCGCCTGTTCTATTGCAGTTTTATTACGGCACGTGTCGGTGGAGTGTCGGTGGCGGTCAAAGTTTTTTTCGCGGCATGCGGGAAATAATCGTACAATTTGCAGCCCTTTAACGCGACCGTAAGCAATTTTTGCCACCGTGCGGCAACGTTTTTTTGGGGGGAGGAAACAGGATGCCGGGTGTAAATCCGACTGCTGTCAAAGCTAAATCATTGTCAATCAAGGCCAAATTCGCGGCGCTCGTCACGGGCGCGACGCTGGTCTCCTGCCTGTCCGTGGGGTTGTTGTCCTACGAGATGGGCAAGTCGGGCCTTATCGACGCCAGCGAAATCAGGCTCGAAACGGTTGCAAGCAACCAATCCAAGCAGCTTGACGCCTATACTTTGCGTGTCGAACAAAGCATCACCGAACTGTCGCAGAATGCCGCAATCGCCCAGGCGCTGGAAACGATGACCACTGTCGTGCCGACGGAAAAGGATGCCATCATCCAGGCTTTCCGCCGTGAAGGCGTCTCCGAGGAGGAGCGCGCTTCCTTCAACGGCGAAGGGTTGCGACTGCTTTATGCCATTCGCCACGCGACCATCAACGCCGCCATCGCCAGCGTCTGGCGCAATACCCGCGTCAGCGATATCTATGTCATCGACAAGAACGGCCTCATTATCTATTCCGTGACCAAGGGAAAGAACTTCCTGACCAACGTGACGGAACCGCAGAACGCCGCGATCAAGGACCTGTTCCAGCGCATCGAAGCCGGCAAGGATGGTGTCGTCAGCACCACCGGTTTCAGCGGCGGCGATAGTGATTCGGCCATGATCGGCATGCCGCTCGCGGTCTCCAACTGGGGCCAGCTGCAGCGCAAGGGCGCCGTCATCATGCGCGTTGCCGCCGACCGTATCGGCGCAGTCGTCACACCCGAAGAAACCGGCAAGACCATCGATGACGCCGTTCTTCTGAGCGCGGAGGGCAAACGCCGCGCCGGCGTGCTCTCGGGCGGCGCGGATGCTGCCATTTCCGAAAATCTCGCGGCCCTTTCGGGCGCAAGCGACCCTGGAATGGTGCTGGCACAGACGCCTGCCGGCAACATCTTCTATGCCCATCGCCCGGTCACCGTGTTTGGCCAGAAGCATCTTCTGGCCATCGGCCAGCAGGAGAGCAAGGTACTGGCCGCCGCCAACGATCTTGCCTTCTGGGCGGCCGTTGCGACCCTTGCCGTTCTTGCGATCATGACGCTGATCGGCATCTTTGTATCCGCAAGCCTCACCAAGCCGTTGACCGGTCTTGCCGGATTGATGGAGCGTCTCAACGGCGGTGACAACAATATCGAGATCAAGGCGGTTTCCCGCGGCGATGAGATCGGCACCATGGCGCGGGCGCTGGAATCCTTCCGCCAGGGCATTCTGGACAAGCAGCGCATGGAAGCCGAATCCCATCGCAAGGGCGAGGAACTGGATGAGGAACGCGCCCAGCGCGAAATGGAAAAGGCCAGAAGCGCCAAGGAACTGGAAGAGGCCGTCGATGCACTCGCGACCGGTCTTGCCAATCTGGCCGCCGGCAGACTTGATCGTCGCATCGAAAAATCCTTCGTGCCGTCGCTCGATCATCTGCGCGTCGACTTCAACAACTCCATGGCCGGGCTGGAAGCGACGATCTCCAATATCGGCGAAAGCGCCAACGCCATCCGCTCCGGCTCCGGCGAACTGAAGAGCGCATCGGAAGACCTGTCGCGGCGCACCGAACGTCAGGCCGCAGCCCTCGAGGAAGCGGCTGCAGCACTCGGAGAGATGACCCAGGCCGTCGATCTCTCGCTGTCGCGCTGCAATGTTGCCGTCGAGGCGACCGCAGGCACGATGCAGGACGCCCATAAATCCACAGCGGTCGTGAAAGAAGCGATCGTTGCGATGGAACGTATCGAAACCTCGTCGTCCAAGATCCGCCAGATCATCGACGTCATCGACCAGATCGCCTTCCAGACCAATCTGCTGGCGCTGAATGCCGGCGTGGAAGCCGCGCGCGCCGGTGAAGCCGGAAAGGGCTTTGCCGTTGTGGCGCAGGAAGTCCGCGAACTGGCCCAGAAATCGGCCGCCGCCGCGCGTGACATCACGACGCTGATCGCCACCTCGGCGGGCGATGTGGAAAGCGGTGTCGCGCTGGTGCTGAAGACTGGCGAAAGCCTGGAGCAGATCCAGAAACGCATCCAGTCGGTCAACGACCAGATCGGCGAAATCGCCACCGCATCGCGCGAACAGTCCGGCCGCCTCAGCGAAATCAATGCCTCCGTCAATGAACTCGACCATGTCACGCAGCAGAACGCGGCGATGGTGGAGGAAACCACCGCTTCGGCCTTCTCGCTGGCAAGCGAGGCGGATGGCCTGACCGAACAGGTGGGGCAGTTCTCAGTGGGCGAGACCCGGCACGCGGACCAACGCTACGCGGCATAAGCCACAAGGAAAAAGGCCGGAGGCAAAACCTCCGGCCTTTCATTTTGCTTAAAACTCCGATCCGGGCTCCCAGGGGCCGAAGCCCCTGGGAACACGCCGGCGACCCGGCACCGTTGCCCTCGCCGGCTTCCGGGGAGGAACCTCAGAAGAAACCGACCTTGTTCGGGCTGTAGGAAACCAGCAGGTTCTTCGTCTGCTGGTAATGATCAAGCATCATCTTGTGGGTCTCGCGACCGATGCCCGACTGCTTGTAACCACCAAAGGCAGCACCCGCCGGATAGACATGGTAGCAGTTCGTCCACACGCGGCCCGCCTCGATGCCGCGGCCGGCGCGGTAGGCGATATTGGTGTCGCGGCTCCAGACGCCCGCACCCAGACCGTAAACCGTGTCATTGGCAATTTCGAGCGCCTCTTCCACCGTCTTGAAGGTGGTGACGGAAACGACAGGACCGAAGATTTCCTCCTGGAAAATCCGCATCTTGTTGTTGCCCTCGAATACGGTCGGCTGGATGTAGTAGCCGTCCTTCAGGTCGCCCGTCAGCGTCTTGCGGTCGCCGCCGGTCAGGACCTTCGCGCCTTCCTTCTTGCCGATCTCCAGATAGCTCATGATCTTGTCGAACTGTTCCTGCGAGGCCTGTGCGCCCAGCATGGTCGACGGGTTGAGCGGATCGTCCTGGCTAATCGCCTGAACGCGCTTGATCGCCTTTTCCATGAAGCGGTCATAGATTGATTCATGCACTAGAGCGCGCGAGGGGCAGGTGCAGACCTCACCCTGATTGAGCGCAAAGAAGGCGAAACCTTCGAGCGCCTTGTCGAGGAAGGCATCGTCCTCGTTCATCACATCGGCAAAGAAGATGTTCGGCGACTTGCCGCCCAGCTCCAGCGAGATGTTGGTGACGTTGTCAGCCGCATAACGCATGATTTCCTTGCCGACCGAGGTGGAACCGGTGAAGGCGATCTTGGCGATGCGGTTGCTCTGAGCCAGCGGCTTGCCGGCTTCAAGGCCCGTGCCGTTGACGATGTTGAGGACGCCGGGCGGCAGAAGGTCTTCAATCAGTTCCATCACGATGAGAATGGAAGCCGGGGTCTGTTCCGCCGGCTTCAGCACCACGCAATTCCCAGCGGCAAGCGCAGGTGCCAGTTTCCACGCAGCCATCAGGATCGGGAAGTTCCACGGAATGATCTGGCCGACGACACCGAGCGGTTCATGGAAATGATAGGCGACCGTGTCATTATCGATTTCGCCGATCGTGCCTTCCTGAGCGCGAATGCAGCCTGCGAAATAACGGAAATGGTCAATCGTCAGCGGAATATCCGCATTGGTAGTTTCGCGCAGCGGCTTGCCATTGTCCCAGGTTTCAGCCCGGGCGATGAGGTCGAGATTGTCTTCGATCCGCTGGGCAATCCTGAGCAGGATGTTGGAGCGTTCCGTGATGCTCGTCTTGCCCCATTTTTCGCGCGCCTTGTGGGCAGCGTCGAGCGCGAACTCGATGTCGGATGCATCCGAGCGCGGTACTTCGCAGATCTTGTGGCCCGTCACCGGTGAGAGATTGTCCATGTAGCGGCCGGACTTCGGCTCCACCCATTTGCCGCCGATGTAATTGCCGTATTTCAGCTTGAAGGGCGCTTCGCCCGCTTTCTGCTGAACCTGAATGTTCATGATTTCATCCTCCCTGATGAAAACGATCCTGAGCGGACCGCATGGGAGGAAGGTGGGCCTAGATGGCGCGGTTCGGTAGAGGGGCGCCGTTGTTCCGCAGCGCACATTGTCTCACATCTGCGACAAAGCCACCGCGATCCGGCGGAATCGGCCGGATCGCACACTTACGGGCCTTAATGCACGTCGAATTTCTTCATCTTGCGGTGAAGCGTGGCGCGGCTAATGCCGAGCAGCGAAGCGGCCTGCGTAACATTACCGTTGGTGCGCGACAGGACGCGCCGGAGTGCGGAACGTTCCGCTTCCGCAAGGTCGGAGCCGCCGTCGTGGCGCTGTTCCTGCAGAATATCCGCCGCCGGCAGACCCTGCGCGATCCTGATATCATCGAGCTTCAGCGCAAGGCGGGCGGCCCGCGTCGCACCGAGCACCAGATCGTCCTGATCCACGGCCAGCAGTGACATCGCCGCGCCGAACCCGGTCGGCACGACGACGATGCGCGCGCCGGGAAAGGCGCGGCGGAAAAGATTGCCTTCGATACGCTGCGCCGCATCCTTCACCGCCTGGGTGACGAAGGAGAAGGTCATCTCGTTGATATCGTCGCGGCAGGTGGAAATATCGAGCGCGCCCGTCACCCGGCCGGTATGGTCGCGGATGGGCGCGGTCGTGCAGCAGAGTTCAGTGTTCGACGTGAAGAAATGCTGGTCGCGATAGACCACTACCGAGCGCTCATCCACCAGCGCCGTGCCGATGCCGTTGGTGCCCACGCTCTCTTCGCTCCAGACGGCCCCGTTCCAGAGGCCGAGCGCCCGGAAATCGCGGTCATCACCGGAAGCACCACGTCGCTCCAGCGCAACGCCCTGCGCGTCGGTCAGAAGCAGGCAGCAACCGGATTTGCCGACGCTGTGAAAAATGCGGTCCAGCTCATCCGTGCTCTCGGCGATCAGGCCGGCGGCACTTTCGCGGGCGCGGCGAAACTCAACCTCGCTGAGAAAGATCGGCTTGCGGTTTTCCTCCGGCGCAAGACGGTGCTTGACCATGCAGCGCCGCCATGAGGCAATAATCGGAGAACTTGCGGCCGCGGAACGATGGCGTGCTGTTTCATACACGCGTTCCGCATGGGCGATGTCTGTCGGCATACGCTCCTCCCAAAGCTTTTATGCGATGGTGCGCTGGAAGCGTGCATGTTTCAACAAAAAACTTCGCGACCGGTCCTGCCGGGAGCACCCGCTGGCTGCGCCGGACTAGCGAACCACCTTGATATAACGCCGGCCGGAGGCCTCTTCCGTTTCATCCTCCGCCGAGAGGAACGTGTCGTCCACGAGATTGGCGATGGAGGTCAGCGGACCGGGCTTGCCGAAAAAGAAGCCCTGCACCTGCAAGCAGCCTTCACGCCGCAGGAATTCAATATGGGCCTTCGTCTCCACTCCCTCTGCAAGCACCGGAATATTCAGACTGTGCGCCAGAATGAGCGTCGAGCGAACGATCGCCTCCGACTGCACATTGGTGGACAGGCCATCGATGAAGGCGCGGTCGATCTTGATCTTGTCGAAGGGGAAGCTCTGCAGGGTCGAAAGCGAGGAATAACCCGTACCGTAGTCGTCCATGGCGATCTTGACGCCGAGCGACTTGAGCTTGCGGATGGTGACGAGCGCGTGGCGATGATCGGCGATGATGCTGCCTTCGGTAATTTCAAGCTCGAGCCTTTCCGGCGCAAGTCCCGTCTCTGCAAGAATTCTCTCAACCTTGTCGGGGAAATCATTATCCGCAAGCTGCTGCGGCGCGACGTTGACGGCAATGGCGAGTGACTTTTTCCACCGCGCAGCCTGCGCGCATGCTTCTCTCAGAACCCATTCGCCCAGTTCGACGATGAAGCCGGTCTGTTCGGCAATCGGAATGAATTCGACGGGAGATACCATGCCGCGTTCGGGATGTTTCCAGCGCAGAAGCGCCTCGAAACCGACAATGCTGCCGCTTCTGGTATCGTTCTGCTGCTGATAATAAAGCTCGAACTCGTTATTGGCGAGGCCGCTGCGCATGGCGATGGCAAGCGCATTGCGCGCGCGCGCGGCCTCGTCCATGGATTTGTCATAAAAGCAGATCGTGTCAGACGTCCCGCTTTTCGCCCGGTACATGGCAACATCGGCCTGCGCCATCAGGGTATCGGCATCGATGGAGCCGGTGTTGCGGACCGATATGCCGACACTTGCGCCGACCGAAAATGTCTGGCCGTTCCATTCGACTGGCTTGCTGATCTGCTCGATCAGTCGCTGCGCGAATTCTGCACCATCGGCCCGGGTGTAATAGGAATGGGTCATCGCCACGAATTCATCGCCGCCCATGCGCGCCAGGAATTCACCGGCCTTCAGCACGGAACTCGCCCGATCGGCGATGGCGCGCAGCACGGCGTCACCGGCCGCGTGGCCATGCACGTCGTTGATTTCCTTGAAACGGTCGAGATCGATCGACAGAAGCGCGGTATGCGCACCCATGGAGATATGGCGCGTGCGGCGGTTGAGATGTTCGATGAATGCCGCGCGGTTGGGAATACCCGTCAGCGGATCGTGCAATGAAAGATGGCGATAGCGGGCAACCGCCTGCTGGGTGGACTGGGCGTCGATGACATAGGTGGAAAGTCCGAGCGCCAGAAGCAGCAGCGTCACCGCGATTGCGCCTCCGCCCATGATGGCCGGCGGCAGCAGATTTTCCGGAATGATGATGCGCGGATCGAAGGCGAACGACATGGAGGCCATGCCGGTATAGTGCATCGAGGCAATGGCGAGGATGAGAAACGCCACCGCACTATATTGGCAGAAACGGTTGAGAGGCCGGGCAATGCGATTGACCGCAATGGCGCCGAGCACCGATCCCAGCACCAGCGAAGCGATGACATAGGCCTGATCCCAGAAGATCATGCCCTGCACATTATAGGCCGCCATGCCGGTATAATGCATGGCCGCAATGCCGAGGCCGAGGATGATCCCGCCTGCTTCCACCAGCACGCTGCGGCCGCCATAGGCGGAAATGCCGAAACCGGCGGTCGTCGTCGTAATGGCGATAAGAAGAGAAAGCCCGGTCAGATAGGGATCGTAACCCACATCGCCCGCCGCGACATAGCCCAGCATCGCCACGAAATGGGTGGTCCAAATCGCCGCGCCGCCATTGACGCCCGCCAGAAACAACCAGTTGACCTTCTGCAATCCCGTCGCCAGACGCGCTTTCGAAAAAAGACGCATCGTGACGAAGCTTCCGAGCATGCACACGACAACCGCCGCAGCGGTGTATCGATAGTCGTGATCGATGGTGAGGCACTGGAGAACTTTGAACATTGTCATCTACGCAATTGGAATTCTGCGTAGCCTTACCATTCGCCAAGTTTTCACCCGGTTTATGTGCATGGATAAGCATATATTAAAAGTTGCAACACCCGAGTGAATTAGTAATTACTAATAAAATTATAAAGTGGCATCCGGGAAAACGGGGCCACTCTTGTCTTTAGCTTCGGTTTGTATTATAGCGCCCGCACCCGTGTAGACACCCTTGGAGGCAACGCGGGTGGGATGGTGCTTGGCGCCTCCCCAGTTCAGTGCCCGCGGGCATGAACTCTCCATATAACCTCGAAAGGAATTGCCATGAGCAAAGAATCGTATGAGCTCAAGGCCGAGGCGCGCGAACGAGTTGGTAAGGGGTCCTCTCGTGAACTTCGCCGCAACGGTTTGATTCCCGCTGTCATCTATGGTGACAAGCAGGCCCCCATTTCCATCGCCCTGTCGACCAACGAAGTCACCAAGCGTATCCACGCCGGCGGTTTCATGACGACGGTCGGGACGATCGACGTCGACGGCAAGAAGATCAAGGTTCTCCCGAAGGATTACCAGCTTGATCCGGTCCGCGACTTCACCATGCATGTCGACTTCCTGCGCGTTTCGGGCAACACGCTCGTCAACGTTGAAATTCCGGTTCACTTCGAAAACGAAGAAAAGTCGGACATCAAGATCGGCGGCGTTCTGAACATCGTTCGCCACACGGTGGAATTCCACTGCCCGGCCAACGACATTCCGGAAGCCATCACGGTTGACCTCTCCGGCCTGAAGATCGGCGACAGCGTTCACATCTCGAACGTCAAGCTGCCGAAGAACATCACGCCCGTCATCGCCGACCGCGACTTCACGATCGCAACGATCGTTGCTCCGGCAGCAGGCGTTGAAGAAGAAACGACCGAAGAAGCTTCCGAGGAATAATCGGCGGCCGCAAGGCCTGACAGCTTTGAAGAATGAGGCCCGTTCCGTTTTCGGAACGGGCTTTTTAGTTTTTATGAACTTTAAAACCAGAAAGCTTGGCCTCCGCAGCTGAGATGGGAAGCGTTTCAGTGTCGATTAACACTTCCATGAAACGATACCCTTGCGCTGTCGTGGAAACATCGGACGGTCTGGGAAATTGCACGAGGGAACGCGGCCTTTACCGAAAACCCCTCGCAAACCCCATCCGGATGGACAAAAACGCAGCGCAGCAAGTCTGGGGCAAAGGGTAGCTGCAATTCAACATGGCTCATTCCGTCGAAAGCCGCTTTATCGCGATTGTTTCCGGCGCACTTCTTACAGTGGTCGCACCGCTTTTCACGCTTTTGCTGACGCTTTCCTATAACGAGGCAATCCGCAGCCAGCGCAACCATATCGAAATTCTGCTGTCGACGAATACGCAGGCGCTGGCCCGCCCCCTGTGGGACCTTGACGACGACACCATAAATCAGATTACCGGAACCCTTGTTTCCGATCCCATGATCCGCATGGTCGAGGTCAAGGATACATCCGGCCAGCTCGATGTCGTCCAGACTGCCGGCAGCGACATCATCCAGGACGCCGCCTCGACGACACGCGAGGTGATCTACAAGACCACCAAGGGACCAGTGACCGTTGGGCAGCTGACGGTCTATTACGATGATGTCGGCCTTCTGACCTCGCTCAGCCGAACCGAACTGGCCTTTATCACGATTTTCATCCTCGCCGTCCTCACCATCGTTCTTGCCGCAATCGTCGGCAACCGCTTCATGGTCATTCGCCCGCTGATGCGACTGGCGGCGGCGATAGAGGCGACACGCCGCCTCGGCTCACGCCACCATGTCGACTGGCGCTCGAAGGATGAAATCGGCCGGCTGGCAAAAAGCTTCAACGAAATGCAGACCCAGCTCGAAAAGGAAGAGCTGGAGATCAAGAATGCCCACGAACGCAAGACGGAAATCTACAACCGTACACCCGCCATGCTGTTCTCGCTCGACAGGCACGACCGGATTGCCGCCGTCAGCGACTATTGGGTGCAGGCGACCGGTTACGATCGCACCAGAATACTCGGCCTGAACTTCGCCGATCTCATCCATCCCGACGACAGGTCCCTGTTTCAGCAGCGCAAGACGGCGCACTCCTCGCCCGACGCTTCGCACAACGGCATCACCGTGCGTTTCCATTGCATGGATGGCGGTGTCATGGACGCGCTTATCCTCGAAAAGCCCCTTGATTCCGGCGATACCACGCAGCAAAGCACGTGTCTTTGCGTCATGACCGATGTGACCGAACTGAGCCAGTCGGAAAAACGCAACCGGCAGCAAGCCATTTCCGACCATCTGACCGGCCTCTTCAACCGTCAGGGCTTCGAGGCGATCCTCGACCTGCAGATCCGCGATGCGGACCGGAAAGGCAGCGAACTGGCCTGCCTGTTCATCGACCTCGACCGTTTCAAGGCCATCAACGACAATCTCGGCCATGCGGCGGGTGACGCCGTTCTCAAGCAATTCACGCTGAAACTCGAACCCCTGCTTACGCCGCTCGACAGCGCGTCGCGGCTTGGCGGCGACGAATTCGCCATTCTGCTGGCCGGCGACAAAGTGGAAGAACGCGCCCTGGAATTCTGCGAGCGGGTCTGCGCCATGCTGGACATGCCCTTCGAGATCGAGAACAACAGCATCCGCCTCAGCGCCAGCATCGGCATGGCTGTCTATCCACTGCACGCCTCCAGCGCGTCGGAGCTTTTGCAGAATGCCGACATGGCGATGTATAGCCGCAAGAGAACCGGCAAAAACGGCTCGCAGGTCTTCGACAGCTCGATCATGGACCGCGCGCGCGAACATGCGGAGCTGGAGCGGGACATCGCCCAGGCGCTTTCCGAGGACTGGTTCGAAGCCTATTTCCAGCCCATTCAAGACCTCGCAACCGGCCAGACAGCGGGTTTCGAAGCGCTGCTGCGTCTCAACCATCCCGACAAGGGATTGCTTTCCCCCGCCGCGATCATCAGCCTTGCCGAAGAAAACGGCACCATTCAACGCATCGGCAATCTCATTCTCGATCAGTCGATCGCCAATCTCGCCAGGCTGTCGCGCCTGCCCGGAATGGATCAGACCTATGTGGCAGTCAATTTTTCGCCGCTGCAATTCGAACCGGGACTACCGACTCGCATCGCCGGCGTGCTGCACCGGCACGGTATTCTCCCCGCACGTCTGGTCATTGAGATCACCGAAGCCGTCATCATGAAGGACGATCCGCAAATCCGGGCGATCCTCAATGCCATTCACCAGCTGGGCTGCCGCATCGCGCTGGATGATTTCGGCACGGGTTATTCCTCGCTCAGCTATCTCAGCCGTTTTCCGGTCGATATCGTCAAGATCGACCAGTCCTTCACCCGCTCGATCTGCGACGACACCATGGACATCAGGCAGCGGAGCCGTATGCTTGTCGAAGGCATCGCCGCCATCTCGCACAAGATGAACTGCACCGTCATTGCCGAGGGCGTGGAGACGGAAGAGCAGAAGGACCTTCTGACCGATATGGGCGCGGATTTCGGACAGGGTTATTATTTTGCGCGCCCGCAGCCGGTCCAAAGGCTGATCGCCGCATTCGATGCGACGTCCGGACAAAGCCGCTTTGCGGCGAGACAAGCGTGAAGCCGATGGAGGCAGCGATGGGATTGATCCGCTTTTGTCTGCTCTTTCTTGCTATCGCCACACCAGTCAACGCGGCGAAGCTCTTCCTGACGACCGAGGTCTATCCGCCTTATAATCTGCAGGCCAGTGACGGCAGCGTGCACGGCGTCTATTTCGACCAGCTCAAGATCGTGCTCCAGGACACCGATACGGATTACGAAGTCACCGTCATGCCCTGGGCGCGGGCCATTGCACTGGCCACAACACAGGCCATGCACTGCGTCTTCGCCACGGCACGAACGCCCGAGCGGGAAAAGCTCTTCAAATGGGTTGCACCAATCCATACCGACCGCAACATTCTCGTGGCCCGCCGCGAGGCGAATATCGAGGCTTCCAGCCTCGAGGACGCCAGAAGATATAGGGTGGGAACCCAGCGGGGCGACTATACCGAAGCACTGTTGGAAAAGCTCGGTTTCCCGCAGATGGATGTCGGCGCGGATTTCGAGATCACGCTCAACAAGCTGAAACTCGGACGCATCGACCTCATGCCCATGTCGGAAAGTACCCTCAAGAGCCTGCCTGCGAACAGTTTCAAGGAAGTGATAACGCTGAGCCGGCAACAGCTCGGCCTCGCCTGTAACAAAACCGTTCCTGACGAGATCATCACAAAATTGCAGGCCCGGCTGGACAGGCTGATCGCCGATGGAACGCAGCAGCAGATATTCGATCGTTACAGTCTGGTCAGCCCCTGAGCAATCGGCCGATCCGCCCGCGAACCCATAAAAAGATTGACATCAGGCACTTTTCGGGGTGGTGACAACAGCATCATCAGGCAAAACGCGGACATGCCCCATGAAAATCATCGCAGGACTTGGTAATCCCGGCGCACAATATGCGGGAAACCGTCACAATATCGGCTTCATGGCCGTGGATGCGCTGCAGCGTCTGCCCTCGTTTGCGCCCTGGTCGAAGAAGTTCAAGGCGGAGGTTTCCGAAGGTGAGATCGGCGGCGAAAAGGTTCTGCTGATGAAACCGCTCACCTATATGAACCTGTCAGGCGAATCCGTCGGCGAGGCCATGCGTTTCTTCAAACTGACGCCGGCCGACATCATCGCCATCCATGACGAACTCGATTTGCTGGCCGGCCGCACGCGCATCAAGATCGGCGGCGGCCATGGCGGTCATAACGGCCTTAAATCGCTAGACGCCCATTGCGGCAAGGAATACCGCCGTCTGCGCCTCGGCATCGGCCATCCCGGTGACAAGGAGCGGGTGCACGGCCATGTGCTCGGCGATTTCGCCAAGTCGGACCGCGTCTGGCTCGATCCGCTGCTGGACGCCATTGCCGACAACGCCGCCATGCTGGTGAAGGGTGAGGATTCGCAGCTGATGAACAAGCTGGCGCTGGCGACGGGCAGCAAACCGGAAGCGGAAAAACCGGTAAAGGTCGCCAAGCCGGCCGCGCAGTCCCACATCCACCAGGCACGCAACAGCGCCCAGCCGAAAAAGCTGCCGGAAACCGGGCCGATGGCCGAGATGCTGAAGCGAATGTTCGGCAAGAAGGACTAAAACCCGCATGTCTTCCGACACTATTTCCCTGCGGGCGGCCGGCCCCGGCGATCTACCCGGTTTGCTTGAACTCTACCAGGTACTAAACCCATCAGACCCGGAATTGACGACGCAGGACGCAGGTGCGGTTTTCGCAGCCATGCTCGCCCAACCCGGCCTGACCGTATTTGTGGCGACAGAGAATGGCAAACCCGTCGCGACTGCCACGCTTCTGATCGTTCCGAACCTGACCCGCGCCGCCCGCCCCTATGCCTTGATTGAAAACGTGGTGACACTGGAGGCGCGCCGCGGTCGGGGATATGGCCGCACGGTGGTGCGCCACGCCATTGAGACAGCCTTCGGCGCGAACTGCTACAAGGTGATGCTCCTGACAGGCCGCCACGACCCGGCGGTTCATGCCTTCTACGAAAGCTGCGGCTTCGTGCAGAACAAGACAGGTTTCCAGATCCGGCAGGATTAGTGACAACCCGTCCATCTCGGCAACCCCAGAGCCGCCGTAAAAGCGCTCACTCCTCCGGCTCGGTCGTGAACATCAGCGGGAAGCCCGCTTCCTTGCCGAGATCGGTCGCCTCCTTGGCCTTCGTCTCGGCAATATCGCGCTCGCAGACAACCACCACAGCGCTGCCGAAGCGATGCGCCGTCATCATCACCCGGCGTCCGGTATCCTCGCTCATGCGAAAGACGGCCTTCAGCACCACGGTGACAAATTCGCGCGGCGTATAGTCGTCATTCAGCAGAATGACCTTGTAGAGCTTAGGCCGCTCCAGCTTCGATTTCACTCTCGGTTTCGGTTTGAGATCGACAGGACTGTCACTCATCATCGTCGCTCGTCATGGTGGTTTATCATGGTGGTTGAGGGGGAAAAATCCCGCTGCATGGCGAAAGATCGTGCCTTAGACCCGCTCATATTGCGCCGCAACCGCGCCACCGGCAACCCTGCCCGGAATTCCGCACCTTTCGGAAGGCTTTGTCCGCCCAAATCGGCCCCCGGGCTTGACCTTGCCCTGCCGTTTCCGCAAAAGGCTCCTCAACGAATTCTTTCAAACGGACAGGTTTCAAGCCATGGGCTTTAAATGCGGTATCGTTGGATTGCCAAATGTCGGCAAGTCCACCCTCTTCAACGCGCTGACGAAAACGGCCGCCGCACAGGCTGCCAACTATCCCTTCTGCACCATCGAGCCGAATACCGGCGAGGTTGCCGTGCCGGACCCGCGTATGCAACAGCTTGCCGCCATCGCCGGTTCGAAGGAAATCATCCCGACCCGCATCTCCTTCGTGGACATTGCCGGCCTGGTGCGCGGCGCGTCAAAGGGTGAAGGCCTCGGCAACAAGTTCCTCGCCAACATCCGCGAAGTCGATGCCGTCGTGCATGTGCTGCGCTGCTTCGAAGACGACGATATCACCCATGTGGAAGGCCGCATCAATCCGGTTGGCGATGCCGAAACGATCGAGACCGAGCTGATGCTCGCCGACCTCGAAAGCCTGGAGCGCCGTGTCGAGCAGACGCGCAAGCGCGCCACCAGCAAGGACAAGGAATCCCTGGCTCAACTGCCGGTCATGGAAGCGGTCATCGCGCTGCTCAACGAAGGAAAGCCGGCACGCCTGCTGTTGAAGACGCTGCCGGTTGAGGAAATCGAAATCCTCAAGGGCCTCAATCTCCTGACGTCGCACCCGGTGCTGTATGTCTGCAACGTCTCGGAAGCCGACGCATCGTCCGGCAACGAGCACACCGCAGCCGTCGCGGCGATGGCAAAGGAACAGGGTGCTGAATGCGTGATCATCTCGGCGGCGATCGAGGCCGAAGTTGCACAGCTTCCGGCCGATGAAGCCGAGGAATTCCTCTCGGCCCTCGGCCTTAACGAAGCTGGTCTCGACCGGCTCATCCGTGCCGGTTATCACCTGCTCGACCTCATCACCTATTTCACCGTCGGCCCGAAGGAAACGCGCGCCTGGACGATCGTGCGCGGCACCAAAGCCCCCGCCGCCGCCGGCGTCATCCATACCGATTTCGAACGCGGCTTCATCCGCGCCTTCACTATCGGCTTTGACGACTACATCGCCTATAAGGGCGAAGTCGGCGCCAAGGAAGCGGGCAAGGGACGTGACGAAGGCAAGGAATATGTCGTTCAGGACGGCGACGTCATCCACTTCCGCTTTAACACCTGATCTGGTTTGAACGACGGGTGGAATGAAACCACCCGGATAATAGCGCACATTTCTTCTCCCCGCCGGGGAGAAGATGTCCCGAAGACACAGATGAGGAGGCCACCTCTCCGCATATCTCTGCCGCAGCACCCTCATCCCGCTGCCGCGACCTTCTCCCCGGCGGGGAAAAGAAACAAGGGGTGCTCGCCCGCTCCAGACTCTCACCCATCGGAAGATAGCCGCACCATCAATTTGACCTTTACGTAAAAGGAAAAATCCTCTTAGATGCGCACAACACTGACTGTGCGAAGGGAGGAAACCATGGCGCCGGTCGCGACATACACCTATGAGGATTTTGCCGTAGGGCGGGAATTTCCCCTTGGACCACAATCGATTTCCGCAGCGCAGATCATCGAATTTGCCAGCGAGTTCGACCCCCAGCCCATGCATCTGTCGGAAGAGGCTGGCCGCCGGAGCATTCTTGGCGGGCTGGCGGCTTCCGGCTGGCACACCTGCAGCCTGCTGATGCGGATGATGGCAGACAGCTACATCTCCAACTCCACCTCGCAAGGCAGCCCCGGCATCGATTATGTCGACTGGAAAAAGCCGGTTCTGGCCGGAGACACGCTTTCGGGAAAATCCATCGTGCTGGAACAGCGCCCTTCCGCGTCGCGCCCCGGCATCGGCCTCGTGAAATTGCGCCACGAGCTTTATAACCAGCGCGGAATTCTGGTCTCACAGGGAGAAAACACCGTCATGTTCCTGATGCGTGGCGATGGAGGCGTTGCGGCATGAGACTGGCAGAACTTTCCCCGATCGGCGAACGCGTCACCCTCGATACGCTGCATTTTTCCGCCGAAGACATTATTCGCTTCGCCCGCGATTTCGACCCGCAACCCTTTCATCTCGATGCCGAGGCGGCCAGGAACAGCGTGTTCGGTGGCCTCTGCGCCTCCGGCTGGCACACTGGCGCAGGCTGGATGAAATCCTTCCTGTCCCATTGGGCAAAGGAAGTGAAGAGGCTTAAGCTACAGGGGCTGGAACCACCGAAACTCGGCCCCTCCCCGGGCTTCCGCGAACTCAAATGGAAAAAGCCGGTTTTTGCCGGCGACGACGTGACCTATTTTGTCACCCTGCTAGACGCTCGCCCGCTGGAATCGAGACCCGGCATCTGGCTGAACACCACCTTCAACGAGGGCGTCAATCAGTCGGGAGAAACGGTACTGACCTTCCAGAGCGGGGTTCTGGAATTCGATTAATACGAGCCCTGGGGCAAACCATCGCGACTTGCCCTGGTTACCGCCTCAATGGCCGGAAAATTCTACCAGCGTGCGCACGTCGACGCCAAGATCTTCCAGCTTCTTGCGGCCGCCGAGATCAGGCAGGTCGATGACGAAGCAGGCGGATACGATTTCCGCACCCATCTGTCGCAAGAGCTTCACGGCACCTTCGGCGGTGCCGCCGGTGGCGATCAGGTCGTCGACAAGAATGACCTTCTCGCCCGGCTGTACGGCATCCACATGCATCTCCATTTCGTCGACACCATATTCCAGGCTGTAGGCGACCCGCACGGTGGTGTGCGGCAGCTTGCCCTTCTTGCGGATCGGCACGAAACCGGCCGATAGCTGATGCGCCACCGCCCCGCCCAGGATGAAGCCGCGCGCTTCCATGCCGGCGATCTTGTCGATCTTCGTTCCCGCATAGGGCTGCACCAGTTCATCGACGGCGCGGCGAAATGCGCGCGGATTGCCGAGCAGCGTCGTGATGTCGCGGAAGATGATGCCCGGCTTCGGATAGTCGGGAATGGAACGGATGGCAGCGGAAAGCTCCGAAGCGATAACGGTCATGGTATTTCCAGTTAAAATGGGAAATGGATCAGGAAGTTCGGGCCACCCTATCAATTTGACGGCTGCGGACCAACTAAAAAGGCAACGGCGCTCATTCCGCCGCCGACATTCCCTCGATCCGCGCCCAGACCGGGCGGATAGCCTCGAAGAAAAGCTCATGAAAAAGCCCCCGCGGACGACCGCGGAGGCTGATGATCGCAGGCATCAAGATGATGCTCAATGTTCCTTGTTGGCGTAAACCGATTTCTTGGTGAGATAGATCAGTGCCGTGAAGATGAACAGGAACACCATGACCATGAAGCCGGTGCGCTTGCGCGCTTCCAGATGCGGTTCCGCAGCCCACATCAGGAAGGCAGCGACGTCCTTGGAATATTGATCAACCGTCTGCGGTGCACCATCGTCATAGGTCACCTGATCGGCGCTGATCGGCGGCGCCATCTTCAGTGCCGCAGCGCTGACGAAGTACGGGTTGAAATGCGTACCTTCCGATATCTCAACACCGGCCGGTGGTTCCTGATAGCCGGTCAGCAGCGCATGGATATAATCCGGGCCGCCTTCCTGATAACCGCCGACGATCGGGATCATGTCGATGATGAACTGGGGGAACCCACGTTCCACGCCGCGCGCCTTGGCAAGGAGCGACATGTCAGGCGGTGCAGCGCCACCATTGGCGGCAGCCGCCGCTTCGTGGTTCGGGAATGGCGAGGGGAAATGGTCGGAAGGCACAGCCTTGCGATTATACATTTCACCTTCGGCATTCGGGCCATCCTGCACTTCGTATTCGGCGGCGAAGGCCTTTACCTGCTCGTCCGAATAACCGAGATCCCCCAGCGTGCGGAAGGAAACGAGGCTCATCGAATGGCAGGCGGAGCATACTTCCTTATAGACCTTCAGGCCGCGCTGCAGCTGGCCCTTGTCATATTTACCGAAGGGACCGGCAAAGGACCAGCTCTGCTCCTCGGGCTTGATGATCGGGAAGTGACCGCCGGCAATCGCATGTTCCGCCTTGGTGGCGAGATCATGGCTCTCCTCCGCCGCGAAGGCGGCGGCGGAACAGCTAATGGCGGCGAAAAGCGCGATGCTCGTGAATAGCGTCTTCATTGTCGTCATCCTTCCTTCGCGCTCAGACCTGGGCGGCCGCTGGCGCGGCACCCGTCTTGGCAGCCTTCTTTTCAAGAACGGCCTCGGTAATCGAATTCGGAATACGCCGGGGCGTTTCGACCAGACCGAGGATCGGCATGATGACGAGGAAGAAACCGAAATAGTAGAGCGTGCCGATCTGCGACATGACGACATAAAGTCCTTCCGCAGGGCGTGAACCCAGCCAGCCGAGCAGGATGGCGTTGACCACGAACAGCCAGAAAAACATCTTGTACCAGGGGCGGTAGACGGCGGAGCGAACCTTTGACGTATCGAGCCAGGGCAGGAAGAACAGCACGATGATCGCGCCGAACATCACGAGAACGCCGCCAAGCTTGGAATCGATCGGCCCGACATTGAAGGTGATGGCACGCAGCATCGCGTAGAATGGCAGATAATACCACTCCGGCACGATATGGGCCGGCGTCTTCAGCGGATCCGCCATGATGTAGTTATCAGGGTGGCCGAGGAAGTTCGGCATGTAGAAGATGAACCAGGCATAGGCGATGAGGAACACCGAAACGCCAAGCGCATCCTTCAGCGTCGCATAGGGCGTGAAGGGCACCGTATCGGTCTTGCTCTTCACTTCCACACCGGTCGGGTTGGTCTGGCCCGTCACATGCAGCGCCCAGATGTGCAGGATGACGACACCGGCAATCATGAAGGGCAGCAGGTAGTGAAGTGCGAAGAAGCGGTTGAGCGTCGGATTGTCCACCGCAAAGCCACCGAGCAGGAACTGCTGGATCCATTCACCCACGAGCGGGAAAGCCGTGAAGAAGCCGGTGATGACGGTCGCGCCCCAGAAGGACATCTGGCCCCAGGGAAGCACGTAGCCCATGAAGCCCGTCGCCATCATCAGGAGATAGATCACGCAGCCGAGAATCCAGAGGATTTCACGCGGCGCCTTGTAGGAGCCGTAATAAAGGCCGCGGGCAATGTGCAGGTAAACCGCGATGAAGAAGAACGACGCACCGTTGGCATGCATGTAGCGTAGCAGCCAGCCATGGTTGACGTCACGCATGATCTTTTCGACGGAATTGAAGGCGACCGTCGTTTCGGCCGCATAATGCATGGCCAGCACGACGCCGGTGAGGATCTGCACGATCAGCATGACGGCAAGCATCGCACCGAAAGTGTAGGCATAGTTCAGGTTACGCGGGACAGGATAGGCAACGAAGCTGTCATAGATCATGCGCGGCAAGGGAAGCCGCGAATCGATCCACCTCTCGATGCCGGTGGACGGCTGATAACTGGAATGGCCACTCATGAATATCTGTCCCCTTATCCGATCTTGATCACGGTATCGGATGTGAATGCAAATGTCGGGATGGCGAGGTTCTGCGGCGCCGGACCCTTACGTATGCGGCCCGCCGTATCGTAATGCGAGCCATGGCAGGGACAGAACCACCCGCCGAAATCGCCGGCCTGGCCGAGCGGAACGCAACCGAGATGGGTGCAGGAACCGATCATGACGATCCAGTTCTCCTTGCCCTGACCGGCGGAGCGGTCAATGTCCGTCGCCTGCGCGTCGGGGGCGATATTGGCATTGCGTGCCACCGGGTCTTTGAGATCGCCGAGAGCGACCGCATTGGCTTCGTCGATTTCCTTTGCCGTGCGGTTGCGGATGAAAATCGGCTTGCCGCGCCACTTCACGGTCAAGGACATGCCCGGCTCGACGGCCGCGACATCCACCTCGATGGAGGCGAGTGCCAGCGTCGATGCATCGGGACGCATCTGGTCGATAAAGGGCCATGCAACGGCGGCGGCACCGACGGCGCCCGCCATTCCCGTCACTAGATAAAGAAAATCGCGACGGGTCGGTTCACCCGAAGCGTCGTGATTGGTTACGTGCTCGCTCACCGCTACACCATCCTCTGCGCTGTTTTTGCCGTAAATCGCATGAGTCCTCCCGCTATGATTTGATCCAGGACAAACTCCGTCCCATCGCCCTGGACACAACTGCGGCATCAAGAAACCGCGTCACTCTGTGTGATCGCAAAATATTGACCGACTTGGCAAGAGCAAAGCACACAAAGCTGCCGTAATTCTGCCCGAAGCGTCCGATTTGGCTGTCATTTTTTCGCCGACCTTGGCAGGCGGGCAACATTGTGTGCATCCATGCACCATGTTAGGAGACTTCAAGGGAGAGCTTGGAAAGCAGGGATTCGGATGACGGCGAAGCTCTCTTGCATGGTATCCACGGCTGTGGCTGCCGTTCTTTTCATTGCCAGCCTGCGTTATGTGACGGATTTCTGGCTTCTCGCCTTCGTCACCAGCTTCCAGCTTCACATCGCCATCGTCTGCATCCTGCTGTCATGCCTCATCTTCTGGCTGACGCGCGATGTCGTTACGGCCGTGCTTCTGGTCTGGGCGCTTGCGCTCGCCATCCACGCCGTCGCGATGCTGATGGAATTTTCCACAGCCGCCACCGCCGCACCCGGCGCAAAACCTTTTCGGCTGTTGTCCTTCAACGTCTTGATGGACAACGCGGCCAATGCGGATGCAATTGCCGACAAGATTCTCGAAGCAGGCGCAGATGCGGTCTACCTCTTCGAAGCGGCGGCATTGCAATCGGTTCTGCCGCGTTTGCAGCAAACCTATCCGCACAGGCTCGGTTGCTATGAGGATACGCCCGGCTGCGATCTGGTCATCCTGTCAAAAAGACCATTGCTGGAAGGCCGTTTTCATAGCCTCAGCGATCTTCGACGAGACCGGTTTGCGATTGCGCATGTCGATCTCGACGGCACGGAACTGACGCTTGCCGCCGGCCATATCACCAAACCCTATTTCGACGATTACCACCGCGATGAACTCGATGAAGTCAGCGAAATTCTCTTTCGCGTCACCGGCCCGCTGATTCTGGGTGGGGATTTCAATTCGGCGAGCATCGCCCCAGACATGCGCGCTTTCCTCGCCGCCAACGATCTTAAGAAAGCGACCTTCGAACCCGCCACATGGCCGACAGAGGCTGGCCGCTTCGGCATCGCCATCGACCACATCTTCGCTCGCGAGCCGGCGACCCTGATGAAAACCACACGCCTGCCGGACGGCCTCGGTTCCAATCATTTCGGACTGATGGCGGATTTCATGATCGGCCGGTAATGCGCGACAGGCAATGGCATCGCCATGCAGAAACGGCGGCCGAAGGCCGCCGCTTATGACGCTTCGTCCCGTTGCTTCACGTCTTCCGCGTCGAGAAAGCCGCCCGATTGCCGCGCCCAAAGCTCCGAATAAAGCCCCCCCTGTGCGACAAGCTCAGCGTGGCTCCCTTCTTCCACGATAAGCCCCTGATCCATCACGATCAGCCGGTCGAGAGCGGCAATCGTCGACAGGCGATGGGCGATGGCCAGCACCGTCTTGCCCTGCATCAGCTCGTCCAGATTGCTCTGGATCGCCGCCTCCACCTCCGAATCGAGCGCTGAGGTCGCCTCGTCGAGCACGAGGATCGGCGCGTCCTTCAGCATCACGCGGGCAATGGCGATGCGCTGACGCTGGCCGCCGGAGAGCTTCACGCCACGTTCGCCCACATGCGCGTCAAAACCCGTGCGGCCGCGCTGGTCCTCCAGCCTTGTGATGAAATCATCCGCCTTGGCCCGACGCGTCGCCTCAATCAATTGCGCTTCTGTGGCATCCGTGCGGCCGAACATGATGTTGTCTCTGATAGAACGATGCAGCAGGGATGTATCCTGCGTAACCATGCCGATATGGGCGCGCAGGGATTCCTGGCTGACACGGGCTATATCCTGCCCATCGATCAGGATACGGCCTTTCTCGACATCGTAAAACCGCAGGAGCAGGTTGACGAGCGTGGATTTGCCGGCGCCGGAGCGGCCGACGATGCCGACCTTTTCACCGGCCCTGATCTCGAGGTTGAGATTGTCGATGACGCCATTCGCCCGCCCGTAATGGAAGCTGACATTCTCAAAACGGATGCTCGGCTTCTTGACCTCAAGCACCGCCGCGTCGGGCGCATCAACGAGACCGATCGGCTGCGAGATCAATTCGGCGGCATTCTGCACCGTGCCGAAATTGCGCATGATTCCGTTGAACTGCGTCATCAACCGCCCGAGCAGGAAGTTGAGGCGCAGTACCAGCGCCAGCGTGAAAGCCACCGCACCGGAACTGATCTTGCCGGACAGCCACAGATCGATACAGAGCGCCGCCATGGAGGTGATCATCACGCCCGATAGCAGCGCCATGGAGGCGCGCACGCCGGTGATGAACCGCGTAAACTTCATCGTCGAGGTCTGGAAAATATCGAAGCCCTGACGCATGTAGCGATCATTGGCGTCGTCGCGCCCGAACAGCCGCAGCGTCTGGATATTGCTATAGGCATCCACCATGCGGCCTGACAGCATCGAGGCGGCTTCCGCCGTCTCCTTTGAATGATAGCGGATGCGCGGCACGAAATACCGCGCCAGCAGCGAAAAGACGGCCACCCAGACGACGACGAGAACCGCAAGCCGCCAGTCCAGCCCGCCGATCAGGAACAGCATCGAAACCGAATAGATACCGACGAACCACACACTCTCCATCAGCGAGGTGACGAGATCGCCCGCCGCCTGCCCGCCGGACCAGACCTTGGTGACGATGCGGCCGGAAAAATCATTCTGGAAAAAGGTCAGCGATTGCCGCGCCACATGCATATAGGATTGCCAGCGCACCAGATTGTAGAAACCGGGCGTAATGATCTGCTGGTCCACCAGTGCCGTGATCATGGTGACGATAAACCGCACAACGCCGATCAGCACCAGCATGCCGACGAGTTCTCCGCCATGGGCCGCAAGCAACCCTGCCCAGCCCTCTTCCGGTTTAACCGTCGAGAGAATATCGACAAGCCGCCCGACGAACCAGAACAGCGCCGCTTCGATGGCCGCCGTCAGCCCGCCCAGCACCAGCATGGCGAAAAACGGCGCCTTGGCCTGCGAGATATAAAACCAGATGAAGGCGAACGTGCTTTCAGGCGGCCGCAAATCGTCCTTGCGGGCGAAGGGCTTTATCCAGTTCTCGAAATACTCGAAGATGCGGGTAATGACCATGATCCGGATATAGGCGGATTCCCGGAGCCGGAACAGCCGCAGAGTGTTCTGGAAGAGATTATATTTCGGTAACATTAGGAAAATGAAAGAGGGCGGAGAATGTTCCCCCGCCCTCTCGTTTTCCTTATTCCGCAGCCACTTCCGCCTCGTGGTCGGCGATGAAGCCGCCGGACTGGCGTCGCCACAGATCGGCATAGATGCCGCCCATTGCCGCCAGTTCCGCATGGCTGCCCGCTTCCACGATCCGGCCCTTGTCGAGAATGATGAGCCGGTCCATTTCGGTCAGCGTCGAAAGGCGGTGGGCGATGGCAATCACCGTCTTGCCTTCCATCAGCGAGAACAGGTTCTCCTGGATCGCCGCCTCGACTTCGCTATCGAGCGCCGAGGTCGCCTCGTCAAGCACCAGGATCGGCGCGTTCTTGAGGAAGACGCGGGCAATCGCGATACGCTGGCGCTGTCCGCCGGAGAGTTTTACACCACGTTCGCCCACCTGCGCATCAAGACCCTGGCGACCATGCATGTCGACAAGCGTTTCGATGAAGTCCCAGGCATTTGCCCGCTTCGCCGCCGCGATCACCTGCTCGTCGGTGGCCTCGGGATGGCCATAGGCGATGTTGTCGCGGATCGAACGGTGCAGAAGCGAGGTATCCTGCGTCACGACGCCGATCAGCTCGCGCAGGCTGTCCTGCGACACCTTGGAAATATCCTGCCCGTCAATCGTGATCCTGCCGCCTTCTAGATCATAGAAGCGCAGAAGCAGGTTCATCAGCGTCGTCTTGCCCGCACCCGAACGGCCGACAAGGCCAACCTTCTCGCCCGGCTTGATGTCGAGCGTCAGCCCGTCGATCACGCCCTTGTTCTTGCCGTAGTGGAAGCGGACGTTGTCATAATGGATTGCACCCTGCGGCGCTGCAAGCTCAGGCGCTTTCGGAACGTCGACAATATCATGAGGCTTCGTCATCATCGACATGCCGTCATAGACAGTGCCGATATTTTCGAACAGCGACGTGACTTCCCACATGATCCACTGCGACATGCCATTGACGCGCATGGCAAGGCTGATGGCGATGGCGACCGAACCGGCCGTCACCGAACCCTGCATCCAGAAATAAAGACCGAGCGAGGCCGTGGAAAACAGCACCACGGCATTGTTGAGGTCGATCAGGATGTTGAAGCCGGAAATCTTGCGCATCTGGCGGTGAACCGTGCCGAGAAACACGTTCATACCTTCACGCGCATATCTTTCCTCACGCCCCGCATGGGAAAACAGCTTGATCGTCGAGATATTGGTATAGCTGTCGACGATCCGTCCCGTCATCATCGAGCGTGCATCGGCCTGTTCTTGCGCCAGCCGGCCGAGTTTCGGCACGAAATAGGCAAGGATCGCCATATAGATACCGAGCCAGATCAGCAGCGGAATGACCAGCCGCCAGTCCGCCGCCGCGACCATGAACAGCATCGAGACGACGAAGCTGATCGCATAGACGAACACGTCGATCACCTTCAGCGCCACTTCGCGGATCGCCAGCGCCGTCTGCATCACCTTGGTCGAAACCCGGCCCGCAAACTCGTTGGCGAAAAAGTTCATGGAGTGGCGCAACAGGAAACGGTGCATTTTCCAGCGCGCGATCATGCCGAAATTGCCGGCAAGCGTCTGGTGCATCGTCATGGTGTGGATCGCGCCCATCAGCGGCAGCAAGAATAGCACCAGCCCCGCCATGACGATCAGATGCCAGCCTTCATCGGCAAAAAACGTCTCGCGATTGGCCGTGGAAAGCCAGTCGACGATATTGCCGAGGAATTTGTAGAGCATGGCTTCCGCAATGGCGATGCCCATGGACATCAGGCCGAGCAGCAGCAGCCACGGCCAGGCAGGTTTCACATAATGCCAGATGAACGACAAAAGCGTCTTCGGCGGCACATCAGGCGTCGAAGAGGGAAAAGGATCGAGGCGTTTTTCAAACCAGCCAAACATAGGCCAAGCTCCGGCAATCAATCGTTCCATCGTGACATGGTGAGCAGACACAAATATGGCTCACGACGGAACGGAAAAGTCTTTGGACATGGCCGTAACAGCCACATGACGAATCGAGAAATGGGAAACGCGGTTGAACCGCGGGGCAACACCTAGGCCAGCAGCAGCACTACTGGGGCCGGGAGGCGAATACGAATGTCATTTGGCATGAAAACCTCCCTTGGCTGGTGTTGAAGATATGGCCTTGTAGCGCAAAAATTAAGCAATGACCAGTCGGAAAGATACCGATGCGCGCGAAAACTCAAGATTGTGTCCGGTAGCGCAAAGGGGCGTATTACCCGCAAAGGTTTCCGCCCGTCGACTGCCGTGATGCTCTGTCCTATTCGGCTGCGTCCTGCGCCTGACCACTCTCATAGTCCGTGATCAGCTCGGCCATGCCGGCCTGCGTGTGACGCTTCAGTTCCCGGCGATCGCTGGGCTGCGGCGCGAAGGTGACGGTGAGGCCGGTGTCCCTAATCGTGCCGATGGCGAAGGATGCACCGGACAACATGCGCACGCCCTCATGCAACCACAGCGGATCAGTGGCGAAATGCTGGCCGATGCCGACCACCACCGGAATGCCCTGCCAGTGCGACATACGGTCATAATGGATATGACCCGCCAGAATGCCGATGACATCATGTTCGAACAACAGCTCGTCCAGAGCCTCGGTATCGTCAAACGACAGGGATTCCCATTCCGCCTCGGGACGGTCGAAATCCAGCGCCGGCGCATGGTGCATCACCAGCAGCTTCGGCAGTTCAGGATGATTTTCGAGTTCTTCCTCCAGCCATTCGATCTGGCCGGGTTCGAAAGCGCCACCGACTTTGCCCGGAACGCTGGTGTCCATGACGATGATGTGGATACCGGCAATCACCTCGGCATGGTCATACGGCTCGTCCACGCCCTCATGACGGTCGAGCATGACAGGGTAAAACCCGTCGCGACGGTCATGATTACCGAGCGCGAAAAGCACAGGCGCATCCAGTTCCGCCTCAGCCATCAGCCGCTTGAGTTCCTCATAGCTGCCGGCATCGCCCCGGTTGGTCAGGTCACCGCTGACGACGATGAATTCCGGTGGCGGCACCAGCGCCTTTACCTGCGCGAGCGTGGCTAACAGCGTGGCCGAGGTCTCGGAATAAAGATCATCATCCTGCACCTGCGGATTGCCGATATGCAGATCGGTCAGATGGACGAAATTCACCCGGTCGGACATGGCTTTTTTCCCGTTTTGCTAGGCACAGAAATCCCATCCGAAACCGCCCTTGGACACTCCCGGACCTTTTGATTTCTCTGACGATAGGTTGGTTATTGGGTAGCCTGCCTATGTGTCATGCGAATGAACATCCGTCGACCAACGGTCTTAAAAAGGCACTTTTCCCAGCCGCATCTGTCACAGGCTATTCACCCGTGATAATCGGTCCGACAGTCCCGAATGCGAAGAGAAAACCATGCCCGACACTCTGCCTGAAACAGGGCCCAACATCAGGATCGCCCTCTACCAGCCCGATATTCCCGGCAATACCGGCACCATCCTACGGCTGGCCGCCTGTCTTGGCCTCGGCGTCGACATCATCGAGCCTGCCGGCTTCGATATTTCCGACCGCAATCTCAAACGGGCGGGCATGGATTATATCGCGGCGGCGGCTTTGACGCGCCATGTCAGCTGGGATCGTTTCGAGGAGTGGCGGGCCAGCACCGGTCGCCGCCTCGTTCTCGCCTCCACCAGGGCCGCGCTGCCCTATACCGACATCACCTATCGCGCCGATGACATCCTGCTGTTTGGCCGGGAAAGTGCCGGCGTGCCTGATCATGTGCATGACAAGGCGGATGAGCGAATCATCATCCCGATGGTGGCCGGACAGCGCTCGATCAACGTCGCCATGTCGGCGGCGATGGTCACCGGCGAAGCCCTGCGCCAGACGGCATGGTCGTGACCTGCCATCTTTGCAGCCAATTTTTCAGGCAAATATGAAAATTGACCGCTTTTACCGCGAAACTGTCGCAACCCGGCCTGTACGGTGAGCATTCACGCTCCTATACTGATTAGCCGGACAATAAAAATCGCTCTCGCCGGGACCGTGCGCCGGCGGGTGTGAGGAGACGTCGCATGCAATCCACAATTGTCATCGTCAACCTTCTCGGCGCCGTTGCGCTGCTGCTCTTCGGCCTTGCCCAGGTGAAGGATGGCGTCACCCGTGCCTTCGGCATGAAACTGCGAAGCGTGCTCGCTACCGGCACCCAGAACGGCCCGCGCTCGTTCTTTTCCGGCTTCTTCGCCACCGTCGCCCTGCAAAGTTCGACGGCGACGGCGCTGACAGTCGCCTCCTTCGCCGAACGGGACCTCATCAAGCCGCGCATGGCGCAGGTGGTGCTGCTTGGCGCCAATGTCGGCACCGCCGTTACCGCCTGGATTGTTGCGGCCGGCGTCGAATGGCTCTCGCCGCTGCTGATCCTTGCCGGCATTATCCTCAAAAAAGGCAGTTCCAATGCCAGACAGGGTGGCGGAACCGCCGTCATCGGCATCGGCCTGATGCTTCTGTCGCTGCATCTTCTGAGCGGCGCCACCGAACCGATGCGCGCTTCGCCAGCGCTAGGCGTCTTCATCGGCCTGCTGGATGGCGCATGGCCTGTCGCGCTGATCTTTTCCGCCGTGCTCGCCTTCGTCTCCTCCTCCAGCCTTGCCGTCGTGGTGCTCATCCTGTCGCTGGCAGCCACTGGCACCTTGTCTACCGGCCTCATCATCGTTCTCATTCTCGGCGCCAATCTTGGCGGTGCCATTCCGCCCGTCATCGCCACGCTCTCCGGTCCGGCATCTGCCCGGCGCATCACCATCGGCAATCTCGTCGTGCGCACCATCGGCTGCCTGATTGCCATGCCGCTCGCCTCCTATGGCGCAACGTATTTGCAGCAATTGCCGCTTTCGCCAACCAAGCTGCCTGTTGATGCGCATCTCATCTTCAACGTCATTCTGGCGACACTCGCCTGGCCCTTCTCCGGCCTGATATCCGATTTGATGGCTAAGCTGGTGCCGGGCGATCCGAAAGCAGAAGACGGCCCGAATTTCCTCGACCAGCAGGCGCTGGACGTGCCGGTCGTGGCGCTTGCCAATGCCACCCGCGAAGTCCTCAGCGTCGGCGATAGCATCGAGCGGATGCTGATCCGCGCCGAAAACGCCTTCAAGCACAATGATCTGGCGCCGCTTCAGGAAGTGGCCCTGCTTGAAAAGAAGGTCGACCGCCGCCAGCAGGAAGTGAAGGTCTATCTTTCGCAACTGGGCCGCAAGGGACTGACTGACGAAGAAGCGCGCCGTTCGATCGCCATCATCGATTATGCGATCAATCTCGAACATATCGGCGATATCATCGAAAAGGGCATTTGCGAGCAGATCCGCAAGAAGGTGCTGAACAGCTTCAAATTTTCCGACGACGGTTATGAGGAGCTGAAAACCCTGTTCGACATGACCATCGAGAACCTGCGCGCGGCCCAGAGCATTCTGGTAACAGGCGATTTCGAGCTTGCCCGCCGGTTGATGGAAAGCAAGGTGGATATACGCCGCCTCGAAAAACAGTCCTCCAACCGCCATCTGGAGCGGCTGCGCGACGGGCTGGCGGAAAGCATGCAGACCAGTTCGCTGCATCTAGACATGCTGCGCGACCTGAAGCGCATCAACGCCCATATCGTGACGGTGGCGCATCCCATTCTGGATGAAAGCGGCGTGCTGATCGAAAGCCGCCTGCGTTACGCCGAACCGCGCGCCTGATCATTTCCAGAAAAAGTGGCCCCGGTTTTCCGTCCGGAAATACGAAAACCCTCTAAGACTCAATCGGCCGAGGGCAGCCGCCGCATGGTGAATTCTATGCGGTCGCCTTCCAGCTGCCGCCAGCTTTCCACTTCCGTCCAATAGGCCGCCTTCGGAAAGCTGTCGAACCATTCGCGCGCCTTGGCGCGGGCTTCCTCGCGGCCGAGACAGAAGGTCTGGCGCACGAACATGCCGTCGCGTTTTTGTTCGCCGCCGGCGCTTTCGCGTTCCCTGCGATGATTGGCGATCCTGCGCTTCAGCCCGTCGAGGGGCGGCAGTCCGGCAAATTTCGTCATGATATTCACCTCTGGCACCTACATCGATAAAGATAGTGTCCGCATGTGAACTTGGCGAGTCGAATTTGTGCATGAAGCCGGCACCTGCTAGACGCGACAGGGAATCGACTTCTAAGGAGACTATGCATGGAACGGCCAATCTTGCCGAAGGGCTTGCCCGAGGACATTGAAGACAAGAAGGCCGTTGCCCAGGCGTGGTTCCAGCATCTGCGCGACACCATCGTCGCCTCCTTCGAAACCCTAGAAGACGAACTCACCGGCCCGCTTTCCGATCAGGAGCCCGGTCGCTTCGTGCAGAAGGACTGGCTGCGCGACAATGGCGAAGGCGGCGGCGGCAAGATGTCGATGATGGAAGGCCGCGTCTTCGAAAAGGTCGGCGTGCACACCTCCACCGTCTATGGCGAATTCTCGCCCGAGTTCCGCAAGCAGATACCCGGTGCGGAAGAAGACCCGCGCTTCTGGGCCTCCGGCCTTTCGCTTATCGCCCATCCGGTCAATCCCAATGTGCCGGCCGTGCACATGAACACCCGCATGGTCGTCACCACCAGCCATTGGTTCGGCGGCGGTGCGGATCTGACGCCGGTGCTCGGCCGCAGGCGGACACAGCAGGACCCGGATACCCAGCTGTTCCACCGCGCCTTCGAGATCACCTGCAACCGTCATCCGGTCGCCGATTATCCGCGATATAAGACGTGGTGCGACGAATATTTCTTCCTGAAGCACCGCGACGAGCCGCGTGGAACCGGCGGCATCTTTTTCGACTGGCTGCACCCTGACGAGGAGAAAGGCGGCTGGGACGCCAATTTCACCTTCGTGCAGGATGTCGGCCGCGCCTTCAACCTCGTCTATCCGAAAATCGTCCGTGCCAATTTCAACCAGAACTGGACGGAAGAGGACCGCGACGAGCAGCTCATCCGCCGCGGCCGCTACGTGGAATTCAACCTGCTTTACGATCGCGGCACGATCTTCGGTCTGAAGACCGGAGGTAACGTCGAATCAATCCTGTCATCGCTGCCGCCGGTGGTGCGCTGGCCTTAAAAAACCTCACGAAAATTTGACGCTTATCAGCCATTTGGTCGCAAATAGCGCAAATTAGGACTTATGGAAAAATCAAGGCAGTGGTAGTCTCCTCCCGCAGACGTACTGGAGGAGCTATCGTCATGATTACTTCAAACAGCATGCCTATTTCCGCTTCCCCCGAGGGAGCATCGCAATCCATCGATACCCCCGAATTGATTGACCGCCTGGCCGCGGAAATGCGTGCTACGGGTGATCGCGAACTGCCGCATTCCTTTTATGTCGAACAGGTAAAACGCACGCTGGCCGGAAAGACGGTCAAGCGCGCCGATAATGACGAAATGCCTCGTACAAAAATCCCGGCAGCTGGAACTTCCTCTGTTTTCCAGTGCTGGGCAATGCCCGAATAGGGGCCTGAACAGGGCGGACGCCACTCTGGAACATAAGCGGCGAACGTTCGTTTCTTGTCGGAGGGACAGCATCACATCAATGCTGTCCCTCACTTGAACAGGGAGGCAAGACCATGAGACTTTTTGAATGTGGAACGCTTGTTCCCGGTTGTGCCTGGCACACCCGCGCAGACGATGACGCGGAGGTGGTGCGCCGTACCGTGGATCATATGCGCTCAGCCCACGGTGAAACCATCATCCGCGAAAACATGATCGAAAACATCAAATCCCGCATCCGCGACGAGGCAAATGCGGCCTGAGCCGCAAAGCAGCCCTCGCCGCGACTTCAATTCTCGAGCATATCCTTCAGCCGGGCGGTCAGCGCTGCCCGGTCGAGTGAGAAATTGACGTCGATCCACTTTTCTTCGAGGCTTTTCAGCACCTCGCCTACCTTCGGACCAGCCTCGACGCCGGCGGCCATCACATCGGCACCGCTCAGCGGAAAACCCGGCTTGCGGAACTTCTCTGCCCTCGTCAGCAACGTCGAAAGGCGCGCGACTTTGTGCATGGCCGTATCGCCGGCTGAGAGATCGGCGCGAGCCGAAGCAAGCGCAAGTTTCAATCGTGTCTTCACGCCCTCGACACCCTGCCGGTAAAGCAGGCGGTCCAATGCCGTTTCTTTCATCTCCGGATCGACGGCAGGGGCAGAAGCCCAATGCGTAAGATAAGCCGCCTCGGCCTTTGACAGCCTGAGGCGGGCTGCAAGCGCAGCGAGCCTCTCCCTGTCGGGCGGAACGATGGCGGCAAGCCGCAGCATCGGATCAGCGGCCCAACCAAGCGCCTGCTCCGTCGCCACCAGCCCGTGAATGGCATCAATGCCCCATTTTTCCGTCTCGGGAAGAATTTCCGAGAGAACACCCGATTGCCGCATCCACAGGAGTGCGCGGGATGGGTCGCGGGCAGAAATCAGTTTCTTCGTTTCGCTCCACACCCGCTCAGCCGAAAGCGTTCCAAGCTTGTCCTTGGCCCGCGCACTCGCCCGCAAACCGTCGGCATCAGGGCGGCCTGAACCATAATGGGCGAAAAAGCGAAAAAACCGCAGGATTCGAAGATAATCTTCCGAAATCCGCATCGCCGCATCCCCGATGAAGCGCACCGTGCGGGTTTCCACATCCGCTAGACCATCGACAAGGTCGATGATCTCACCCTTTTCGTTAGCGTAAAGGGCGTTGATGGTGAGATCCCGCCGCTCGGCATCGGTCTGCCAGTCCGTGCCGAAGGCTACCTGGGCATGGCGGCCATTGGTTTCGACATCGCGGCGCAACGTCGTCACCTCGAAACCCTCGCCATCGATGACCAGCGTCACCGTGCCATGGTCGATGCCGGTCGGCACCGTTTTGATACCCGCCGCCTTGGCCCGCTCCACCACCACGTCAGGGGTCAGCGTCGTCGCCATGTCGACATCGACGACCGGCAAATCCATCAGCGCATTGCGCACCGCGCCGCCAACGATCCGCACCTCGCCGCCATCGGCATTCAGAAGCGCAAAGATGCGCTTCAGCGCCGGTTTTTCGAACCAGTCCTGCCCGGCAAGGCTATTCATGTATAAAACCTCTCGTAAATCGTCCTGACGATGCCCGCCGTAATGCCCCAAATGTAACGTTCGCCATAGGGCATTTCATAGAAAAACCGCTCCTTCCCCTGAAAGATGCGGCTGCCGCGCCCGTGATTGGCCGGGTCCATCAGGAAGGACAGCGGCACCTCGAAAACCTCGTCAACTTCAGTGGGATTAAGCATCAGGTCAAAACCGGGGCGGACGACCGACAGCACCGGCTTGATGCGAAAACCCGTCCCGGAAATATAATCCGGCAGGCGTCCAACCGTTTCCACGAAAGACCGGGAAAGACCGATTTCCTCTTCCGTCTCGCGCAACGCCGCCTCTTCCGGCGTGCGGTCCTCCGCGTCGATGCCACCGCCCGGAAAGGAAATCTGGCCTGAATGTTTGCGCAGGGTGGATGTACGCTGGGTGAAGATTACCCGCGCATCGTCGCCATCGTCGATAACAGGTATCAGCACGGCGGCATCCTTCAGCCGGATGCCGTTGCCAGAAAGCACCACGCCCGGATTGAGCACATGGTCGCCATTTTCCCGCTCGGCCACGCCCTCACCTTCCTGCAGCACCCGGCGGCGGAAATCGCTGGCGGTAAAACCTTTGAGTGTCGTCATTGTCATTGCGAAAGCCGTTCCAGTTCCTTGGCCGGCATCACTGGAAAGATCACCCCGCCCGAGCGCACCGCGAACATCTCAACCCCATCCACGGCGACCACCTCGCCAAGTGCCACGAGATCATACATCACGGCCCGAGAGACGAGCGCTTCCAGCCGCCCGCGCACCAGAATATAGGGCTTCAATTCGCGGTTCTCACCGAAAATCTCGAAGCGCAGCGGATGCTCCGGTCCCGCCTCCACCACATCGCCGACATTGGTGCGAAAGGTGAGCAAAGGCTCGCCGTCCTCCTCCCCCGCAGTCGCCTTCATCTCCACCGCCACGAACGGCGCATCCACCACGCGGATGCCGACTTTTTCCACAGGAGTTACGAGATAGGTTTTCCCATCCTCATCCTTGCGCAGAACCGTGGAAAACAGCCGCACCAGCGGTGCCCTGCCGATGGGGGTGCCGAGATAGAACCAGGTGCCATCGGCCCGGATTTCCATGTCGAGATCGCCGCAAAAAGGCGGATTCCAGCGCTCAACCGGAGCCGGTCCGCGCTTGGCGTCACCGGTCTGTTCGGCAGCACGGGAAATCATCGCCGCAAGCCCTGCCGCATCATCAGCCGAATTTATCGTCTCCGCTGCCATATTCGAGTCTCGCTTTGCCGATAAGGAAATACTAAGTCACGACATAGTCATTCGAATGGCGCTTGTCAGCGGCCAAGAGAGCAATAAGCTATATGCAGCGCAAAATCCGTTCCGACCTGCTACCAGCAAACCGGGATGCGACTGTGAGAGCGGCGAAGGTATGAGGAGAGCGACATGGGCGTGATGAATACCGGCGAAACCCTCGATGAAAAGGCCATCGTCGCCTCGGCCGAAAAGGCGCTTTCCGACATAGCGGCGATCCGCACGGAAGTCTCCAAGGTCATTTTCGGTCAGGAGAAAGTGGTGCAGAACACGCTTCTCGCCATCCTTTCCGGCGGCCATGCGCTGCTTGTCGGCGTGCCCGGCCTCGCCAAGACCAAGCTCGTCACCACGCTCGGCACCGTGCTCGGCCTCGATGCCAACCGCATCCAGTTCACGCCGGACCTGATGCCCTCGGACATTCTCGGCTCCGAAGTCATGGACCAGGATGAAAACGGCCGCCGCTCCTTCCGCTTCATCAAGGGCCCGATTTTCGGCCAGTTGCTGATGGCCGACGAAATCAACCGCGCCAGCCCGCGCACGCAATCCGCACTGCTTCAGGCCATGCAGGAATACCACATCACCATGGCCGGCCAGACCTATGAGCTGCCGAAGCCGTTCCACGTTCTTGCCACCCAGAACCCGCTGGAGCAGGAAGGCACCTATCCGCTGCCCGAGGCCCAGCTCGACCGCTTCCTTCTGCAGGTGGACGTTGGTTATCCAGAACTCGCCGCCGAACGTCAGATTCTGCTCGACACGACGGGCACCGCCTCCGGCGAAGCGCGCCCGGTGATCGGCGCCGAACGCCTGATGGAAATTCAGGCTCTCATCCGCCAGATGCCGGTCAGCGACAAGGTGGTGGACGCGATCCTGTCGCTCGTCCGTTCCGCCCGCCCCGGCCATGGCAACAAACTCACCGACAAAAATGTTGTCTGGGGCCCGGGCCCGCGTGCCGGCCAGTCGTTGATGCTGACCGCACGCGCCCGCGCGCTCTACGAAGGCAGGCTCGCGCCGTCGCTGGATGATGTCCATGCACTGGCCGAACCGGTGCTGGAACACCGCATGGCGCTGACCTTTGCGGCCCGCGCCGAAGGCATGTCGGTGCGTGATGTCATCGCAGCCCTCGTGGAACAGGCGAAGAATTAAAAAGACGCGAACCTAACCTTTCGCGAAAGGAGTGCCTGTGGCATCCATCGGCCAGATCGTAGACAAGACGCCGGGTAGCGAAGTTCTGGCGCGCGCGCGCCAGCGTGCCGCCTTGGTGCCGGACTGCATGGTCGAGGCAAAACGCATCGCCAACACCGTCACCGCCGGCTGGCACGGCCGCCGCAAGCGCGGCATCGGTGAAAATTTCTGGCAATTCCGCCCCTATGCAGAAGGCGAAAGCCTGTCGCGCATCGACTGGCGGCGCTCGGCCCGCGACGACCATACCTATGTGCGCGACCGCGAGTGGGAGGCAGCCCATACCATATGGCTCTGGGCCGACATGTCGCCGTCGATGATGTTCAAATCCACCCTCGGCGCCGTCTCCAAGGAAAGCCGCGCGCTGGTACTGATGCTGGCGCTGGCCGAAATTCTCGCGCGCTCCGGCGAGCGCATCGGCTGCCCCGGCATCATGGAGCCTGTCTCGGCCAGAAATGCCGCCGAACGGCTGGCCGCCGCCATCATGCATGCACCGCTGACCTCAGGCATGCCGGACACCTCCATGATCCGGGGCGCAAGCGACATCGTCCTGATCGGCGATTTTCTCGATGATGCGAAAAACGTGATGGAGCGGATTTCGCCGCTCGCACGGCGCGGCTTACGCGGCCATGTGGTGGAAATCGCCGATCCGGCCGAAGAAACCTTCCCCTATTCCGGCCGCACCGAATTCAGCGATCCCGAAACGGGCGAAAAACTCGTGTCCGGCCGTGCCGAGACCATTCGCGAGGATTACACCCGCGCCTATCTCGCAAGACGTGAGGCGTTGTCCTCGTCGCTGCGTCGTCTCGGCTGGAACTTCGTGTTCCACCGCACCGATCATCTCGCCTCCGAGGCGCTTGTCGCCGTTCACATGTATCTTTCCGGCGCGCCGGCACAGGGCGGTGGCCGCCGATGAGCGCATTGCCTTTTATCTTCACCAGCCCCTACATCCTCTTCGGTCTTCTGGCGCTGCCCGCCATTTGGTGGCTGCTGCGGCTCACCCCGCCGCGCCCCAAGGCGGAGGTTTTTCCGCCGCTGAAGATATTGGCGACGGTGCTGAAGCGCGAGGAAACGCCGTCGAAAAGCCCGTGGTGGCTGACCCTGCTGCGCATCGCGCTCGCCGCGGCCGTGATTTTTGCGCTGGCAGACCCCGTGGTGAACCCGCGTAACAACAGCATTGCCGGCTCCGGCCCGCTGGTGATGGTGGTCGACAATAGCTGGGCCTCCGCACCCGACTGGGAAAGACGCGTGGCAACCGCCCAGGCCCTGATCGGCGATGCGGAACGGGCCGACCGCCCCGTCTCCATCAGCTTCACCGCCGATGCCGAACATGATGCCGTATCGGGAACGACGGCCGTGGCGCTAGACAAGCTTGCCGCCGCCAAGCCGAAGCCGCTGGTTCCCGACCGCGTGCGCACGGCCGAAGCCATCACTGAAGCGCTGAACGGCACGCCCCCCGGCACGCTTGCTTACATTGCCGACGGCGTTCAGACGGCGCAGGATGAAAGCGCGATGAGAACGCTCGCCAGCCTCTCACCCGCGGAATTCCGCATCGTCAGAGGTGACGGCAAAGCCATCACCGCTATTACCGGCGCCACCAACAATGCCGATGCCATGAGCGTTACCCTTTCGCGGCTCGATACGGCGCAAGCGGCAAGCCTCACCGTCAATGCACAGGATAGCCAGGGCCGCATTCTCGCCAACGGCACCGCAAGCTTTGCGCCCGGCGCGGCCGAAACGACGGCCACGGTGGAAGCACCCTTCGAACTGCGCAACGATTTCGCCCGCCTCTCCATCGAAGGTGTGTCGACGGCGGGTGCGGTGCATCTTCTCGATGACGGTTTCCGCCGCCGCCGCGTGGCGCTGCTGGCCGGGGAAACCGGCAATGATTTCCAGCCGCTGCTGCAGCCGCTTTATTATATCAGTCGCGCGCTTCAGCCTTTTGTCGATCTCATTCCGCAGCGGCAGGCCGATCTGGCTCAAGCCATCCCGGAAATCCTGCAATCCAACCCATCCGTCATTGTCATGGCCGATATTGGCCGCCTGCCGCAGGAAACCTATGCGCCGCTACAGCGCTGGCTCGCCAGCGGCGGCACGCTGATTCGCTTCGCCGGACCGCGCCTTGCCGCAGCCCCCGCCGATGATCCGCTGGTACCGGTAACGTTGCGCCAGGGCGAACGCGCACTCGGCGGCGCACTCTCCTGGGCCGAACCGCAGCCGCTTGCCGATTTCCCCGCTTTCGGCGCCTTCGCCGGCATGCCCAAAGCTGATGGCATTCTCGTCAAACGCCAGGTTCTGGCCGAGCCGACGCCGGATCTGGCTGAGCGCACCTGGGCGAGCCTTGCTGACGGCACGCCGCTCGTCACCACCCGCAACGTCGAGGCCGGCCGCATCGTGCTCTTCCATGTCAGTGCCGAAGCCAGCTGGTCGGACCTGCCGATCTCAGGCCATTTCGTCGATATGCTACGCCGTATCGTGCAACTGTCGAAGGCCGGCGGTGCTTCCGCCTCCGCCAATGCCCCCGCTGCGGCCCTGCCCCCCTTCCGGCTACTGACGGCCGAAGGCGCAATGTCTGCGGAAATCGGCACCGCCCGCCCGCTTGAAATGCGTGCCGGCCAGCCACCGCGCACCGGTTTCGACAATCCCCCCGGCCTTTATGGCACAGAGGATGGTTTCGTGGCTCTCAATCTCCTGCCCGCAGGTGCGACGCTGCGCCCACTCGACACATCCGTTGCCGGTGTCAGCACGACAAACGAAGCGCTGATCGGCGAAACCGCGAAATCGCTACGCCCCGCCCTCTTCATCGCCGCCTTCCTGATGCTGATTGCCGATAGCCTGATCGTGCTCTTCATGAACGGCGCCTTCGCGCGCCTGCCGAAAGCCCGCAGCGCGACAGTCGCCACCCTGCTTCTGGCGCTCGGCGCCTTCGCCGCGATGTCCCCAACGGACGCGCGCGCCGATGACCCAAAACCGGGCGACGAGCAGATTTTCGAGCGGCTGGACACGACCCATCTCGCTTATGTCCGCACCGGCGAGGACGATGTAGACCGCATTTCCGAACAGGGTTTGCAGGGGTTGAGCGAATTCCTCACCTGGCGCACGACGCTGGAACCCGGCCAGCCGGTCGGGCTCGATATCTCCAAGGATGAATTGTCGTTTTATCCGATCATCTACTGGCCGGTATCGGCAACTGCCCCCATGCCGTCGAGCGCCGCCATCTCACGCATCGATGCCTATATGCGCGCCGGCGGCACCGTGCTGTTCGATACACGCGACCAGTTCTCCTCGCTCGACACCGGCTCGACCAGCGCCAATGGCGAACGTTTGCAGGCGATCCTCGCCAATATCGATATTCCGCCGCTGGAGCCTGTGCCGGAAGACCACGTTCTGACGCGATCCTTCTATCTGCTCACCAATTTCCCCGGCCGTTACAATGGTTCGCCGCTCTGGGTGGAATCCCGCCAGGGCGCGGCCAAGACCACCTCCGGCCTCTCCTCCTCCGGCGACGGCGTGACGCCGATCATGATAACGGGCAATGATTTCGCCGGAGCATGGGCCGTGGACGCGCAGGGCGCGCCGGTTTTGCCCACAGTGCCGCCCGACGAAATGCAGCGCGAACACGCCTTCCGCTCCGGCGTCAACATCATGATGTATATGCTGACCGGCAACTACAAGGCCGATCAGGTTCACGTTCCCGCACTTCTCGAACGGTTGGGGCAGTGATATGACATTGACCTTCGCCCCCTTCCTTCCGTGGATCGTGATCGCAATTCTGGCCGTTGCAGCCCTTGCCCTCTCCTTCATCGGCCTGTGGCGCGGCGTGCGTGGCGCATGGCTGCGCGGGCTGGCGCTTGTCGCCTTGCTCGTGGCCATCGCCAACCCGCTTCTGACGCAGGAAGAACGCGAGCCGCTTTCCACCATCGTGCCCGTCATCGTCGACCGTTCGCAGAGCCAGGACGTACAGGACCGGCCGCAGATGACGGACACGGCGCTGGAGACGCTGAAGGACCGGCTCTCCCGCTTCCCCCGCATCGAGCCACGCATCGTCGAAGTTCGCGACAATGGCGAGAGCGATTCGCCCTCCACGCAGCTTTTCTCGGCACTCTCCTCCGCCGTTTCTGATGTCTCGCCGTCCCGCGTCGGCGGCGCGATCTTCCTCAGCGATGGCCAGATTCACGATATTCCCAATGCGCTGCCCAATGCCGAACAGGCGCTCGGCTTCCGCGCGCCCGTGCACGGGCTGATCACCGGCAAGGCCGATGAATTCGACCGCCGTATCGAGATCGTCCGCGCCCCGCGTTTCGGCATCGTCAACGAGGAACAGCAGTTGACGTTACGCGTCTTCGACGACGGCCGCCCCGCTGGCGGCGGTTCGGCGGAAGTGACGGTGAAGATGAATGGCGAAGAAATCGCCACGCTTCAGGCTACACCCGGCCAGCCAACGCCGTTCAATTTCAAGGTTCCGCGCGGCGGCAACAATGTCATGGAATTTTCCGTCGCCGAACTTCCCGGCGAAGTGACGGCAGCCAACAACCGCGCCGTCCATCTGATTGAAGGCATCCGCCAGAACCTGCGCGTGCTGCTCGTCTCCGGCGAGCCGCATGCCGGCGAACGCGCCTGGCGTAACCTCCTGAAATCCGACGCCTCGGTCGATCTGGTGCATTTCACCATTCTGCGCCCGCCGGAAAAACAGGATGGCACGCCGATCAACGAATTGTCGCTGATCGCCTTCCCGACCCGCGAATTGTTCGTCGAGAAGATCAATGATTTCGATCTCATCATCTTCGACCGCTACCAGCATCGTGGCGTGCTGCCGATCCTCTATTACGATTACATCGCCCAATATGTCGAAAAGGGCGGCGCGCTCCTGATCGCAGCCGGGCCGGAACATGCCGGTCAGGATTCGATCGCCATGACCCCGCTCGCCTCCGTGCTTCCGGCTCAGCCGACGGGTCAGGTGCATCAGGCCGCCTTCTATCCGCGCCTTTCGGAAGCGGGCAAGAAACACCCTGTCACCCGTGGGCTAGAAGGCTCGGGCAACGAGCCGCCGCAATGGGGCCGCTGGTTCCGCACCATCAGCGTCGATCCGCCGCAAGGTCAGACCGTGATGCTGGGCGACGGGCAGGACCCGCTGCTGGTGCTGAACCGTCAGGGCGAAGGCCGTGTCGCCATGCTGCTGTCGGATCAGGGCTGGCTGTGGGCGCGTGGTTTTGAAGGCGGCGGCCCGCACGTGGCGCTTTACCGCCGCATCGCCCACTGGCTGATGAAGGAACCCGAGCTTGAGGAAGAGGCGCTGACGGCGCGCGCCAATGGCCGCACCCTGCAAATCACCCGCCAGACCATCGGCGACGATCCCGGTCAGGCGAGCGTGCGTTTCCCTTCCGGCAAGACCGAAAACATGGCCTTCACCACCACAGAGCCCGGTCTTTACAGGATCGAGCGCCGCATGGATGAAACGGGGCTGTTCGAGATCAAGAACGGCGATTTCACCACCCTCGTCCATGTGGGCGCGGTGGATGCGCTGGAATTCAAGGCGATGATTTCAACGACGGAAACGCTGAAACCGCTGGCCGACGCCACCAAGGGCAGCGTGCACCGCGTGGCCGATAATTCCGGCCGTATCGCCCTTCCCGATATATTGCCGGTCCGCGGTGACATCAGGGTTGCGGACGAGGACCGCATGCTGATACGCCTGACCGACGAGACGGTGCTGAAAGGCGTCAACACCCTGCCGCTCTTTGCCGGTTTTGCCGGGCTTGGCGCCCTGCTGCTTGCCTTCTCCGCACTCTGGTGGCGTGAGGGCCGGTAAAGGCTTTAACCCGGCGGCAGCGCCGGGCTTCTCCGTCTCCGATTGAAACCCAAATCGGGCGCCGTCCGGCGTCTGGAGAAGAACACCATGAATTTCGTTTTGAGTGATGTCGCGGATGCGGAAGCAGAAAAGGCCATCCGCGATCCGTTAGTGGCCTATAATCTCGCCCGTTTCGGCGAAAGCGACAAACGCGACCTCAACATCACCATCCGCAACGACGACAATAGCGTCACAGGCGGTCTGGTTGGTCACACTGCACGCGGCTGGCTTTACGTGCAGCTTCTTTTCGTGCCGGAGGCCATGCGCGGTCAGGGGATTGCCCCGAAGCTGCTTGCAATGGCTGAGGAAGAAGCACGAAAGCGCGGCTGCATGGGCGCCTATATTGACACGATGAACCCGGATGCCCTGAGAACTTACGAGAGATACGGTTTCACGAAGATAGGTTCGCTCGGGCCGCTCTCAAGCGGCCAGTCGATCACATGGCTGGAGAAACGCTTCTGATAGCGTATGTCAGGTCAGCGCTACCTGCCGTGTTTCCGCATTGATCATGGTCGTCGCAATGGCGGCCAGCAGCAGCAGCCCGGCAAAGATGCCGATCGCGACCCCAAAACCCTGCGCGATGGCATAACCAAGCAGTGACGGCGCCAGCAGGCCGCCGAGCCTTGCCATGGCACCCGCAGCGCCCATGCCGGTCGCCCGCGATTCCGTCGGGTAAAGTTCCGGCGTAAAGGCATAAAGGGCACCCCAGGTGCCAAGCAGCGCGAAGCTCATGATGAGAAGCGAGGCGGCAATCATCGCACCGGCAGAGGCGAGCGTGAAGAGCAGGCAGCCGAGCGCCGACAGCAGGCAGAAACCGATCAGCGTCGGCTTGCGACCCCACTTCTCGACGCCATAGGCGGCAAGTGCATAACCGGGGATTTGCGCCAGCGCCACCAGCACCAGAAACCCGTAACCGCGCACGAAACCGAAACCGTCCCCTGCCAGTTTCGCCGGCATCCAGGTGAAGACGCCATAATAGGAAACGGAGACGAGAAACCAGATGGCGAGGATCATCATGCTGCGCTGCCGGAGCGCCGGCGAAAATATCCCCTGTCCCTTGGTCACGTCAGGCTGGAAAAGCCCGGTTCCGGCATCGAGCGGTTCACGGCCGTTCACCACCAGCATGCGGTTGACGACGGCCTTGGCTTCTTCGGATCGCCCCGTGCGCAGCAGGTAGAGCGGCGATTCCGGCACCAGAAAGCGAAGCCCGAGACCAAGAACGGCCGGGAAAGCCGTCACCGCAAAAATATAGCGCCAGGCATCGGCCACGCCCGCAAGACTGGCACCCCAAGCCGCCAGTGCCACGATCAGTGTGCCAACCGCCCAGAAACCTTCCAGAAAAACCAGCCAGCGCCCGCGATTTTTGGCAGGCAGGAATTCGGCCATCATCGCATAATCCACCGGCAAAGTGCCGCCCACCGCAGCTCCGGTGAGAAAACGCAGGACGAGCAGAATGGTGAAATCGGGTGAAAATATCGAAAGCACGCCGAACAGCGCATCGCAGGCCACGGTGACGATCAGCACCCGGCGGCGCCCATAGCGGTCCGCCAACCGCCCGAAACCGGCAGCACCCAGCAACATACCGAAAAAGAACGCCGTTCCGGTCTGCAGCGCCTGCGGCACCGTCAGGCCGAAGGTCGCGGCAATCGAGGCGGCTGTGAAGCCGACGGCCAGAACCTGCATGGCATCCGCCGCCCAGACGAGGCCGAATATGCCCATCAGCCGCCGTTGATAGGCGCCCGCGCCCGCGCGCTCCAGCGCATCGTTCATGGTGATTGCCGTCATATGCTCGCCCCCGTGCCGAAATCGACTTTCACTTGCTATCGTATAGGGGGAGGAAAAGAGAGAGGAAAAAGCCCTTTTAAAGAATTTCTTCAGCCGTAAACCCGAAGAGGCTCCTCAAAACTCTCATCTTCCACCGCAGCGGCAGGCATGGCGGCCTCGCATTTGCGCCAGCCGATCTTGCCCCTCAGCCGCTGGTGAACATCATCACCAACAGGCACCACCAGCACCCGGTTCGGATCGACAGGCCCGGGAAAATCGAGCGCCGCATAAGCGACCTTTTCGAAACCGAGCGGCATGTAATAGGGCGGATCGCCGATCAGAATGACGGCCTCGGAACCCTTGCGCCTTGCAGCCGCAATGGCGATCCTGACGAGTTCGCGGCCAATGCCCATATTTTTGTGCGAGGGCCGCACCGCAAGCGGACCGAGCATATGGCCCTTCACCCCACCGGCCAGAACCGGCGTCATGCGCACCGAAGCGATGGTTTCGCCATCATCGGCGCAAACGAAGGACAGCGACCGGTCATGCGGCCCCTGCTCGCGGATGCGCGCCGCCGCACGGGTATGCCGGCCGGGACCAAATGCTTCTTCGTTGATGAGGTCGATGATGGCGTCGTGCGACGCGTCCTCGGTGAGGTAGACAAGATCGTGCTTGGACATGAAGAGACCGAAACTTCCAGAATGCGGATGCGACAATAGATGACGGCTGCGCCGGTAAGGGCGTTCAGGAGCGTCAGCGTCGTCGGAGCATCCGTTGTTCGATCATAGTCAGCAATTTCCTCAGATTTGTGAAAATCGCAATTATCAGGAAAATTCCCACCCGTCCAGAACAAATCTCGAGGCCATCCCATTCAGCCCGTGCAGGACCGGAAACGCATTGTTCAATGACTTGCGGGTTCGCGGCGTCGCGCAAAGCAGTTAGGATTGCCGTCAAGGAAACAATCAAGGAGATCGTCATGGGCATGCTGGTGGAAGGCGTATGGAAAGACGTCTGGTACGACACCAAGGAAACCAAGGGGCATTTCAAGCGTAGCGCCTCGCAATTCCGCAACTGGGTCACGGTGGATGGCGCAGTCGGCCCTTCCGGAGAGGGCGGCTTTGAGGCGGAAAAGGATCGTTACCACCTCTATGTCTCCTTCGCCTGCCCGTGGGCGCACCGCACGCTGATCTTCCGCAAGCTGAAAAAGCTGGAAGACCTGATCTCGGTCTCCGTGGTTGATCCGCTGATGCTGGAAAACGGCTGGGAATTCAAGCCTGAAGGCGAGCGCACGCCGGGCGCGACGCAGGATCACCTCTTCGGCTCCTCCACGCTCTGGCAGGTCTACACCAAGGCGGACCCCACCTATTCCGGACGCGTCACCGTGCCGGTCCTGTGGGACAAAAAGCGCGGCACCATCGTCTCCAATGAATCGGCGGAAATCATCCGCATGTTCAACGTCGCCTTCAACGATCTCACCGGATCGGACGCGGATTATTATCCCGAGGCGCTGCGCGCCGAGATCGATGCGCTGAACGACGTCATCTACGACACCATCAATAACGGCGTCTACAAGGCCGGTTTCGCCACCACGCAGGATGCCTACCAGCAAAATGCGGTGAAGGTGTTCGAAACGCTGGATATGCTGGAAGACCGCCTGAAAGACCGGCGCTTCCTGTTCGGCTCGGAGCAAACGGAAGCGGACTGGCGCCTGTTCACCACGCTGGTGCGGTTCGACCCCGTCTATGTCGGCCATTTCAAATGCAATATCCGCCGCATCCACGACTATCCGCACCTGACCGCTTACCTGCGCGATCTTTACCAGACGCCGGGCGTGCCCGACACGGTCGACATGCGCCACATCAAGGAACATTATTACCGCAGCCACCGCACCATCAATCCGACCGGCATCGTGCCCATCGGCCCGGAACTGGACCTGACCATGGCCCATGGCCGCGAGGCGCTCTCCTGACGGAAAGCCGCCCGCCGCTACCAATAGTCGGCAATCGCCGCTTCGCCGGCAAGCTCGGCAAGGCGGCGGCGGGTCGCTGGCGTCAATCCCTCGGGCAGGGCTGAGAGTTCGAAAAAGCCGCTTTCGGTGATCTCATGATCCGGTTTTTTCGGCGTCGTCTGGGTGACCTGAAGCCGATAGAGCGCCACATGATCGCGGTTGCTACCTTCCAGATTGAGGTAGACATGGACAAGCTCAGGGATCGAGGCAGCATCGAGATTGCCTTCCTCACGGATCTCCTTGTGCAGTGCCATCAGCAGGGTCTCGCCCCGCTCCACCCCGCCACCCGGAAGATACCAGCCGGGCAGATAGGTATGCCGCACCAGAAAGATCCTGCCCTTTTCATCGAAACAGGCCGCACGCACGCCAAGCGTGGCCCCGCGCGTGAGCAGGAAAACGAAATGCATAAAGCGGATGAAGACACGCCTGTGGAACGGACGGGCCTTCTGCCCTGTTGTCTCGTCATTCACCCTGGTTTCTCCGCGCTGGCAGGCTTTTATTGGACGTGCCACATATCATAGGTTATCTCTGCCGCCATGTTTAAACTTGCGCATATTTCAGACGTCCATTTAGGGCCACTGCCAAAGCTCACTTTCCGGGAACTTGCATCCAAGCGCATCACCGGTTTCGTCAACTGGCACCGCAACCGCCGCAAGCATCTCTTCACCGATACGCTGGAAAAACTGCTCGACGATCTCGAGACCAAATCACCGGATCATCTGGCTATTACCGGCGATCTCGTCAATCTTGCGACCGGCATCGAAATCCGCGCCGCCGCCGACTGGCTGGAGGAAGTGGGCGATCCCGAAAAGACTTCGGTGGTTCCCGGCAACCACGACGCCTATGTGTCCGGCGCGCACGACAAGGCCATGCAGGCCTGGTACCCCTATGTGCGCGGTGACGGTGACCCCGCGGAATGGGATGATGACCGCAAGATTTTCCCCTACATGCGCGTGCGCGGCCCCGTCGCCCTGATCGGCTGCTCGACCTCGATTGCGACGCCGCCCTTTTCCGCAACAGGATATTTCGGCAACCGGCAGGCGCGCGCCACGGCGGAACTTCTGAAAAAAGCTGGTGAGCAGGGGCTGTTCCGGGTGGTGATGATCCATCATCCGCCGATCCGGGGTGCGGCTGCCGCCCATAAACGCATGTTCGGCATGCGCCGTTTTGCAGCCGCGCTCGGCGTCGGCGGCGCGGAGCTCGTGCTGCATGGTCATACACATTTGAACACGGTTTACTGGCTGAATACGCATCACGGGGAGGACCACATTCCCGTCGTCGGCATTTCCTCCGCCAGCCAGGGTCCGGGCGGCGAAAAACCGCGCGCGGCCTACAATCTCTTCAACATTTCCGGCGGTCCCGGCACATGGAACGTTGCCTGCGAACGGCACAGCCTCAATGAGACGGGAACGGGTGTGGCGCTTGAGGATATCAGGGTGTTTTATGAGAATGGGCGGCCGCTGGGGTTTTCGCGGTTGGGGGAATAGGTTCGCCGGCTCGGAGGCTGGGGTTCACCCCCCTCTGCCCTGCCGGGCATCTCCCCCTCAAGGGGGGAGATCGACTCGAGGGTAGGTCTCGCCTATCTCAACGTTTGCGAATGAAATTGCGGTAGCGCCTCCTGCTGATCTCCCCCCTTGAGGGGGAGATGCCCGGCAGGGCAGAGGGGGGTAAGCCCCACCCTCAAAGCAAGCTTACCTCGCCCGCTCTTCCAACACCCGGTTGGCCGCCGAAACGATCGCCTCCAGCGAAGCCGCCACGATATTCGTGTTGATCCCAGCCCCGAACAGCTTCCCGCCCGGATGCTCCATCTCGACATAGGCGATGGCCGATGCATTGGAGCCGTGCTGCAGCGAATGTTCCGAATAATCATTCACCGACAGATCAACCCCGAGATAGACCGACAGCGCATTGATGAACCCGTCAATCGGACCGGTTCCCTTGCCCTCGATGCGCTTCACCTCGCCATTGTCGGTAATCTCGGCGGCGACGATGCGCACGCCCTTGAAATCGCCGGCCGGATAGGTGTGGTGATCCACGAACTTGATGCGGGCATTCGGCTGCGTCACGTAACGCTCGATAAAACGCTCATAGATGCGCTTGGCCGGCAGTTCGACACCCTCTTCATCGGTAATGCGCTGGATGTCCTCACGGAATTCCACCTGCAGGTTGCGCGGCAGGTTGATGCCGTAATCCTGCTGCAGAATATAGGCGATGCCGCCCTTGCCGGACTGCGAATTGATGCGAATGATCGCCTCGTAGGAACGACCGACATCCTTCGGATCGATCGGCAGATAGGGTACTTCCCACACCGGGTGATTGGCGACCTTGATCGCCTTCATGCCCTTGTTGATCGCATCCTGATGCGAGCCGGAGAACGCCGTATAGACCAGTTCGCCGACATAGGGGTGGCGCTCGGGGATCGTCATCTCGTTGGAATATTCATAGACCGCCTTGATGCGCTCGATATCGCGGCAATCCAGTTCCGGATCCACGCCCTGCGTATACATGTTCAGCGCCAGCGTCACGACATCGACATTGCCGGTGCGCTCGCCATTGCCGAACAGCGTGCCTTCGACGCGGTCTGCGCCGGCCATCAGAGCCAGTTCGGTCGCAGCGATGCCCGTGCCACGGTCATTATGCGGATGCAGCGAGATGATGACGTTTTCGCGGTTGTCGATGTTACGGCACATCCATTCGATCTGGTCGGCATAGATGTTCGGCGTCGCCATTTCCACCGTGGAAGGCAGGTTCAGGATCAGCTTGTTATCCGCCGTCGGCTTCACCACCTCGACCACGGCATTGCAGATTTCCAGCGCCACTTCCAGCTCGGTGCCGGTAAAGCTCTCAGGCGAATATTCGAAGCGGAAACCGCCGCCGGCCTTGGCCGCCATGTCAGTGATCATCTTTGCCGCATCGACGGCAATCTGCTTGATGCCGTGCACATCCTTGCCGAACACCACGCGTCGCTGCAGTTCCGAGGTGGAATTGTAGAAATGGATGATCGGCTTATTGGCGCCTTCCAGCGCTTCAAACGTGCGGGTGATCAGTTCCGGGCGGCACTGCACCAGCACCTGCAGGGAAACATCGTCAGGCACATTGCCCTGTTCCACGCACCAGCGGGCGAAATCGAAATCCGTCTGCGAGGCGGAGGGGAAACCGATCTCGATTTCCTTGAAACCCATTTCGAGCAGCAGCTTGAACATGCGGGCCTTGCGATCGTGACCCATGGGGTTGACCAGCGACTGGTTGCCGTCGCGCAGGTCCACAGAACACCAGATCGGCGCCTTGTCGATGGTCTTGCCCGGCCATGTACGATCAGGGATATTGATGGTCGGGTAAGGGCGATACTTGACGTTCGCGTCGGTCATGCCCTTGGAAATAGTGGTGATCTTGCCGTCCATGTCGCTTCCTCCATGCGCAGTCCGCGGGCGTCTGAAGCCATCGGCGGATGCGCGGCTCTTGAGAGCCTAAATCCAGTATAAAATGAGATTTCGAGATGAGGAGCGTTTGCGCCAGCGGGCTTTCGGCCGCCGGGCGCTCCTCACTGGACCCGGCAACCGCGTGTAAGGTCGAGGCTAAGAAGCGAGAGTGCACCGCACGGCGAGGCCTTCGCAGAAATCTGCGCGCTCATACCGGAAATGGTTGCGATGCTGTTGCTCATGGCGACGTGTATAAACAGCGGCCGACGGTCTGACAAGTGATCTTGTGAGGTGCAGGCTTATTTTCCGACCCTGCCAGCCTCAAGGCTTTCGGCAATCCATTTAGCCATAAGGGACTGCCGCGTCATGCCCAGGCGTGCTGCCTCCGCATCCACTCTGCGCAAAACCTTTTCAGGAAGATCGACATCGACATGCACCATTTCCAGCCCGGGACGGCTAGCCTTCGACCAATCGAGATAATCGTCGATGTCTTCGCCTTCGTCGAATTTCCTGTCGAACTCTTCAGCGCTGATCGTCTTCATAACGCTGCTTCTCCTTGTCTCTGGAACGCCTGACAGAGATGATCCGCACGCGGTCATGTCTATAGGTGTAAACGGCGCTCCAGCACTTCCCACGCAACTGAGCAATCATAATATACCGCTCTTCCAGCGTGGTTTCGAGAGGGACGACAAGTCTTTTCTCGTCCAGCCAAAGCCCTCTTGCCTCGACAAAATCTATTCCGTGCTTGTCTTTGTTACTTTCACTTTTGGCAGGATCAAATTCGAAATCCATAAATAGTATTTCTTTAAAACAATAAGCTCCCTATTTAAACACGCTTCACGACCCGCTGCAACGCCATCATCAGCCCACCACCGATGAGACCCCAGAAGGCTCCGGAAACGCCGGCGAAAGAGAGGCCGGATGCCGTGATGAGGAAGGTGATCGCTGCTGCCTCGCGGGTTTCCGGGTCTTTGAAGGCTGCGACGGCGGAGCCGGAAAAGGCACCAACCAGTGCCAGCCCCGCCACCGCCTGAATAAGGACCGGTGGCGCCAGCGCTACGAAGGCCGTGACGGCGCCCGCGAGCAGGCCGAAGATGATGTAGCCGACGCCCCCGATGATAGCCGCCCAATAACGTCGTTTCGGATCAGGATGCGCGTCTTCGCCAGCGCACATGGCTGCCGTAATCGCAGCCAGATTGACCGCATGGCCACCAAACGGAGCTGACAGCAGGGAAAAGAAACCGGTTACGGCAAAAAGCGGTCCGGGCTGCGGATCGTAATGATTGACCTTCAGCACTGCGATGCCGGGAATGTTCTGCGAAGCCATGGTGACGATGAAAAGCGGCAGCGCGATGGAGATGATGGCATGCAGGCTGAAGACCGGCGTCACCCACTCCATCGGCGGCGTCAGCGATTGCGCCACGCTATCGAATGCGCCCGCCGGAATATCGACACCGAAGATCATGACCAGCACGAAGGCGGCAAGGGCTGCGGGAACCGCAAACAACCGTTTGAAGGCGCCGACAATGATCCAGGCCAGAATGATCGGCAAACCGAGCGCCGGATTGAATCCGATCGCCTTTATCGGCGCGAAACACAGTCCGATGATGACGCCCGACAGCATCGCGTTTGCAAGCGGCGCGGGAATCGAGGCAACAGCCTTTCCGAGCGGCCGGAACAGGCCGGCAACGATAATCAGGATGGCGCAGACGATGAAACCGCCAACGGCCGCGGGAAAGCCACCATCGATGACGCCTGTGGTCGCCAGCAGGGCAGCGCCCGGTGTTGACCATGCGATGCTGATGGGAAGTCGGGTTGTGACGGAAAGAACGATGGCGCAAAGCCCCATCGCCACGGAAAGCGACATCAGTCCGGAGGCCGCCTCGAAGTCCGTCGCACCCACCGCTTTCAGTCCCTGCAGCACGACGGCGAAAGAGCTGGCGAAGCCGACAAAGGCGGTCAGGCACCCCATGAACAGACTCTGGACGGAAAAATCTTTCAGCATGATGCACTCTGCGGCCTGCTGCCCGTCCTAAGAACCGCAGCTGTCTGCAGGGCGACGGGCAGGAACGAAACTTGAAGCGTGACACGCGAATCCCAAGATGGCGACACGCTTTGGATGAAGCATGACTATATTCAGGATCAAAAAAGACAAGGCTTGGCAAGATGAGCCACCGGACTTCAGGTACGGCTGCGTGCAAAACGTCATCAAAGTTTAGCGGCGGCGCGCTAATCCTCCCGGCAACAGCCACAGAGGAACCCTCGCCATGCTCCGCATCGTCACCATTGCCGCCTGCTGCTTCATGGCCATTCCGGCCGCCGCCCAGACCCTGCCGCCGCCGGCCCTTCTCGGCCAGATCGTCGTGCCTTCGGGTCTCTCCATCAATGGCGTCGCCTTCGGCGGCATTTCGGATCTGGCTTTTGACAGCGAGACCGGTCGTTATTTCGCCATTTCCGATGATCGCGTGGAAAAAGGCCCGGCCCGTTATTACGAGCTGGAACTGGGCCTGACGGAAGGGGTCGCGACGCTCAACATCGTCGCCATGCACGAATTGAAGGACGAAACGGGTGCAGCCTTTGCGCCCAAGGGCATCGACGCGGAAGGCATCGCGCTCGACCGCAAGGACGGCAAGCTGTACTGGTCTTCCGAACGCGACCTGAAGAACCAGCCAGCAATTTATGTCTCCAGTCTCGATGGCAGCAATGTCAAACGGCTGGAACTGCCCGACGCCTATCTCGTCGATGGCGCAAAGACCAAGGGCGTGCAGAACAATCTCGGCTTCGAAGGCCTGACGGTAACGCCCGGCCGGCTGATCGCCGCGACGGAAAACGCCCTGACCCAGGACGGCCAGAAGGCAACACCGCAGGCCGGCAGCCCGGCCCGCATTCTTGTCATCGACACGGCAACACAGAAGCCTGTCGCCGAACATGTCTACGTCACCGAGGCGATCTCCAAGACGCCTACCGCCGCCGAGCCGAAATATAATGATAACGGCCTCTCCGCCCTCACCGCACTGCCGGATGGCCGCTTCGTGGCGGTTGAGCGCAATTTCGCGTCCGGCGTCGGCAATCATATCCGCTTTTTCATCGTCGACCTCGGCGGTGCGGAAAACACCCTCGGCAAGGACAAGATCGACGTGGCAAATGTGCGCGCCGTATCAAAGACGCCGTGGTTCGAAATCAACGAAGGCGATTTCGGTCTCGACATCGACAATATTGAAAGCCTGGCCTTCGGCCCGGTGGTGGATGGCAAGCAGATTTTCGTCATCGCCTCGGACGATAATTTCAATCCAGGCAAGCAGTTCACCCAGTTTGTGGCCTTTGCCATTCCCGCTAATCTGGGTCAGTAAAGTCGCTCAAGGCAGACTGCCGGCGCGGAACTATCACCGGGCCGGCATCACAAACCGCGGTGAGAAGCAGGCTCACCAGCGCAGCAGGCGTGAACCGGCAAAAGCGCCTATCACGCCGGTCAGCAGAATGCCGAGCGAGTACCAGATTAGCACAAAAGCCATGCCGTTTTCGGTGCAGAACCACGAATAGACCCAGGCCCCAGCCGCACCGGCCGCAAGGCCGGCGGCAAATCCCGCAAGCGTGGGATCGGCGGGAGCCGAACGCCTGAGAACCGCAAAATTTGCCAGAAACAGGGGCAGTGCGAAAGCAACGATCAGGAACGGGCAATGCAGCGCCGATGATCCGAGAATGAGAGTGCGATAGGTGCCCGGCAGGGCAAATCCAAGCTGGACCAGCGCGATCACCGCCATGGCGACAAAAATCACGGCAAGCCAGGCGAACAGGCCGCCTCTGCCGCCATCCGGCCGCGCAAGACGCATGACGGCCAGAAATCCCGTCAGGGCCAGCAGGGCATTATAGGCGGATTTGACCCAGAAACCGGGTTCGGTCATCGCCACGCTCATATCCCTGCGCAGCCCCAGAATCAGGAGCATCATGAGGAGCGAGAGGCCGAGCGCCGGCAAGGCTGAGCGCGCCAGCCTGCGCTCCAGCGCAGAAGCGGGGACGGGTTTCAGATCACCCGCCAGTTTTTCGATGATGTCTTCCGTCTTCCTCATGTGTCCCCCCGCAACTTTGCCGCCAGGACTTTCAGCGTTCTGTGAATGCCGACCCTTGCCGCCAGCTCGGTCTGGCCGGATTTTTCCGCCGCTTCGGCGATCGACTGGCCTTCGAGTTTTACCCTTCGGATGAGGTCGCGCTGCCGCTCGGGCAATTCATCGAGCAGCCGCTCCACATCCATGCGGGCCGTGACCGCGTCGACGGAAGACTCCGCTTCCAGTGTTTCATCGAGTTCGACTTCCGAAAACATGCGCCTCCCCCTGCCCCTGTAATGATCGATGAGCTTGTAGCGCGCTATCGAGAAGAACCACGCCGTAAACGGTCGCGCACGGTCATAGGTCTCCCGCTTGGCGTGAAGCGACAACAGAGTTTCCTGCACAAGATCTTCCACATCGGCTCGAGCCGCATCGGCCATGCGCCGACCGTAATAGGCGACCAGCAGTCGCCTCAAGGCGTGGAGCAAATGCCTGTAGGAGGCTTCGTCCCCATCAAGGGAACGCAGCATCAGCATTTTCAGTGTTTCTTCCGAGGGGCTGCCAGTCATCGTCACTATCGGGTTATTCGCAAATCGGCAGGCTATTGTTACATAGTGGCTTTAAAAAAATCTCGCCCGAACTTGTCGTCACAAACGCGTGAAGATGTAACGATCGGCTGGTCGCATCCGAATGGACAATCGTGAACCCCGGCACAATGCCGGCGGACACGCAACGACATCCAGAGGAGACCTTCATGACCCGCATCTTTACCGCCATTGCCACCGCCTCCCTCTTTTCCGTTCTGTCCTTTGCAGGCATCGCCCATGCCGACAGCATGAAAACCGATACGATGAAGAAGGATACCATGCATAGTGACATGATGAAGGCGGAGACGATGAAGAAAGACGGCATGTCCATGGCCAGCAAAAAAGACTGCATGTACAAGGCCGGCATGCAAAAGGACAAGATGAAAAAGGCCGACATGATGAAGGCCTGCGACACGATGAAATAAGCGCGCAGCCCGGCTGACCAGCGGCGAAACACACCCGCCGGCCTGAACGCAAAAAGCCCGCGCCGGTTCTCACCGATGCGGGCTTTCTCAACTGAAAATCGGAAACTCAGAGTTCCGACTGGCTTTCGACGATCTTGCCGACGAGGCCGTAATCCTTGGCGTCATCAGCGCTCAGCCAGTAATCGCGATCGATATCCTTGGCGATCTTTTCTTCGGTCTGGCCGGTGGCCTTGGAGAAGATCTTGATCAGGCGCTGGTTCATCTTGATGATTTCGCGGGCCTGGATTTCGATGTCCGACGCCATGCCGCGCGTACCGCCGGAGGGTTGGTGCAGCAGGAAGCGGGTGTTCGGCAGGCAAAGGCGACGTTCCTTCGGCACCGAAACATAGATCAGCGCTCCGGCGGAAGCGACCCAGCCCGTGCCGATGATATAGACCTTCGGCTTGATGAACTTGATCATGTCATGGATGGAATCACCCGATTCCACGTGACCGCCCGGCGAATTGACGTAAACGCGAATGTCGTCGTCGCTGGCGGCGGCAAGGGCCACGAGCTGCGTGCAGACCTTCTGCGCCAGTTCCTGTGTGATGCCACCATAGATGAAGATCGAACGCGACTTGAAAAGATTCGCTTCCGTTTCCTTGCCGATCGGCAGTTCCTTGCTCTTGTCGTCTTCGTCTTCGTTCATCAACGGCTCTCCAGCGTAATTCATGCATGCCCTTCGGACATAGTGCGACTTGTTACGTAAGGCAATGAGAGAAAAAGGCAAGGTTTGCCCGCCAACAATAAACACCACCACCGGCAGATGACGCATGGACAGCCTCTTGGCCTTCGAGATATCGTCCCGTGTCTCATTGCCGCGCCGCCCGTGGCGGGAAGCCCAAGATCCCGCTGTGAACGGCAACAATTTCAAGAGGGAATCATGCTGAAAAGACTAAGCCTCGCCGCCGCCGCACTCGGCCTCACCACCCTGCCCGCGTTTGCCCATCTGAACCCGGAAGAACACGGCTCCTTCATGGCTGGTGTTTCCCACCCCTTCTTCGGTGCGGACCATATTCTGGCGATGGTGGCCGTCGGTATCTGGGCCTCGCAGATCGCCTCTGCCCGCAACGACCGCAAGGCGCTGTGGATCGTGCCCGCCGCCTTCGTCGGCACCATGGCCGTCGGCTTCCTGATGGCGGTTTACGGCGTCGAACTTCCCTTCGTCGAACCCGCCATTCTCGCCTCGGTCATCGGCCTTGGCCTGCTGGTGGCCATGGCGGCAAGGCTCCCCACGGCAGCAGCGGCGGCCGTCGTTGGTGCTTTCGCCCTTTTTCACGGCCATGCCCATGGCGGTGAACTCGGTAGCGCGGGTGCCCTGCAATTCGGTATCGGCTTCATGATTGCCACCGCCATCCTGCATCTTGCCGGCATCGCGCTCGGTCTCGGCATCGCCCGTTTCGGCTCGGCCGCAAGCCGCACCGTCGGCGCGCTGACGGCGATTGCGGGCCTCTCGCTTGCCTTTGGCGGTTGAGGATCATTACCGAAATTTAAAATTTGGACCGCTTTGAAAAGCCTGAATTGTGGCCTACCTCCTTATCGTGGATTTACGCTTCACGGTAAGGAGGCAGCATATGTCACCGGAAGAAAGCCAGCTTCTCAAGGGGCTGTTCGACAGGACCAAAACCGCATCCGCCACCCCGCGTGACCGCGAGGCGGAAACATTGATCGCAGACGCCGTGCGCGATCAGCCCGCAGCTCCCTATTATCTCGCCCAGGCGGTGATCGTTCAGGAAAAGGGTCTGGAAGCGGCAGCCGCCCATATCAAACAGCTCGAAGACCGCATCCATGCGCTGGAAAGCGGTGGCAACGCCCCGCAAGCGGCGGCGCAGGGCGGTTTCCTCAGCTCCATCTTCGGCACCGGCCAGCCGCAGCCACCCGCACCGGCACCAGCCCCGGCGGCCGCACCAGGCTCCTGGCGCAACGATACCGCCGACCAGACTGCCGGACCCTGGGGCGCACCTGCCGCTCAGCAGTCAGCCGGGCCCTGGAGCCAGCAACCCGCCGCCGTCGGACGTTCGGGTGGCGGCTTTTTGCAGGGCGCGCTCGGCACCGCCGCAGGTGTCGCCGGCGGCATGCTGCTTGCCAATTCGCTGAGCGGCATTTTCGGCAGCCACATGTCGTCGCTTGGCCTTGGCTCGCCCTTCGGCGGCGGCAATGTTGCTGGTAACGCGCCCGTCGAGGAAACCGTCATCAACAACTATTACGGTGACAGCGCCAACCCGCAGGATAACAACGAAGACGATATCCAGCAGGCCGATTACGACGATAGCGCCAACGACATGGATTCCGATTCAGGCGACGACGGTTCGTTCGCCTGAGCCTGCAATCGCCTGAAAAGCCGGATCAGCCGCGACCCCGATACGGTGCAACGCCCTGATCCGGCAGCCATACGCCTTCGGGGGCGGCTCCCGTCTGCCAGAAGACGTCGATCGGAATGCCGCCGCGCGGATACCAGTAGGCGCCGATGCGCAGCCATTTCGGCTGCAGCAGCTCCACCAGCCGCTTGGCGATATAGACCGAGCAATCCTCATGGAATGCACCGTGATTACGGAAGGATTGCAGGAAGAGCTTCAGCGACTTCGATTCCACCAGAAACTCGCCCGGAATATAGTCGATGACGATATGGGCGAAATCCGGCTGGCCGGTCATGGGGCAGAGCGAGGTGAATTCGGGCGCGGTGAAACGCACGACATAATCGGTGCCGGCATTGCCGTTTGGCACTTTTTCGAGAACAGCCTTTTCCGGGCTCTCTGGCGTATCAACCTTCGTGCCCAGCTGCGACAGGCCGGAAACATCCGTCACGGACATGGAAAACTCCTGATTATTCAAAACCGGATCATTGCGACCCGGACTGTTCAAACGATGACTTTGACGCCATGCGCCTTTTCGCCCTCAGGCTCGACGTGAATGGCAAGGCTGGCGCCCGGTATGACGTCCCTTATGGCATCTTCAAGGCGGTCGCAAATATCATGCGCCTCCCGCACCGTCATGCTGGCGGGAACGACCACATGGAAATCGATGAAGGCGGCCGAACCGGCGCGGCGGGTTCTCAGATCATGCACGCCGATGACGCCACCTGAATTTTCGGCGATCGCCTTCTTGATCGCCTCGTCCTCTTCCGGCTCCACCGCCCGGTCCATCAACCCGCCAAGCGAATGAATAATGACCTTGGAACCCTGGAACAGGATGTTGATGGCGACCAGTATGGCAAGCAGCGGATCGAGAATGGCGTAACCCGTCATCAGCGCCAGAACGAGGCCGACAAGAACGCCGACCGAGGTCACGACGTCAGACATAATATGGTGACCGTCAGCCGCAAGCGCGGGTGAAGAATGTTTTTTACCAACACGGATCAGGATCGTCGCCCACACCGCGTTGATCACGCCGGCCATGGCGTTGATGGCCAGACCGAGGGCCGGTGCTTCCGGCAGCCTCGGATTGAAAAGAGCACCCCAGGCCTCCTGCACGATCAGAAGCGCAGCGACGACGATCAGCACGCCTTCCACGACAGCGGAAATATACTCCGCCTTGTGGTGGCCGAACTGGTGGTCGTCATCGGCCGGCTTCTGCGCGTAACGAATGACGAAATAGGCGATGAAGGCTGCGACCACATTGACGGTCGATTCCAGACCGTCGGACAGGAGTGCGACCGAGCCCGTGACCCACCAGGCCACCAGCTTCAGGCCCAGCACACCGAAAGAAAGCGGAATGCCCCAGAATGCGAGCTTCCTGACCAGCGCATTGCCTTCATTGTTCATTTTCTGCCCCCGTGCGGATGCGAACGAATTGCATGATCGATTGCCAAAACGCACGAACCGCGCGCACGGGGTCTCCGTGCGCGCGGTTCGCTATTGGCTTTTCTATCGTTCAAACCGCAGGCGAGGTCAAGAGCCGGACGGTGAAGGCCCGAACCTCAATCCCCGTCTTTTTGCTCGCAGAAACGGATACGGTTGCCGAACGGATCAATGACTTCCATGACATCGCCCCAGGGCAGTTCTTCAACACCCGGATTGAGGAAGCGATATTTTTTGCCGACCAGTTCCTTCTGAAAGGCGTGAACGCCCCGCATGGTCACGAAGATGTTGGAACCCGGTGTCGCATCACCGTGATGGCCGCTGAGGTGAAGCCCCATTCCGGCCCGCGAAACCTGCATGTAGAGCGGGAAGTTTTCACCAAAACGATGTTCCCAGTCGACCTCGAAACCGAGAAAATCGACATAAAACTCCCGCGCCTTGGCCTCGTCGAAAATTCTGACGATCGGGAATATCCGCTCGAAGCCGATTTCCCCAAAGGTTTGCGTTTCGGCATCGACCACGCTGCCCTACCTCTTTTCAGACCGTAAAATGAAACCGGCCGCAACAGGTGCGGCCGGTTCGATCAGCTTATTCGGCTGCGACGATCTTGCCGTCCTGCCACTTGAAGAGCGAGAAGGCCTGCGAGGTCAGGTCGCCATTGTCACCATAGGTGACCTTGCCGATTGCGGTCGGGAAAGCCTCGCCGCTTTTCAGAACCTTGGCGACCGCCTCGGAATCCTTGGCGCTTCCGGCCTTTTCGATACCGGCCTTCAAGACTTCGACGGCGGCATAGGCGTTGAGCGTGAAGGCTTCAGCCGGAATGTTGGCGGCCTTCAGGGCTTCGGCAGCGGCCTTGGAATCATCGTTCTTCAGGGCGTCGGAAGCGTTGGTGAAGATCGTGCCTTCGCCGGCCTTCGCGCCGATGTTCCAGAATTCGCTGTTCGACAGGCCATCACCGCCGATGACGGCAGCCTTGGAGCCGATATCCTTCAGCTGGCGAACCAGAAGACCAGCTTCCGGATGGTAACCGCCGAAATAAACGATATCAGCATTGTCGGACTTCAGGCGGGCTGTCAGCGCGCCGAGATCCTTTTCGCCAGGTGTCAGCGCATCGTAGAGAACTTCGGTAACGCCGCCGGCATTCAGCGTCGCCTTGAAGGAATCGGCAAGACCCTTACCGTAAGCGCCCTTGTCGTGAATGATGGCGATCTTCTTACCCTTGAGGTTGGCGAGAACGTATTTCGCCGCAACCTCGGCCTGCTGGTCGTCACGACCGCAGGTGCGGAAGACGTTAGAAAGGCCGCGATTGGTCAGGCCCGGCGCGGTCGCCGTCGGTGTGACCATCAGGACGCCGTTTTCGGCAAAGACATCCGATGCCGGAATGGCAACGCCAGATGTCACCGGACCGACGACGAAGTGAATGCCTTCGGCAACCAGCTGGTTGGCCGCGGAAACGCCCTGCTTGGGCTCGCCGCCATCGTCAGCGAGCTTCAGCACGACCTGCTCGCCGAGGATGCCGCCCTTTTTATTGATTTCACTGACTGCCGTCTGGGCGCCATTCTTGACCTGGTCGCCATAGGCAGCAACGGGGCCGGTGAGCGGCGCAATCAGGCCGATGACGATTTCGGCATGGGCAAGGGGTGCGAATGCGAAGGACGCTGCGAGCGTCACGCTGGTCAATGTCTTCAGTTTCATCCTGGTGTCTCCTTAAAAAGGGGTCGCGGACCCGGTGAGCGCCATGGGCGCCGACCGAATGAAACTATCGGACGCCTCCCGGCGAAAACTCGTTCCATGTTTGAATTCCGAGCCTTCCTTTCAACTCATACGGAAGGTTTGATGATTTATGCAAGTCACCTTTGCTGGATAAGCTCTATTAGCGTTAAATCCTTCTCCAGGCCGGCCGGGATTGCCCCTTCTGAACGGGCAAATCGACCTCGCCTAAATGCTTGGCGTTTGGCCGCCGCTGGAGGATAATACGCCATGATCGCAACAGATGAAGAGTTTCTGACGGGCCTTCCCGTCTTCCGGCATTTTGAAGACGTGGCAGACCCGGCGCTTTACCGCGCCTTGCCGCCGGGTTGGGGGCTGGCCATTGCCGATATCGTTGATTCGACCGCGGCAATCGGCACCGGCCGCTACAAGGCCGTAAACATGGCAGGTGCCGCGGTCATATCAGGCGTATCGAACAGCTTGGGCCGTCATGACCTGCCCTTCGTTTTCGGTGGCGATGGCGCCGCCGTTGCCGTGCCGCCCCATGGCCTGCCGGTTGCGCGCACCGCCCTTTCGAATGTGCAGCGCTGGGTGAAGGACGATCTCGACCTTGCGATGCGTGTGGCGCTGGTTCCCGTCGAGGATATTCGCAAGAACGGTTTCGATATTCGCGTCGCCCGCTTTCAGGCAAGCGAGGATGTTTCCTACGCCATGTTTTCGGGCGGCGGCAACAGCTGGGCGGAAACGCGGATGAAGGAAGGGCAATATGCCCTGCCCGTAGCCGAAGCAGGCGAGCGGCCGGACCTCACGGGACTTTCCTGTCGCTGGAACCCCATTCCCACAAACCACGGCAAGGTGGTGTCGATCATCGCCGTGCCGGGCCCCTCGCGGGACATGTCGGCCTTTCGACAACTGGTCATCGATCTCGTCGATCTCGCAGAGCAGGATGCAAGACACGGTCACCCTGTCCCCGAAGATGGGCCGAAACTCGGTTTCGTGCGTGAGGGTCTTGGCCTCGAGGCCCGTGCCGGCGCTGCCTATCACGATGTCTGGGGAAAGACGCGCCGTTCGCTTCGTATTCTCGGCGAAAACCTGCTTGTCAATTTCCTCGGTGTAACTGGACTCTCGCTCGGACGGTTCAGCGCCGCGCATTACCGGCGTTCGGTCGCCAGCAACACCGATTTCAGGAAATTCGACGACGGCCTGAAAATGACTGTCGATATCGATATTACACGGCTCGAAAAAATCCGCTCAAGGCTGGAAGCGGGCCGCCTCTCGGGGAGCTGTTATTATGGCCTGCACGAGCAGGATGCCGCATTGATGACCTGTATCGTGCCCTCTCCGCTTTCGAAGGATCACATGCATTTCGTCGATGGCGCCGATGGCGGCTATGCCGCTGCGGCAAGCCGCCTCAAGGCGCAGATGCAGGCCGCGGCGGCGAACTGAAAACACCTCAATGCCCCATCAAGACGCTTACGCAGGAAAAAGGCCACTTCAACAAAAAAAACCGGCGTCACGCGCCGGTCTTAATTCACTCATCTTGCCTGGGCTTGCATCGGCCAACGTTAAGCCGCTGTTTTGCTGCTCTTCTGCGCCTGGCAGTAGATGTCCTCAAGTGAAGCGAGGATCTTCTTCACGGATTCGGAGTTGCTGGAATAATAGATGGTCTGCGCATCCCGTCGTGTCTTCACCAGTCGCTGGGCACGCAATTTCGACAAATGCTGCGAAAGAGCAGACTGACTGAGACCAACCTGTGAAGCGAGAACACCAACAGGCACTTCCGTATCCACCAGCGTGCACAAGATCATCAGGCGCTTAGGGTTCGCCATCGCTGAGAGCAAGTCTGCAGCCGCGATGCTATGTTCCGACAGAGATTGATTATCCATACGCTCAAGTCTCCTGATGACAGTCGGAGAGACGGTCATGGTGGCTATTATAGGTGTTCTAAAGGTGTTTTTATAATTCGGTCGATACGTTGTATATACCTAAATCTTGCTTATATCGCGCCCCTTCCAAAGACTATTCTTGACCGATTATTGAGTTAATAAATTGCGCTTAATTTTTTGGCGTTTCGCCTGATTTTATGAAAAGTATAATAAAAATATGTATTAGAAATAGTATTTATAAGAAATAAAAGATTAAAACTTAGACGCCTCTATCTCAAGGCTTGACGCCGGATTTTGGCGCTTCAATCTATTACCACCTTAAATTTAATAGTGAACCAAAGAATCTAGATTAACATTGCGCAATTTTTGCCAAATTTGCAATATGATTTTTATACGTAATTATTTTAATGCATAACTTGTGATATTAAAAAATATTCTTTGCCAGCGTGGGAAGGTATGCTTGTGCTGCACGGACTTTGCCCGAAAAGAAAAAGGGCCTCCATGGTGGAAGCCCTTTGCTCTTGTTCAAAATAGGCGAATCACTATTTCTTGCGGTGTCGCGTCAGCCCCGCCACGACTTCATCCGCCGAAATCGTGCCTATGATCGCGCCATTGTCAACGACGCCGATCGCACCTGCGTGCTTTGACAGCGCATCGAGAATATCGATCAGCGGCGACGAAGGAAGGGCGGTGGCGGCAACAGTCAACCGGCCGCTCCTCTCGTCCACGCCCCTCTTCATCACATCAGCGGCAGTCAGCATGGAAATCGGATTCATGTTCTGCACGAAATCCGCGACATAGGGCGTTGCCGGCTGCCTGACGATCTGCTGCGGGGTTCCGCACTGGATGATGTGCCCACCTTCCATCATGGCGATGCGGTTGCCGATGCGGAAGGCCTCATCGAGATCATGGCTGACGAAGAGAATGGTTTTCTTCAACCGGCTCTGGAATTCGAGGAGTTCGTCCTGAAGACGGCTTCTGATGAGGGGATCGAGCGCCGAGAACGGCTCGTCCATCAAAAGAATGGGTGCGCCGGTGGCGAAGGCCCGGGCCAGGCCCACACGCTGCTGCATGCCGCCGGAAAGCTCTCCCACCTTGCGGTCGGCCCAGGCGGAAAGGTTTACCAGTTCAAGCTGTTCGGCCACCATGCGTTTGCGCTCGGCTTCCGGCACGCCGGACAGTTCGAGCCCAAAGCCGACATTGTCGGCGACATTGCGCCAGGGCAGCAGGCCAAATTGCTGGAAGACCATGGAAACCGTGTGCATGCGCAGATCGCGCAGCGCTTTCGCCGGACAACGATAGGGATCGACATAACCGGACTTGGTCTTCACGCTGACACTGCCGCGCACGACGGGCGCAAGCCCGTTGACGGCCCTGACCAGGGTCGACTTGCCAGAACCGGAAAGCCCCATCAGCACAAGGATCTCGCCTTCGCTGACCGAGAGCGAGGCATTGGCGACACCCAACACCAGCCCGGTCTCAGCATTGATCTCGTCGCGCGTGCTGCCCTTGTCGATCAGCGCCAGCGCCGCGTCCGGCCGGTCGCCGAAGACGATATCGACATTTCCGAAGATAATGGCGTCACTCATAGATCATCCTCCGTACCGGGAAGGCGGAAAAGCCTGTCGAGAACGATCGCCAATATGACGATGCAAAGCCCCGCTTCGAAACCCATGGCGATGTTGACCGTGTTCAAGGCGCGCACAACAGGCACGCCGAGACCATTGGCACCCACCAGGGCGGAAATGACCACCATCGACAGCGACAGCATGATCGTCTGGGTGAGACCGGCCATGATCTGCGGCGCGGCGAAGGGAAGCTCAACCTTGCGCAGCACCTGCGATGGCGTTGCGCCGAAGGCGACGGCCGCCTCCACCAGCGCCGGCGGCGTCGAGACGATGCCGAGGCGCGTGAGCCGAACCGGGGCGGGAATGGCGAAGATGACGGTGGCGATCAGCCCCGGAACCATGCCGAGGCCGAACAGCACCAGCGCCGGAATGAGATAAACGAAGGTGGGAATGGTCTGCATCAGATCGAGCGCCGGGCGCATGCCGGCATAGATCCACTTGCGCCGTGCCGCCAATATGCCGAGCGGTATGCCGATGATCATGCACACGGCGCTGGCGGCGATGACCAGGGCCAGCGTTTCCGTCGTCGCTTTCCAGTAACCGAGATTGATGATGAGCAACAGACCGAGTGCGGTGAAGATCGGCATGCCGGCCGAGCGGCGCGTCCAGGCCGAAAGCGCCGTCACGATCGCGACGATGATCAGCGGATGCGGCGCCTGCAGCACGTAGAGCAGGGCGTTGATGACGCTTTGGAAAATGAAAGAGAGCCAATCGAAGAAAAAAGCGAGATTGCCGGTCAGCCAGTCAATGGCCTCCTTGGCATATCGGCCGATAGGCAGGCGGTTTTCAGGAGCGCTGAGCCATTCCACGGTAAGAAAAGACCTTTCGTGAATGAGAGCAATTCCGGCAAAAATGCAGAGCGGTTTTGCGTCCGAAATTGCGCAGACAACAAAGAAGCGGAGCTTTTTCAGTGATCTATTGTCACCGGAATTGCTCCAATACAGAAACGACGGCCGGCATCGTCTTTGCCGGGCGCGGTGCAGATCCATGGCCTTCGATGCGAGAAAAATTCGCAGGCAAGGTCATGCATGGGCATCGTATTTCCCACTGCATCCGACCTGCCGCGCAGGCCGGGTGCAGTCATGCGTCGTCTTGTGGCCTAAAGGCCGAGAGCCTTTTTAACGGCAGGCAGGGCGTCCGCGCTGCCGTCCTTTGTCTTGACGTTGGCGAACCAGGGCTCGATCGCCGCCGGATTGGCCTTCAGCCAGGCGGTTGCGGCCGCCTCGCCCTCAAGACCGTCATTCAGGATCTTGCCCATGATCTCGTTTTCCATCGGCAGGGAAAACTGCAGGTTCTTGAGAAACGCGCCGACATTCGGGCATTCTTCGACATATCCCTTGCGGACATTGGTGTAGATCGTCGCACCGCCGAAATTGGGGCCGAAGACCTCGTCGCCGCCGGTCAGGTAGGTCAGCTTGAAATTCGCATTCATCGGATGCGGCTCCCAGCCGAGGAAGACGATCGGCTCGCCGGATTTCTCGGCGCGGGCCACCTGGGAAAGCATGCCCTGCTCGGAGGATTCCACCACCTCGAAGGACTTCAGTCCGAAACTGTCCTTGGCCACCATGTCGAGAATCAGGCGATTGCCGTCATTGCCGGGCTCGATGCCGTAAATCTTGCCGCCGAGTTCACTGCTATGTGCGGCAATGTCCTTGAAATCCTTGATGCCGAGTTCGGCACCCTTGGCATTGGTCGCCAGCGTATATTTCGCGCCGGTCAGGTTTTCCCTGAGCGTTTCCACCGATTTGTCGTCGCGGTAGGGCGCTATGTCACCTTCCATGGTCGGCATCCAGTTGCCGAGGAAGACGTCGATGTCCTTGTTTTTCAAGGACGTATAGGTGACGGGTACGGAGAGAAGCTTGACGTCTGTTTCATAGCCAAGGCTTTTCAGAAGCACGGTGGCGGTCGCCGTCGTGGCGGTGATGTCGGTCCAGCCAACATCAGAGAAACGCACCGTGCCACAACTTGCCGGTTCGGCGGCAACGGCCGCGCTGAACGTCATGGAGGAGATTGCCGCGGCGAGCGCCAGACAGCGACTTCTATTTGCAAACATTGTTTGCTCCCTGTTTTTTCGTTCCCTTGCCATTATCAATATCTTCCGGCCACAATCAACTCGCGTGCATTTGCGTGCTTTGGACCCCCGTTTGCGACAAAATCGTGAAAATCGCCGCCTTTTCGCAAACCCGATTCGCTGAAACGGCAGCGTGCGGAAATCTGTGTTTTTCCCTCGATGGCACTTTTCAACCCGCTTTTCCGCGGTCAAAACACGCGGCATATGGCATCGGTGCAAACGGGAATCGCTTTCGTGGGACGCGATGTCCGTAAATAGGTTGAAGCATTGCGAAGCGTCCGCAGACGCGAGGCGCTCCGGGAGTGGATCATGGCAAAACTGTATTTCAATTATTCGACGATGAATGCCGGCAAATCGACCATGTTGCTGCAGGCGTCCTATAATTATCAGGAACGCGGCATGCGCACGCTGATCTTCACGGCCGCCTTTGACGATCGGGCCGGCGTCGGCCGCGTTGCCTCGCGTATCGGCCTGTCCTCCGAAGCCCGGACCTTCGATGAAAATACCGACCTGTTCGCCGAAGTAGCGGCATTGCACGCGCAGGCGCCTGTCGCCTGCGTCTTCGTCGATGAAGCCAATTTCCTCTCCGAGCACCATGTCTGGCAACTTGCCAACATTGCCGACCGGCTGAACATTCCGGTCATGACCTATGGCCTGCGGACGGATTTCCAGGGCAAGCTCTTCCCGGCCTCGAAGGAACTGCTCGCCATTGCCGACGAGCTTCGCGAAATCCGCACCATCTGCCATTGCGGCCGCAAGGCGACGATGGTGGCCCGCTTCGACAGCGCAGGAAAGGTCGTGACCGAAGGCGCCCAGATCGAAGTTGGCGGCAACGGGAAATACGTTTCCTTCTGCCGCCGCCACTGGGTGGAAACGTTTAACTGCAGCTGACCCGTTGCGTCCGGTTGCCGCATTTGATTTTTCGCAAAGATGGCCTGTCCGCTCTTGCGCTAAGACGACGGGGACACATTCGCGTGGATGTGCTTTCTCTCAGGAGCAGAATTATGCTGAACAGAACTGCCAAATTCGCCGGCCTCGCCATCGTCGCCGCTCTTTGCGCTTTTCCCGCCTTGTCCGCCGAAATCGAAGTGAAGATGCTCAACAAGGGCAGCGACGGTCAGGCGATGGTCTTTGAACCCGCAACCGTCAAGGTCGCCGTCGGCGACGTCATTACTTTCGTGCCGGTCGACAAGGGCCATGATGCGGCAGCCGTGAAGGACATGATCCCCGAGGGTGTTGCCGAGTTCAAGGGCAAGATGAACGAAGCGGTGAAGGTCACGGTCGAGAAGGAAGGCGCTTATGTCGTCAAATGCACCCCGCATCTCGGCATGGGCATGATCGCGCTCGTCGTTGTCGGCGATGCGACACCCGCCAATCTGGACGTCGTCAAGAACGGCAAACTGCCGAAAAAAGCACGCGACCGGCTGAACGAGGAGATCGCCAAGCTCGGCCTCTAACCTCATATCGCCTCGGTCCCGCACCGGCCTCGTTGATCCGGCATCATCGAAATGCCGCAACGGCCGGCGCGGACCGCAGGTTGAGAAAAGTTTCGCAATCATGTTGTATCCCGGTTGACCGGGACATATCTGGAAGACAGTAAATGGCCGCGGTTGACAGGGAACGCCAAAGGCACCCTGCCGAACCGCGGATTTTTCTTGCCGCATCCGGCCCGCGGGCAGAGGAGACGATGACGACATGATAGACCGGATCACCGCTTTGATTCAGGCAGGCTTCAGCGCTATCGGCAAGGCTGCCGGTCTTCTCGTCGCATGGCTTTTATGGCCTTTCATGGCCGCGCATGGCTGGTACAGCGGCCGCAACTGGCTCATCAAGGGGCCGATCGCTCTGATCGCCATCCTGCTGGCCGGTTTCTACGGATATTTCGTCTGGCAAACCCAGGTCTGGACGAATTTCGATCCGGATTACATTTCCCGCTACAAACTTGCCGAACGCACCGTGCCCCCCGGACAGGAATTGCCGGCCGTAACTCCGGCTGCTGCCGCCGGCGCAACCGGTGTTGCAGCAAACACCTCCGCACCCGTGTGCCAGCGCTCGGCCATCGTGGATGCTGCCGTCGACCTTACCGACTTCAACGTCAACCAGAACGCATGGATTTCCTCCATGCTGCTCTATCGCCTCGGCCTCTTCGGCATGGACTGGGACAGCACGCCGTTTCTCGATAACAAGGCCTCGTTCCAGCGCGGCGTGAACCAGGCTGTGCGCCGTACCTCGGTGGAGCTGGTGGATACGCTCGGCCGCGTGCGCGGCACCTCGGGTATCAATAACAATCTCCAGGAAGCGCGTGGCAACATGCAGTTCAGCGAATATTCCTGGTATTTTGGCCTCGATCCCTTCGGCCCGAAGACGCCGACCCCCAGCTATTACCGCGCCGCCATTCGCAGCTTCCAGGCCTTCAATGGCGAACTCACCGCCTGCAAAGCCGTCTTCGATACCCGCGCCGACAACCTGATCCAGTTCATCGACCGTATCGCCGGCGATATCGGTTCTACGTCTGCAATTCTGCGCGAACGTTCGGAAAACTATAATGGCGGCTGGTTCGACACCCGCGCCGACGACCGTTTCTGGTTCGCCTATGGCCAGCTTTATGGTTATTACGGCGTGCTTTCCGCCGCCGGATCCGACTTTGCGCAGGTCATCCGCGAGCGCAACCTGACCAACCTCTGGAACGACACGCTGTCGCAGACCCGCGCGGCGCTGCGCATCCAGCCGGCCATCATTTCCAACGGCGAGGAAAGCGGCTGGCTCATGCCGTCGCACCTCGCCACCATGGGATTTTACGTTCTGCGGGTGCGCTCGAACCTCGTCGAGCTTCGCTCGGTTCTCGACCGTTGATAAGGAGGCCGGCCCGCTGTCCGGCCGGCTTACTCTATCAGCCGCAGACGGATGGTCTTCGCCACCAGCTGTGTGCGGTTGACGCAATCGAGCTTGCGCATGGCGTTGTTCATGTAGGTATTGACCGTGTGCTCCGAGATGGAGAGAAGCTCGGCGATCTCCACCGAGGTCTTCCCCTGCGCCGTCCAGCGCACCACATCGAGCTCCCGCTTCGTCAAAGGCGACGGCCCTTTCGAAGCAACGCGGCAAAGGCGGTCATAGGTTTCCAGCGCATGCAGCGCGATCATGCAAAGTTCGTTCAGAGATGCCTGCGGCAGGGTATCGCGGTCGCCTGCGAAATTCATCAGATGCCGGTTTCCGGACATGCCGTTCACCGGCACCATGAGACCGGACGTAATGCCCATGCTGCCCACCGAGTTCACCGCATCCACCAGCGATCCGCAGGCCATCTCCGGGTCTTCCAGCGACCAATATTGCGGCATCATCGATGAGGCGCCACGCTTGATGACCGGACAGTTCCCAAGCGCACCATCCTTGGTCATCGCATTCACGACCCAGACCGGCAGGCTGCTTTCAACAACCAACGGCAAAGCAAAGGCGTTCTGTCCACCTGGTAACCTCAGGAGGGTCACATGGGCATAACCAAACGCATGCATCACCTCCTGCAGCGCCTCCAGCCATTGGGATTTGTCGGCGGCAGCCGACAGATCCCGGCATAGTCTGGCCTGACGCTCCGTCTTCACCATTCACGCACCGCCGCCATACCGGGCTGGCCGGAGCAAAAAACACGCAAGCGGGTCAAACGGGGGGCGACCTTCATAACAAGCGGACCAACTGACCTAAAGCACCTGTTTTTCAGACTTGTCCTTCGGCTTGGCCATCAGTTTTTCCAGAAAACCGAGCATGACCGCCGAAACGACAAAAGCCAGGTGGATGATGGTGAACCACATCAACTGGCTGTCCGTATATTGACTGGCGTTGAGGAATATCTGCAGCAGATGGATCGACGAAATCGCCACGATCGATGACGCGACCTTGATCTTCAGGCTGCCCGAATCGAGCTTGCCCAGAAACGAAACCTCGTCATCCGCCTCATCGAAGCGGCTGACGAAATTCTCGTAGCCGGAGATCATCACCATGACGATCAGGCTGGCCACCAGCGCCGCATCGATCAGACCGAGCATGGCAAGGATCATGTCCGATTCATCGTAGATGAAAACATTCTTCGCAACTTTGAGGAATTTCAGCGCGAAGGAGAAGGCATAAACCGCCAGTGCCGCGACGAGCCCGAGATAAAAGACGACGAGCAGCCAGCGGCTGGAGAGAATGATCCGCTCGACGAGCAGTTCAAGAGACTTCATTTCCGTATCCGATTAATAATCTGTTTTGTATGGGGCATGTTTTTCTTTCGCCATGTAAACTGGCAGCGAATATCCTAGCAAGCGCCAATGTCGGGACTTTGACCACACTGCGGCCTTTTCGGCCCCGATCCGCCATTTTGGCCACGGCCTGACAACCGTAATATTTTTGCAACATACCCTTACGCTTTAAAACATGATTCAAAAAGTCATATATAATATGTTGACAGTAATCGTCATGTTTTTTAGTCCTCGCCTATCGGCTTGCCCGTAACACATCAGACAATGTCCAGCCGCGCTTGAGCGCGGCGCGTTTTTGCGCGCCGTGGCTTCTTTGCGCGCATATCCGGGGGTATTTAATGTCCATCTCGCGCACACATTCCGCGCTGCTTTTGTGCACTGCCATGTCTCTTCTTCCCCTTGCCGGGCCTGCGCGAGCGCAGGATGCCGCTTCGCAGGAAAACGGCACGACCACGCTCGAAAAGATCGTGGTGAAAGGCAAACGCGTCAAAAGCGCCAACGCCGCAGCAGATACGCCGCTGGCAAGCCAGACGACGGCAGAGGACATCCGCAAGAAGGACATTGGCAGCATAAAGGATCTCGGAAACACCACCGAACCGGGCGTCGACTATGTGGATTCCAAGCCGGGTCGTCCGGGCGGATTGTTCATTCGAGGCCTCGGCGGCGCCCGTGTCGTGACGCTGATCGACAATATTCCCGTTCCCTATTTCAACAATTTCGCCCGTCAGGGCCAGGCCACGACCACCCTTAGCGACACGAATTCGAGCTTTGATTTCTCATCGCTTTCGTCTGTAGACGTGGTGCGCGGTGCCGATTCCAGCCGCATTGGCTCGGGCGCCCTCGGTGGCGCGCTGGTGCTGCGCACGCTCGAGCCGGAAGACCTGATCGGCGAAGGCAGGGATTGGGGTGGTGTCGCCAAAACCAGCTATGACAGCGCAGACCGGAGTGTCGGCGGATCGCTCGCCGTCGCCAAGAAGATCGAGAACACCTCGGTCCTGTTCCAGGGCTCCTACAAGCGCGGCACTGAGACGGACAATAAGGGCACGGCGGATATCTACGGAACGCGCCGCACCAAGCCCAACCCTGCCGACACCTATGAAAGCAACCTGATGTTCAAGATCCGCCAGGATCTGGAAGGTGGCCACAGCATCGGCCTGACAGCCGAGCGTTATTCGCTCAGAAACCGCAGCGACATGAAGACGTTGCAAGGCGTCAGCGTCTCGGGTTCGACCTACCGTATCGGCGACTACCGGGGTTATGAGGATACCGAGCGCGACCGTGTATCGCTCGATTACGAATACGAAGCGCCTTCGACCGACGGCGTGATCGATGCCGCCAATCTGTCGCTCTATTGGACACGTCTTTCCAAGGAATCCGGCGCCGGCGACCGCCTGACCAACAATTCGCTCTACATCCGCGAAGACAGCATGCGCAACAGCGCATTCGGCATCGTTGGCGGCCTCGAATCCGGTTTCGAGCTTGGCGGCGTGCAGCACACGGTCCGCTTCGGCGGCAACGCCATGACCACCGATTTCAGCCAGGAGCTTTTCGCCAACACGGCCGGAGTGACGTCGTCATCGCAGTCGGACATGCCTGATGTCAGCGGCAAGAGCCTCGGCCTTTATCTCGATGACGAGATCGCCTTCGGCAACGGTTTCCGCCTGACCCCCGGCCTGCGCTTCGATTCCTACGATTACGATCCTGACGGTTCCGTATCCAGCAACAGCGGTTACAGAACCTTCGGCCTGCCGAGCGGCAATAGCGGCTCCCGCTTCTCGCCGAAACTGCTTGCAACCTATGACGTCACGCCGGAACTGCAGCTCTTCGCACAATGGTCGATGGCCTATCGCGCCCCGACGATCAACGAACTGTATCTGAACTTCTCGAACATCAGCTCCGGTTACGCCGTTGTCGGCAACTCCGCCCTCAATCCCGAGACCAGCAATGGTTTCGAAATCGGCGCGAACTACGCATCCGGCGACCTGACGGGCAGCCTGACGCTGTTCCACAACAAGTACAAGGACTTCATCGAGCAATATACCACCTCGACGACACTGTTCCCCGGCTTCGGCGGCAGGGGCAACGGCTCGCTCTTCACCTATCGCAACCGTAACAATGTCGAAATCTCCGGTGTCGAAGCCAAGGTCCGCAAGGAACTGGCGAACGGCTTCTTCGCGCATGCTTCGCTGGCTTATGCCTATGGCAAGGATACCGACACCAACGAGCTCATCCGCACGGTGGCGCCGTTAAAGTCTATCCTCGGCGTCGGCTACGCGCAGGAGGTTTGGGGCACGGAACTGACCGGTGTCTTCTCATCCGGCATGCGTGACGATGGGGTGGCCAGCACCTTCGATGCCCCCGGCTACGGCGTCTTCAACCTGACCGGCTGGTGGGAGCCGGAACAGACCAAGGGTCTGCGCATCCAGGCGGGTGTCTACAACCTGTTCGACAGGAAATACTGGAATGGGGTCGGCGTCCGCGACGTGAACCCGAATTCCGTCAGCACCGTCAACCAGCCGGTCGATTTCTACACGGAGGCGGGCCGCACCTTCAAAATCTCCCTCACCCAGAAGTTCTAAATCCGGGCAAAAAATCATCTCCAGTGGGCGGCCCCAGGGTCGCCCTTTTTTGTCAGCGGCAATAGAGATATCCGCCCTTTCGCTCCAGCACGTCGAGATGCAGGTGATCCTGATGGGTGGCGTCGCTGCCGGGCGAGAGAACCGTGCGGAAGAACAGGCAGGCGGCGGCGGTGATGGTGCGCTGGAACGCGCCTTCCGGTGTCCCGTCCTCGCCGCGCGGTTTCATCACCAGCGGCTCGCCCTTGTCGAAAGCGATCGTGGAAATATCCACGGCATTGCCCTTGGCATGCTCGGAAATCTTGCCCGTTTCGGCACTGTTGCGGTTGCGGCAGATGTAGGTCGAGGCGTTGGCAATGGCAGTCACCTTTTTCTCCGGCATCGCAAGCGCCGCCGCCGGCAGCATCATCTCCTTGGTCCAGCGGGAAAGGGCAAGCGCGGTTTCGCAGCGCATGGTGCCTGATGGTTCGAGCTTGATGCCGGGCAGAACCATGGAAAGCTCGACAGGCGCTTCGATCCCGCAGCCCTGCTCCTCGTCGCGGATGGGCTCAAGTGTTTTGAACTCCGCGCCAATCTCCTTCAATGCGCCAAGGCAGGCCTGAAGTGCCGCGGGGTCTTCCGGCTTTACCGGTTCTCGCGGCATCTCGGGTTTTGCCGCCTCGTCAGCCGGTTTCTGCTGTTCCGCGCCGTCCTTGCCCTCGCCTTCCTTTTTAGGATCATCAGAACCTTTCTCAGCGGGTGGCTTTTCAGCATCCGGTTTCTGCTCGTCCGGAACCTGGGGCTTCGGGGCCGGTTTCGGCGCTTCAACCGGGGTCTGTTGCTTTTCCTCCGCCGGCTTTTCTGGGGTGGAGGATTGCCCCTCGCCCGGTTTGGGCTGCGGCACCGGCACCTGCGACGGCGGTTCGGAAGCGGAAATCAAGGCGAGGCTGGCTACCAGAAGACACAGGCGATGAAGCATTATACGGGGTACTCCTGACCGTTTCGGCAGGAGGGCAACGCCTTAGCGACAGGTAAGGTTCATTCCCTCACCGAAATCCGCTTGCCAAGGCGGATCGTGCACGCTAACAATTTTCCCATGAATATCGTGTCTAAGAACATTGCTAACTGGTGGTGGAGCAGCTTTTTGCGGCCTTGACCAGTCATGTCTTCAGACAAAGTCCAAGCCGCCCGAATTTTCAGGCGGCTTTTTTGTTATTATGCCGCCTGTCATCGGGCCTGAACAACAGGAAGTACGAGAGAAATGGTAACGATCATTCAGGATGACGGAGCGGAGACCTACGAGACGAAAGGCGGCATCCAGGTCAGTCGAAAGCGCCGGCCCACCGATTATGCCAACGCCATCGATAATTACATCGAAAAGCTTGATTCCCATCGCGGCGCAGTTTTTTCGTCCAACTATGAATATCCGGGCCGTTACACCCGCTGGGATACGGCCATCGTCGATCCGCCGCTCGGCATTTCCTGTTTTGGCCGCAAGATGTGGATCGAAGCCTATAATGGCCGCGGCGAAGTGCTGCTCGATTTCATTACGGAAAAGCTGAAGGCGACACCCGATCTCACCCTCGGCGCTTCCTCGACCCGTCGGCTCGATCTTACCGTCAACGAACCGGACCGTGTCTTCACCGAAGAAGAACGCTCGAAAATCCCGACGGTCTTCACCGCTCTCAGAGCCATCGTCGACCTCTTCTATTCGAGCGCGGATTCGGCCATCGGCCTGTTCGGTGCCTTCGGTTACGATCTCGCCTTCCAGTTCGACGCGATCAAGCTTTCGCTGGCGCGTCCGGAAGACCAGCGCGACATGGTGCTGTTTCTGCCCGATGAAATCCTCGTCGTTGATCATTATTCCGCCAAGGCCTGGATCGACCGTTACGATTTCGAGAAGGACGGCGTGACGACGGACGGCAAATCCTCCGACATTACCCCCGATCCCTTCAAGACCACCGATACCATCCCGCCCAAGGGCGATCACCGTCCCGGCGAATATTCCGAACTGGTGGTCAAGGCCAAGGAAAGCTTCCGCCGCGGCGACCTGTTCGAGGTCGTTCCCGGCCAGAAATTCATGGAACGCTGCGAAAGCAATCCGTCGGCGATTTCCCGCCGCCTGAAGGCGATCAACCCGTCGCCCTATTCCTTCTTCATCAATCTCGGCCATCAGGAATATCTGGTCGGCGCCTCGCCAGAAATGTTCGTGCGCGTCTCCGGCCGCCGCATCGAGACCTGCCCGATATCAGGCACCATCAAGCGCGGCGACGATCCGATTGCCGACAGCGAGCAGATTCTGAAGCTGCTCAACTCGAAGAAAGACGAATCCGAACTCACCATGTGTTCGGATGTAGACCGCAACGACAAGAGCCGCGTCTGCGAGCCGGGTTCGGTGAAGGTCATTGGCCGGCGCCAGATCGAGATGTATTCACGCCTCATCCACACGGTTGACCACATCGAAGGCCGTCTGCGCGACGACATGGATGCCTTTGACGGCTTCCTCAGCCACGCCTGGGCCGTCACCGTCACCGGTGCGCCAAAGCTGTGGGCCATGCGTTTCATCGAAGGTCATGAAAAGAGCCCACGCGCCTGGTATGGTGGTGCGATCGGCATGGTTGGCTTCAACGGCGACATGAATACCGGCCTGACACTGCGCACCATCCGCATCAAGGACGGCATTGCCGAAGTGCGTGCCGGCGCGACCCTGCTCAATGATTCCAACCCGCAGGAAGAAGAAGCCGAAACCGAACTGAAGGCCTCCGCCATGATATCAGCCATTCGTGACGCAAAAGGCACCAACTCTGCCGCCACCAAGCGTGATGCCGCCAAGGTCGGCACCGGCGTCAAGATCCTGCTCGTCGACCACGAAGACAGCTTCGTGCACACGCTGGCGAATTATTTCCGCCAGACGGGCGCCACGGTCTCGACCGTCAGATCGCCGGTCGCAGCCGACGTGTTCGATCGCTTCCAGCCGGACCTCGTTGTGCTTTCTCCCGGTCCGGGCAACCCGACCGATTTCGATTGCAAGGCGACGATCAAAGCCGCCCGTGCCCGCGATCTGCCGATTTTCGGCGTTTGCCTCGGTCTGCAGGCATTGGCAGAAGCCTACGGCGGCGAGCTGCGCCAGCTTGCTGTGCCGATGCACGGCAAGCCTTCGCGCATCCGCGTGCTGGAACCCGGCCTCGTCTTCTCCGGTCTCGGCAAGGAAGTCACGGTCGGTCGTTACCATTCGATCTTCGCAGATCCCGCCACCCTGCCGCGTGATTTCATCATCACCGCAGAAAGCGAGGACGGCACGATCATGGGCATCGAACACGCCAAGGAACCGGTGGCCGCCGTTCAGTTCCACCCGGAATCGATCATGACGCTCGGCCAGGACGCAGGCATGCGGATGATCGAGAATGTCGTGGTGCATCTGACCCGCAAGGCGAAGACCAAGGCCGCGTGATGGCGTTCGATGACACCGTTACCATTAAGCCTATCCGGGCGGAGCACGTTGAAAGCTTTCATCGTGCTCTCGATGCGGTGTCGCGTGAGCGGAAATATCTGAGCTTTCTGGAGGCGCCACCGCTCGAAGCGGTGCGCGCCTTCGTTCTCGACATGATCGAAAACGACCATCCGCAATTCGTGGCGATTGCGGATGGCGAAGTGATCGGCTGGTGCGATATTCGCCGCCAGGACAGAGCGACCCGCGCCCATTGCGGCACGCTCGGCATGGGCATCCTGCCTGCCTATCGTAACAAGGGACTGGGCGCGCGGCTGATGCGGCGGACACTCGATGCCGCTCGCGAATTCGGGCCGCATCGTATTGAACTGAGCGTGCACGCGGACAACGCCAGAGCCATTGCACTCTATGAAAAGATCGGCTTTGCGCATGAGGGCCAGGCCCGCGATGCCGTTTCGATCGACGGGCACTATATCGACAGTCTGAACATGGCGATCATCTTCGGCAACTAAACTCTTGGGAGCGAAGCCGAAATACAGAGCGCGAACTTCTTCAGAAGCTGTATGTCGAAATGTCCGTCCCGGCGCAGCATCCAGGTCAGCGCGTCATTCGCCGTCCAGGGCTTCTTGTAGGGCCTGACCGAGGTGACGGCATCATAGACATCACAAATCGCGGCAATGCGCGCATGAAGGCTGATCTCGCCGCCGGCACGACCGCTGGGATAACCGCCGCCATCGATCCGCTCGTGATGATTGAAGCAGACATCGAGGACCATGTCAGGCATCTGCCCGTCACGCGACAGGATATCCCGCCCGAATGCGGGGTGGAGATTGATGATTTCGCGCTCCTCGATGGAGAGCCCCTCCGTCTTGTTCAGAATGGATGACGGTATTTCGACCTTGCCGATATCGTGAAGCAAGCCGCTGACGCCGAGCAGGTTGACCGTTTCCTTGTTCAGCCCGAGATAATTGCCGAAGAGGATCATCAGACCGCTGACGGAAACCGAATGCACGAAGGTCGTTTCATCCTTCGATTTCAGGCGGGTGACGCCGATGAAGACGGCCGGGTTGGCCTGAATGGCGTCGGAAATCTTTCCCGCCGCCGCCGTCATGCCCTCGAAGGAAACACAGCCGCCGCCTTCGGCAACCGAAAATGTCTCGGCGATCACATCCGCGGCAGAACGCACCGCCTGAGTGACCGCTGTTACCATCGATGGAGACGGATCCGTCTGCGATACGCCGGCACTGCCCGGGCCCTGGCTGGCGCCGACATCGCTGCCCTTGGCAGTATTGATGACGATGCTCTCTGCCCCACTTTTTTTCAGCTGCTGCACAACCTCCTCGCGCTGCAAAAGAAAACGGTACTTCTGTGTAATTTTATGGTTCGAAAACGTCCCCTCGACCGCCTCGATAAACATGCCCACAGCCAATTGCTGGGTTGAAATTCGTTTCAACATCTGACTCTTTCAATTTCCTTCCCGGATGTTACGGTCGAACCGAAATTTGCAAGAGCCCGGCGTAACCGCTCCCCTCGAAGCATAGAGTTCACGCCCTCCCGGCGATGCTTCAATATGCAACACTAGAAATAAGATAGCACGAATATGAAAATTTTTTACTATAGCTATATTTAAAAACCACGAAAACGCGAAGAAATAGGCTGAAAACAACCCAAGAATGCAAATGAAAGAAAATATCGCATGGCAACAATACCAGGAGTCGAACAGAAGCCCATGAGTTCCAATTTAGAATCACGCATCGATCAGGGTACCGGCCATGAACCGGCAGATATGGTTCTGAAGGGCGGGCGTTTTTTCGATCTTGTCACCGGGGAACTTGTTGCTTCGGACATTGCTATTTGCGGTGATACTGTCGTTGGCACCTGTGGAGACTACAAGGGTCGGCATGAAATCGATATTTCCGGAAAAATCGTCGTTCCCGGCTTCATCGATACACATCTCCATATCGAATCCTCGCTCGTTACACCGCATGAATTCGACCGTTGCGTTCTGCCCTATGGTGTCACCACCGCCATCTGTGACCCGCACGAGATTGCCAATGTGCTGGGCGCGGAAGGGCTTCAATTCTTCCTCGACAGCGCCATGGAAACCATCATGGACATCCGCGTGCAGCTCTCCTCTTGCGTGCCCGCCACCCATCTGGAAACATCAGGCGCCGATCTGCCGATCGAAAAGCTGCTGCCGTTCCGAAATCATCCGAAGGTCATCGGGCTTGCCGAATTCATGAATTTCCCGGGTGTCATCCACAAGGACCCGGTGTGCATGGCAAAGCTGGAGGCCTTTGAGGGCCAGCATATCGATGGTCACGCACCGCTTCTGTCGGGAGCGGCGCTCAACGGTTATCTCGCCGCCGGCATCCGTACCGAACATGAATGCACGAGCGCCGCTGAGGCGCTGGAGAAAATCCGTAAGGGCATGCATATTCTGGTGCGCGAAGGCTCGGTCTCGAAGGACCTGCATGCGCTGATGCCTATCATCACCGAACGCCTGTCACCCTATCTGGCGCTCTGCACCGATGATCGCAATCCGCTCGATATCGCCGAACAGGGCCATCTGGACTATATGATTCGCACGGCGATCGCCAGCGGCGTGGAACCGCTCGCCATCTATCGAGCCGCCTCGATTTCCGCCGCGAAAGCCTTCGGCCTGCGTGATCGCGGTCTTGTCGCCCCCGGCTGGCGCGCCGATCTCGTGGTCATCGACACATTGCAGAACTGCAAGGCGAGCATGGTGCTTTCCGGCGGCCGCCTGGTCGATGGCGCCCTGTTTGCCACCCGCAAACCGGTGGCACCCGTCGGTCTCGACAGCGTCAAGGCCAGACCGGTGCTTGCCTCCCATTTCGGTGTGCCGGTCACGGAGGGCGAAACCCCAGTCATGGGCGTGCTTCCCGGCAAGATCATCACCGAACATCGCCGCTACAAGCTGCCGACGGATGGCAACCAGACGACCGTCGATCTCGAAAACGACATCATCAAGGTTGCCGTCATCGAACGTCATGGCAAGAACGGCAATCATGCCAATGGTTTCGTCCAGGGCTTCGGACTGAAAAAGGGCGCCATCGCCTCCACCGTCGGCCATGACAGCCATAACATCTGCGTCGTCGGCGTGAGCGAAGACGACATGGCGCTGGCCGCCAACCGGCTCGGCGACATCAAGGGTGGTTTCGTCGTGGTGGAAGACGGCCTGGTGACGGGCGAAATCGCGCTCCCCGTCGCCGGGCTTATGAGCCTCGAACCTTACGAGACGGTACGCGACACGCTGCACACCCTGCGCAAGGCCGCCTACGCACTCGGCACGACGCTGGAAGAGCCCTTCCTGCAAGTCGCGTTCCTGCCGCTGCCCGTCATTCCGCATTTGAAGATTTCGGATATGGGCATGGTGGATGTTGATCGGTTTGCGCTGATTTGATTGCGCAGCGTATATCGCCGCACGCGGCGGAGACGTCTAGAGCATTTCGAGGAAAGTGGAACCCGGTCTTCCGGCCGAAAATGCTCCAACCGTCTTCGCAGGCGCGGGGAGCGGCCTCAAGCCTTCGTCTCAGCGGGCCAGGTCACATAATAATATTTGCCCGCCACCCTGCCGAAATAGGCATTGCCACCTGTCGCCTTGTCGACATAGCTGCCGTTACCGTCCCGCGAAAGCGCACCGTCCTCGCTGCGTTTCAGCTGGGCATTGAGGAAATCGACCCAGTTGGTCTTGGGAATCTCCGTGGCCGCTGTCGCCTTGGCGTTTTTCTGGCCAGGATCCCAGGCGCCGACCGATTTTCCCTGCGTCGGGTCTGAAACCTTCAGACGCCCGCGCTGCAGAGCGTCCATCATGGACCGTGCACGCAGATATTGAGCCGGGTCGTCACCTGCCGTCGAAAGCTTGGCTTTCAAATTCTGCATGAAGACAGACGACGTGAGATAATCGCTTGAAGACGTCTTCGACGTCTGCGCCGTGGACGATACACGCGCCGACGATTGCCCGGAAAGCAGGACGTCCCTGATCGAAGGGACGGCAGCCTGAACTTTGCCACGAGAGGTTCCCGAATTGCCAGCGCCGAACTGGCCGAAATTCTTGATTGAAAAGGACATGAGACAATCCCTGCCAAGCCCTGAGGCCGCGAATGAAAAACTCTTAATGCCCCAATGCCTACACAGTAAAACTTGCGCTAAGCTCGCCAAATATTGGCTTAAAATAAAAATAACGAAAAATTCCAAATATTAAAAAGAATAATTGAGCAAATAATATTAATATATAAAAATATAAACATATTAATATTTAAAAATAGATGGCTATAAATCTATATTTCACTGTCCCGGCTCGTCATTCAAGCGCAGCATCTTGCGGAAATAAACCACCCGTTCCGTTTCCTCAAACCCAAGCGCCGCATGCATGCGATGGGAATCGGTGTTTGAAATATCGGCATCGGAGGCAAGCTCGCTCACGCCCTGGCTGATTGCCCAGCGGGTCACCTCCTCCACCATGAGGGCGGCAACGCCGCGTTTGCGAAACGCCTGCTCGACATAGATTCCCTCGAGAAAAGCCACGGGCGACGTATCGCAGCCGTTGACATAGTCCCGCCGCAGGCTGACCTCGGCAAAACCAACGGCCACTCCGGCCGGATCATGGACAATAAATCCAGCCCCGGTTTCGCCGACGTCCTGCAACTCCTCCCTATGTTCGGCGGGCGTGGTATCCGGCCACAGGCGATGCCGCAAAAGGCACCACGCATCAGGGTAGTCGGCGGCGTTTCCGATGACAAATTGCCCGCTCATGTAACGATCCCGCAAAACACATCCAGCCCCTCGAGCTTCACGATGTCAGCATCATAGAGCGGTGCAAAACCCGGCATCGGCAGGATATCCGTAACACTCATGGCCTTTGGCACGGGAAATTCCACCGGCTCACGGGTCAGGTTGAAAACGAACAGCAGTTTTTCATCACCCTTCTGCCGCGTGAAGGCCAGCACATCGAGATTGGTCTTGATGAAATGCATGTCGCCGTCGCGCAGCGCACCATGGGTTTTGCGGAAGGACAGGACGGCCCGATAATGGTTGAGAACCGAATCCGGCTTGCGCTCCTGTGCATCCACGGCCTGCATGGCGTGAACATAGGGAACCGGCAGCCATGGCTTATCGGTACTTGAGAACCCGGCATTCGGCTTGCCCGTTTCCCACACCATCGGTGTGCGGCATCCGTCGCGCCCCTTGAAGGCGGGCCAGAAACGAATGCCATAGGGATCGCGCAGATCCTCGAAGGCAAGTTCGGCCTCTGTCAGCCCCAGCTCCTCGCCCTGATAGAGACATATGGAGCCACGCAGGCTGGCGAGAACGCAGATGGCGAGTTTCGCAACGCGCGTCTGCTCCTCGGGGCCTTCGGAAAACCGGCTGAGATGGCGCACCACATCATGGTTGGAAAAGGCCCAGCACACCCAGCCATCCGTCACCACCTTGCCGAATGTCTCGACCGAGCCGCGCAGGTGTTTTGCACTGAAATCCGGTCCCAGCAGATCGAATGTGTAACACATGTTGAGTTTGTCATTGCCGGATGTATAGGCCGCGACCGTTTTCAGGGAGCGAGCCCCATCCCCCACCTCACCCACCGTGGCGCGGCCCTCATAGTCGTCGAGCAGCGCACGAAAGCGCTTGAGGAAAGCCACGTTTTCCGGCCGTGTCTTGTCGTAGAGATGGTCCTGCATGCCGTAGGGATTGACGTCGGACGCATCGAGGCCAAAACTTTCATCGTCAACAAGCGGCGGGTTGTCGCGCAAGAGCTTGTCATGGAAATAGTGGTTGACGGTGTCGAGCCGAAAACCGTCCACGCCACGATCGAGCCAGAAACGCACGGTTTCCAGCACCGCATCCTGAACCTCGGGATTGTGGAAATTCAGGTCCGGCTGCGAGGCGAGGAAGCTGTGCATGTAATATTGCTTCCGCACCCCGTCCCACTCCCAGGCCGGCCCGCCGAACACGGAAAGCCAGTTGGTGGGCGCTGTGCCATCCGGCTTGGGATTGGCCCAGACATACCAGTCCGCCTTGCTGTTGATGCGGCTTGCACGGCTGTCCACGAACCAGGGATGTTTGTCGGACGTATGCGAAATCACCTGGTCGATGATGACCTTCAGCCCCAGCCGATGCGCCTCGGCCATCAGCGCGTCGAAATCGGCAAGCGTGCCGAACATCGGATCGACATTGCAATAATCGGAAACGTCATAACCCATATCGGCCATGGGCGAGGTGAAGAAGGGTGAGAGCCAGATGGCATCGACACCGAGCGAGGCGATATAGGGCAGACGTTTCGTCACCCCGGCCAGATCGCCATATCCGTCGCCGGTCGTATCCTGAAACGAGCGCGGATAGACCTGATAGATCACCGCCCCTTTCCACCAGTCCGATTGCGCTTGGGGTTTGTGGACCGGGGCATGGGGTAGCGTCATCAGCGATCTCCTGAGGGTGTCACGCCGGGAGAATATAAAGCCCTTGCGCCCGCGTAAACCGGAACTTCGCACATGCACAAACGAGCCACATCGCCCTTGTCAGCGGCGCGCACTCGTCGTAAGCCGCATGGCTGGAAAAAACGGGAGGATGACGGCGTGGGCGGACGGTTATTGTCGATCGGCGAATGCATGGTGGAACTGTCGCAGGCCGGCAACGGGCTGCTGCGCAAGGGTTTCGCCGGGGATACGTTCAATACCGCCTGGTATGCCCGCGCCTGCCTGCCGCAGGACTGGTCCGTCGATTATTTTACAGCGCTCGGCGATGATCCGCTGTCGGAAGACATGCTGGCCTTCATCACGGAAGCCGGCATCGGCACCGAAAAAATCCGCCGCATTAAGGGCGGCACGCCCGGTCTCTACCTCATCAACCTGAAGGATGGGGAACGCACCTTCAGCTACTGGCGCAATGCCGCCGCCGCAAGACAGCTGGCCGCTGACGCAGATCACCTGCGCAGGACGGTCGAAAGCGCCGATGTGGTCTATTTCTCCGGCATCACGCTCGCCATTCTCGCCTCCGCCCATGATGTCGATACATTTCTGGCCGAACTGCGCCGCGCCCGGGCTGTCGGCAAGCTGGTGGTCTTCGACCCCAACATCCGCCCGCGCCTCTGGGCCGACAGGGATGTAATGCTGGAGACGATCTCCAATGGTGCCCGCGCCGCAACGCTGGTCATGCCAAGCTTCGATGACGAAGCCAGCCATTTCGGCGATGTCTCCGTGGAAGCGACCATCGCCCGCTACCGTTCGCTCGGCGTTGAAAACATCGTCGTGAAGGACGGCGCCAAGGGCGCAACGCTTGATTTCGGCGGCAGCCGCAGCCACGCCCCGGCGGAAAAAGCCGTGGATGTGGTGGACACGACGAGCGCCGGCGACAGCTTCAACGGTGCCTTCCTTGCCCGTTACGTGACCGGAAGCTCTCCGGAAGAGGCCGCTACCTTCGCGGCAAGGGCGGCGGCAACCGTCATCGGCCATCATGGCGCACTGATCAGCCCCGAACTGCTTCCGCTGGTGGGATAAGGCTCGCCACACTGGGCGAACGTGGATTTTCGCATGCAGCCACCTCGACTTCCCTCATTCCTGTGCTTGTCACAGGAATCCAGCCAACGCGCGTCTGCGCGGCGAGAAGTGCCCTTTCAGCCCAAGGACTTGGGCTGGCTGGATCCCTGTGACAAGCACAGGGATGAGGACAGGAGGCAGCGCCGCGGACAATAGCAAAATTTTGAGCGCAAACCACGATTCCCCACCGTCAGAAACCCTGACATGATCCTGTAACAAGCGCGCCGCATATACGGGCAGAAGCCGGGCAATGGGGATTCGCCCGAGCGCAGATGAGCAGGATCAGTGTTTCATGACGAGAATCACGATTGTCACAGATGCCTGGCACCCGCAGGTCAACGGCGTGGTTCGCTCGATCGAAAACACCAATACCGAACTGGCGCGGCTGGGCGTGGATGTACGCATGGTCACGCCGCAGAGTTTTTACAGCATCCCCTGCCCGACCTATCCGGAAATCCGCCTGTCGGTGGCCGGTTATCGTCGTGTGGCGGCAGAGATTGAAAAAAGCCAACCGTCCTTCGTGCACATCGCCACGGAAGGGCCGCTGGGCTTCATGGCCCGGCGCTGGTGCGTGAAGAACCATATGCGGTTTTCCACCAGTTATCACACCCGCTTTCCCGAATATGTCGCGGCACGTTTCCCCGTCCCGGAAAGCTGGCTTTATGCTTTCGTGCGCTGGTTCCACAATGGCGGCAACACCTGCATGGTGGCCACACCGAGCCTCGAGACCGAACTGGAAGCGCGCGGCGTTCGCAACCTCAAGCGCTGGAGCCGCGGCATCGACGCCGAGCTTTTCCATCCCCGCACGAAAACAAAGCTGCCCTTCGACCTGCCGAGACCGATCTTCATGACGGTGGGCCGGGTGGCAGTGGAAAAGAACCTGCCGGAATTCCTGGACCTCGATCTACCGGGATCGAAGATCGTCATCGGCGACGGCCCCGCCCGCCATGAATTGCAGGATAAATACCCTGATGTTCTGTTCACCGGCATCAAGACCGGTGAGGAGCTGGCCGATGCCTATGCGCAGGCCGATGTCTTCGTTTTCCCATCCAAGACCGACACATTCGGCAATACCATTCTGGAAGCGTTGGCCAGCGGCGTGCCCGTGGCCGCCTTCCCCGTCACCGGGCCAATCGACATTCTCGGCGGCAACCCCGCCGCCGGTGCACTGGACAATAACCTGCGCGATGCCTGTCTGGCGGCGCTTCATTGCTCACCACAGGCAGCGCTGGCGCTTTCCAAAAGCTACAGCTGGGAAAAGGCCTCGCGGCAATTCCTCGACAATGTCATCCACGCAGCCGGAAAATCGCTGCCCCTTCTGTCGCGCTCGCGGCTTGCATGAGGCAATCCCCGGGATTTGTGCGGGAATGGAGTAGACGAAAGGGTGCGGGAGTGTCACAAGGCGATCAGGACGCGACTGCCGTTATCTCTAGAACGGGGTCGGGCTGCTGATTGACGTCAGGCGGTTGCCGCGAGATTACGCTGGCCGTCCTTTTTCCGGATGATAGCCCGAAACAGCCCTTGAGATGCCGCTTCAGGATAGAGGAAGAAGCTCTTTCTGCTGGGCCGCGCTCCATTGGTTGATCTTCTCGACAATGTCTTTTGGCGCCATCGGCAAGGCACTGCTGGGTATCACGGCGACCGTCCCATGGAAAACCAGCACCAGACTATCCGGCGGCGTGATGGCGAGATGATAACGCGCCCAGCTCAGTTGCACGGTGTCCAGTCTTGTGACCTGCTTGTAGCCCTCAGGTCCTATCTCGACCTGTATTTGAGGCGAATACATCCGCTCATGGGCGATATTCCAGTGTGCCAGGGCCTCGTAATAGGATTTCATCTCCCTTCTCGAGCCCCGCGAGATAATGAACCACACGGCGAGGGCCACAAACGGTGCGGGGGCAAACACCCAATAACCAACCACCGGCCAGACGCCCGGAAACCACGGCAGGCTTAAGGAATAGATGAAACCGGCAGCCAGTCCTGCAAACAAGGATAGATGCGCTCTTGCCGAGGCAAAACGGCGCTTCCAGGACTTGTCGAAAATCATGCTGTAATTTTCATACGCCTGATGCTGATAGCCGTGGACATAGGCGGAAACATGTTTCGGGTCTGGTGTGAAGCTTATTGAAATGGTGTCATCAGCCATCTGAGCACGTCAATCCCGTCCCTGTTGAAGCCCGATCTTTGTAACAGCCATTTCCCCTTTAAATCAAAAGGCCTTTGCTGCCCAAACTGTCGGGATAGACATCGTCCGGTGAAATCTGCGCTCACCAGGCTCCAGTCAGCATCTCACCCGTCAGCGGCACGGTTCGCGCCTTGCCGTCCCGGTCAGTTACCGAAAGTGATGCCGCCATCTGCTTGGGGGATTTGCGGAACCAGTTGGCGGCAACGCTCGCCATATCGCCGATCATTGCCTGTTTGTGCCAGTCGGCAAAACGTCTGGCCGTGGCTTCCGGCTCGGAACGGTAGAAGAAATCGCCGGATTGGCCGAGATCATTGATGGATGCCGCCATGGCCGACAGCGGCCGCTGAAACATCTTTGCCGGCACCGCAAGCGCATCGGTGCCTTCAGAAAAGGCGGGCGCCATGAAATCGATAGCCCAGCCGTCGGCCTCGACCCAGCAATGGAAATTCTCGCCCGCACCCGTCACATAACCGTCTTCGCGATGATCTGCGAACAAGAGAACCGTTCCGCCGAGATTATAGGCGGCAAGCCCACCCTTCGGCACCGCCTTCACCTTGTAGTGCTGCTGCAGAATGAAGGCGCCGAAGGTGCTGAAATACATGGAGGCCGAGGCGGGATCGGCGTTCTGGCTGATGAGCAGGCTGTTGATGACGCGGTAAATCCTGAAATAGTCGGTCTGCTTGATCAACATGGTCTTTTACTCTTCAAAAACAAGTCGTTGGGCGAGCGTCCGCCGCTTGTTTCTTCTGCCCGAGGGGGAGAAGTCCGCGGCAACAGGATGAGGGGGCGATGGTTAAGATATACGGAGAGGTTGCCCTCTCATCTGACCCTTCGGGCCATCTTCTCCCCGACGGGGAGAAGAAAATGCCGCATCGTCGTGCCTCAAAACCGCAGGCCGATCACCGCCGCTTCTTCGCCTTGCTCTCGAACGGATTGTCCGAGCCACGATAATGCACGCGGATCGGCACGCCCGGCATGTCGAAATCCTTGCGCAGGCCGTTGACCAGATAACGCGTATAGCTCTCCGGAATGGCTTCCGGACGGGTGCAGGAAATCATGAAGGCCGGCGGGCGGGCCTTGACCTGCGTCATGTATTTCAGCTTCAGGCGTCGGCCGGAAACGGCCGGCGGCGGATGCTGCGTGGTCTGCGCATCCAGCCAGCGGTTGAGCTTGGCAGTTGATATGCGGCGGTTCCAGACCTTGTCCGTATCGATGATGCTCTGCATCAGCCGGTCGAGGCCATAACCCGTTTGGCCGGACATTGGCACGGCACGGATGCCACGCGCCTGCGGCAAGAGACGCTCGGTCTTTTCGCGCAGATCGGCCAGATAGGCCTGCGGGTCTTCGACCAGATCCCACTTGTTGAAGGCGAGCACGGCGGCGCGGCCTTCGCGAATGACGAGATCGACCAGCTGCAGATCCTGCTTTTCGAACGGGATGGTGCTGTCGAAAACGATGACGACGGTTTCCGCAAAACGGATGGAGCGCAGCGAATCCGCGACCGAGAGCTTTTCCAGCTTTTCCGTCACCTTGGCCTTGCGGCGCATGCCGGCCGTATCGAACATCTTGATGGTGCGGCCGCGCCAGTCCCATTCGACCGAAATGCTGTCACGGGTAATGCCGGCTTCCGGGCCGGTCAGCAGCCGGTCTTCGCCGAGGAAACGGTTGATGAGCGTCGACTTGCCCGCATTCGGCCGGCCGATGATGGCGACGCGCAGCGGCTTGGTCTCGTCATAGACGGGCTCTTCGTCTTCTTCTTCCTCGCTGCCGGGCTCAGTGCGCGGAAGCACAATATCCGTTTCCGCCTCATCCACATCAGGCGGGAACGCCATGTCTTCGCCGATCGCCTCGACAATGGCGTCGCGCAGGTCGATCATGCCCTGACCATGTTCGGCTGAAACCGGGCAAGGCTCGCCAAGACCGAGGGTAAAGGCGTCATAAAAACCGGCATCGGAACCGCGCGCTTCTGACTTGTTGGCCACCAGCACCACCGGCTTGCCGCGACGGCGCAACATTTCGCCCAGCGTCTCGTCGGCGGGCGTCAGTCCGGCCTTGGCGTCGATGACAAACAACGTCACATCGGCTTCATCGATCGCCGCTTCCGTCTGCGCCCACATACGGCCCTGAAGCGTTTCCGGCCCGGATTGCTCCAGACCGGCGGTATCGATGATGGTGAAGCGCAGGTCTATGAGCTTGGCATCGCCGGGGCGGCGGTCGCGGGTCACGCCCGGTGTGTCGTCCACCAGCGCCAGCTTCTTTCCGACCAGACGGTTGAAAAGCGTGGACTTGCCGACATTGGGGCGCCCGACTATGGCGACGGTGAAGCTCATTGTTGTGTGTTCCTTAGAGCAAGTCTGCCCAAAACGTTACCTGTTTTGGGCAAAAGACATGCGTAAAATAATGAGTTGGATCGCTTTGGCAATGCAAAGAAATGCCGGGGCGATCTGGATGGGAGAAGCGGCTTTAAGCAGCTTTGCCCGAAGCGGTAATGTTGTCGAGCATGATCTGCGCGCGGTTCGTTACGTTGCGCGGGGCCTGCGTGTCGCTCATGATCTGCTCGAACCATTGTTTGGCCTTGGCGAAATCGCCGGCCTTGTAGGCGGCGAGACCCAGAGCCTCGCGGGCCGACGCCCGCATGGTCTGGCCGTCAGTGCTGAGCGGCTCGGCAAGTGCAACCACCTGATCATAGGTGCCGTTGTCGACGAGCAACCAGGCGGCGCGCACCCTGGCGGTGTCGCGGAAGACCTGCGGTGCGGAGGTATCGTTGCCGATGGCGGTGAAGGCGGCGATGGCGCCGGCCGCATCGCCCTTCTGCGACAGCAGCGTGGCGGAGCGGAACTTCGCAAGCACTGGATAATTGCCATGACCCGTGGTTTCGAGATCGGCAAAGGCCTTCAGCGCATCGTCGGTCTTGTTTTCGGAAGCGAGCTTCAGCGCAGCCAGGAACTGGTCGCCGGAGTTGGAAGCGCGGCTGGTGTTCCAGTATTCGTAGATGCCCGCGCCTGCAGCACCGACAACCACGAGAATGGCGGCGCCCACGACCACGATACCGTACCGGCCCCAGAAGCGCGACAGCTGCTCGGAGCGGATCTGCTCGTTCACTTCGCGGATAAAGGTATCATTTTCGTTTGCCATCAAATTCTCCGTTACCCGCGCGGAGATCGTTGCCGATCCATCCGTCCGCGGACATACCAAGCCGCTTACCCGGGTCGGCAAAAGTCAGGCCGACCGGGTCATGGTCGGCCTTCTAGCCTATTTTGCCTGATATGTAAGGGGGAAACGTCGATTTCCTACATCGCGATGGGCTGAACGCCGATCAACCATTCGTGCAGTTTCAGGATGAAAGCGCCCCACAGAACGATGCCGCCGACGATGGCCACCAGATCATAGCGGCTTGAAACGAAGTCGCGGACCACTTTTTCACCCGCGCGCTCGCGGCGCTTCAGCGAAATCCGCATCACCACGCCCCAGGCGAGGAACGATGCAAAGAGCAGGATCGAGGACGTCTCGCCATTGGCGAGAAGATGCGCGAGCGCCCAGATCTTGACCGAAAGAATGAGCGGATGTTTCGTCTTCGTGGCGATGTGGCCAGCCGGGATGAGGCTGGCGATGAGACAGATCATCGCCGGCAGCATCAGGGTCACAGCGATATGGCTCATAAAGACCGGCGGATTCCAGAGCATGCCGGTCTCCTGCCGGGCTTCACCGAAGGCATAGATGACAAGGCCGAGCGTGATGAGGCTGACGAGGGAATAAACGCCCTTGAAAGGCCCCTCACCCATCGCCGCGATCATACGGGCGCGAAATTGCGGTGCGACCACCTTCAAAAGGTGGGTCAGCAGGAACAAGGCAAGACAGAGTACGAGAAAAAGCATGGAACACGGTCCCCCGATGGAACGAATGCGGCCCGATCACCGCGGTTAAGAACAGGAATTAGGCTGAAAGCCATGAAAACGCCAGCCACTTCAAAGCTTCGCCTTATTCCACCCGCAAAAGGCCACGGTGTTTCATATGACGGATAACTGATGTTTCGCCCCTTTGCCGCTTTTTCCCTGTCGCTTCTCGCCGCCCTTCCTGCACTTGCGCAGGAGGCGCAGAAGCCGAAGCAGTTGGTCATCGTCTCCTTCGACGGTGCGGGCGACAATACGCTGTGGGAAAGAAGCCGGGCGACGGGCAAGCAGGTCGGCGCGCATTTCACCTATTTTCTCGCCTGCACGCTGGTGATGGACCGCAAGACCAGCGCCAAGACCTATCAGGGACCGGGCCAGAAGGCCGGCCGCTCCAATGTCGGCTTCGGGCAGTCACAGGAAGAGGTGGAAACGAGGCTGAGAAACATCTGGGCCGCCTATCGTGAAGGCCACGAGATCGGCAACCATACCTGCGGCCATTTCGATGGCGGGCAGTGGACCGCCGAACAATGGGATGGCGAATTCACCACCTTCACCAGTACCCTGGAAAATGCCTGGCAGATGATCGGCAAGAAGGGCGAGGAGCCCGAAGGCTGGCGCGATATGGTCAAGAAGATCAATGGTTTCCGCGCCCCCTATCTGTCGCAGGGTCCGGCGCTGACCGCCGCGCAGAAGAAGCACGGCTTCGTTTACGACGCCACCAGCATCACCAAGGGGCCGGAATGGCCGGTGGAGCGCGAAGGCATCCAGCATTTCGGCCTGCCGCTCATTCCAGAGGGGCCCGGCAACCGCCCGATCATCGCCATGGATTACAATCTCTTCATCCGCCACTCCATCGGCATCGAAACGCCTGACCGTGCGCAGGAATTCGAGGAGCGCGCCTATACGGCCTTCCGCAATGCATTCGACAGGCAATATAATGGCGAGCGCATTCCGCTGCAGATGGGCTTTCACTTCGTGAAGATGAATGGCGGCGCCTATTGGAACGCCTATGAGCGGCTGCTGCGCGAAGTCTGCCAGAAAGAGGATGTGGCCTGCGTCAGCTATGCCGAGGCGATGCCGATGATCGAGGCGCGCAGGAAGCAGAAGACCGAGGGTTAAGGCCCCCGTTTCACGAAAAGGCGGCCGATTGGCCGCCTTTTTATATGTTTTAGGGCTTATTTGCCGCCAGTTCACCAGCTTCCGCTTCCCGTTGCAGATAGCGCTCGTCGATATCCGGCAGGGGCTTGTCGTCGATCGCGGCTTCAAAGGCCACCAAACGCTTATGAATGGACAGCAGTTCGATGATCGTCGTCCAGGAATTGACCAGATACTGAAACGAATTGCTGACTTGACCGAAGGCCGTGGCGATCTGCTGGTAGATACCGTAGGTGATCTTGCCCGCCACGATGGTTGGAACAAGCATTAAAAGCAGGAACACCGCATCGGCCTGAATGTAGAAATACCGGGCGACGTTGAAATAGAGATAGTGCCAATACATGCGGAAATAGTTTTTCCGCACATTGGAATACAGTTCCTTGACTGTCGGGGGCTGGGCGCGGTCTGCGTGGTCCTCGCCATAGACCAGTTCTTTACGATAGGCAGCTTCCACACGTTGATTGCGGAAGTTCAAACCGGGCAGCTTGATGCCGACCGTCGCCAGGAGCACCGTGCCGAATATGGACCAGACGATCGCCAGCCAGAACAATGCATGCGGCACTTCACCGATGATCGGCAATTCGGACACGTAGGACGACAGCGCAAACAGGATCGGCAGGAAAACCACGAGTGTCATGACCGAATTGATCAGGGTGATGCCCAATGCCTCCAGCGTGGAGGAGAACCGCATCGTATCTTCCTGCACACGCTGGGAAGCACCTTCGATATGGCGCAGCTTTTCCCACTTGGACATGTAGAAGTCGTTCATCGCGGTTCGCCAGCGGAAGATATAATGGCTGGTGAAGAAATCCGTCAGGATCGAAACCGCCATGCTGAGAAAGGCGATCTTGGCGAAGACGATCTGGAGGCTATAGAAATCCCAGACTTCGATACCCGGTTGTTTGGAAAGGGCATTTTGCAGAAGGTCACCGAAAGGCCGCCGGAAATTATTGATAACGACGGAAATCTGAACGCCGAAATAGGTCACCGCGATAATCAGCAGCGATCCCCAGATGGACCAGAGCTTCCAGGGGTGATCCTTGGCTATGACGGTCCAGACGACGCCGAACAACGCCAGGCACGATGCTAGATAGCCGTAAAAGAACAGATTTGCGGGAACCAGAAAATAACTGAGATCGTAGGGTTCCTGTTCAGGCATCACGTAGCCCCAGGACGCCCCTACCCTTTCAACTATGAAATACCAGGCAAGAATGGCGAAGAAGGCCCAAACGATGGCGGAGGTAAAGAACAATTTCGGCTTGGGAAAGAAGGAATGAAACACGTTGTTGAACTCACGCGCGTTTGAAGTCAGCCATTATTGGCGAAGCACTAGATGGCCCGAACCTAGGGCAGAAATTTGTGCACAGCAACGACGAAGCGGCCACCTTAACAAGATGTAAGGCGCAAACGGTGGATCGATCCCCACAAAACATGGCGGATGCCAGCAGCGAGGGACAAAAAACGCGGATGGCGAGCCTAACGTCGCCCTTCCGCGGCAAGCACCGGCAGCATCAGGAGAATGCTGACGACCAGCACGGCGGAGGCGAGAATGCTGGGCGCGGTGAAACTGCCCGTCACCTCGGCAATCCAGCCGGCGGCAAGCGGCCCGGCGATCTGGCCCGTGCCGAAGGCGGCCGTCATCAGCGCAAAGGCGCGACGCGGGCTCGGCCCGGCAAACTCCCGGCCGAGCTGGAGCCCATAGGCGGTGATGACCATGAAGGTGAGCCCGAGAAGCAGGCCGCCGGCCAGAACGCCGGCCACGGGCGGCAGCATCACAGAGGCAAAGACGCCAACGGCCTCGACCGCAAGAACGATCACGAAAGCCCGCTTCAGCCCCTGTGACTTCAACACCGGTTTCCAGAGAAAAAGCGAAGCGGCAGCGGCGCAGCCGGTAATGAACCAGGCGAGGAATTCCACGAAAGCGCCGGCCGCCGCCATGCGGGCAATCGCCACGATGAAGGTGGCAGTGATGACGTATCCGAAGCCGAACAGCCCATAGGCCAGCGTCGTCAGGAACAGCGGTCGCGTCCAGGCGAGCGGCGGCTCCGCCGCTGAAGACGCATGCCGCGGCGGGCCGGCGGGAAGCACCCGGAAGACGAGAAGAAATGCGACGAAGGAAAAGACGGCACCGGCGATCCACTCCTCCCTCCACGACGAACCGCCGCCATCAAAGACGACGCCGATCAGATAGACCGCCAGCGAGGAAATCGCGATACCGGCACCAACACCGCCATAATGCAGCGCCTGCACACTGTCCCTGCCGGCTTTTGCGGCATGGCCGATGACGATCTGCGAGGTGAAGATCATGGTCATCGCACTGGCGACACCCGCCAGAAACCGGATGACGGTGAAAGCCGCAACCGAGTTGAACGCGGCCATGGCAAGCAGCAGCGCGGCGGTGGAAAACAGGCCACAAAGCGCAACCAGCCGCTCCCGCCCCGACCCCCAGGAAGAGGCGGCGAGAATCGCGCCTGCGAGATAACCGGCGAAATTTCCAGCCGCGACAATGCCCGCATCCCCCGCCGAAAGCGGCACATCCGCCATCATGCCGGGCAGGATGGGGGTAAAGGAAAAACGGCCGAAACCCATGGCGGAGGCCATCATCAAAGCGCCTGCAAAACCGAGCGCGGTCAGATGTCTGGCAGAAAGGGACTTGTCGATGCTCATGCGTGGCTTATCGCAACAGGGCGGATAGGCGACAAGCGAGTTATTTTGATCGGCGTTATAAGCGGTCTTTATCGGTGACGCGGTGAGCGGCGATGCGTTCCTACGTCGCCGCTTGTTTCTTCTCCACGCCGGGGAGAAGAAAAATGCCGCAGCCGCTCACCTTATCTTAACGGCGAGCAAGCACCATCATTCATCGCAAGAACGGATTTGTCACTCAACCAGCGTCAACACCAGCGGCCCGTTCTTCGTCGCCACCACCGTATGCTCATATTGCACCGTCGGCGCGCTCGGATCGCTGTAGAGCGTCCACGGATCATCGTCGCCATCTTCGGCCCAATAAGCGCCCGTCGAAAGAAACGGCTCGACGGTGAACACCATGCCTTCCTGCATGATGCGCCGCTCATCCTTGTCCGGCCAGGTCGCCAACTCCTTAGGCTCCTCATGCAGCGAACGGCCGATGCCGTGGCTCGCCAGATTGGTGATCAGCGTATAGCGGTTCTTTTTGGCAAAGGCGCCGATGGCATTGCCGATATCGGCGAAGGGCCGGCCGGTTTTCACTTGCTGCAATCCCGTCCACATGGCGCGTTTGCCATCGCGGCACAGCCGCTCGATGTCCTTTTTGACAGGCGGCACGGCGAAGGACGAACCCGTGTCACCGAAAAAGCCGTTCTTCACCGCCGAGACATCGATATTGACGAGATCACCCGCCTTGATGATGCGCGGGCCGGGAATGCCATGAGCCACTTCCTCGTTGACGCTGATACAGGTCGCGCCGGGAAATTTGTAGCAGAACTCCGGCGCGGATTGCGCGCCGTTATCCTCCAGCACCTTGCGGCCGATCGCATCCAGCTCGGCCGTGGTGATGCCGGGTTCCAGCGCGTCCGCCATGGTCTGCATGGCCACGGCGCAAAGACGGCCGATATCCTTCAGCAGATCAAGTTCTTCGTCGGTGGAAATGACCATGTCTCTGTCCGTCGTTCTGTCTGGCGGGTCTGAAAACGCCCGCCTTGGTAATCATCAGGCCGTGGCTTTCACCGGATCGGCGCTCCCCGTCAATTCTTTTCTGACAAGAGGGGCGACTTTCGTACCATAAAGCTCGATGCCGCGCATGATCTGATCATGCGGCATCAGGCCGATGGCCATCTGCAGCAGGAAACGATCATTCTTGAAGACGCCATGGGCCTTGATGATCTTTTCCGCCACCAGTTCCGGCTCGCCGAGAAAGAGATTGCCCTCCGGCCCGCGCGCCGCATCGAAATGCGCACGGTTGGTCGGTCCCCAGCCGCGCTCGCGGCCGATGCGGTTCATCACCTCCGCCTGCGGTCCGTAAAACTGGTCGGCAGCCTTGTCGGTCGTATCGGCGATGAAGCCGTGCACATTGATGCTGGTGCGCAGTTTCGTCTTTTCCTGGCCAGCCCGACGCGCGGCCTCATGATAGAGATCGAACAACGGTGCAAAACGGCGGTATTCGCCGCCGATAATGGCAAGCGCCACCGGCAGGCCCATGGCGCCGGCCCGCGCCACCGATTGCGGTGTGCCGCCGACTGCGATCCACACCGGCAGACGCTCCTGCAAGGGCCGTGGATAGACACCGCGCCCGTTGATGGCAGGATGTTTGGTGCCGGACCAGGTGACGACTTCCTGTTCGCGCAGCGCCAGCAGCAGATCTAGCTTTTCAGCGAAGAGCACGTCGTAATCTTCGAGATCGTAACCGAACAGCGGGTAGGATTCGATGAAGGAGCCGCGCCCGGCCATGATTTCGGCGCGACCGTTCGACAGAAGATCGACGGTCGAAAATTGCTGGAACACCCGCACCGGGTCATCTGAACTCAACACCGAGACGGCGCTCGTCAGCCGAATGTTCTTCGTCTTAACCGCTGCAGCCGCAAGCACGGTGGAGGGCGAGGAGACGACATAGTCGGCGCGGTGATGTTCCCCAAGCCCGAAAACATCGAGCCCGACCTGATCGGCGAGTTCGATTTCCTCGAGCAATTCCCGCAGCCGGCGCGCGCCTTCAGGCCCGCGGCCATCGGCGGGATTGGGATTGACATCCGCGAATGTGTAAAGACCGAGTTCCATAGATGATACCTCTATTTGCTTGCCTGAGAGATAGGCACGGAGGGCCCTTCACACAAACGCAAAATCTGGAAGCTTAGCTTCGAAAAAATGGATGGGCGCAGCCGGATTTACCACACCGCCCCCCTTCCCCGAAGTGGCGCCCGAAATCACGCCCGAAATCACGATTGCCAGCCCGCCCCCTTTGGGCATAACCTGCTTAAATATGTGCGAAGTAATGCAAAAAGGGGAAAGCATGCATCGGACAGTTATCGTGACAGGCTCCACAAGCGGCATAGGCCTTGCGATTGCCCAGCGGTTTGCGCGCGACGGTGCCAATATCGTGCTGAACGGCTTTGGCGACGACGACGAGATCGAAAAACTGCGCCTTCTGCTGGAAGCCGAAAGCGGCGGGCGGGTGCTTTACCATCCCGCCGATATGACGAAACCGGACGAGATCGCCGATCTCATCCAGTCCTCACACGAAAAACTCGGCTCGGTGGATGTGCTCATCAACAATGCCGGTATTCAGCACATCGCGCCCATCGAGGAGTTCCCGACGGAAAAATGGGACTGGATCATCGCCATCAATCTGACCAGTTCTTTTCACACCATGCGCGCCGCGATACCGCTGATGAAAAAGGCAGGCAAAGGCCGCATCATCAACATTTCCTCGGCCCACGGCCTTGTCGCCTCGCCGTTCAAATCGGCCTATGTGGCGGCCAAACACGGCATCATGGGCCTGACGAAGACGGCAGCGCTCGAACTTGCCCAGACCGGCGTCACCGTCAACGCCATCTGTCCCGGTTACGTGCTGACGCCGCTGGTCGAAAAGCAGATACCGGAAATGGCCAAGGTGCGCGGCATCAGCGAAGAGGCGGTGAAGAACGACGTGATGCTGGAATTGCAGGCGACCAAACAATTCGTCACCGTCGATGACGTCGCCGCCGCGGCCATCTTTCTGGCAAGCGACGCCGCAAGCAACATCACCGGCACCCATATTTCCGTAGACGGCGGCTGGACGGCACAATAATTGCCGGATTTTCTTTCCGTTATGGAAACAATGAATTGCCAAAACGGAAATCGATATGCGCGCAAGGGCGTGCATAGATACACAGAGATAATCACAAGAAACCGGTTCGGCGGCCGGACAAAAAAGCAGGGCATTGCATGAAAGACGCGATCAGCTTCATCCTCAATAGCGAAACCGTTTCGCTGAAGGATTTCGGACCGACGGATACGCTTCTCGATTACCTCCGCATCAGCAAGCGGTTGACCGGGACGAAGGAAGGCTGCGCCGAAGGTGACTGCGGCGCCTGCACGGTGCTGGTCGGGCGACTGCTTGATGGTTCGCTGCGGTATGAAAGCGTCAATGCCTGCATCCGTTTTCTGGGCTCGCTGCATGGCACCCATATCGTCACGGTGGAGCATCTGGCGGCCCGCGATGGCACGCTGCATCCCGTGCAGCAGGCCATGGTGGATTTCCACGGTTCGCAATGCGGTTTCTGCACGCCGGGTTTCATCATGTCGCTTTATGGCCTGTGGCTATCAAGCGAAAACCCCGGCCGCGCCGATATCGAAAAGGCGCTGCAAGGCAATCTCTGTCGATGCACGGGTTATGAGCCGATCGTGAAAGCCGCCGAAAAAATCGCCGCAGCCCGCCCGAGCGCGCTGTTCGACCCGCTGCAACGGGACCGCACCGATATCATGTCAAAGCTCTGGGCGGTCCGCGAAAACGAGACGATCATCGTCACCCACGGCGAGGATCGCAGCATCATTCCGGCAACGCTTTCCGATTTGATCGAAATTTACGCCGCTGAACCGAAGGCCACCATCGTCGCCGGTTCCACCGATGTCGGCCTGTGGGTGACGAAGCAGATGCGGGCACTGAACCCTGTCATCTTCATCAACAATCTCGGGGATTTGCAGACGATCACCGTGGGTGAAGACGGCATCACGCTGGGCGCCGGTGTCACCTACAGCCAGGCCTTCAAGAGCATCGCAGAGCACTTCCCGCCGCTTGCCCGACTGTTCGACCGGCTGGGCGGTGAGCAGGTGCGCAATATGGGAACGATCGGCGGCAACATCGCCAATGGCTCGCCCATCGGCGACACGCCACCGGCGCTGATCGCGCTGGGCGCGACGCTCACCCTGCGCTCGTCTTCCGGAGGCCGCAGCCTGCCGCTGGAAAGCTATTTCATCGACTACGGCAAACAGGACCGGCTGAGCGGCGAATTCGTCGAAAAACTCTTCATTCCGTTCCAGAAGCCGGAAAGCCGTTACGCCGTCTACAAGATTTCCAAGCGGCGCGACGAAGATATCTCCGCGCTCTGCGCCGCCTTCAATCTGACGTTAGATGCCGAAGGCACCGTCGAAGACATCCTCATCGCCTTCGGCGGCATGGCCGGCACGCCAAAACGGGCAACGCATCTGGAAGCGGCGCTTCTCGGGAAAGAGTGGTCGCAGGAAACGATCGACGCCGCGCGCGATGCGCTGGATGAGGATTTCACCCCGCTGACGGATTGGCGTGCAACCGCCGAATATCGCCAGTTGACGGCGAAGAACCTGCTGACACGATTCTTCCTGGAGACATCAGGGGAGAGGCAAGAACTCAGCCGTTTCTCGCTGGAGGAGGCGTGATGATGGCGATGGCGAAACCCGCACCCTCCCTCATTCCTGTGCTTGTCACAAGAATCCAGCCGACGCGCGTCTGCGCGGCCAAAGACTCTTTTCAGCCCAAAGACTTGGGCTGGCTGGATTCCTGTGACAAGCACAGGAATGAGGGACTGTTCTCGCTGTCATATGCCGTAATTCACCAAGAAGGAGCTTGAACCATGGACACTACAAGCTTCGACAAGACCAAGACCGAAATCGACGGCCCGATGCACACGTCGCTCCGACACGATTCCGCGCATAAGCATGTGACCGGCAGTGCCGAATATATCGATGATATTCCCGAACCCGCCGGCCTCGTCCACGGCGCACTCGGTCTTGCCGACCGTGCCCATGCTGAAATCGTTTCGATGGACCTCTCCGAAGTGGAAGCTACACCGGGCGTGCTGTGGGTGATGGTGGGCAAGGATGTGCCCGGCGAAAACGATGTCTCGTCCGGCGGTCGTCACGACGAGCCGCTGCTGGCCGAAACGAAGGTTGAATTCCACGGCCAGCCGATCTTTGCGGTGTTTGCCGAAACCCGCGATATCGCCAGAAAGGCCGCGCGCAAGGCAAAGATCACTTACAGAGACCTGCCGCATTTCACCGATATCGACACCGCGATTGAAAATGGCGGCGCGCTCGTCATCGATCCGATGACGCTGAAACGCGGCGATGCCAAGATTGAAATGGATGTCGCGCCCCGCCGCCTGACCGGCACGATGCGGATCGGCGGGCAGGAGCATTTTTATCTCGAAAGCCACATCGCCATGGCCGTGCCGGGTGAAGATGACGAGGTGACGCTGTGGAGCTCCACCCAGCATCCCAGCGAAATCCAGCATATCGTCAGCCACATCCTGCAGGTGCCGTCCAACGCCGTCACCGTGCAGGTGCGCCGCATGGGCGGCGGCTTCGGCGGCAAGGAAACCCAGGGCAACCAGTTTGCCGCCCTTTGCGCCATAGCCGCGAAGAAGCTGAACAGGGCGGTAAAAATCCGCCCGGACCGCGACGAAGACATGACGGCGACCGGCAAGCGGCACGATTTCCGCGTCGATTACGAGCTGGGCTTCGACGAGGAAGGCCGCATCCACGCCGTTGACGCCACCTATGCGGCCCGCTGCGGTTTTTCCTCCGACCTGTCCGGCCCGGTGACGGACCGCGCGCTGTTCCATGCCGATTCCAGCTATTTCTATCCGCATGTGCACCTCACCTCCCGGCCGCTGAAAACCCACACGGTGTCCAACACCGCCTTTCGCGGTTTCGGCGGCCCGCAGGGCATGCTGGGGGCCGAACGGTTCATCGAGGAAATCGCCTATGCGGTCGGCAAGGACCCGCTCGACATCCGCAAACTGAACTTTTACGGCGAGACCGGCTCCGGCCGCACCACGACGCCCTATCATCAGGAGGTCGAGGACAACATCATCGCCCACGTCGTCGAGGAACTTGAGACATCCAGCGACTATCGCGCCCGACGCGAGGCGATCATCGAATTCAACAGGACGAGCCCGATCATCCGCAAGGGCATCGCGCTCACCCCTGTCAAATTCGGCATCTCCTTCACCATGACCGCCTTCAACCAGGCGGGCGCGCTGGTGCATATCTACAATGACGGATCGATCCACCTGAACCATGGCGGCACTGAAATGGGCCAGGGCCTTTACACCAAGGTGGCGCAGGTGGTGGCCGATACCTTCCAGGTGGATATCGGCCGGGTGAAGATAACGGCCACCACCACGGGCAAGGTGCCGAATACTTCGGCCACCGCCGCCTCCTCCGGCACCGACCTGAACGGCATGGCCGCCTATGACGCCGCCCGTCAGATCCGCGAAAGGCTGGTGAAATTCGCCGCGGACAACTGGAATGTGCCGGAAGAAGAAGTGGTCTTCCTGCCGAACCGGGTGCGCATCGGACTTGAGGAAATCGCCTTCAACGATTTCATCAAGAAGGCCTATTTCGCCCGCGTGCAGCTTTCCGCCGCGGGTTTTTACAAGACGCCAAAAATACACTGGGACCGCGCGGCCGGCCGTGGCACGCCGTTTTATTATTTCGCCTATGGCGCAGCCTGTTCGGAAGTGTCGATCGATACACTGACAGGCGAATATATGATGGAACGCACCGATATCCTCCACGATGTCGGCAAGTCGCTGAACCCGGCCATCGACATCGGCCAGATCGAAGGCGCCTTCGTGCAGGGCATGGGCTGGCTGACGACGGAAGAATTATGGTGGGACGGCAAGGGGCGGCTGCGCACCCACGCGCCCTCCACCTACAAGATCCCGCTCGCCTCCGATCGGCCGAAGAGCTTCAACGTCAAGCTGGCGGAATGGGCGGAAAATGCGGAACCCACCATCGGCCGCTCCAAGGCGGTCGGCGAACCGCCCTTCATGCTGGCGATCTCGGTTCTCGAAGCGCTCTCCATGGCGGTCGCCTCCGTCGCCGATTACAAGGTCTGCCCGCGTCTCGATGCGCCGGCCACACCCGAACGGGTTTTGATGGCGGTGGAACGGTTGAAAAAGGTGTGAGGGGGCCAGCGCCAATGCCTGACACCTCCTTATCCACTTTCCTCGCCCGCCCCGCCCCCACAATCCTCGTGGAAATCGAGGCGGTGAAAGGCTCATCACCTCGTGAGGCTGGCACCTTCATGCTGGTCAGCCAGGAAGCCCTCTGGGAAACCATCGGCGGCGGGCAATTCGAATATATGGCGATAGATCACGCCCGCGCCATGCTGCGCACAGGAGCTGCCGAAGACCGCATGGATATTCCGCTTGGGCCGGAAATCGGCCAATGCTGCGGCGGGCGGACCCTCATCCGATTCCGGCTGATAACGGCGGAGATCGCGGCCACTCTCGAGGCAAGGCTGAAGGGCGAAGCCGAACAACAACCAGCTGTGTTCATTTTCGGAGCAGGTCATGTCGGCAAGGCGCTGGCAGATGCCCTGTCGCTGTTACCGCTGACCCTGACGGTGGTGGAAACCCGTGAAAGCGAGTTGCGCGACATTCCGGCAGGCATCGCATCCATCCTCACGCCCATGCCGGAAGCGTTCGTTCAAAAAATCCCGGCAAATGGCGCGGCCATCATCGTCACCCACGATCACGCGCTCGATTTCCTGATTGCAAAGGAGGCGCTCGCCCGCGACGATCTCGCTTATGTCGGCATGATCGGCTCGAAGACCAAACGCGCCACCTTCGCCCACTGGCTGGAACGGGAAGGAGAGCCGCCTTCCCGCCTTGCAAAGCTCACGCTGCCCATCGGCGGCACGGGCGTCAGGGACAAGCGTCCCGCCGTCATAGCGGCCCTTGTGGCAGCCGAGTTGCTGCAAGCATTTTCCGTTGCCGAAACCCGTCGCAGCGAAAATCGACACGACCATCCTCAAGGCCAAGATCGCGCCTGAGCCCGTCCGGCAGGCTTTCGTCCGCCAGATTGTCCGGTGCCAGGCTTTCCCGGGTAAATCGTTCCGCTGTTCGCAGACCCGCACGCAGGCGGGACCACGCGCGCAAAAGTGCTGTGCGCATGTTCGTCTCCATTCAAAAATGTCAGAAGCTCAGTTGATGAATTGGGCTAAAAATGCTCTGGTTTCGGGAGAAAAACCAATGAAACCTTTGGCGACTAGCATAAAGAGAACTTATCCATGAAGATGTCTCGCCAGTTCCCTCTGAATGCGCTGCGCGTCTTCGATGCCGCCGCCAGGCACCTGAGTTTCACCAAGGCGGGTGAAGAGCTGGGCATGACGCAGACCGCGGTGAGTTACCAGGTGAAGCTCTTGGAGGAGAATATCGGTGAGCCGCTCTTCATCCGCAAAGCGCGCCAGGTTCAGCTGACCGAGGCCGGGCAGAAACTGGCGCCTAAAGTGGCGGAAGCCTTCCACAGCCTGCGGGAGGCCGTCGACAATGTGCGCGACACATCCGACACCACCCTGACCATCCATTCCACCGCCACTTTCGCATCGCGCTGGCTGTCGCGGCATCTCGGCGCTTTCCAGCTTGAACATCCCTCGATCGCGGTGCGGCTCGATACATCAAGCGCATTGATCGATTTTTCCCAGTCGGACTGCGATGTCGCCATTCGCTGGAGCCGCGACGATGGCAAGGGGCTGGCCTATCATCAATTGCTGCGCGGCGTTTATACGCCGATGCTGCATCCGAGCCTCGCCGAGAGCATCGGCGGATTGCACAGGCCGGAAGATCTGCTGCGCCTGCGCATCATCGATCCCGGCGACATCTGGTGGAGCCAGTGGTTTCGTGAGGTGGGCGTCGAAAATCCGGGCCTTGACCGTTATCCACGCAGCCGCCTGAATGTGCAGGCCTTCGAAGCCGCCGCGGCAATCGCCAATCAGGGGGTGGCCATGCTCACCCCGGAGCTTTATGCCGACGAGATCGCGCTCGGCCGCCTTTACCAGCCATTCGAGCACCTCAGCAGCGAAGGCAAGAACTACTGGCTGGTCTATCCGGAAAACCGCAGGAACATTCGCAAGATCAAACTGTTTCGCGACTGGATATTGAAGCGCATAGAGGAAAGCCGGCCGCAGCAGCAGCCTCAATATCCCATATCAGGCGCATAAAAGCAGCGCGGCGTATCCTCGTCCGGAAACAGACAGAGATGATATTCACCATCTTCGGACCGCCTTGCCTCGCTCTGCGACCAGCTGAAGACATGGCGCCGAGTCACCAGCCGATGATCGCCGGGCGCAAGCGAGACCTCGTAGCCATCAGGCGTGACACGAACGCTACGCGTCGGGATCATCTGGCAGTCGCCGGTTTCAGCATCGCCATTGCAACAATAGCTCTCATATTTGAACCCCTTGTGGGATTCATGGGCAGGCGCTGTGGCGCTGAACGCCAGAAGCAGAAAGAGGACCGTCAGAACAAGGCGCATCGGCATGGTCTCCGTTGAAAACAACGGCGGCTGCCGGAAGGTCATTGCGTCCCTTCATTCAAAATTTCACACATAACCCGCACCCGGACACAACGGTACCGGGAACTGCAACACCTGCCCCCTGATCTGCCCCACCCCAGGGTTTGCAGCGCCCGCCTTCGGAATAACCGCCAGCGAAACATGTCATTGGGAGCCTTAAAGCCCCGCAGCCCTATATTTTAGCACATCGCCAGACTGCCAACAGGATAATAGCTGAGTCGCGTTAGCCAGCTAAGCACAAACTATGAGGCAGGAAGTGCGTATTGCAACCTTACCGGGCCTACCGCGGTACCTTTGCAGCCCGAACCGGGTTGTGGACACAAGGCCATCGGATTGTGAACAATCGCTTCCCCATCGCTGCTTTTCCCTTTCCTAACGGTCAAATTTCTCGCAAGGTGCGATGCACAAGGATCAGGGGAACCGCATGTACGAATACGCCATTGCGTGGGAATGGATGGCCTTTGCCGTCCGCTGGCTCCACGTCATCACCGCCATCGCCTGGATCGGCTCATCCTTTTATTTCATCGCGCTCGATCTCGGGCTGGTCAAACGCCCGGATATGCCGCCAGGCGCCTATGGCGAGGAGTGGCAGGTGCATGGCGGCGGCTTTTACCACATCCAGAAATATCTGGTCGCTCCAGCCCGCATGCCTGAGCACCTGACATGGTTCAAATGGGAAAGCTATGTCACCTGGCTTTCGGGCTTCGCCATGCTCTGCATCGTTTATTACGGCGGCGCGGACCTTTTCCTCATCGACCATTCGGTGCTTGATCTCACCCAGTTCCAGGCCATCTGTCTGTCACTGGCCTCGCTCGCCATCGGCTGGCTGTTTTACGATTTCCTTTGCAAATCACCGCTCGGCAACAATACCTGGGGCCTGATGATCGTGCTCTATGTCGCGCTGGTGGCGATGGCATGGGGTTATACGCAGGTCTTCACCGGCCGCGCCGCCTTCCTGCACCTCGGCGCCTTCACCGCCACCATCATGTCGGCGAACGTATTCTTCATCATCATCCCCAACCAGAAGATCGTCGTGGCCGACCTGATCGCCGGGCGCACGCCCGACCCGAAATATGGCCGCATCGCCAAGCAGCGCTCATTGCACAACAATTACCTGACGCTGCCCGTCATCTTCTTCATGCTGTCGAACCATTATCCGCTGGCATTCGCCACGCAATTCAACTGGATCATCGCGGCACTGGTCTTCCTGATGGGCGTCACCATCCGCCACTGGTTCAACACAACCCATGCCCGCAAAGGCAAGCCGACATGGACCTGGCTTGCGACCGCCCTCATCTTCATCGTCATCATGTGGCTTTCCACCGTGCCGAAGGTGCTGACCGGCGAAGAGGAACAGAAGGCCGCCACTCTCTCCCCCATGCAGCAGCAATTCGCCAGCGACGCTCATTTCACCAAAGCCCGTGACGTCGTTCAGGGCCGCTGTTCCATGTGCCACGCAGCCGAGCCCGTCTGGGAAGGCGTGCCCTTCACACCGAAATCCGTGAAGCTGGAAACCGATGAACAGATCGCCGCCCATGCGCGCGAAATCTATTTGCAAGCCGGCCGCAGCCATGCCATGCCTCCCGGCAACATCACCGCCATCACCCCGGATGAGCGCAAGGTGCTGACCGCCTGGTACGAAAGCGCGGTTTCCGGGGCAGGAAAAGCCGAAGGAAAGACTGAATGAGCATGGTTCTGCTGCGTGGCCGCCTGCTGAGCTTCCGCCGCGCGCCGCTCTCGATCGACGATACGCAAAGCTATCTCTATATCGAAGACGGCGGCCTGCTTCTCGAAAACGGCAGGATTGCCGCCATCGGCGAATACGCCGATATTCGCGAGACAGCGCCGGAAGACGTCGAGGAAAAGGACCACCGCCCGCATCTCATCGTGCCCGGCCTCATCGACATGCACCTGCATTTCCCGCAGATGCAGGTCATCGGCTCCTATGCCGCCAATCTCTTGGAATGGTTGAACACCTATACGTTTCCGGAAGAATGCCGCTTCGTCGAAAGCGCCCATGCCCAGCGCATCGCCACGCATTTTTACGACGAGCTGCTGCGCCACGGCACCACCACGGCCGCTGCCTATTGCTCCGTGCACAAAACCTCCGCCGACGCCTTTTTTACCGAGGCCATGAAGCGCAACATGCTGATGATCGGCGGCAAGGTGATGATGGACCGCAACGCTCCGCAGGGCCTGCTGGACACGCCGGAAACCTCCTATGACGAGACGCGTCAGGTGATTGCCGACTGGCACGGCAGGGGCCGCAACCACGTCGCCATCACCCCCCGCTTCGCCATCACCTCCACGCCGAAGCAGATGGAAGCCGCCCAGGCGCTGGCGCAGGAATTTCCCGATCTCTTCATCCAGACGCATCTTTCCGAAAATCTGGACGAGATCAAATATACCTGCGAACTCTATCCCGAAGCGACTGACTATACCGATATCTATGTGCGTTACGGCCTGATGGGCAACAAGACCCTGCTCGGTCACGCCATCCACCTCTCCGATCGCGAAGCGGACGTACTGTCGGAAACCGGCGCGGTCGCCGTACATTGCCCCACTTCCAACCTCTTCATCGGCTCCGGCCTGTTCCCGATGAAAAAGCTGCAACGACGTGAAAAGCCTGTTCGTATCGCAGTCGCGACCGATATTGGCGGCGGATCGAGCTATTCCATGCTGCGCACCATGGATGAGGCCTACAAGATCCAGCAATTGCTGGGCGAACGCCTCAACCCGCTGGAAAGCTGGTATCTGATGACCCGCGGCAATGCCGAAGCGCTTTCGATGGTTGACCGCATCGGCACGCTGGAGGCAGGCACGGACGCCGACATCACGGTGCTCAATGCCTCCTCGACGCCGGCCATGGCGCTGAAGATGGAAGTCGTGAAAAGCCTGACGGAAGAACTGTTCCTGATGCTGACCATGGGCGACGACCGCACGGTGGTGGAGACCTATGTGGCCGGCAGGGCGATGAAGAGCGTGCTGGCATAGTTCGGCTGGGGCCGAAACATAAGGTCACGATCTCGCTTAAACCAATATCCATGGAGTGAGCGGATGCCGCTTGTTTCTTCTCCCCGCCGGGGAGAAGAACCCGGCCGAAACGCGAACGACCTCTGGAGTGCCCGTGCCGGCTTTAGACACAACCACCCTGCTCATGGTTCTCGCGACCTTCATTGTCGCCGGCATCGTCAAGGGCGTGACCGGCATGGGACTGCCAACTGTCGCCATGGGCGTGCTCGGCCTTTTCATGCCGCCTGTCGCCGCCGCCGGCCTGCTCATTCTGCCTTCCTTCATCACCAATATCTGGCAATTGCTGGCCGGGCCCGATTTCCGGGCCATCGTGAAGCGGCTGTGGCCGATGATGATCGCGATTATCGTAGGTACCCTCATCGGCATCCGGCTGATGACGGCAGGCACCGGCATCTGGACCACCTCGGCTCTCGGATTATGCCTCGCTGCTTACGCGGCCTACGGCCTCTTCGCAAAACCTTCTGCAATTCCTGCGAGACTAGAGCCGAAACTCTCCCCCGCCATTGGGCTGGCAACCGGCCTGTTGACCGGTGGCACCGGCATTTTTGTTGTTCCCGCAGTGCCCTATATCCAGTCGCTCGGCTTCAGCCGCGACGATTTCGTACAGGCGCTCGGCCTTTCCTTCACTGTCTCGACAATCGCGCTCGCCGCAGGCCTTACCTCACAAGGTGCCTTCCACGTCGAGCATCTGTCACTGTCAGCAATCGCCGTTCTGCCCGCGCTCATCGGTATGTGGCTAGGTCAGAAAATCCGCCACATCGTCAGCCCCGCAACGTTTCGGCGCTGGTTTCTTATCTGCCTACTTCTGCTGGGCGCGGAACTATTCCTCAGGGCGTTCTACTGACACCGCTCTATCGGTGCCCAAGGGCTCGATTATGTCGTAGGCGAGGATCGTCTCGTCTTCGGTGCCCTCATCATAAATCGTCGCGAGTGTGACTTGCAGGTCAGGCGAATAGACAGCCGTCCATTTTTCGTCACTTTTGTCATTTTTCCAAATCTCAAACGAGACGTAAAAAACCAGATAGTTGCAGAATCTGACCGGAAAGGCGCGCTGTTTCGTAACGGTAAGCTCAAGCGACCACTTATCGTTGAGCTCGCCTCCCTCAAGAGGTAGAAACTCGAAAGACCGGCGGGCGCCGACTTTCAGCGGCCAAAACACCTCAAGGTCGGATAGGAAATATTGGCTGTAGTTTCCGTCATCTCCTAAACCGGCGAGCCCGATCAACCCTCGGTATAGAAACTGCTTTTGCGACCCGGAACCATTGAAGTCGCTCTCAACCCGGACGATCCGTCCTGTCGATTTGAATGCACTTTTCACCGACTCGCGACGCAGGACAAATCCATCTTTCTGCTCCGCAGCCGAGGGGCACGCGGCAGAAAAACCGGGGACCGACAAAGCAAAGGCCAAGGACAGAGCCATAAGTATAAGCTTCATAATATTATCATCCATTGATGCATAGCAATATTAATCAAGACTGCATTTCGTATTGTAAGTACAAATCAGGAGTTGATCAAAATATTTCTGAAAATCAAAAAAGCAATTGCGTGTCCATCTTTCTCGTCGCGCAGCGCGCCCGGCCATGATATGTGAAGTCATCATTCAAATGTGAAGGCTTTATACATGGGCAAAATCCTGACCATCGCCGATCTGAAGCAGCAAGCGCGACGTCGTGTGCCAAAAATGTTTTTCGACTATGCCGATAGCGGCGCCTGGACGGAAAGCACATACCGCGCCAACGAAGATGATTTTGGAAAGATAAAGCTGCGCCAGCGTGTGCTCGTGGATATGACCGACCGCTCGCTCGCCACCGAAATGATCGGTGAAAAGGCTGCGATGCCGGTAGCGCTGGCGCCAACGGGCATGACGGGCATGCAGCACGCCGATGGCGAAATGCTGGCCGCCAAGGCGGCAGAGGAATTCGGCGTGCCTTTCACACTATCCACCATGAGCATCTGCTCCATCGAGGATGTCGCCTCGGTCACGTCAAAACCCTTCTGGTTCCAGCTTTACGTGATGAAGGACCGCGACTTCGTCAATAATCTCATCGACCGCGCCAAGGCGGCGGGATGCTCGGCGCTGGTGCTGACGCTCGACCTGCAAATCCTCGGCCAGCGCCACAAGGATTTGCGCAACGGCCTGTCCGCGCCGCCGAAATTCACCCCCAAACATATCTGGCAGATGGCGACCCGGCCGCAATGGTGCATGGACATGGCGCGCACCAAGCGCCGCAGCTTCGGCAATATCGTCGGCCATGCGAAAAACGTGTCCGACCTTTCATCGCTCTCCACCTGGACGGCCGAACAATTCGATCCGCGCCTGTCCTGGCAGGACGTCGAATGGATCAAGCAACGCTGGGGCGGCAAGCTGATCCTCAAGGGTATCCTTGACGAGGAAGATGCCCGCGCCGCGATCGATACCGGCGCCGATGCCATCATCGTCTCCAACCATGGCGGCCGCCAGCTCGACGGCGCCCATTCCTCCATCGCCATGCTGCCGAAGATCGTCGATGCCGTTGGTGACAGGATCGAAGTGCACATGGATGGTGGCATCCGCTCCGGCCAGGATGTGTTGAAGGCGGTCGCACTTGGTGCCAGGGGCACCTATATCGGTCGCCCCTTCCTCTACGGCCTTGGCGCCGGCGGAAAACAGGGCGTGACAACGGCGCTCGAGATCATTCGCAAGGAACTGGATATCAGCATGGCGCTCTGCGGCAAGCGGCTGATCACGGATGTGGACCGCAGCATTCTGGCTTGATCGTGAGGTGGAATAGATGGGCAGGGCCTCAGAGCCGATGCGCCATAAAGTCCTGCCCTGCGCTGCCTCCCTCATCCCTGTGCCTGTCACAGGGATCCAGCCAGCCCAAGTCCTTGGACTGAAAGGAGTCTTTCCGTCGCGCCGACGCGCGTCGGCTGGATTCCTGTGACAAGCACAGGAATGAAGACAAGAGAGCCTAGTGCCCCACCGTCTTCGAAAACACATTCACGATCACCACGCCGGTGATGATGAAACCTAGACCGATGACAGCAGCCAGATCCAGCGTCTGGCGAAACACGAAATAGCCAATCCCTGAAATCAGCACGATACCGAGCCCGCTCCAGATCGCATAGGCCACCCCCACCGGCAGCGCGCGCAACGTGAACGACAGCAGATAAAAGGCAGCACCGTAAAACAACGCCATCAGCACGGTCGGCAGCAGCCGGGTGAACTGCTGCGACTGCTGCAGGAAAGAGGTCGCGATAACCTCGCAGACGATGGCTGCGACAAGCGCCCCATAGGTCAAAACAGCCGCATTCATCGTCCCGCTTCCTTCTTTGTCTGCGCGATCATCCGGGCCCTGAGAGCCGCCCTGTCGCCACCCGCCATGCCGTTATCGGCCAGAAGATCGGCAAACCAGATGCCGTCTGCCGCAAGCCGCACCAGTTCCAGTACCACCCCGTCATCGGTATCTTTATGACGGGCAAGACGTCCCTCCAGCCAGCCCGTCCACATGCGCCGAAGCGACGGTTCTCCGATCATAGATACAGACAGCGCGGCCCATTGCCTGCCCGATTCCCGGTCGCGATCGGCAAAAACAGCGTTCACATAGGCCCGCGTGAAGCGCCCAAAACCTTCACAATCCTGTGAGACGAGCACATCGATTTCCGCGTCCAGCGCCGAAAGAAGGTCCGCCATGACCGCTTCCAGCAGCAACTGCTTGGACGAGAAGTGGTGAAACAGTCCACCCTTCGTTACCCCCGCCGCATCGGCCACAGCCTGCACGGAAAGCGCCGCAACACCCTGCTCAGCAGCAAGTTTCGCCGCGCAATCGAGAAGATTGCGGCGCACGATCTCGGGCTGCTTCTTGCGTTCATGAGCGTTTGTCATGCGGCTAAACATACCGGATGGTTGGTTTCTTTGCAAGGAAATTGTGGGGGCAGCCATCGGGTTGAAATTCATACTTAATTAAGCATGAAAGCGATCTCTAAAGTTTTAGCGGTTTTGTTGCCGGAAAGCGTCAGTAAAACTCCGTCCATCGTGGCGGTCGAACAAAAGGGGTGGATTATGTCGGGAATGGTCAAACGGGGAATGGCGGGTGCATGGGTCTTCGCGCTCACCTTCTTTTGCGCGATCCTCTCCTTGCAGGCATCGCCGGCCCAGGCCGGCTACGCCCACTTCATCATGGATGCCAATACCGGCAAGGTGCTGGCCGCCCGCAATGCCGATGTGCTGAACCACCCCGCCTCGCTCACCAAGATGATGACGCTTTACATGACCTTCGAAGCGCTGCACGCCGGCCGGCTTCGCTGGGACCAGAAGATCACCATGTCCAAAAACGGCGCATCGGTGATCCCCTCCAAGCTTTATGTGCGTCAGGGCCAGACCTTCACGGTGCGCGAAGCCGTTTATGGCATGATCGTCAAATCCGCCAATGACATGGCGGAAGGTATGGGCGATCACCTCGGCGGCTCCGAGGCACGGTTCGCGGAAATGATGACCCGCAAGGCACGCCAGCTCGGCATGTCGAAGACGGTGTTCCGCAATGCCTCCGGCCTGCCCAGCAAATCCCAGGTGACGACGGCGCGCGACATGGCCAGGCTCGGCCTGGCGCTGCAGCGGGACTTCCCCAAAGAATACGGCCTCTTCGCCATGGAATCCTTCAGTTTCCGGGGAAAACGCATCCGCGGCCATAACAACCTGATGTATCGATATCAGGGCATGGACGGCATCAAGACCGGCTACACCAATGCCTCTGGCTTCAACCTCGTCAGCGCCATCAACCACAATGGCCGCCGCGTCGTCGGCGTCGTGCTGGGTGGCAAGACCGCCCGCAGCCGTGACGCCCAGATGGCAGCCCTTCTCGACAAGGCCGTGCCGCAGGCATCCAGAAGCCGCAACACCGAACAGCTCGTGGCCAGCGCCAATGTCAGCCGCACCTTCGATGTGGCCGCCGCCTTGCCCCCGGCTTCCGTTCCATTGCCGATGTTCGCCGAACGCCGCGCCGACCCGGTCGCCATGCAGATCGCCACCGCCAATAGCCAGATGGCCGACATGATGCAGGTCTCCGCCATTCCGAGACCTGCTCCCGCCGCCGCTACGACCGGCGAGAGAAGCCGCTGGGAGGTGCAGATCGCCGCGACCGACAGCGAAGCCGCCGCCCGCTCCCTGCTTGCCAATGCCCGCTCCAATATCGGCAGCTATACCGGGATCGCTCCCTACACCGAGGCCGTACAAAGCGGATCGGCAACGCTTTACCGCGCCCGCTTCACCGGCTTCGAAGACCAGTCTTCGGCCGTATCGGCCTGCAAGGAACTGAAGGCGCAATCCTATGCCTGCGTGGTGATGACCAGCGAGGGGTGATTCAGCGCTTGAGCCACCCGTTCGTCAACGCGTCTGCGAGATAGGGAATCTCGTTGACCCGCGCCATTTCAGACATGGCCAGATTATCGTAGCGGATATTCCGGAAATAGACCTGCCAGCCACGCCCCGTCTCTTCCAGCACGGCATAGGTGGCGAGCGCATGACCGGCCTCGACATGGTGGTCGAAAGGTGTGTCGTCCTTCCAGCCGGGGCATCCGACGCTGCCGGGATTGACGATCAGCCGGCCATCGGAAAGCTGCACCGCGCGGGGAATATGCGTGTGGCCACACAGCATCAGCGGCTGGGTGATGCCTTCCGCCCTCTCCTCGATCTCGGCGAGCGGCCGCAGTTTCAGCACGCCTTCCGGCGACAGCGTTTCCAGCCAGTAGTCGAGATCGCCGAGCGGCGAACCGTGGCAGCAATAGGCGACATCCCTGAATACCATGCTGAAGGGTAACGTATGCAGCCAGTCCAGATGTGCTGCGGTGAGCTGCGCATGGGCCGGCTTCTCCCAACTACCCATATTCTCCGGCGCCCGCTCGATCAGTTCCCGGTCATGATTGCCGCGAATGCTGGGTATCCAGTTGCCAACCAAGACGTCGCCGGTGAAACCTGCCTCCAGCGGGCCACTGAAACAATCGCCGAGATTGACGATGTCCTTGATGCCCAGCTTCGCAATATCCTCCAGCACGGCTTCGAGTGCGGCGCAGTTTCCGTGAATATCGGCAATCGCGGCAAAGATCATGGCTATCAGCTTCCTCGATAGGTGGAATAGCTATAGGGCGAAAGCAGAAGCGGCACATGATAATGGCCGCTCTCGTCGGCAATGCCGAAGCGGATGGGGATGATGTCGAGAAAGGCCGGTTCCGCCAGTTGAACGCCCCTGCCACGCAGATAATCGCCGGCATGGAAAACCAGCTCATATTCGCCAGCCTTGAAACTGTCGCCGACAAGCAGTGGCCCACCATCAACCCGGCCATCGCTATTGGTCTTCACCGTTTTCAGCTTCTCGCGGCGATCACCGGAGAGCCGGTAAAGCTCGATCGTCAGCCCCTCAGCGGGCACCCCATGCGCGGCATCGAGGACATGAGTGGTCAAACCGGTCATAGGCTGGGCTCCGCGATCATGAAGGGCTCATCGAAAAAATACTCTTCCAGATTGTTACCCGGCCCTTCGCGGTCGGCAACCAGAAAATCCGAAACCGCCTGCAACGGCATCAGCGGATAATGCCAGACATTGCGACGGTAATTCACGCCCTGATCGCCCCGCGCCAGAAACACCTGCGGCCTGGCGGGCCGGCCACCGTCATCTTGCGCAACGACAACGAGGAACGGCCGGCCGGAAAGCGGCGAAAAACTCTGGCTGCCGAGCGGATGCCGCTCCATCATGTCGATCTTGTGCGGGAAAACCCGGGGCTGACCACGGAAGATGTTGAGAATGATCCGCGCGCCCTCGCCCGCAGCCTCTGGCGCTGCAAGCGCATGATGCCGCTCGGTCTGGCCACCATTGATATGCCGCATAGAGGAGGGTGTCGTTTCAATCACATCACCGAAGGGTGTGAACGCCTCTTTGGTGAGAGGCCGTATCTCGAGAAAATCAGTCAAATGTCATTCACCTTGGGCATGCCAATTGTGCAGAAGAGAGAGTTTGTCCAGAAGGTCAGGTATCGCCGTCTGGGTCGTATCCCAGACCGTTTCCAGATTGATGCTCATGTAACCATGTGCGATCCCGTTGCGCATGCCGCGCATCTTAACCCACGGAATATCAGGAAAATCCGCCACGAAAGCCGGGAACTCTTCCATGATCCGAGCTGTCGTCTCGCCAATAATCAGAAGGTTCATCGCCACCGCCCGTTGACGGACGAGATCAGCCAAAAATTCGTCTTTTGTGTTCCGTTGAACGAAGTCAATGGTTTCCGAAGCAACCTGCCGGATGTCCTGAAGATAAACGTTCAGCCGCTCGACGCTCATACAGGCTTCGCTTCCTGCAGCACCTTCACACGGACACGCTCTGGAAAATCGCCCGGCGTCAGCAGGTGAATTTCCGTGCCCCGCATAATGTCCGTTAACTCCTCCAGCAAACCGCCGAGGTCGAACAATGTCGTTCCCGGCAGCGCATCCACCAATATGTCGAGATCGCTGTCCGGCCGGTCTTCGCCACGGGCCACGGAGCCGAACACGCGCGGGTTTGCCGCATTGAAGCGCTTCGTCGCTTCGCGGATCGCCTCCCTGTTCTTTTCCAGCACCTCGGACGGTCGCATGATCTTTATCTCCAGACGGCGCGATCCTAGCAGAACGGCCTGCACTCGCCAATTCAGCCTTCCGGCAGCATCGAGGCAAGACGCAGCCACGCGATCTTTTCCACCTGCGCCGTTGCGGTTGCGAACTCCTGCGCCGCGTCATTGTCGATGCGGGTCTCGAATGCGGAGAGAATATCGTGCCTGTTCAGCCCCTTCACCGCGATGATGAAGGGAAAACCGAATTTTTCGGTATAGGCGCTGTTCAGTTGGGTGAACCGTGCATGTTGCTGCGGCGAAAGCCGATCGAGCCCGGCACCGGCCTGTTCGTTGCGGCTGTCGGCGGTCAGTTCGTCGGCAATCGCCAGCTTGCCGGCCAGATCGGGATGCGCCCGCAAAACGCCGAGCCTTTCCGCCTCGGAAGCCACCCGGAACTGCGCGCAAAGGGCCCCGTGAACCGCCTTCGCCGTCAGTTCCAGGCCTGCGCCACCAGCATCATAGGCCCGTTCGGCAATGAAGGGCGAATGTTCGAACACGCCACCGAAGCGGGCGACAAATTCCTCGCGCGTCACCATCAAGGCGTCTCCGGCTTGTGGTGTTCATGCCAGTGGCGGGCGATCTCGAGGCGCTGCGGAATCCACACCTTCTCGTGACCAAGCACATATTCGATGAAACGGCGCAGCGCCGCGGTCCGGCCCGGCCGGCCGACGAGACGGCAGTGCAGGCCGATGCTCATCATCTTCGGCGCACCTTCGACACCCTCCTGGTAAAGCACGTCGAAGGCATCCTTCAGATAAGTGAAGAACTGGTCGCCGGAATTGAAACCCTGCGGCGTGGCAAAACGCATGTCGTTGGTATCGAGCGTATAGGGAATGATCAGGAACGGCTCATCGCTCGTCCCCTTCACCCAATAGGGCAGATCGTCGGCATAGGAATCGGATGAATAAAGGAACCCGCCCTCCTCCATGACGAGGCGCAGCGTATTGTCGGATGGCTTGCCCTGATACATGCCGTAGGGCCGCTCGCCCGTCAGTTCGGTATGCAGGCGCACCGCTTCGACGATGTGCTTGCGCTCTTCCTCCTCAGAAAAGTCCTTGTATTCCAGCCAGCGATAACCGTGGCTGGCGATTTCCCAGCCCGCTTCCTTCATGGCGGCAACGGCCTCGGGGTTGCGAGCCATCGCGGCGGTCACACCGTAAACGGTGGTGGTAACGCCAAGCCCGGTGAACATACGCCACAGCCGCCAGAAGCCAGCACGCGAGCCATATTCGTAGATCGATTCCATGTTCAGGTTGCGCTGGCCGGGCCACGGCTGGGCGCCGACGATTTCCGACAGCAGCGATTCCGACGCCTTGTCATTGTCGAGAATGCAGCTTTCGCCGCCCTCCTCGTAATTGATGACGAATTGTACGGCGATGCGCGCCCCGCCCGGCCATTTCGGATCAGGAGCGTTGCGGCCATAGCCCACCAGATTGCGGGAGTAATTTTCGGAAATCATTCAGCCACCCCGAACATCTCTCCCAGGGCGAAAGCCGGTTGCGGGAGATAAGATAAACCTCCGAACCTTGCCGGGCCGGACAGGCAAACGCGGCACGCTTCGGATATGCGATGCCGAACGGTAACATCCGCATCCGGAATGTCGAGACAATCTTGCCGACATTCCGATGCTTTTTTGTATACGATTATCAGCAGGCGTGCTTCAGGCAATCTTGCGGGCTGAAACGCGGCCCATGGGATGCAGCGAATGCACGCGGAAAGGCGCACCGGGCTCATCCTCGATGAAAAGCGCCAGGCTGGAAAATTGCAATGTCCGGGTCAAGAGCGGCTCGAACACCTTGCGCACGGCCCGCTCGATCCTCTGGCTGCTGGAAGGGTCCACACCGCCCGTCAGCGACATCTGGAAACGGAATTCATCCATGACATGCGGGCTACCCCAGCGATGCAGATTGGTGAGCTGCGAGGCCGATAGCCGATCCGGATCGGCACGCTCGATTTCCGCCTCGGAGAGCGGTGCGCGGTAATGGTCGAATTCCTGCACCACGCGGGCGGCAAAGAAATGCAGCACTTCGCAGGGACGCTCGGGAACGAGGCTGAAGACATTCTCCTGTCTTGCCACCACCAGTTGCGGCAGCGTGAAGGGATCCTGCCTGCCGGAAAAATACATCAGGTCGCGCAGCAACGCCGCTTCGGACTGGCCCTCGGCGAGGCGGAAAGGCGCTTTGATGGTGCCGTGGAAACCGTAACGGCGCGGCAGGGCCGTGTGGTAGGAAATCTCCTGCATGCCGAGATCGATCGTGCCCGGCGGCTCCACCGCATGACCGGAATAGACATCGCGCCCCAGCCACGCGGCGGCAGCCTGCGTCAGCGGGTCATTGGGGGAAGGCGTGAAATGAATGGCGTATCGCATGCGCTGTCACCTCGCCGCAAATGCGGACAAACCGGCCTCTTTGCAGGCCAGCAGATAAGTGATTTGCGTGACAGATTAACGACGTAAGTGGTCCAATCAGAACTTTCTAAAGTCCGGGACGGCAATACTCACGTGTTCTTGAAGGCGAAAGCTCGAGGGGATGACAGGCGTGTGACCGCACACGGTTTCTAATGCCGCATCGGCAAGAAAATGCGCGAGCCCGAAGCTCACCTTGAAACCACCGGAGAGCGCAACGAGTTTCGCAGCGCCGGCCACCGCCCCCACCATCGGGTCCCTCCCCACCGCCTTCGGGCGCAGCCCGGCCCAGCGTTCGAGCACCGGCGCGCCGGCAAGCGAAGGCACGACGGCGCAGGCGTCGACAAGCAGTTTTTCGAGCTTCTCATCGGTACTGAACGGCTCGGAAAAACAATCTTCGCTGGTACTGCCGATCGCGACGGTGCCATCCTCATGCGGCACGATATAAAGACCGTTGAGGAACACGACCGGCATGGCCGGATCAGCGGCAGCGTCCAGAAGCGCCGCCTGCCCCTTTACCGCCTGCCCCAGCGCAACTCCCGCTTCCAGCCCGAGAGCGTCGCGGATCAGGGGAAAGGACTCATGACCATTGGCGACCACGACATGGCCGAAGCTTATCTCGTCTCCCGAAGACAATGCCGCCCGACCAGCATCCGCATCAAGGGAAACGACCCGGCAGCCTTCCGCCACCTGCACATGCCGCGCCTTGCGGAGAAATGCCGAGAGCAGCGCGATCAAGGCGCGCGGCGAGACCCTTGCCGCCAACGTGTCGAAGACGAAACCGGCCTCGCCCGCTGCGTCATCCACCCAGCCCGCGACCGATGGCCTCTCTCCCACATGCCATTGGAACCGGCGTTCACCCGATCGCCAGTTTTCCGCCGCATCCCGCTCGTGTCGCTCGGCGATGCCGCGCAGATGCGGCTTGGGCAGTGGAATGATCCGTCCGCAGCGGCGATAACCGCCGGAAAGCCCGGTCTCTGCCTCCAAGCCCGCGATCTCCGCTTCCAGCGCGACAAGAGCATCGAACTGAAACTGCTTCTTGTCCGACCAGCGGTCCGGCATATGCGGCATCAAGGCGCCCAGAAGCCCGCCGCTCGCGCCGCCACCAAGACGACCCGCCTCTACCAGGAGGGTACCGATGCCGAGCCGTTCCGCCTTCACCGCCGCCCACAGACCCATGATGCCGCCGCCGACGATGAGGAGCGGCACGGAATCCGGCAAACGCATTCTTGGTGATTGACCCTGTTCGAAAGCGGGATTATCGGCTTTAGCCATGAAAAATTCCAACGACACTATCAGAGAAACTGGCGCCGAGACCGGCTCGGCAACCGGGCAAAACCAGACGGCGCTCGACTGGCGTGACGGGGATATGCCCTATTCGCTGGCCTTTGACGATCATTTTTATTGCCAGACGGATGGCAGGCTGGAATGCGGCCATGTCTTCCTGTCCGGAAACGGGTTGCCGCAACGCTGGCTCGAACGGGACGGTGTTTTCCGCATCGGCGAGCTGGGCTTCGGCACCGGCCTCAATCTCTGCGAGACCTGGCGGCAATGGAAAGAGGTCCGCAACGGCCGCTCCACGCTGCATTTCATCTCCTTCGAACTTTACCCGATGAATGCGGACGAGATCGACCGGGCGCTTTCCCGCTGGCCGGAAGTGGATACTGAGCGCAAGGCGCTTGTCGCCCGCTGGCCCGCCGAGCCGCGGGGCCGGGTCGAGATCGAACTGGACGAAGCAACGCGCCTGACGGTGGTCTGCGGCGAGGCGCTTGCCGGTATTTCCAGCAGCGATGAGCATTTTGACGCCTGGTTTCTCGATGGCTTCGCGCCGGCGCGCAACCCGGACATGTGGTCGCTGGAGATCATGCAGGCGCTGTTCGCGAAAACGGCACCTGGGGGCAGATTCGCCACCTACGCCGCCGCCGGCTTCGTCCGCCGCAATCTCATCGCAGCCGGTTTTGACCTGGAGCGCAGAAAGGGATTTGCCGGAAAGCGGGAAATGCTCTGCGGCACCAAACCCTCGGCCTGATGCAATTCAGAAAATGACGCCGGATATTCACACGCCCGGAGCATCCCGCCGCAGCACGTTCTCGCCCAGCCATTGCGCGATCTTGTCTTCGAGGCTTTCGGGGCTGATCGGCTTCGACAGATAATCATCCATGCCCGCCTCCAGGCAGCGCTCCCGGTCCGCCTCCTGCGTATGGGCGGTGACGCCGATGACAGGCACATGCCGGCTATCACCGGCCGCCTGCTCGGCAGCGCGAATGGCCTGTGTCGCCTGGTGCCCGTTCATGACAGGCATGGACACATCCATCAGAATGAGGGCGGGATTATACTCCTCCCATGCCTGAACGGCCCTCTTGCCATTACCGACGATCAGGAAGCGCAGGCCTGCCTGCTGCAAGATCTGGCTGAAAACAATCTGGTTGACGTCGTTATCCTCGGCCACCAGCACATCGAGAAGGCACGGCCGGCTGCGTTCGGGAACCGTGGCCGGAGCCTCAGCTCGTTGCTTCTTTTCGGCGGGCCGGCTTTCCGGCCGGGCTTTCTCTCCACCCGTCCCCTGCGCAAGCGGATGCTGACGGATGCGCTTCAGCCGCACATCGCGCACCACGTCGAACAGAGTGGAGCGCAGCAGCCGGGCCCGCGCCGGTTTCATCAGATGCGCCTGCACGCTGAGATCGGTAAACAGCGTCTCGTCGCCCACCACATCCATCGAGGTCAGGAAAACAATGGCAATATCGTCAAAGCGCTTATCAGCCCGGATACGCTCCACCACGTCGAGCCCGTTCATGACAGGCATATGATAATCGAGGATGATGGCGTCGATGGCAAAGCCGAGTGACGCCGCCTCCTTCAACACAGCGATGCCGGATGGTCCATCCTCCACCGCGTGGCCATCTATACCCCAGCTGCGAAGCTGTTCGGTCAGGATACGACGGTTGACGTCATTATCGTCGATGACGAGCACCCGGATATCGTCGATCGCCACGGAAAGCAGCGGCACGTCCCGCCGTCGCTCCATCACCTGAAACGGAATATCGACCTCGAAGGCCGAGCCCCTGCCGACCTCGCTGACGACATTGATCTTGCCGTCGAACAGGCCGACGAGGCCGACCGTGATCGCGAGGCCCAGCCCCGTTCCCTCGTGCCGCCGTGTCGCGGAACCATCGACCTGGCTGAACTTGTCAAAGATCGTTTCCAGCTTGTCGACCGGAATGCCGATGCCGCTGTCTTCGACGCGCAGTGAAAAAATGCTTTCCGACGCCTCCGCCGACTGCGCCGAAAGCTCGACCAGCACATGCCCGGTTTCGGTGAACTTGACGGCATTTCCGACGATATTGGTGACGATCTGGCGGAACCGGCCGGCATCGCCAATGACCTTGCTGGAAACCGAGGCATCAATGCGAACGATCAGCTCGATGTCCTTTTCCAGCGCCGCAGAGGACAGGAGCGAGACCACATCCTCCACCGCTTCCGCGGGATCGAAAGGCACGCTGCGCAGCTTCATCTGCCCCGCCTCGATCTTGGAGAAATCGAGAATGTCGTTGATGATCGTCAACAGCGCATTGCCTGACTTGACGATGATGTCGGTAAAGGTCTTCTGGCGCGTGTCGAGCTTGGACTTGGCCAGAAGCTCCGCCATGCCAAGCACGCCGTTCATCGGCGTGCGGATTTCATGGCTCATATTGGCCAGAAATTCCGATTTGGCCCTGTCCGCCGCTTCCGCACGCGAAAGCAGCCGCTGCAACTCCTCCTCGCGCACCTTCATCTCGGTCACATCTGTGACGATGATCAGCCAGTAATTGCCGGAACTGTTGGTGGCCTCCAGGTTGAGCCAGCTTTTGCCGGCAACATGGACAAGCCAGGAAAACGGCCTGTTGGCCGCGATATTCTCTCTCCAGATCCGCAGCGTCTCGCCAGCCTCCGCGGCCGTGCCGAAATCGCCGCGCCCCGCGCAATGGGCAAAGAAGCCGGCCCAGTTGCGACCCTTTTCCAGGAGATGCGGCGGCACATCGAACATCCTCGCCATCGCCTCGTTGGACATGATGATCGTGCCCTGCTCGACCAGCACCAGCCCCTGCGCCATGGCGCGTGTGGCGCCCTGCATATATTCGCCGACGCGTTCCAGTTCCGCCCTGGCCTTGCTGATCTCGGCGTCGCGCATGCGCACATCGGTCACATCGGCATAGGTGCTGAGGATCTTCCCGCCTTCGAGACGGGTTTTCGAGATCACGGTGACCTTGCCGCTTTTGCTGCGCACCTCGCGGGGGGCGAAGGCGTCCGCTTTCAGAAGCCGCTGCACCCGCTCCTCATAGACGTCATCAAAAGGTCTGTCGCCATAGTCATAAAGGCCGCTGTCGAAATTCATCTCCATGAATTCGCGATAGCTCTTGCCGACAAGCGACTTCTCGCCGCCGATCTCACCCCAGACCTGGTAGAAGAACGGATTGACATATTCGATGACGAGATCGGCGTTGAGCAGAAGCACGCCCACGGGCAGGGCGCGGAGAACCGCCTGGAGCTGCCGGTGCAACGCCTCGGCCTCGGCCTGCGCGGCGATCAACGCCTTTTCCCGGTCCTGCAACAGGCTGACGTCGGTGACCGAACCCACCAGATAATATTCATCGTCGGGTGTCGCGACCCGGCCGAGCCGGGTGATGACGGGGACCGCCCCACCGTCGCGCCAGGGCATGTTTCCCGTCCGTTCGATCGCCTCTCCGGTCTGCAAAATCCGTTCGTTTTCCTGCCGGAACCGCGGGCCGTTCTGCGGAAACATTTCCGTTTCGGTCTTGCCGATATGGTCGGCAAGATTGCCGCCGAGGAACGCGTTATAGGCGGCGTTGGCATAGGTCAGCCGCCTGTCCTGATCCCTCAAAAACACCCCGACTGGCAATTGCTCGAGGGCAGCACGCAGCAGCCATGTCTCGCGAATCTGTGTGCTTAAAAGCGTCTCATGCGCCTTGAACTCGGTCACATCTACCCTGAGCCCGACAAGCATGCCGTTTTCCAGGCGCTTATTGACCATGCGCACCCAGCGGCCATCGGCGAACTGCTCCACCCTTTCGAGATAGGGCAGAGAAAAATCATGCAACTGCTTCTGCATCCAGTCTTCAAAAGACGGACCGTCATTCTCCGCACAACGATATACGCTCGAAGAATATAGCGTTTTCATCAATGCTTCGAGGCGGATGCCGGGTTTCAGCTCGATGTCGAGATCGCTGTAAAACTCTGCGAACCGCGCGTTACAATAGACCAGCTGATTATCCCGGTCATAAACGACGATGCCGGCATCGATGAAATCCATGACGCCGCTGCTGAACAAAATATCCGATGCGCCGCCCACCGCCGCGGACTTGCGCGAAACAGCCGACGGCATCTCCTCGAACACTTCGAACAGGAAAAGGCTGCCGTCATCGCCGATAAAGCGTTCGCAGCGAAGCATATGCGATTGCGCGGAAAGCGCGGCATGGCAGGCGATTGCCTCGTCCGTTGCGAAAACCAGAGACCGTCGCTCGCGATCTTCCCGCTCGGCATCACGGATATCGCCGGAGAGTGAAAGACTGGTCTGGCCCTCGAATGCCGAAGGCGCGCGACCCATGACCCGGCCGTAGGCTTCGTTGACCACGACGTAACGCAGCTCGCCGTCCTTGATGCACGCGGGCAGCTCCAGGGCGGCAACGGCCCTGCATGCTTTTTCCAGCAACCCGCAGCCTTCGGTCAATCGATACTCCACACCTCGGCAGTCCATCCCTGTCGAATCAAATATTTCCGGATGCCGTCGCAAAAAACGTTATGTGAGAAAATCGATCTTTGCTATGTATCCGCAGGTCGCGTTACCCTTTTTTAACCATAATTCTTCGCCTTTGGACCCACGTTCCGGTGATAGCCGGCAACCGATGCGCATGGCTGCCATGCGCTGTCGGGCGGCATCGTTACAAAACTATCGCTTGACTTTGACGCACAAAACGCCCACATCCCCGTCAAGCTTTCACCTTCGGCAGCCGCGTGAGCTGCAGCGTATGAACCAAGACCCCCTTGGACCGCATGTAGGAAAAGCGCAACGAATACAGAAGACGGCAATTGCCGCACTGATGCGCGGAAAGTTATTCCAACCCACAAGTTCCCAATTCACGCGGGGTTCTTGACGCCGAAGCCACCGGACAGCAGCACTGCTCCGGATGAGTTTGTTTTGGCGCCCCGAAAGGCAATATATATTGACCAGTTTTAGCGAACTCGGCCTCTCCGAAAAGATTGTGGCCAGTGTTACCCAGCTTGGCTATACGACCCCTACCCCCATTCAGGCGAAAGCCATTCCGCTGCTGCTCGAAGGCCGTGACCTGATCGGCCTCGCACAGACCGGCACCGGCAAGACGGCCGCTTTCGGGCTGCCGATCATCGAAATGCTGATGAAGCAGGCGGATCGTCCGGCAAATCGCACCACCCGCACGCTGATCCTTGCACCGACCCGCGAACTGGTGAACCAGATCGGCGACAACCTGCGTTCCTTCGTGAAGAAGACGCCGTTGCGCATCAACCAGGTTGTTGGCGGCGCGTCGATCAACAAGCAGCAGCTTCAGCTCGAAAAGGGCACTGACATCCTCGTGGCGACCCCCGGCCGCCTGCTGGACCTCATCGCCCGCAACGCCATCTCGCTCTCGAAGGTGACGTATCTCGTTCTCGACGAAGCCGACCAGATGCTCGATCTCGGCTTCATCCATGATCTGCGCAAGATTTCCCGCATGGTTCCGCCCAAGCGCCAGACGCTGCTGTTTTCGGCTACCATGCCGAAGGCCATTTCCGAGCTTGCCAGCAACTTCCTGACCGACCCGATCAAGGTCGAGGTAACGCCTCCGGGCAAGGCTGCCGACAAGGTCGAGCAGTACGTGCATTTCGTCGCCGGCAAGAACGACAAGACCGATCTTTTGAAGAAGTCGCTCAACGAGAACCCGGATGGCCGCTCCATCGTGTTCCTGCGCACCAAGCACGGCGCGGAAAAGCTTTACAAGCATCTCGAACATATCGGCTTCAAGGTCGCCTCCATTCACGGCAACAAGAGCCAGGGCCAGCGCGAGCGGGCACTGAAGGGCTTCAAGGATGGTGAGATCAAGGTTCTGGTCGCCACCGACGTCGCTGCCCGCGGCATCGATATCCCGGCCGTAACGCACGTCTTCAACTACGACCTGCCGGAAGTGCCGGATGCTTACGTTCACCGCATCGGCCGTACCGCCCGCGCCGGCCGCGACGGCATCGCCATCGCCTTCTGCGCTCCGGACGAAACCCGCCTGCTGCACGATATCGAAAAGCTGATGAAGATCGATATCCCGGTTGCGTCTGGCGAACGTCCGGCTGGTCTTGCAAGCCCGACACGCCCCAATAACAACCGTGGCGGTCGCAACAACAATGGCGGCCAGCCGCGCGGCCCGCGTGAAGGTGGACGTCACAACGGCGAATCCCGCCCGTCCCGCAACCACGCGCCGCGTGATGCGGACAACGATCTGGAAGTAACCTCCGACTTCAAGCGCGTGAAGCAGGCTGAAGGCGACGCAGGCCGCCCGGCCGGCCCGCGCAAGCAGCGCCGCCCCGCCCGCAAGCCCGGCGGCAGCGGCGCCAACCGCCACGCACCTGCTGGCGGTAACGGCCATGAAAAGCGTGCTTCCGGCAACGGCAATCGCGGCCGTAGCCGCTAACTGTTAAGCCAGGGTCGCGGACGCTCGGCATTGCCGCGCCCGCCAATCAAAGCCCCGCAGGCAATCCGCCCGCGGGGTTTTTCTTTGTCTTCAACCGCCCTGCGTCGCCGGTCGACGTCTTGACGGCAAGGTCATGGCCAGCACGCCTGCGATCACGCAGACCAGCCCCACCCACATGGCTGATGTCGGCACTTCCCCCAGGAACACCATGCCGATGGCGACCCCGATCGGCACCCGGAGATAGGCCTGCGAGGTGGTGCCCACCGAGCCCAGTGTCTGCATCAGCCGGAAATAGATCATGAAGGCGAGCGCGGTGGAAAAGACGCTGAGGCACACAAGTGCCGTCAATGATGCCGCCGAAGGCGACAATGTCCAGGGCCGGTCAACGATCAGACTGACCGGCAACAACAGTACGGCGCCGCAGATCAACGAGCCGGCGGCAGGCATGACAGGATCGAGGCCCTTGAAGTTTTTGCTGAAAATGGCAGCGCAGGCGTAGGAAAATGCCGCCGTCAGCACCGCAAGCTGGCTCCATATCGCCTCCCCTGCCCCACCAAGCGCTTCCATGCCGATGATGAGGCAAACACCGGTCATACCGGCAATGGTGCCGAACAGCTTGCGGCCACTCACCGCCTCATGCCGGATGACGAGCGCGGTGAGAAGGAAGGTGAAGATCGGTGTCGTCGCATTAAGAATGACGGCAAGCCCGGCATCGATGCTCTGTTCCGCCCAGGCGATCAGCGTGAAAGGTAACACGCTGTTGATGCAGGCCTGAACGAAGAAAAGCCGCCACGTTGCGGGATCGCGCGGCAACCGCAGCCCGCGCAGCCGGATGACCACCAAGAGCAGGAGACCGGCAATAAGGGTTCTTGCTGCAATAAAGGTCAAGGGCGGAATGGTCTCCACCCCGATCTTGATGAACGTGTAGGACGCGGCCCACAGCGTGGACAGCAGGGCGAGAAATAGCAACTCACGGGCGATGGTGTTCTGAGGGGTCACGGATCAATTTTCCAGCTGCGTTCAGGATGAACCGTTCCTAACCCGAAACCAAGCATCTATGCTTCGGTGAAGACCGAAGTTTCCGCCGCATCAATACAATGAGGCCCCGCATGGTTCCAGCCATGCGGGGCCTCAATAAAGATCGGTGATGACGGCGGGCGATCAGGCCCGGCGTTCATCCACCGAGAAAGCGCCCGCACCGGCAAACACCAGATACAGAAAGATGAAGCAGAACAGGATGGCAGCATCACCACCATTCAGGGCCGGGAAGAAGCTCTTCGGCCCGTGCGCCATGAAATAAGCGACAGCCATCTGGCCGGACAGGATGAAGGCGACCGGGCGTGTGAACAGGCCGACCAGCACGAGAAGGCCGCCAACGGCTTCCAGAAGTGCCGCCACCAGCAGCATCGTCGGCAGGGAGCCGTCCATCTGCGATGCCGGGAAACCGAACAGCTTCTGCGTTCCGTGCGAAATGAAAAGCAGCGCCGTCATGATCCGCAGCGCCCCGAGTGCCTGCGGGCGATAGCGGGAGAGATTTTCTAGAATTGCCATGTTCATGTGTCCCCGTTGAAGTGGTGCGACGCTCGATACAGCGCAATCATGCCTTTATGGATACACGTCTCGAACACCGAAAATCACATTTCCGATATAGCAGAAATCCCTTAAATACATAAAGGGAGTCATTCTACACATGGTTGATTTTCCACCATAAAACCAGACTTATGTGGAAAAAATCAACCCAAGGATACAGGCATTTTTTCGCGTGGCAAAGGCGGAAAAATCCGCCTCCCCGTCAGGCTTGCAGCACCACGACCCTGGAGCCGACAGGCACGCGGCTGTAAAGATCGATGATGTCGTGGTTCAGCATGCGGATACAGCCGCTCGACATGGCGTGGCCGATGGATTGCGGCTGGTTGGTTCCGTGCAGACGGAACATGGTGTCGTTTCCACTGCGATAGAGATAAAGCGCACGCGCGCCGAGCGGGTTGTTGGGGCCACCAGGCATGCCGCCGGCAAATTTCAGATTGCGCGGATCACGGCGCATCATGTTGGCGGTCGGCGTCCAGGAAGGCCATTCCGACTTGCGGCCGATATAGGCATCGCCCTTCAGCGCAAGCCCCTGGCGACCGACGCCGACGCCGTAACGCATGGCGCGACCATCGCCCATAACGTAATAGAGCCGCCGCGCCGGCGTATCCACCACCACCGTTCCAGCGGGATGGCTGGTGTCATAGGTGACTTCCTGCCGGCGCAGTTCCGGCTTGACCTTATCGAGATGCATGGCGGGAAGCGGAAACTTCTCTTCCGGTTTCGCCGCATAATTGAGCCTCTGCTCGCCAATACCGGTGTGTGCGCAGCCAGCCAGAAACAGCGGCAGTCCGAACAGAACACCACGACGTGAAATAGACATGTAACCCCCGCCAAATCATGTGATTAACGAGAGGTATAATTTTATGGTTAACAAATCTCTAATATGAGGTTGCAGTAATTAACGTACCGCAACCGACGCTGCAGGTTTGCGATTGGCGAGATAAACCCCCGTCACCGCCAGAACCGTGCCGGCAATCATGGCCGGCGTCAGGGTTTCCCCGAAAAGCACGGCGGCTTCCACGGCGGCCAGCGGCGGCACCAGATAGATCAGCGAGGCGGCGCGTGAGACCTGACCGCGCCGGATCAGATAAAGAAGCAGCGCCACCGCACCGATGGAGATGGCGCCCACGGACCAGCCAAGCGTGGCGGCAAGCCCGAGGCTCCAGTCCACATGCCCATCTTCCAGCAAAAGCGCGAAGGGAACGGTGACCAGCAGCGCGCCGACATATTGCAATGTCGCCACGGCCATGATGTTTCCGCCATGGACATATTTCTTCTGATAGAGCGTGCCATAGGTGACCGACACCATGCCCAGCACATTCACCGCCACGGCATAAAGCGGCACCGACATGCCAAGCGCACCGGTAGCCATCACCTTCGGCAGCACGGCGATGGCGATGCCGGCAAAACCGAGCAGGAGACCCGCGCGCTGCAAGGGCGAAATTCTCTCCCCAATCATGAAGCGGGCGGCCACCGCCGTCATCAGCGGCTGCAGGCCGGCGATGATGCCGCCGATCGCGGCAGGCACGCCCTGCCCGATTGCCCACCAGATCATGCCGAGATAAATGCCATGCAGAAACACACCGGAGAGGATCGCCCGCAGGACATCGGCACGCTGCTTCGGCCACGAAATGCCGGAAAACCGGCAGATCGCCCATAATAGCAGGCCAGCCAGCAGATAACGCAGACAAAGGAAGGTCAGCGGCCCGGTATAATAGACGGCATATTTGGCAGTGACCCAGCCGGTCGACCAGAGAAAGACGAAGATGGCCGGAGCCAGACGGTCGAGCGACATTGAGCATCTCCTGTGCCGCACGACAATGCCACGGGCTATTGCTCCCGACGGGCGCGATGCGGCGAATTGTTCTTCTGCGGCCAAGCGCGAACCGGCAAATGATCAGGGCCGGTCAGCAAGGCGCTATCCCCCTCGCCATGAAAGGTCAAAGGTGTTTTTGTGATCACATCTTTCAGATTTTCTGATGCGAAATCCGTGATCTTTCAACCGAAAGCGAAAGAGTAAAATTTGTGCATTCGCCCACGCTGCACACAGGCCGATCGCTCGCTTCGATCCCGCTACAGCGCGCAACCAATCTACCCGTGCTGCATTTATAAGCAAACACCGAAAAAACGCTTCTTTTTTAAAACTCTAGGGCGGTAAAAAATCTTCACGGAGGCCTCCGCATAGTTCTTGCATTGCATTTCTCGTTGTATTCATATGGCAAAAAAGGGGACATCGAAGTTGGCATTTGACGAAATGATAAATGCGGACAACGCGCCGCGAAGCCCATATGAAAACTATAACGAGTGGTACAGCCGGCAGGACAGGGCGCACCTGATCCAGAAGTCAAAAGACGCGGAAAACATCTTTCGAAAAACCGGCATTACTTTCGCAGTCTACGGCCACGCCGACAGTTCAGAAAAACTGATCCCCTTCGATATCATCCCGCGCATCATCTCCGGACGTGAGTGGCGCAAACTGGCTCAAGGGATCGAACAGCGCGTTCTCGCCCTCAACGCTTTCCTCGACGACATCTACCACAAGCAGGAAATCATCCGCGCCGGCCGCATCCCCCGGGAGATCATCGAGAAGAATGTCGCATTCCTGCCGGAAATGATCGGCTTCACGCCGCCCGGCGGCGTTTACACCCACATTGTCGGCACGGATATCGTCCGCACCGGCGAAGACCAGTTCTACGTCCTGGAAGACAATGCCCGCACGCCATCCGGTGTCAGCTACATGCTGGAAAACCGCGAGACCATGATGCAGATGTTCCCGGAACTCTTCCATGAGAACAAGGTGCGGCGGGTCGAGGATTACCCCTATCAGCTGCGCCAGTCGCTCGCCTCGCTGGCACCACCCGGCTGCACCGACAAGCCGCGCGTCGCCATCCTTACCCCCGGCATCTACAATTCCGCCTATTACGAACATTCCTTCCTCGCCGACATGATGGGCGTGGAGCTGGTGGAAGGGTCGGACCTGCGCGTCATGGACGGCAAGGTCAAGATGCGCACCACGCGCGGTTACGAGGCGATCGACGTGCTCTACCGCCGCGTCGATGACGACTTCCTTGATCCCTTGACCTTCCGGTCGGATTCGGCACTTGGCGTGCCCGGCATCATGGATGTTTATCGCGCCGGCAACATCACCATCGCCAATGCCCCCGGCACCGGCATTTCCGACGACAAGGCAATCTATTCCTACATGCCTGAGATCGTCGAATTCTATACCGGTCGCAAGCCGCTTCTCGAAAACGTGCCGACCTGGCGCTGTTCGGAGCCGGACAGCCTGAAATACGTGCTCGACAACCTTGCCGAACTGGTCGTCAAGGAAGTCCACGGTTCGGGCGGTTACGGCATGCTGGTCGGCCCCACCGCGTCGAAAAAGGAACGGGCGCTGTTTGCCGAAAAGCTGAAAGCCCGCCCCTCCAACTACATCGCGCAGCCGACGCTGTCGCTCTCCACCGTGCCGATCATGGTCAAGAACGGCATCGCGCCGCGCCATGTCGATCTGCGTCCCTATGTGCTGGTGTCGGACAAGGTGAAGATCATCCCCGGCGGCCTGACCCGCGTGGCCCTCAAGCAGGGTTCGCTGGTGGTCAATTCCAGCCAGGGCGGCGGCACCAAGGATACATGGGTACTGGAGGATTAAGCCATGCTGGGCAGAACGGCAAACGGGCTCTACTGGATGTTCCGGTACATCGAGCGCGCTGAAAACATCGCCCGGCTGATCGATGCGGGCCTGCGCGTTTCACTGACGCGCAGCGGCAGCGGCGATGAGGACTGGGACGGCGTATTGCAGAGCGCCGGCGTGCACGAGGAGTTCCTCGAAACGCGCGAGAAGGTGACGGCGGCCAATGCGATAGATTATCTCCTGCGGGACAAGGCAAACCCTTCCAGCGTCATGTCCTGCATCGAGGCAGGCCGCAACAATGCCCGCATGGTGCGCACGGCGCTGACGCGCGAGACATGGGAAGCCACCAACGAATTCTGGATCGAGCTGAAGAACATCCTCGGCCGCAAGCTCAGCCACGCCGAGCTTCCGCAGACCATCGATGTCATCAAACATCGCGCCGGTCTGGTGCGCGGCGCTTTCCACGGTTCGATGCTGCGCAACGATCTCTATAATTTCTCCCGCATCGGCACCTTCATCGAGCGGGCCGACAACACGGCCCGCATCCTCGACGTCAAATATTACGTGCTGCTGCCGGCCGTGGCGCATGTGGGCTCCTCGCTCGACAATGCGCAATGGGAATCCATCCTGCGCTCGGTCTCGGCGCACCGCTCCTATGGCTGGGTCTATGATGCGGAATACAAGCCGGCCAACATTGCCGACTTCCTCATTCTCAACGGCCGCATGCCGCGCTCGCTTGCCTATTGTTACGAGAAGATCGCCAGCAACCTCAATTACATCGCCGAGGATTACGGCGAAAGGCACAAGGCGCATGAGACGGCGGAAAGCATCCGCGACAGCCTGCGCAAGACGACCATCGCCCGTGTCATGGATGAAGGTCTGCACGAGTTTCTGGAGAGATTCGTCAACCGGAACGGCCAGCTGGGGCAGGAAATCATGGAAGGCTACCGCTTTTATCTATAAGCGCGTGGACGGGGACAGCTTATGCGTCTGAAAATCACCCATACGACCGAATATGTCTATGACGAGCCGATGCCCTACGCGTTGCAACGGCTGCGCCTGACGCCACAGACCGGCCCGTGCCAGACGGTGGAGGACTGGGATGTCTCGGTCGATGGCGCCACCGTCGAGGTGACCTATGACGACCATTTCGGCAACCGGGTCGCGCTGGTGGAAACGGAAGGCCCGCAACGCAAGGTCAAGGTCGTGGCGAGCGGCCTCGTCACCACCGAGGACAAGGCCGGCATGGTCGGCCCTCATATTGGCAATGCGCCGCTATGGCTGTTCCTGCGCGAGACGCCGCTGACCAAGCCGGGCAAACTGGTGCGCGAACTGGTGAAGGTCAGCACGGGCGACACCGAGCTTGAGCGTCTGCACGACCTTATGGAGAAGATCAACAGCAAGGTGGAATACGTGCCGGGTTCGACCGACACCGAAACCACGGCCGAACTGGCATTGGAAGCCGGCAAGGGCGTCTGTCAGGATCATGCTCATATCCTGATTTCCGCCGCCCGGCTGATGGGCCTGCCCGCCCGTTATGTTTCCGGTTATCTGATGATGGAAGACGTGGCGGAACAGACGGCCACCCACGCCTGGGCCGAGGTGCATCTTCAGGGGCTGGGCTGGGTCGGCTTCGACGCCGCCAACAATATCTGCCCCGATGACCGTTACGTGCGCATCTCATCCGGCCTCTGCTACCGCGATTGCGCGCCGATATCAGGCATGCGCATCGGCCCCGCCGGTGAAACCTTGAATGTATCTGTCACTGTGCAACAGTCACAGAGCCAGAGCCAGTCGCAGAGTTGAGACATGACCGCTAGGGACGACGAGACGATCGGCTTTTATACCGGCCATGCCACGGCCTATACGTCACGGGGGCAGGACCCGGATCGCCCGCAACTGGAGACATTCCTGGCACGACTGCGAGCCGGCGCGAGCATCCTCGAATTGGGATGCGGCGCCGGACAGGATAGCGAATACATGCTGTCTGCCGGTTTCGATGTTCACCCCACCGATGGAACGCCTGACATCGCAAAGGCAGCGCAAGCCAGGCTCGGCATTCCCGTCAGGACATTGCTGTTCGAAAATATTGAAGATGCGGCGCTTTATGACGGCGTCTGGGCCAATGCCTGCCTGCTGCATGTGCCCCGCCCTGCCCTGCCGGGCATTATCGGCCGCATCCACACGGCGCTCAAACCGGGCGGCGTTTTTTATGCGAGCTTCAAGGCGGGAGAAGCGGAAGGCCGCGACACGTTTGGCCGTTATTACAACTATCCTTCCAAAGCCTGGCTTGAGGAAGCCTATGGGCAATTCGCCTGGACGGGGGTGGAGATCGAGGCCCGGCAGGGCAGCGGTTATGACAAGCTTCCCACCGACTGGCTGCATGTGACGGCCACGAAAGCCTGATCCGGCGCGGCAAGTTGGCGGTTGCGAAAGCACCTCTCGACCGTTTAAATCGCGGCATCGATTTGCATGCATGCTCCGGCCTCAACCCGCTCGTGGCAGGCTGGACGGGAGAGAGTTTTGTACAGGATTTCCGACTATAGCGACTGCCAGTCCCATGGCCCCACTATCGCGGACCGCGTCTGGACGGCATGGTGGCAGGATAGCGGCCTCAAGGTCGGGGACGTCGCCGAGCACCTGCAGGACATGACCAACCCCCATAACCTGCCCACCGGCTTCGTCGCCCATGATGGCGATGACTATGTCGGCTCCGCCTTCCTCATCCATTGCGATCTGGAGGAGCGCCCGCAATATCTGCCATGGGTCGCCGCTCTCTGGGTAGAAGAAGGCAGGCGGCGCTCGGGCGTTGCCCGCGCCCTGATGGAGGCCGCAACGCAAAGGGCCGCCGAACTCGGTCATGAGACCAGCTATCTCTGCTGCCAGCGCGATCTCGAAACCTATTACATCAATTGCGGCTGGACCGTTCTGGAACGAGGCGTCGGCAAACATGATCTGACAGTGTTGACTTTCAGCACGAATATCTGAGCGGCAGCACACCCGCGAAACACCTGCCGGGCCGCCCAGGCCGCCGATCCGGCGGGCAGGACCGCGCGATGTTACCGGCTGCTTCCTATTCCTATTCTTTGCCTTCGGCATCCACACGACAGGCCATCATGATATCGTCGATTTCCCGGCCCTCGTGCAAAATCCCGCCCGGCACGCATCCTATCTGCGAAAAACCTGCCCGTTTATAAAAGCTGGCAGCGGCGGGGTTTTCAGCGCTCACTGCAAGCTCGATCTGGCGGATGCCGTTGTCGCCTGCAAAAGACTTCACGGCCTCCAGAAGCGCACGGGCAATGCCGGTTCCCCGTGCTTCGGCCCGCACGTAAACCATGATCAGCGTCGCCCTGTGAGCCATCTTGCTCGAACCCTGGCGCATCAATCCCATGATCCCCACGGGCGCATCATTCCAGAACGCCGCGAACACATTATTCTGGGTCAGCCGCGTCCGCCATTCGTCTGCCGACAGCTTCTCCCAGTCGGCTGCCGTGCTCGCATAGGCCGCAGGTTCGGTCCGGAGAGCTTCGAGCCGCATCGCGCGGAAGATGTCCACATCCTCCTCCGTCAGCCGCCTTATAGTTGTTTCATCCACCTTGAACTCCGTCTTTCATCGGCCATCTGTATCGAGAGGTGCCCCAATTCCATAGCCGATCTGCAACACCGGAGAAACAGCCACCACCAATGTTCTAATCGCCGTGACCATGGCATATGGATGTCGGGCGGCACTCGAAAACTTATCATCATGGGAAGAGGACGATGATGAAACCACCATCCGCCATTATGGAAACCGCGCTCTATGCGGATGATCTGGACGCCGCCGAGGCATTTTACCGGGACGTGTTCGGGCTTGAAATGGTGCTGAAACTGCCCGGCCAGCTGGTTTTCTTCAAATGTGGCCGGCAGATGCTGCTGCTCTTCGATCCGCAGGAATCAAGCCGGGCAGACGCCAATAACCCCATTCCCCGCCATGGGGCGGTGGGGCAAGGCCATTTCTGTTTCTACGCTGACGACAAAGCGGAAGTGGACAAATGGAAGGCGCGCTTCGAGGCGCTTGAGATTCCCGTCGAGCACTACCATCGCTGGCCGAATGGCAGCTATTCCGTCTATATCCGCGATCCCGCAGGGAATTCGGTAGAGGTCGGGGAAGGCAAGCTGTGGGGATTCGAGTGAAGTCCGGACCACCTGTCACACAACGGTCGAGAAAGAAACGGCGATCCTCTCCTCCGTCATCCTCGGGCTTGTCCCGGGGATCTAACCACGTCGCGTAAAATCAATCGCTTGCAGATCCTCGGGACAAGCCCGAGGATGACGTCGAGGGGGAGTGACGCAGGGCGCCCCACCCTCGACCATTGTCATACGCAGTCCGTCAGATCAGATCTGCCGAACCACGATCTCTTCTTCCGACTCCACCGCCAGCGGGTTCTTCAGCGGCAGGCCGAAACCGGCTGCCTCGATTTCGAACACGTCACCCGCTTCCGGCTTGATGCCTTCCGCGAAGGAGAGCGTTGCCGTGCCGAACATGTGCACATGCACGTCACCAGGCGCGCGGAACAGGCCATATTTGAAGTGGTGATATTCGAGGTTCGCAAAGGTGTGGGACATGTTGTCCTCACCCGAAACGAACGGCTTTTCGAAGATGACCTTGTCGCCGCGACGGATGCGCGAGGTGCCGCGAATATCCGACGGTGCTGCACCGACGCGGATTTCCGGGCCGAAGCTGGCCGGGCGCAGCTTGGAATGGGCGAGGTAGAGGTAGTTGACCCGTTCGGTGACGTGGTCGGAAAACTCGTTCGAGACGGCAAAGCCGATACGAACAGCCTCACCCTTGTCGGAGATCACATAGATGCCGGCCATCTCAGGCTCTTCGCCGCCATCGAGCGCGAAGGACGGAGAGGTGAGAGCCGCACCCGGTGCCGCCGCCACATGGCCGTTGCCCTTGTAGAACCACTCGGGCTGAACACCCTTTTCACCGGCCTTCGGCTTGCCGTTTTCGAGCCCCATGCGGAACATCTTCATGGAATCCGTCAGGCTTTCTTCGGCGGCTTCCGTGGTCTTCTTGTGCATGCTGTCGCGGGTCGCGGCAGAACCGAGATGGGTCAGGCCCGTGCCGGTCAGATGCAGATGCGCCGGATCGGGATGGGTGATCGGCGGCAGGAAACGGCCTTCGGCATAGGCCTTGTCGAGATCAACGGCATCGCCCAGACCATGGGCAGATACGACATCGGCAAGGCTCTTGCCGCCATTGGCGGCTTCCATGGCGAGCGCATAAACCGAGGCTGCACCCTTGACGGCGCGCGCCTGCCCGCCTTCTTCGCGAACCGCGACGGTGATGTTGCCACTGGCATCTTTGATCTGTGAAATGAGCACGGGATTTCCTTCCTCCGGCGCAACGCGCCTTGTCTCTTCTACGCGGTGCATTGCACCTGCATCTTATGAAAGTGGCCGGAAACCGGCCACTTTTTTGACTGCGATAGGAGTTGGGCCGATCAGCCCTTGTTCTTGTTGTAGACGTCGAAGAACACAGCGGCGAGCAGCACGAGGCCCTTGACCATCTGCTGGAAATCGATGCCGAGACCGACGATCGACATGCCGTTATTCATCACACCCATGATGAAGGCGCCGATAACGGCCCCGGTGATCTTGCCAACGCCGCCGGAAGCCGAAGCGCCGCCGATGAAGCAGGCCGCGATCACGTCAAGCTCGAAGCCTACGCCTGCCTTCGGCGTTGCCGAGTTGAGGCGGGTCGCGATGATCATGCCGGCAAGACCGGCCAGCACGCCCATGTTGACGAATGTGAGGAAGCTCAGGCGTTCGGTGTTGATACCGGAAAGCTTGGTCGCCTTTTCATTACCGCCCATGGCGTAGACACGGCGACCGATGGTGGTGCGGCGCGTCACGAAGCTGTAAAGCGCGATCAGAACCAGCATCACGATCAGAACATTCGGCAGGCCGCGATAGGTCGACAGCTGGTAACCGAGGAACAGGATAGCGCCAGAGATCAACAGATTCTGCACAATGAAGAAACCGAAGGGCTCCACGTCGATGCCATGCTTCACGTTCACCACGCGACGGCGCCATGCCAGATAGAACAGCGCGACCGTAATCAGCACCGTCAGGATCATCGACGTGGTGTTCAGGCCTTCGATGCCGCCGATATCAGGCAGGAAGCCGGTGCTGATGACCTGGAAATCGGTCGGGAACGGGCCGATATTCTTGCCGCCGAGCACGAACAGCGTCAGGCCGCGGAACACCAGCATGCCCGCCAGCGTCACGATGAACGACGGAATGCGATGATAGGCGATCCAGTAACCCTGGGCAGCACCGATGATGCCGCCGATGACGAGACAAATCAGCGCCGCCAGAAACGGGTTCATGCCCCATTGCACGGTT